>Ga0307277_10001054_pt1 | contig 10670 bp, 10 predicted proteins | sample ER_DNA_116_FD_194473 | JGI IMG/M metagenome (GOLD analysis project Ga0307277, IMG submission 194473) | Bulk soil microbial communities from the East River watershed near Crested Butte, Colorado, United States - ER_DNA_116 | ecosystem: Environmental > Terrestrial > Soil > Floodplain | place...
AGCCGACGCGAAGGGGAACGCCGCCGACCTCGTCGTGTTCCCGGAGCTCGCGGTGACCGGCTACCCGCCTGAGGACCTCTTGCTCCGCCCCGGGTTCATCCGTGCGGCAGAGGACTCGGTGGAGAATATCGCGCGCGAGGCAAGAGGCGCGACGGTTCTCGTCGGCGCGCCCCACTTCGATCGCGATCTCTACAACGCCTGTTACGTGTGCTCCGCGGGTGAGATCAAGGCGGTGTACCGGAAGCGCTTCCTGCCGAACTACGGCGTCTTCGACGAAGACCGCTACTTCGCGCCGGGCCGTGACCTGATTCTGCTCGAGCACGGCAAAACCCTCGTCGGGCCGACCGTTTGCGAAGACATGTGGCAGCCGGGCCCGCCCGCGACCGATCTCGCACTGGGAGGGGCAGAGCTGCTCGTCAACATCTCGGCATCGCCTTTCTACGTCGGACGCCCCGACGAGCGCGAGGAGATGTTCGTGACGCGTGCGCGGGACAACTCATGCTTCGTCGCGTTCTGCAACACAGTCGGCGGACAGGACGAGCTGATCTTCGACGGACACTCGTGCGTGCTCGACGACGAAGGGAACGTGCTGGCACGCGCACCCGGTTTCGAGGAAGCGCTGCTTGTCGTCGACATCGAGCCGCAAGAAGTGATCGGCCGCCGTCTGAGCGACGTGCGCCGGCGCGCCCTTGCACGTGAACGCGAGCAGATCCCGCCGGTCGAGATCATCCACGTCGGCTCGCCCGGGCCATCCAGCAACGGCAGCAAGGCAGTCGGAGAGGTGGCGCCGTTCCTCGACGAGATCGAGCAGATGCGACGCGCCCTCGAGCTCGGGCTCGGTGACTACGTCAGCAAGAACGGCTTCCGGGAAGTGGTGGTAGGCGTGTCGGGAGGGATCGACTCCGCGGTGACCGCCGCCCTCGCGGCGGAAACACTCGGACCGGAGCACGTGCACTGCGTCTCGATGCCCTCGCGCTACTCCTCGGAAGGCACGCGCACGGACGCCCGCCGACTGGCCGAGAGCCTCGGCTGTCCGTTCATGGAGATCCCGATCGGCAAGATCGTCGACGCATTCGGAGAGGCGCTCGAGGAAGCATTCGCCGGAACCGAGCCCGACCTCGCGGAGGAGAACATCCAGGCTCTGGCTCGCGGCGTCCTGCTGATGGCACTGTCGAACAAGTTCGGTTGGATGCTCGTCGCCACCGGCAACAAGTCTGAGCTCTCGGTCGGCTACGCAACCCTCTACGGCGACATGGCCGGCGGCTTCGCGCTGTTGAAGGACGTCTACAAGACCGACGTGTTCCATCTCGCGCGCTACCTCAACGAGAGAGCAGGTCGCGAACTGATCCCAGAGAGCATCATCGACCGCGCACCGAGCGCCGAGCTGCGCGACGACCAGCGGGACGAGGACTCGCTGCCGCCGTACGCGAAGCTCGACGAGGTGCTCGAGCAATACGTGGAACACGACCGCACGGTGGAGGAGCTGTCCGGCGACGGCTTCGACCGCGACGTCGTCGAGCGAGCCGTCGCGATGGTCGACCGGGCGGAGTACAAACGGCGTCAAGCACCGCCCGGCGTGAAGCTGCGCCCGAAGGCTTTCGGCCGCGATCGGCGCACACCGATTACGAACCGCTGGCGCGGCTAGACGTCCGCGTCGATCGGTTCGGTCGCCGGCCCACTCCTCAGTAATTCGCGAACAAGCTCCGGCAGCCGGCGCGGCGAGAACGACAGCTCCGGATCGAAATCTTCAGGAGCGAACCACGCCTGCGCTCCGATCCCCTCACTCGCGAGTTTGGTCGGGCTCCACTCGGGCGCCGGCTCGAAGGTCTCCGTGCGAATGAGGTAGGTCCGCTCCGTTTGTCCCGCCCAGCCGGCCATGTCGGTGAACCAATGCGTGCGTGTCCAGATGCAGGGACCGAGCGTGAAGTCGCGCAGTCCGCATTCCTCGGCAAGCTCGCGCACTAAAGCTTGCTCGTCCGTCTCACCCGGCTCGATGCCGCCGCCAGGAGACGCCCAAACAGTTCTTTTCGGCCAGTCGAAGCGCACAAGCAGGACGCGGTCGGCCGGGTCGACGATGAGAGCACGCACGGCTGGGCGAAGCTGGAAGCCGCTCGAGCGCCCGGCCAGCTCCTGAAACCAGCGTTCGCGCACCAGCCAGGGAACTGCGGCGTTCGCCGGCGAGGTCGAAGGCAGGACGAACAGCTGCGTGTCTCCCAGACGCCGCTCCTGCGCGCCGAGCTCGACCCGCTCTCCGAACGTGCCGCGATACGCCTCCTTGCCGACGAATCCGATCCACGCCGGCTTCAGCTCTACTGCGATCCGTTCGAGTCGGTCCGCAGCACCGGCGAAGTCAGCCTTGCGCAGATCGCCGGAGCCCGGCGTCGTCCTCGCAGCCGCGTTCGTCACGCCGATGCCGTAGCTCAGGAGCTCGAACTGCTCCGCCGGCTCGAGCAGGCGTGGCGTGAATCCCGCAGCGTGCAGGAGCCGCCAGAAGTCGTTACGAGGATTCGCGAAGTGGGCCTGCGCCGCCGCGGAAACACGGCCGGGGTTGATCCCGCAGAAGAGCACCCGCAGATCGGGCGCGAGGACGTCCGGAATGGCCGACTCAGGCTGCTTCGGGCTCGGCGAGCTCGAGCGGGTCACGGGCGTCGAGGAACTCCTCGAAACGCAGCCGGAGCGCTTCGCCCTCGAGCGCCAACTCCGGACGTGCGCGGCGCGGCTCGAGCCTCACGATCCGGACCGTGTCTTCCCAGCCGCCGTAACACCGGGCGTAGCACTCAGCCTCGCTGAGCGGCCGCAGACGTCGCATGGCCACACATTACGACGGACCCCGGACGGTTCCTGCCACGGCTCGGCAGGATACGAGCATGGCCGGCAAGGCGAAGAAGTTCCGCTACGCCATCGGGCTCGACCCCACGGGCCGCGTCACCGCCGACGGGCAGTCGCCGCTCGAGCTCGACGCGGCGTGGACGCCCGAGCATCTGGTGCTCGCCGGCCTTGTGCGCTGCACGCTGCAGAGCCTGCGCTTCCATGCGGCCCCGCTGGAGATCGATTTCGTCGCCGACGGGTCCGCGGCGGCGGTGATCACCCGGCGCGAGGACGACGGGCGTTACGGGTTCGTCGAAATCGACGTGAAGCTCGACCTGGAGCTCGACCCGGTGCCGCCCGGAGAGGAGCTTGCAGCGCTCCTGGCCAAGGCGGAGAGAGACTGCTTCGTCGGGGCGTCGCTCAAGCCATCGCCGAGCTACAGCTGGCGTGTGAACGGCAAAGAAGTCGGCTAGGCGACAGGGCACGGTGGCGGCGGAGACGCCGTCACCGGCTGGCCGTGCGAGACGGGCGAGCAGGAATCGAGATCGGGGCGAATCCAGAGCGAGCCGGCGAAGGTGCCTGGGAGATGGGCGCGCCCGTTCTCCCACACGAATGTCCCCTCGGCGTCGACGACTCCCACATAGTCGTCGCCGTAGAGACCGTTCAGCGAATGAAGTCGGCTGAGAAAGCCGCGCAGGCGGTACTTCAGGAAGCCCGCAGGATCGGAGACGGAGAGCACGACCGCGGGAGCCGACTTACCCGAGCTTGCTCGATAGAACCGAAGCCCGATCAAATGCGCGTGTGCACGCCGAGCCGCGTGAGTCAGGGTTGCGACCTCTCCCTCCGCAGGCGCGACGCGAGCTCCGTCCTTCGGCAGCTCCGCCTGCCATTGAGGACGCACGTGTGCTCCGGTGAGAGAGAAAGGTTGTTGAGCATGCGACCCGGAAGAGCAACCCGCGAGGGCAAGAAGACCGATGAGGAGCCAGCGCTTCACGACCGTTCGAGGGGCGACATCGTCAGACCGCGGCCCTGGAGCTGCTGCCAGTAGTGCTCCGCGACTTCCTTGTGCCCGGACCACACGATCGCGCGCCCGCTCGCATGGATCCGGTCTGCGAGCTGCAGGCCTTTGTTGTACGAGACGTCGGGAATCGTCGACGAAAGCGCAGCCGCGACACCCTCGAAGGTGTTGTGGCTGTCGTTCATCACGATGACGTTCCAGGGCGCGCCGAGTCCCGTGCCCGTGCCTCTGTCGATTCGCTCTTTGGTGGCCGGAGCCATGGAGCAATCGTAGTAACGTCTCCGCCGGTGTCCACCGTCACCTACGACGTCGAGGCCGTCCGCGCCCGGTTCTCCGCGCTACGCAAGCCGCTGGCCTTCTTCGACGGGCCCGGCGGCACGCAGGTTCCCGACGAGGTCATCGACGCAGTCTCCCGGTACTTCCGGGAGTCGAACGCCAACGTCAGCGGACCGTACGAGACGAGTCGCCGCACCGAGGCGCTCGTGGCCCAGGCGCGACTGACGGCCGGCGAGTTCCTCGGCTCCAGTCCCGAGGAGGCGATCTTCGGCGCGAACATGTCGACGCTTGCGTTCGCGCTGACGCGCACTGCCGGACGCGACTGGCGGGAGGGCGACGAGATTCTCGTCACCAAGCTCGACCACGACGCGAACGTGTCGCCGTGGCTCGAGCTCGCTCACGACAAGAACCTCTCGGTCCGCTTCGTGGACATCAACGACGACACCACGCTCGATCTCGAAGACCTCGAGCGGCAGCTTTCTGACCGCACGCGCGTCGTCGCGTTCCCGGTGGCATCCAACGCCGTCGGCACTCTCACCGACGTTCGGCGCATCGTCGAGCTCGCACATGACGCAGGGGCGCTGGCCTGGGCCGATGCCGTCCACTACGGCCCACACGGCCCGATCGACGCCACGGACTGGGACGTGGACGTGCTCATCTGCTCGCCCTACAAGTTCTTCGGCCCGCACCTCGGCCTTGCCTTCGGCCGTGCGGAGCTGCTCGAAACCTGGCGTCCCTACAAGGTGCGGCCTGCAGCGGACACCCCGCTCGGGCGCCGCTTCGAGACCGGCACGCTTGCGCACGAGCTCCTCGCTGGGTTCGTGGCCGCCGTCGAATACATCGAGTCGATCGGCTGGGAGTCGATCAAGACGCAGGAGCGCACACTCGGCGAACGCTTCATCGCCGGCCTGCCGGACAGCGTCACGCTGTACGGACTTCCGACAATGGAAGGTCGCGTTGCGACCTTCGCGTTCAACGTCGACGGAGTTTCCACCCAGGAAGCGGCGGCACGACTCGGCGAGGCGGGCTATGCGGTCTGGGAGGGCGACTATTACGCGGTCGAAGTGATGAAGCGGCTCGGCCTCGAGAAGAGCGGCGCGGTCCGCGCCGGGATCGTCCACTACAACACCGCCGACGAGGTCGACGGCTTGCTCGCGGAGATCGCGAAGCTCTAGCGGGCGCCGGCCCAGCGCGTTGCGGCGCTGGCGCGGGCGAAGCTGCGCTCGACCTTGTCGTCGACGGTCAGGACGACGGGCCCGTGGACGATCAGATGCTTGTCGGCCCGCTCCTTGAGCAGGTCGGTGTAGAAGCCGTGTACGAGCCACTCCCGTCCAGGCGCCACGGCGGCCCGCATGCGCAGGCGCACGAGCCCCGGCGCGAGGTTGTCCACCTGGTGGATGACCGGACGCCGGATGAACGTCGTCGGCCCTTCCGGCAGGATTGCGCCGACGTGCTCCACCAGCAGCTCGGCGGCCTCGCGGTTGCTGGCGACGAGCTCGACGTCGAACTCCTTGACCCCGCCCGGCAGTACACGTACGGCCGCGATCTGCGAATTGTGGATGTTGATCACTTCTCCGTCGAGTGAGCGAAGTTTCGTCCGCCTCAGTGACAGATCCTCCACGATTCCCTGGACCTCCAACATCGGGATCGCGATTGTGTCGCCGACGGAGTACCAGTGCTCGACGAACATGTTGAAGCCGGCGATGATGTCCATCAGCATTCGCTGGGCGGAGAAGCCGACGAGGATGAGGATGAAGGAGGCGCCCGCCACAGCGGTGAGGCGGTCGAAACCTCCGGTCAGCTGCGCGGCGGTCAGAACGAGGGCCGTCGCGAACGCGATGTAGGCAATGCCGGTCCGGATCACGGCGACGCTCGTCTCGCGCCGCTTCAGCTCGACGATCTTGGTGCTCAGGTCTCCGCTAGGGGCCCGATGCCTCTGATCGGACCAGGCCATCACCCTCCGGGCGACAATGGCGCTCAGACGGGACACGGCCCAGGCGGCCGCGAAAAGGAGGATGATGGTGAGGGCGTTGAGCATCTGTTACAAGCTTTCCTTCCATTGAAGGTATCGACAGGGATCTCGGTGTCACAAGCCCCCAGCCAAATCTTTACTGCGCCGTTACCTCAATGACACCCGTCGAGCTCCTGCAGCAGCTGATCCGGTTCGATACGACGAACCCGCCGGGGAACGAATCCGAGTGCATCGGCTTCGTCCGGAACCTGCTGGAAGAGGCGGGCTGCGAGACGCAGACCTATGCAAAGGATACGGACCGGCCGAACCTCGTCGCCAGGCTTCGAGGCGCAGGAGAGAGCCCGCCGCTCCTGCTGCAAGGCCACGTCGACGTGGTCACGACCGCCGGCCAGGACTGGCAGCGAGCGCCATTCGGAGGAGACCTCGTGGACGGAGAGGTGTGGGGCCGCGGCGCCATCGACATGAAAGGCGCAGTCGCGATGTTCGTCTCCGCCTTCCTGGGTGCGGCGCGTGGGGAGCTGGAGCTGCCGGGTGACGTGATCCTGGTCGTGCTCAGCGACGAGGAGAACGGCGGCGACTTCGGCGCGAAGTTCCTCGTCGAGGAACACCCGGAGCTCTTCGAGGGCGTCCGCCACGCCCTCGGTGAGGCAGGCGGTATCTCCCAGGTCATTGCGGGGAAGCGCTTCTATCCGATCCAGCTCGGCGAGAAGCAGATCTGCTGGCTGAAGGCGACGGTCCGCGGCCCGGGCGGCCACGGGGCCATGATCCACCGGGACGGCACGATGGCCCGACTCGCGCGGATGCTCGACGACCTGAATCGCAAGCGGCTGCCGATCCATGTGACGCCGATCGTCCGCGAGATGATCGAGACGATCGCGGCCCACCTGCCTCGGCCGAAGCGTGAGCTCATGCTCGCGCTCCTCAAGCCGGCGGTCGCCGACCGCGCGCTTCCGAAGCTCGGGTCGAGGGTGGGCTGGCTCGAGACGCTGCTGCGCAACACGGTCAACGCGACGATCGTTCGCGGCGGCGACAAGGTGAACGTGATCCCGGCGCAGATCGACCTCGAGCTCGACGGACGCCTACTGCCGGGCTTCACGCCCGACGACCTGATCGGGGAGCTGCACGGAGTCGTCGGAGACGACATCGAGGTCGAGCTCGTGCGGCACGATCCCGGCCTTGCTGAGCCCGACCTCGCTCTCTTCGGCATGCTCGCCGGCGTCCTGCGCGAGCTCGATCCCGAAGGCATCCCCATGCCACTGCTTCAAGGCGGCGTCACAGACGGCCGGTTCTTCGCGCAGCTCGGGATCCAGACGTACGGGTTCATGCCCATGCGCCTCCCGCCCGATTTTCCGGTCCTGAAGGTCGTCCACGCCGCAGATGAGCGCATCCCCGTTTCGGCACTCGAGTTCGGGACCGAAGCCGTGACTCGCGCTCTGCAGCGTTTCTGATGGCCGACAAGGACTACTCGGCGACGCCGCTGGGCAAGAAACTCGGCGCGAAGCCGGGCTTGGAGGTGCTCGTGCTGTTCACGACAACCCGCGCAGAGCTCGACCGCCGCTTCGCGGCCCTGAAGAAGACGCTCGCGCCGTCCGACGGGCTCTGGATCGCCTGGCCGAAGAAGGCGTCGAAGGTCGAGACCGACCTCGATTTCCCGACGGTGCAGGGGATCGGGCTCGCCGCGGGGCTCGTCGACAACAAGAGCGCCGCGATCGACGGAGACTGGCAGGCGGTGCGCTTCGTCTACCGCAAGGAGGATCGGCCTCGGTAGCATCGCCGGTTCTGTGAGCTACAACCTCGAACGCCTCGACAACGGGCTCCGCATCCTGACCGCGCCGATGGACTCGGCGCAGTCCGTGACCTGCGCGATCATGCTCGCCGCCGGCTCGCGCTACGAGACACCCGAGACGAACGGCATCGCGCACTTCGCCGAGCACATGTTCTTCAAGGGCACCGAGAGCAGGCCCACCGCCCGCGACATCTCCATGGAGATCGACGCCATCGGCGGTGAGTTCAACGCCTTCACCGGCAAGGAGTACACCGGCTACTACGTCAAATGCGCGGCGGAGTCGCGCGACGTTGCACTCGACGTGCTCGTCGACATGCTGCGCCACTCGAAGTTCGACGCTGCCGAGATCGAACGCGAGAAAGGCGTGATCATCGAGGAGATGAACATGTACTACGACACGCCGCGCGACTTCATCGGCGGCGTGTACGAAGAGCTCCTCTACGGCGACCAGCCGCTCGGGTGGGACATCATCGGTCGCAAGGAGACGATCCGCGGTGCGAAGCGCGAGACGTTCAGCGGCTATGTCGATCACTGGTACAAGCCGTCCAGGATGGTGGTCGGCGTCGGCGGGAAGATCGGCGACGACCTGCACGAGCGTGTCCAGGAGCTGCTCGGGGACATGGAAGAGGCGGAGACGGGACATCCCGAGCCGGTCAAGGTGGATCCGCACGACCACGCGCACGTCAAGGTGCACACGAAAGCCTCCGACCAGGCGCACATCTGCATCGGCGTACACAGCTATCCGCTCGAGCATCCGGATCGGTACGTGCTGCAAGTGCTCGCGACGGTTCTTGGCGGTGGGATGTCGTCGCGCCTCTTCACAGAGGTGCGCGAGCGGCGCGGGCTTGCCTACTACGTCTACGGCTTGAACCACAGCTACACCGACACGGGCTCGCTCTACGCGCAGGCGGGTGTCGACATCAACCGCATCGATGACGCCGTCACCACGATCGCCGCCGAGCTGCGCAAGATCGCCGATGAGCCCGTGCCGGCCGACGAGCTCGAGAAGGCCAAGAGCTTCGCGAAGGGTCGGTTCGTCCTCCAGCTGGAGACGTCGCAGGGACTGATCATGTTCGGGCTGCGGCGCGAAGTGTTGGAGAGCAGGACGCCGGCTCCGGAGGAGATCCTCGAGGCGATCGGGAAGGTGACGGCGGACGATGTCAGCCGTGTCGCGCAGGACCTGATCGCGCGCCAGGGCTTGAACCTCGCTGTGATCGGGCCGTTCGACGATCCGGACCGGTTCGAGAAGCTGCTCGCCTAAGGGTGCGCTATCTCGTTGGGGCGTCCTGTCTCGCTCTCATGGCGGCGGGATGCGGCGGCGGCACGTCGTCGGCGACTACTTCGAGCCCGACAACAACGTCGACCGCGACCAGGATCACGCTCACCGGGCAGTATCGCTATCCGCCCCGGGTCATCACGGCCTTCATGCAAGGTTGCACGCAGGGGAAGCAGGCGCGAGAGAACCTGTGCGCCTGTGTGATCGACAAGCTCTCCTACACCATCTCGAATCGAGACTTTGCGCGAGTGCGTGCCGGCCGAGCGGTTCCGCGGGTCAAGGAAGCGACCGAACGCGCGACCGCCGCCTGCGCCTGACCTAGTCCTCGCGAGCGTCGACCGTTGCGCGCTCTTTGATCTCTTCGACGACCGCTGGATCGGCAAGCGTCGTCGTGTCGCCGAGTGAGCGGTTCTCCGCGACATCGCGCAGCAGGCGACGCATGATCTTGCCGCTGCGCGTCTTGGGAAGCTCGGGCGTGAACACGATGTTCGCGGGCTTGGCGATGGGACCGATCTTCTTCGCGACATGGTTCCGCAGCTCCTCGAGCATCTCGATGCTGCCTTCCTCGCCGCCTTTGAGCGTCACGTAGGCGACGATCGCCTGGCCGGTCCGTTCGTCCTTGCGGCCGCAGACGGCCGCCTCGGCCACCTTCTTGTGGTCGACGAGCGCGCTTTCGACCTCGATCGTCGAGATGCGATGGCCGGAGACGTTCATGACGTCGTCGACGCGGCCGAGCAGCCAGAAGTCGCCGTCCTCGTCGATTCGCGCACCGTCTCCGGCGAAATACACGTCGTCGTACTTCGACCAGTACGTGTCACGGTAGCGCTGGTCGTCCTTGTAGATGCCACGCAACATCGCGGGCCACGGGCGTTTCAGGACGAGGTAGCCACCGCCGCCCGGCCCGACTTCCTGGCCGCTCTCGCTGTACACGCCCGCATCGACCCCGGGAAACGGCTTGGTCGCCGAGCCCGGCTTGGTCGTCGTCACTCCGGGCAGCGGGGTGATCAGGATCATGCCGGTCTCCGTCTGCCACCAGGTGTCCACGATCGGGGTGCGGTCGCCGCCGATGTGCTCGCGATACCAGATCCAGGCCTCGGGGTTGATCGGCTCGCCGACGCTGCCGAGCAAGCGCAATGACGAGAGATCGTGCTTCTGCGCGTGCTCGGGCCCCCATTTCATGTGCGAGCGGATCGCCGTCGGCGCGGTGTAGAGGATGTCGACCTTGTACCGCTCGACGATCTCCCACCAGCGCTCCGGGCTCGGGTAGTTCGGCACGCCCTCGTACATGACGCCCGTCGTCCCATTCGTGAGTGGGCCGTAGACGATGTAGCTGTGCCCAGTCACCCAGCCGACGTCGGCCGCGCACCAGTAGACCGAGTCCGGCTTGATGTCGAAGATGTAGTGGTGCGTGGCGGCGACTCCGACGAGGTAGCCCGCGGTCGTGTGCACGATGCCCTTGGGCTTCGCGGTCGTCCCTGAGGTGTACAGGAGATAGAGCAGGTCTTCGGCATCCATCGGCTCGGGAGGCGCAGAG
>Ga0307277_10001055_pt1 | contig 10668 bp, 9 predicted proteins | sample ER_DNA_116_FD_194473 | JGI IMG/M metagenome (GOLD analysis project Ga0307277, IMG submission 194473) | Bulk soil microbial communities from the East River watershed near Crested Butte, Colorado, United States - ER_DNA_116 | ecosystem: Environmental > Terrestrial > Soil > Floodplain | place: USA...
AGCGCGCCCATGAGCACGGCGGCCTCTCCGAGGCTCGAGATCTCGACCCGCGGCGGATAGGGCATCCACGCGGCCAGCAAACGGCGCACCGGTGTGAGGAGCAGGTCACCGTTCGCGCCCAGCCCGCCGCCGAGGACGACGAGCGCGGGATCGGCGACGGCGCTGATCGGTGCGATGTGCGCCGCGATGCGTCGAGCCACCTCCTCGACCACCGTCCGTGCGAGGGGATCGCCGCCTCTTGCCGCCGCGAAGACCGCTTTGGCGTCGTAGGGAGGTGTGAGTGACGTTCCGGCCGTGCCCGCGGGTGCGAGGTGCGCTGCCAGCGCGGCGACCCCGTCCGCGGAGGGGTCAACATCCTCGGCCAGACCCGCGAGGGCCCAGTCCACTTCACCCGCTGCGCCGTGATTGCCCCGGTGCAACTCACCGCCGAGCACGAGGCCCATACCCATGCCGGTGCCGACCGACAGAAACGCAAAATCGTCGACGCCGCGGGCGACGCCGGCCCACCGCTCGCCGACCGCGGCGAGGTTGACGTCGTTTTCGAGCGTGACGTCGATGCCAAGCTGCTCGCCCAGCTCCCGGCCAAAGGCGCGACCTTCGAGGCCGGGGATGTTCGGGGTCGTGAGGTGCAACGTGGACGTTCCGTGGGCGTCGATCACGCCGGGTACTCCGAGCACGATCCCGTCGATCCGCTCGACCGGGAGCGCGGCGGTTGCGACAAGCGACTCGCGCAAGGCTGCGATCGCCTGTAGGGCACCGTCGGCGTCGGCGCCGCGCAGCTCGACGTCCTGACGCGCGCGTACTTCGCCGGCCAGGTCGCACACGGCACCGCGCAGGAAGCGCGCACCCAGATCGAGCCCGAATACGTACGCGGCCTCCGGGATCGGCTCGAAGAACACCGCTCCGTAGCTGGGGCCGCTCGGCCCCCTCGCCGCTTCGCGCACGAGCCCAGCGTCAACCAGCGCTTGCAGCGCGAGTGAGACCGTGGGCTTCGAGATACCGGCTCGACGCGAGATCTCGGCCCGGGAGATGGGGGCTCCCGCGCGGATCGCCTCGAGTACGGTGCGCTCGTTGAGGTGCTTGAGCAGCGGCGGAGTCGCTCGGGCAGTAGGAGGAGCTATTTTGGGCATCTCGTCAATAAAGTTAACCCAACTACCCGGGTTCTCGTCAAATTTGACTTTCCTTTCGTCTCTATCGTAGAGTTCTCGTTCGGAATCCTTACGAGATTCCAACGACAGCATCCAAGGAGGCAAGGGTATGAGACGCGTGGGGATTGGGTTGCTCGTAGCGCTCGTGCTCGGCGCGGCGCTCATCGCGGCATCCGCGAGGAACTCGGCTACCGCCGGCACGTCCGGCGCGAAGGCCGACAACATCACGATCTGGGTGGGCTGGAGCGCGGCTGAGCTCAAAGCCTTCAAGACCGTCGTGGCCGAATACGACCAGAAGCACTCCGACGTCACGGTGAAAGTCGTCGGCGGCATCAACGACGACAAGATCACTGCCGCGATCCGGAGCGGCAAGGTGCCGGACGTCGTCAGTTCCTTCACGTCGGCGAACGTGGGCCAGTACTGCAACTCGGGTGCCTGGGTCGATCTGAAACCGTTCCTCTCGAAGGACAAGATCGACGTGAACATGTTCCCGAAGACGTCGCAGTACTACACGCAGTACAAGGGCAAGCGATGTGCGTTGCCGTTACTCGCGGACGTTTACGGCCTCTACTACAACAAGAAGATGTTCAAGGCGGCGGGGCTCACGAGCCCGCCGAAGACCATTTCCCAGCTGACGGCCTACGCGAAGAAGCTGACGAAGAAGAATGCCGACGGCTCGATCAAGGTCGCCGGGTACAACCCCTTCCTAGGCTTCTACGCCGGTAACGCTCCCGACCTGAGCGCCTACGCTCCGCTCTTCGGAGCCAAGTACGTCGACGGGAGCGGCAAGTCGGTCATCTCGAAGGACCCGGCCTGGACGAAGATGCTGAAGTGGCAGAAGAGCCTCGTCGACTGGTACGGCTACAAGAAGCTCCAGAGGTTCAACGCCGGGGCCGCCGACGAGTTTTCGGCCTCGCATGCGTTCGAGATCGGAAAGCTGGCGATGATGATCGACGGCGAGTGGAGGGTCGCGTTCATCCAACGTGAGCATCCGAGCCTCGACTACGGCACTGCGCCGGCACCGGTCGACGACGCGCACCCCGAACTCTACGGCGCGGGCTATGTCAACGGCACGATCATCGGCATCCCCAAGGGCGTGAAGCACAAGGATCAGGCCTGGGCGCTGGTCAAGTACCTGACGACCGACAGTCATGCGCTGGCGATCTTCTCGAACGGCGTCCGCAACGTCCCGACCACCAAGGCATCGCTCACGTCGCCGGACATCAAGCCGGACTCGCATTTCAAGACATTCCTGAAGGTCTTCGCGAACTCGAACTCGAAGACGACGCCGATCACCGCTGCCGGCAATGCGTACGGCTCGCTGATCCAGTCGTTCGCCGTCAAGTGGCAGGCCGGCCACGCCGGCGATCTCGCAAAGGGGCTGCAGAAGCTCGACAAGCAGATCGACGCACAGCTGAAGCAGGCACAGGCGGGCGGAGTGCCGTAATGGCGAGCTCCGCAACGGTGGCTGTTCAACCGTTGGACAGGACACGGGCGAGGCGGAAGGCGGCGTGGCGCCGCCGCCGCCTCGTCCTGCTGTTGATGGCCCCCTGGCTGATCGGCTTCTCGGTCTTCTTCGGCTACCCGCTCGTGATGAGCGTGTATCTGTCGTTCACCCACTACGACCTGCTGTCGTCGCCGAAATGGATCGGTACCGCGAACTACCGGTATCTCTTCACCCAGGATCCTCAGGTGGGCGGGGCGGTGAAGAACACGCTCTGGATCATCGCCGTCATGGTTCCGTTGCAGGTGGTGTTCGCGTTCGGCGTTGCGATGATGCTTGCACGCGCGCGGCGCGGCGCGGGTTTCTTCCGGACGATCTTCTACCTGCCGGCGCTGGCTCCGCCGGTTGCGGCGACCCTTGCCTTCGTCTACATCCTCAACCCGGCGACCGGCCCGGTGAACGTTCTGCTGAAGCAGCTCGGCATCGTGGGTCCGCTCTGGTTCCAGTCGCCCAGCTGGTCGAAGCCATCGCTCGTTCTACTCGGCATGTGGGGCGTCGGGAACATCATGATCATCTTTCTCGCGGCGATCCTCGACGTCCCGAAACACCTGTACGAGTCGGCGGAGCTGGATGGAGCAGGCCCGCTGCAGCGCCTGCGCTGGGTGACGTTGCCCACGATCAGCCCCGTCATCCTCTTCTCGATCGTGATCGGCGTCATCGCCGGGCTGCAGTACTTCACGCAGGCTTACGTCGCGGCCAACGTCGCGTCGGGACAGGCCTCCCAGGCCGGTGACCAGACCGTCAACAACCTCGGGTATCCGGAAGGCTCGACGCTCTTCTATCCCGTCGAGCTGTACCAGCACGGGTTCCGTTACTTCAACATGGGTTACGCGTCCGCGATGTCGGTGCTATTGCTCGTCGTCGCGTTCACGATCACAGTCCTCATCATCCGTAACTCGCGGCGCTGGGTCCACTACGTGGGGTCGGCGAAGTGAGCGCCACGACCGTTCCCGTCGCAGCTGCGCTGACGAGGCGGAAGCCGCCTGCGAGCGTGCGGCGGCGCCGGTTCCTGCTGGCCGTCGCCAACCACTCGTTGCTGATCGTGGCGGCGGTCGTCTTCCTCGCGCCGTTTGCGTTCATCGCGCTCACGGCGCTGATGACGAACGGCCAGGCGCTCTCGGAGCATCTCTGGCCGAACCCGTTCCGGTGGCAGAACTTCGTCGACGTGTTCCACCAGGCGCCGATCCTGCGCTGGGCTTTGAACACGATGATCTATGCCTGTCTCGCCACGCTCGGCGTCTTGTTCTCGAGCATCCCGGTCGCGTATGCGCTCTCGCGCATCCGCTGGCGTGGTCGCAACGTGGCGTTCGGGCTCGTGCTGATCGCCCTGATGCTGCCGCCGGTCGTCTCCGTCGTGCCGCTCTACGTGATGTGGGCAAAGCTGGGTCTCATCGGCGGTCTTGGGCCCTTGATCATTCCCAACTGGTTCGGCGACGCATTCTCGATCTTCCTCCTGCGCCAGTTCTTCCTGACGATTCCCGAGGAGTACCTCGACGCTGCCCGCGTCGACGGCTGCGGCGAGCTGCGCATCCTCGCCACGGTCGTCCTGAGGCTCGCGAAGCCGGCCATCGCGGCCGTTGCACTCTTCTCGTTCCTCTACACCTTCAACGACTTCTTCCTGCCGCTTCTCTACACGCGTGAGAACCCGAGCAGCTGGGTGCTCCAGATCGGGCTCTCGGAGTTCCGCAACCTGCACCAGGTGCAGTGGAACCTCACCATGGCGGCGACGCTGCTCGTAATGGCGCCCGTGATCATCGTCTTCTTCCTCGCGCAGAAGGCCTTCGTGGAAGGCGTGACGCTCACAGGGGTCAAAGGATGAAGATTGCGGTCATCGGCGGCGGGTCGACGTACACGCCGGAGCTGGTCTCGGGGCTCTCGCGCGAGCGCGAGCGCATCGACGTGAGCGAGCTCGTGCTTCAGGACATCGACCCGGAGCGGCGCGAAGTTGTCGGTGGGCTCGCGCAGCGCATGCTCGACCGGCAAGGGTACGAAGGGCGGGTCGAGATCACCGACGATCTCGACCGGGCTGTCGACGGCGCAGACTTCGTGCTGATTCAAATCCGCGTGGGCGGCCAGGAGGCGCGCCTCTCGGATGAAACGGTGCCACTCGCGTGCGGTTGCATCGGACAGGAGACCACCGGTGCCGGTGGTCTAGGCAAGGCTCTGCGGACCGTTCCGGTCGTGCTCGAGATCGCGGAGCGCGTGCGCGAGCGGGCAGCCGACGGTGCCTGGATCGTCGACTTCACGAATCCGGTCGGGATCGTCACTCGGTCGCTGCTCGATCACGGGCACCAGGCAGTCGGTCTCTGCAACGTCGCGATCGGCTTTCAACGGACGTTTGCGCGGATGCTCGGCGTCGAACCGGAGCGCGTGCAGGTCGACCAGGTCGGGCTCAACCATCTGTCCTGGGTTCGTCAGGTCCGCGTCGACGGTGAGGACGTGATCGCGGATCTCATGGCGGCGCACGGCGACGAGATCGCGCGGGACAGCGGGGTGTCGCGGCGGCTGCTGGACGAGCTCGGCGTGATCCCTTCCTACTACCTGCACTACTTCTATTCGCATGACGCTGTGCTCGCGGAACAGCTCGATGGGGTTCCTCGCGCGACGACGGTCGCGCAGATCGAGCGCGAGCTGCTGGAGCTGTACCGCGATCCGAACCTCGTCGAGAAGCCGCCGCTGCTTGAAAGACGTGGCGGCGCTTTCTACAGCGAGGCAGCGATCGGACTGGTCGTCGCGCTCGCCGCAGACACCGGGGAAGGTCACGTCGTCGACGTCCGCAACAACGGCACCGTCGAGGGCCTCGCCGACGACGACGTGATCGAGGTGCTGGCGAAGGTCGGTGCGGGCGGCGCGAAGCCGCTGCCGCAGCCGCCGGTCGCGCCCGAGCTGCTGGGGCTGATGCAACACGTCACCGCCTATGAACAGCTGGCTGCGCAAGCGGCAATCAGCGGCGATCCGGCCCTCGCGCGCAAGGCGTTGCTGACGCATCCGTTGGTCGGGCAGCATCCGCTCTCCGAGCGGCTCATCGAGCTGCTGCTCGAGGCAGGCGCCGCGCATCTGCCGCAGTTCCATGCGGAGACAAAGCGATGAGTCGTGCAGCCGTGCTCGCCGTCGACGGCGGGAACTCGAAGACGGACCTCGCGCTCGTCAGCGCCGACGGCTCTGTGCTCGCACTCGTTCGGGGCCCGCTGAGCTCGCCTCATCACCTCGGCGTCGACGGGTGCCTGACTGTGATGGAAGGGCTGTTGGCGGAGGCGGTGCACGAAGCGCGGCTAGGTGATCATTCCGGCCGCTTTGCGCAGGTCGCCACTCTGTTGATGGCCGGGGTCGACTTTCCCGCGGAAGAGGATGTGCTTCGAATCGCCGTCGAGCAGCGCGGCTGGGCGCCAAGCGTTCACGTCGGTAACGACACCTTCGCCGTCCTTCGTGCCGGCACGGAGCGCGGGTGGGGCGTCGCGATCACGTGCGGCGCGGGAATCAACTGCGTGGGTGTTGCACCCGACGGAAGGAATGCACGCTTCCCGGCGCTCGGCGCGATCACAGGCGACTGGGGCGGAGGCTACGACCTCGGCCTGGCGGCCGTCTCCGCCGCGGCGCGAAGCGAAGACGGGCGTGGCCCGCGGACGAGCCTCGAGCGGGCCGTTCCGGCGCACTTCGGCGTGACGACGCCGAGCCAGCTTGCCGAACGAATTCACACCGGGCAGATCGCGCAGCGCAGGGTCATCGAGCTTGCGCCGCTCGTACTTGCGGAAGCCGCAGACGACGCGGTCGCTGCGGAGATCGTCCGGCACCTGGCGTCCGAAGTCGTGGCACTTGCGCGTGTGGCGTTGACGCGGCTCGAGCTGACCCAAGAACCGGTTGAGGTGCTGCTGGGCGGCGGAGTGTTGCAGGACGTGGACGGCGACCTGCTCGCCGCGATCGATTCCGGCCTGCGCGAAGCCGCTCCGAACGTCACGGTCCGGCCGACTGCGTCCGCAGCAATCGTGGGAGCCGCGCTACTCGGGCTCGACGAGCTCGAAGCAGGCCCCGAGGTCCACGCACGATTGCGCCGCGAGCTCGGCGCTGCGTTCTCCCAGTTGGAAGGAGCAGCGGCCGTTGGCTGAGGTTCGATACGTCCAGGCGACCAGGATGTACCCCGGCACGGACGCGCCTGCCGTCGACGCGCTCGACCTGGACGTCCACGACGGGGAGTTCATGGTGCTCGTCGGACCGTCTGGCTCGGGTAAGACGACGGCCCTGCGCATGCTCGCCGGTCTGGAAGAGGTCGACGCGGGCGCGGTCTACATCGGCGATCGAGATGTGAGCGACGTGCCTCCGAAGGAACGCGACGTCTCGATGGTGTTCCAGAACTATGCGCTCTACCCCTACCTCACGGTCGCCGCGAACATCGGTTTTCCCCTCCGGATCGCGAAAGTGAAGAAGGCCGAGCGTGAAAAGCGAGTCAAGGAGGTCGCGAAGCTGCTCGGGCTCTCCGAGTTCCTCGAGCGCAAGCCGGGCCAACTGTCAGGGGGCCAGCGCCAAAGAGTCGCAATGGGCCGGGCGATCGTGCGCGTTCCCAGCGTCTTCCTGATGGACGAGCCTCTGTCGAATCTCGACGCGAAGCTGCGTGTGCAGATGCGCGCCGACATCGCGGCTCTGCAGTCCGACTTCGGCATTACGACGGTGTACGTGACGCACGATCAAGCAGAGGCGATGACCCTCGGCCACCGCGTCGCCGTTCTGCACGAGGGGCACCTGCAGCAGTGTGGGCCACCGAGAGAGCTCTACGAACATCCCGTGAACGTGTTCGTCGCGGGGTTCATCGGGTCGCCGGCAATGAACCTCTGCACAGTCCCGGTGCTGAACGGCGCCGCCTCCTTTGGCGGCGTGGACATGCCGCTCCCCCAGGCTGCCATCGCGAACGGGAGAACGAGTCTCGTGATCGGAGTCCGGCCCGAGTCGCTCGAGGTCGCACCGGATGGCATCCCGGCGAAGGTCGACGTCGTGGAAGACGTCGGCGCCGATGCGTTCGTGTTCTGCAGCACCGAGCTCGGAGGCGAAACGACGAAGCTCGTCGCGCGCTCTGAATCGCGCAAGGCGCCAAAGCAGGGCGATCGCGTGACCTTGCGGCCGCGGTCCGACGAAGCGCACCTTTTCGATCCAGCGAGCGGCGAACGGCTCGAACGCTGATGTCGGCGGCGATCGGTCCCCACAATCCAGGCGAGTTGTTCCTCGGCGAGATCAGGGAGCAGCCGGCGGCGCTCCTGCGCTTGCTCGAGCAAGAAGCCGAGTTCGATGCCGTCACGAAGGTGCTCCGCGAGCGGCGTCCTTCGGTCGTGCGCCTGGTCGGACACGGTTCGTCGGACGCTGCCGCCTCATATGGGGTGTACGCGTTCGGGCTCCTGCCTGGATGGACTGCGATGCGCGACTCGATCTCGCTGACCGTCTACTACGACGCGAAGCTCGATCTCTCGGACTCGGCGGTGATCGCGCTCTCGCAGTCCGGCGAGACCCCGGATGTCGTCGAGTACGTGAAGCGAGCGCAGGCAAAAGGAGCTTTCACGGTCGCGATCACGAACGGGACCGAATCGAGCCTTGCGGACGTCGCCGATGCGACCCTCGGGCTAGCGGCCGGGCCGGAGCGCGCGGTCGCCGCGTCGAAGACGTTCCTCAACACGCTGGCGGCCATGGTGTGGTTGGCAGGCGGTGCTGCCGGGCGGGGACGCGAGATCGCGGCAGGGCTGCGCCGCGTCTCGGAGCAACTGGCCGGGTCGCTCGGACCGCTCGAGCAAGCGGTCTCGAACGTCGCAATGGCTTTCGCCTACGTCGGACGCATGTATGTGATCGGGCGCGGCATCGAGTTCGGCACAGCGCGCGAGGTCGCGTTGAAGCTGACCGAGACGTGCCGCGTCGCTGCCGAGCCGCTCACGGCGACGGATCTGGCCCACGGCCCGATCGCGGCGGTCGACTCGATGTTCCCGGTCTGGACGATCGCCTCACGTGACGAAAGCCTGCCGGCCGTACTCGAGGCCGCAGCGCGTGTGATCGAGGCGGGTGCAACCGTCGTTGCGAGTGGCAACGCAGCAACGGAGATCAAGGGCGCTGCCCACGTCCTGCTCGTCCCCGAGGCGCCACTACCGATTCTCTCCCCGCTCCTCTCGGTGGTGCCGGGCCAGCTCTTTGCGGGTGCACTGGCGCATGCAAAGGGACTCGATGCCGACTATCCCGTGGGCCTCAGCAAGGTCACGCGCGCGCGCTGACCGCAGTGGAAGCCGGTCTCGCTGCATCGAGTTAACTCTTTCGGGGGGTAGACGCGGGTCGCCGATCGGCCGAATCTGTGCGTGGAGAACTGCGGCACTATGACTATGTATGAGACAAGCCAAGCGACGTCGGCTGCGCCGGCCGTCCCACCCTTTAGCACCGCGGAGATGCGGAGCTATCCGCTTGGCACGCTCGTCTATCGCTCGGGCCTGATGCCGCTCGAGACCGTCAACCGCGCACTCGCGGAAGCGGCGGAAAGCGGACGGCGGCTAGGGGAGGTCCTTCTCGAGTACGGCCTGCCGGAGCGCGACCTTACTCGTCTGCTCGCAGCTCAGCACGGACAGGAGTTCGTCGACCTCACCGAGTATCCGATCGACCCCGAGGTCGCCCATCTGCTACCGCGCTCAGTCGCGGAGATGTACTGCGCCTTGCCGCTCAGCCGCGAGGGAGACTGCACGATCGTCGCCGTGCCCGACGCCGACAACGCGTCGCACCTGTCCAGGCTGCAGGAAGCGCTGCACGGCCCGATCCGGCAGGTGACCGCTGCTCGCTCCGACATCAAGGACGCCATCGAGCGCGTGCACATCGAGCCGCAGGGGATGATCACGCAGATGGCGCTGGCCCAGGCAAGGGCACAGGCGCTGCCCGACCCGGAGCCGGAGCCGCAGACTGTCTACCGCGTCGAAGTGACGCTCGAGAGCGGCGCGACACTCCTGGTCGCCGAAGCAACAGATTTCGAGTACGCGAAGCAGATGGGCATGCGTGTGATCGACGAAGCCGAAGCCGGCGGGACCGTCGCTATCGGCGATGCGACCATCGACGGCCGGCAGGTCGTGTCCGTCGACGTCCTCGGCCGTAACGGCGCGTGAACTTCCCGATCAACGCTGTCCGCGAGCTCATCTCTGCGGTGCGGAAGGACGGGCAGCCCGTCGTGCGTCTGACGTGTTCCGACTACGGGACGGAGTGGGTCGTTGCCGCCGACGTCTATCCGGTCGACGAGCTCACGGTGCAGCCGAAGAGCGCCGGCCCCTACGTGTTCAGCACCGCTCGAGAGGCGCGAAGCTTCATCGAGAGCTCGCTCGCAGCGCTGCGGCTGCTCGGCTGCGAAGTCGCGTAAGCGCTACGGCCTCGATTTCTGACGGGCGATGGAGGCTATCTGCTTCCAGCGCTTCTTGCGCGCGATTCGAAGACGCGTGTCCGTGCGCGCTGCGACAGCCTCGAGCTCCCGCTGTAGCTTCCGCCAGGAACGTAGGCGGTCGAGCTCCAGCGTCCCGCTGTCGATCGCGGCCAGGACCGCGCAGCCCGGCTCCCGCATATGCTCACAGTTCCGGAACTTGCATTCCAGCGCGAGCGCCTCGAGGTCTTCGAACGCGGCGCTGAGATCGCCTTCCCAGAACTGAAGCTCGCGCAGGCCGGGAGTGTCGATCACCATGCCGCCGCTGGGCAGCTGGACGAGCTCACGGTGCGTGGTCGTGTGGCGCCCGGTTCCATCGGCGGCGACCTCACGCGTCAGCATCACCTCTGCGCCGGCCAGCCGGTTGAGCAGCGTCGACTTGCCCACGCCCGACGATCCGAGCAGGACGACCGTGCGACCGGGCTGCAGGTACTGGTCGAGCGTCGCAAGTCCGTCACCCGTGACGTTGGAGATGTGATGGACAGGCACGCCGATGGCGACGCTCTCGACGGAGAGAACTGCCTCCGCGACGTCCGCCGAGAGGTCGGCCTTCGTCAGCACGACGATCGGTTGGGCGCCGCTCTCCCACGCAATCGTGATGT
>Ga0307277_10001057_pt1 | contig 10658 bp, 9 predicted proteins | sample ER_DNA_116_FD_194473 | JGI IMG/M metagenome (GOLD analysis project Ga0307277, IMG submission 194473) | Bulk soil microbial communities from the East River watershed near Crested Butte, Colorado, United States - ER_DNA_116 | ecosystem: Environmental > Terrestrial > Soil > Floodplain | place: USA...
GCTCGGGGGGCGCGGCGACCGGGATCGGTCGCCGCGCGACGCCCCGGTGGTGATCGATCGCCTTCCGCGACGCGATCCGGAGGATCCACCGATCCAACCGGTCGGCCTCGGTGCATCGAGGGTATGCCCGGAGCGCTGCCAGGAACGTCTCCTGGAAGACGTCGTCCGCGTCGATCGGCCCCACCGCCGCCGTCAGGTAGCGGAACACCGTCGCGCGGTTCGCCTCGAGGAACCGTTCGAACGGCGGGAGCCGTCGGCTCACACGTTCCACCACCTGCGGACGGGGAGATCGCGCCAGACGTGCGGCCGCCGTCTCCGTGCCGCGCTCCGCAGGTACTCGGGCTCGGGTTCGGTCACGCGCCAGATCCTCCATCGATCGTCCTGATGCATCTCGGATCCCTCCTTCGCCGTCTGGGAGAACAACGCCGGAGGGGCCGGCCGCGTGAAACGCTACGTCTCCCCGAGGAGCCGGGGGATCGCTGTCTCCCACGCCTCCCGGAGCTCGTCCACCGGGATATCGAGGAGACCCTCGACCAGGGCCCGCGGTCCTCCCGTCTCGCCCAGTCGAGCGACGGGGACGCCGTGCTCGGCCGCGAGCCGAACGATCGCCTCCTCGTCCGCCGGATCCACGCTCACGATGGCCCGTGACGCCGACTCGCTGAACAGCGCCACGTGCGACGGGAGGTCGCCGGCCAGCGCGACCGCGAAGCCGTGCCCACCGCCGATCGCCGATTCGAGGAGGGCGATCACGAGACCGCCGTCGCCGCAGTCGTGCGCGCTCGCGAGCATCGCGCCACCGGCTGCTGCCACGAGGAATCGGAGGAGCGCTCGCTCCTTCGAGGGATCGAGCGCGGGTGGCTTGCCCGTCACGACCCCGAGGACGGCCTCGGCGAACTCCGACCCCCCGAGCTCGGCGAAGGTCTCGCCCACGACGTAGATCGCCAACCCGGGCCGGGGGAACGCGCTCGGGACCCGCAACCGGTAGTCATCGAGGAGCCCGAGCATCCCGACCACGGGTGTCGGCCAGATCGCGCTCTCACCGCTCTCGTTGTAGAGGCTGACGTTGCCCCCGGTCACGGGCGTGTCGAATGCGAGACACGCTTCGCGGATCCCCCGGATCGATTCGGTGAGCTCCCACATGACCTCGGGACGCTCGGGGTTGCCGAAGTTGAGGCAGTTCGTGATCGCGATCGGGACCGCTCCCGTGACGGCCACGTTGCGGGCCGACTCGGCGACGGCATGGACGGCCCCGAGGAACGGGTCGAGACGTCCGAACCGGCTCTTGCTGTCCGTCGAGAGGGCGAGGCCCTTCAGGGTGCCCGCGACCCGCACGACGGCGGCGTCGGAGTCGGGGCCGGCGACCGTGTTGCCCTGCACCATCCGGTCGTATTGCTCGAACGCCCACCGCTTGCTCGCGACGTTCGGCGCCGTCAGCACCGTCACCACGGCGTCCGTCAGATCCTTCTCGAAGAGAGCGAAGGTGGGGTCTTCGTCGTCGCCCATCGCCCGCGCCGGCGGCGCGGCCGGGCGATCGTAGACCGGGCCGTCATCCGCGAGGGACGACGCCGGCACCTCCGCCACGACATGACCGCCGCTCCGGACGGTGAGCGTCCCGCCCGACGTCAGCTCACCGATCACGGCCGTCGTCAGCCCCCACCGGTCGCAGATCTCCCGGACCTGGCCGAGCTTCGAGGGATGGACGATCGCGAGCATCCGTTCCTGGGACTCCGACGTGAGGATCTCGAACGGCTCCATGCCCGGCTCGCGGAGCGGGACGGCGTCGAGGTCCAGGGACGCCCCCATCCCCGCCCGGGTGGCGGATTCGCTCACGGCGCAGGTGATCCCCGCGCCTCCCAGATCCTGGAGACCCTCGAGCGAGCCGGCGGCGATCAGTTCCAGCGTGGCTTCGATCAGGAGCTTCTCGGCGAACGGATCGCCGATCTGGACGCTGGGGCGCGATCCCTCGGCGCCGTGATCCAAGGGCGACGACGCGAGCACGCTGACGCCGCCGATCCCGTCCCGGCCGGTGGACGCCCCGTACAGCACCATGAGCGACCCTGCCTGCGCCGCACGAGACTGCGCCGTGATCAGTTCGTCGGCATCGGCCACGCCGACGCACATCACGTTGACGGTTGGATCCGCCGTATGTGCCTCGGCGAACCGGATCTCTCCGCCGACGGTGGGGACCCCGATGCAGTTGCCGTAGCCCCCGATCCCGGCGATCACGCCTGCGAAGAGCCACCGGTTCCGCTCCTCGGTGAGCGGACCGAACAGGAGCGGATCGAGCAATGCCACGGGCCGGGCGCCCATCGACACGATGTCGCGCACGATCCCGCCGACACCCGTCGCCGCGCCCTGGTACGGCTCGATCGCGCTCGGATGGGAGTGCGACTCGATCTTGAACACGACGGCCACCCTGTCGCCGACGTCGACCGCTCCGGCGTCCTGGCCGGGCCCGACGAGCACGGCCGGACCTTCGGTCGGCAGCGTGCGGAGGTGGATCTTCGAGGACTTGTACGAACAGTGCTCGGACCACATCACCGAGTACATCGCGAGCTCGGCTCGGCTCGGCTCCCGACCGAGGGTCCCCTCGATCTGCGCCAGCTCGTCGTCGGTGAGCCCGAGCTGCCGGTGGAGTGGTTGTTCCTTCGAACTCACCCGGTGATCCCGGCCATCGCCTTGTGCAGCAGCGACGCGAAGAGTGGTTGGCCGCCGGTCGGGCCGACGTCCGGATCGACCGCGTGCTCGGGGTGCGGCATCAGCCCGACGACGTTGCCGGCGGGGCTCCGGATGCCTGCGACGTTGTTCGTCGACCCGTTCGGGTTCTGGGCATCGTCGACGATCCCGCTCCGCGACGCGTATCGGAAGACGACGAGCCCGTCCCGTTCGACCTCGGCGAGCTGCTCCGGGGTCGCGATCCACTGGCCCTCGCCGTGCTTGATCGGGATCTCGATGGTCTCCCCCGGCGTGAGACCGTCCGTGACGCAGCTCTGCGCGGTCTCGACCCGCAGCCACACGTCGCGGCACACGAATCGAAGCGAGCGGTTCCGGATCATGGCGCCGGGGAGCACGCCTGCCTCGCAGAGGACCTGGAAGCCGTTGCAGATCCCGAGCACGGGGCCACCTCGCTCGGCGAAGGTCACGACCGGCTCCATCACCGCCGCGAACCGGGCGATCGCGCCGCACCGGAGGTAGTCGCCGTACGAGAACCCGCCGGGGAGGACGACCGCGTCGACCGCCCCGAGGTCCCGGTCGGCGTGCCAGAGCGGCACGGCCTCGCCGCCCATCTGCTCGATCGCACGGAGCGCGTCGCGATCGTCCAGCGAGCCGGGGAACGTGACCACCCCAACCCGGGGGAGGCCGCCGGTCACCTCGGTGCCACCTCGAGGACCTGGTACTCCTCGATCACCGGGTTCGAGAGAAGCCGGACGGCCATGCCGCGGACCTGCTCCAGCGCGCTCGCCTCGTCGGGGGCCTCGACGTCCAGCTTGATGTGCTTGCCCACGCGCACGTGACGGACGTTCGTCCATCCGAGCGACGGCAACGCGGACTCGACGGCCTTGCCCTGCGGATCCGCCAGTCCCTCCTTCAGGGTCACCAGGACCTCGAACGTGAAGGTCTTCACTCGGTCTCCACGCCGGCTCGCCGGAGGTAGTCCGCGAACGGCTCTCCCGTGAGCCGTTCGTAGGCCTCGGCATAGGTTGCCGCCGTCTGCGCGATCACGTCCGCAGGGAGGGCGGGCGGCGGCGGCTCGTGGTCCCATCCGGAAGCGTCCAGCCAGTCCCGAACGAACTGCTTGTCGAACGATGGCTGCGCCCTCCCGGGCTCGTAGACGTCGGCCGGCCAGAACCTCGAGGAGTCGGGGGTGCCGACCTCGTCGATCAGCGCGAGGTCGCCGTCGATGAAGCCGAACTCGAACTTCGTGTCGGCCACGATCACCCCGGCGTCGAGCGCCGTCGCGGCGATCCGCTCGTAGATCCCGACCGCCACTTCTCTGAGGCGCTCGTAGAGCCCGGCGCCGACCAGGCTCCGCGCTTCCTCCGGCGTGAGCGGCAGGTCGTGACCGGTGGTCGCCTTGGTCGTCGGGGTGAAGACGGGCTCGGGCAGCCGGGCCGACTCGGTCAGCCCGGCCGGCAGGGGGATGCCGCAGACCGCCCCGCCCTCCCGGTACTGAGCCCATCCGCTGCCGCTCAGGTACCCCCGGACGACGCATTCCATCGGGATCACGCGCGCCCGCCGAACCAGGGTCGCGCGGCCGGCGAGCCCCGCTTCGTCCGAGAACGGCGCCGGGAACTCCGCGAGCGACGCCCCGACCACATGGTTCGGAACCAGGTCCACCGTCCGTTCGAACCAGAAGAGCGACAGGCCCGTCAGCACGCGACCCTTGTTGGGGATCGCGTCGGGCAGGACGACGTCGAACGCGCTGATGCGGTCGGTCGCGACCAGCAGGAGACGGTCGTCGTCGACGTCGTAGAGATCGCGAACCTTCCCTTGCGCTGCGAGCTCAGCCACCGGACACCTCCACGGGGAGCTTCTCCAAACGGTCGAAGAGCGGACCGAGGTTCGCGAGGAACCGTGTCGGGTCGAACAGGGCGTCCAGATCGAGGTCCACGGCCTGTGGCTCAGCCTCGATCGCCGCGCGGAACGACGCGTCATGGTCCCACGCGGCCGCCGCCGCTCGTTGCACGATCCGGTAGGCCTCGTCGCGCGACCGCCCCGCGTCCACCAGCCCGAGCAGGACGGTCTGGCTGAAGGCGATCCCACCGAGCGAATCCACCTGGGCGCGCATCCGGTCCGAGAACACCACCAGCCCGTCGACGACCCAGGTCAGGTCGCGGAGCATGAACGCGAGCAGCCCGGTTGCGTCCGGCAAGATCAATCGCTCCGCGGACGAATGGGAGATGTCGCGCTCGTGCCAGAGCACAACATCCTCGAGCGCGGTCACGGCGTGGCCGTGGACCACGCGGGCCAGGCCGCTGACGCGCTCGGAGACGACGGGGTTCCGCTTGTGCGGCATCGCGGAGGAGCCCTTCTGGCCTTCCGCGAACGGCTCCTGAACCTCGCGGACCTCGGTCCGTGCCAGATGCCGGATCTCGGTCGCGATCGCCTCCAGCGTGGACGCGCACACCGCGAGAGCTCCCACGTACTCGGCGTGGCGGTCCCGCTGGATCACCTGGGTCGACGCCTCGGCGGGCCGCAACCCCAGCCGCGCGCAGACCCGTTCCTCCACCCGGGGGTCGACGCTCGCATACGAGCCCACCACGCCGCTGATCGCGCCCACCGAGACGACCTCCCGCGCGCGACGGAGCCGCTCGCGGTCCCGATCGAGCTGGAACGCGAAGACGGCGAGCTTGTGCCCGAACGAGGTCGGCTCCGCGTGCACGCCGTGCGTCCGCCCGATGCAGATGGTGTCCCGATGCTCGAGGGCGCGGCGTTTCGTCGCCCCCAAGAGCCGCTCCACGTCGGCCAGCAGGACGTCGCTCGCCGCCCGGAGCTGCAGCGCGAGTCCCGTGTCGGTCACGTCGGAGGACGTCATGCCGAAGTGGATCCAGCGACCCGGTTCACCGATCGATGCGGCCACGACGTCGACGAAGGCGGCGACGTCGTGGCGCGTGACGCGCTCGCGCTCGTTCACGGCTTCGACCGTGAACGATGCGCGCTCGCGACACGCGCGAGCGTCCGCCTCAGGGATCACGCCCAGCTCGGACCACGCCTCGACGGCGAGGAGCTCGATCTCGAGCCAGTTCGCCATCCGGGTACGGTCCGACCACACGTCGGCGATCTCGGGCACCTCGTAGCGCGGAATCACAGCTTGAGACCCTCCGCCAGGTCGTCCTTGAACTTCCACAGGCGCGCCTGCATCTCTTCGTCCTGGACGCCCAGGATCTCCACGGCGAGGATCGCGGCGTTGACCGCGGCGTCGACGCCGACGGTCGCGATCGGCACGCCGGTCGGCATCTGTGCCGTGATCGCGAGCGCCTCGTTGCCCACCATCTGCGGAGCCGTCGCGATGGGCACCCCGATCACGGGGAGCACCGTTCGCGCCGCGACGGCGGCCGCGAGGTGACCCGAGAGCCCGGTCGAGCACACGACGACCTTCAGGCCGCGCTCGAACGCGGTCCGCGCGTACTCGTCCACCAGATCCGGGTTCCGCGACGAGGACATGATCCGGACCTCGTGCGGGACATCGAACTTCTCCAGGATCAGGCCCGCCTGACGGAGGATCGGAAGCTCTGCCGGCGATGCGGCGAGCACCCCGACGAGTGGCGCCGGCTCGATCACGTCGGTCATGCGCGAGCCCCTTCCACCGCGTGCGCGGCGATGTCCGTGCGGAACTGCATGCCGTCGAAATGGATCTCCGCGACGCCTCGATAGGCGCGCTCCCGGGCTTCGGAGATGGTGCCGGCCTGTCCGGTCACAGCCAGGACGCGACCACCCGCGGTCACGAGCTGCCCGTCCGGGTCGCGACCGGTCCCGGCGTGGAACACCGTCACCCCGTCGATCGCCTCGGCGTCTTCGATCCCGTCGATCGGAACCCCGATCGGATAGCTCCCCGGATACCCTTCGCTGGCGAGCACCACGGTCACCGCCGCACCCTCGTCGAACCCCGCGTTGCCCGCCTCGAACGCGAGCCGGCCCGTCGCGCACGCATGCAGCAGCGTCGCGAACCCGTACGGCATCCGAGGCACGAGGACCTCAGCCTCGGGGTCCCCGAACCGGCAGTTGAACTCGAGCACCTTCGGACCGGATGCCGTCAGCATCAGCCCCGCGTAGAGGACGCCGCGGTACGGGCGAAGCTCGTCCACGACCTGCGCCAGGACGTTGTCCAGGACCCAAGTGGCGGTCTCCTGATCCACGAACGGAACCGGCGAATAGCAGCCCATCCCCCCGGTGTTCGGTCCGGTGTCGCCGTCACCGAGGCGCTTGTGGTCCTGCGCCGTGTCGAGCAGCACGCACGAACCCTTGCCGTCGGTCACGACGAACATGCTGACCTCGGGACCTTCCAACACCTCCTCGACGACCACGGTCCGGCCGGCCTCGCCGAACGCGTTCGCGACCAGGCAGTCTTCGATCGCGCCGATGGCCGCCTCACGATCCGGGGCCACGACCACGCCCTTCCCGGCGGCGAGCCCGTCCGCCTTCACCACCGCGGCTCCGCCGAGCTCGTCGACGAAGGCGACCGCCTCCTGCACCTCACCGAAGGCACCGGCGCGGGCGGTCGGGACGCCGCGGCGCGCCATCACATCCTTCGCGAACGCTTTCGACCCTTCGATCCGAGCCGCGGCGGCCGAAGGACCGAAGACGTTCCGCTTGCGCGTGCGCAGCTCGTCCGCGAGCCCGGCCACGAGAGGGACCTCGGGGCCGACGACCGTGAGGTCGACGTCCTGACGCTCGACCAGGTCCACGATCCCGGCGACGTCGTCCGCGGCGACGGCGGGGGAACACTCGGCGACCTGGGCGATACCGGCGTTCCCGGGGGCCGCGAGCACGCGCGTGACGGCGGGATCCTGCGCCAAGCGCCAGCAGAGCGCGTGCTCGCGGCCCCCACCACCGACGACGAGGACCTTCACGCCGTCACCGGGATGCTCTGCTCCCGCGCCGGACCGACGCCGACCACCGACACCCGGACGCCGCCGAGCTCCTCGAGGAAGCGCACGTACTGTTGCGCTTCCTTGGGCAGATCGTCGAGCTCGCGAGCCTCGCCGAGGTCCTCATCCCAGCCGGGCAACTCCTCCCACACGGGCTCCGCGTGATGGAACTGGGTCTGGGTCGGAGGGACGTCGTCGAACACCTCGCCCTCGACGCGATAGCCCACGCACACCTTGACGGTCTCGAACCCACTCAGCACATCGAGCTTGGTCAGCACGAGCTCCGTGAGTCCGTTCAGCCGCGCCGCGGATCGGAGGACGGGCCCGTCGAACCAACCGCACCTGCGCTTGCGACCGGTCGTGGTGCCGAACTCGTGCCCGCGCTCGCCCATCCGTTCCCCGTCGCCGTCGAGCGCCTCGGTCGGGAACGGCCCGGCGCCGACACGGGTGACGTACGCCTTCGTGATGCCGACGACGCGCTCGATGAACTGCGGTCCGAACCCCCCGGCCGCGGCCGCGTAACCCGCGGTCGGCGTCGAGGAGGTCACGAACGGGTAGGTCCCATGGTCGAGGTCGAGCATCGCGCCCTGGGCCCCCTCCAGCAAGACGTGCTCGTCGGCCGTCAGGGCCTCGTGCAGCAGCTTCGTCGTGTCGGCGATGTACGGACGCAGACGCTCGGCGTAGCCCACGTAGTCCTCAACGATCCCCTCGATCGGGATCGCGAGCCGGCCGTAGACCTTCGTGAGGATCTGGTTCTTCTCTTTCAGGACGACCTCGAGCTTCTCGCGGAAGATCTTCTCGTCGTAGAGATCCTGGACGCGGATCCCCACGCGGGAAGCGCGGTCGGCGTACGCGGGGCCGATCCCTCGCTTCGTGGTGCCCAACGCGTTCTTCCCGAGGAAGCGCTCCGTCACCTTCTCCATCTCCAGGTGGTAGGGCATGATCAGGTGCGCGTTCAAGCTGAGCCGGAGCCCGGAAACGTCGACGCCGGCGGCGGCCAGGTCGTCCATCTCGGCCAGGAGCACCTCGGGGTCGACGACGACGCCATCGGCGATCACGGACGTGACGTGGGGATACAGGATGCCGCTCGGGACGAGGTGGAGCTTGAGCAGCCGACCCTCGGCGATGATCGTGTGGCCAGCGTTGTTCCCGCCCTGATAGCGGACCACCACATCCATCCGGTCGGCGAGGTAGTCGACCGCCTTGCCCTTGCCCTCGTCACCCCATTGGGTCCCGAGTACGACGGTGGCCGGCATGGCGCCCTCAGTCTACGGGACCCGTTGCCTCTCTCAGGACCGGCCCCGCGTCCGGCGGGATCTCGTCTTCCTCGGCAACATGCTCGGGCGCGAGGAAAGACTTGGGGTTGCGAAGATCGACCCCGATCCGATCGCCCTCCACCGCCCCGTGAAGCTCCTCGTTGGGGACGTGAGCAACCAGCGTCTCTCCACCATCGAGACGCAGCGTCACTCGGGTGAGCCAACCGAGCGACGCCAGCCGTTCGATGACCGCCTTCACGTCTCCCTCTCCGCCGGCGACCCGGATGTCGTGTGGCCGGACGAACGCGGTCGCCGAAGCCCCGTCCTGCAGGTGCGACGCCCCCGGCAGACGGAACGAGCCGAGGTGGATGTGCCCGTCGACGACCGAACCGTGGAGCACGTTCGCCGAACCGACGAACCCGGCGACGAACGGCGTGGTGGGGTTGTCGTAGACCTCGCCCGGCGACCCGACCTGTTCGACGCGGCCCTCGTGCATCACGACGATCTTGTTCGCCAGCTCGAGCGCTTCCTCTTGATCGTGGGTGACGAGCAGGCTCGTGACACCGAGCTCACGGTGGAGCTCGTCGAGCCAGCGGCGGAGGTCGTGACGGACCTTCGCGTCCAACGCGCCGAACGGTTCGTCGAGCAGGAGCACCTTGGGCTGGGGTGCGAGCGCACGCGCGAGCGCGACGCGTTGTCGCTGGCCGCCGGAGAGCTGACCGGGATACCGCTCAGCGAACGGCGTCATGTGAACGAGGTCGAGGAGCTCCAGCACGCGGGCGCGTCGCTTGGCCGGGTCCTCCTTCCGAACGCGGAGGCCGAACTCGACGTTCTGCTGCACGGTCATGTGTCGGAACAGCGCGTAATGCTGGAAGACGAACCCGACGCGACGCTCCTGAACGGAGGTCCGGGTCTGGTCTTCGCCGGCGATCGTGATCCGGCCCGAATCCGGGCGTTCGAGGCCGGCGATCATCCGGAGCGCCGTGCTCTTGCCCGACCCGCTCGGTCCCAGCAGCGCGGTGATCTTGCCGTCCTCGGCCACGAAGCTCACGTCATCGACGGCGCGGAACCCGCCGAACGACTTCGTCAACCCCTCGATCTCGATGCTTCCTGCCATCAGTCCGCCTCGGCCGTCCTTCTCCGTTTGAACGTCTCGATCCCGATCAGCAACACGATCGAGAACGTCGCGAGTGTCAGCGCCACGATGTATCCCTGCTGGTCCTGGTATTGATCGAACGCTCGCAGGATGTACAGGGTAGCCGTCTCGGTCTTGCCTGTGAGCGTTCCGCTCACGATCAGGACGGCTCCGACCTCGCCGATCGCGCGGGCCGCCGACAGCGCGATCCCGTACAGCAGCCCCCAGCGGATGTTCCGGAGGGTCACGCGGATGAACGTTTGGAGCCGCGACGCGCCGAGCGTCCACGCCGCCTGTTCCTCCTCCATCCCAAGCTCTTGGAGCACCGGAACGACCTCCCGGATCACGAACGGGATCGAGATGAAGATCGTGACCAGGATCATGGCGGGCAGCGCGAACATGATCTGGATCCCGCGAGAGGCGAAGAAGGGTTCGAACCACCCACCGCGGCCGAAGAGCAGCACCGCCATGAGCCCGACCACCACCGGAGAAACGGCGAGCGGAAGATCGACCAGCGCCGAGACCAGCCGCTTCCCGGGGAAGCGGTCGCGAGCCAGGACCAGCGCGACGATCACCCCGAAGAACGTCGTCACGACCACGGTGATCGCCATGATCACGAAGGTCAGCAGGAACGCATGGCGGACGTCCGGTTGGCTGAAGGTCTGTCCGATCGTCCCG
>Ga0307277_10001058_pt1 | contig 10658 bp, 9 predicted proteins | sample ER_DNA_116_FD_194473 | JGI IMG/M metagenome (GOLD analysis project Ga0307277, IMG submission 194473) | Bulk soil microbial communities from the East River watershed near Crested Butte, Colorado, United States - ER_DNA_116 | ecosystem: Environmental > Terrestrial > Soil > Floodplain | place: USA...
GGCGAGATGCGAAGGTTTCCGTCGCGCGACGAACTGACGATGCCGCGTTCCGCCAGGGTCGCCACCAAGGCCTCGGCGTCCGTCGAGGCAACGCATGTCAGCGCGCCGCGCTCCTGCCAGGCGCGGGGCGTGACAACCTGGCCCTCGAGCTCGTCCAGGCCTTCGATCAGCAGCTCGGTCAGGCCGCGGACGTGCTTGTGGGTCTCTTCGATGCCGATCTCCCGCATCAGCCGGATACCGGCGATCGCGGCGTAGATCGCCGGAACCGGCGGCGTTCCGGCTTCGAAGCGTCGCGCAGTGGATGCCGGCGAGTAATCGTGGATGTCCATCTCGAAGATGTCTTCGTCGGCGAACCAGCCGGTAGCAGTCGGAAAGAGCCGCTCGACGAGGTCGCGCCGGCAATAAAGGAAAGCGAGGCCTGCCGAGCCGAGCAGGTACTTGAGCGCCCCCGCGGCGAGGAAGTCGCAGTCGAGCGCCCGCACGTCGACCGGCAGGGAACCGACGCTCTGGTAGGCGTCCAGGAGAAGCAGCGCGCCCCGCTCGTGCGCGAGCGCGGCGATGGGCTCGACGTCGAGCTTGGCGCCGTTTCGAAAGCAGACGTGCGTGACAGCGACGAGCGCAGTGCGCTCGTCGATCGCGGCTTCGAAGCGCTCGAGCGGGATCGTCCCATCCGGCTCTGCCGGCACGTGTTCGACCCGGGCCCCGCGTCGTTCCTGTGCGTGGGCGATCTGGCCGATCGTCGGAAACTCGAAGTCGCTGACGACGATCTTGTCACGGTCGCCGTCGAAGGAGAACGCGCTGGCCAGCGCGTCGACGCCGGCCGACACCGAGGTAGTGATCGCGATCTCGTCGTGGTCGGCGTTGAGGAGATCGGCGACGCTCACCCTCGCGGCGTCGAGCTGCGCCACCCAGTACTCCCAGGGGGCTCCGTGCTCGTCCCAGTCGGAGAGGTAGCGGGCGTACGCGTCGCGAACGTCGTCCGACAACGCGCCCTGCGAGCAGCTGTTGACGTACGTGAGCCGCTCGAAGATCGGGAAGCGCGGTCGGACCCGCTCGGCGAGCGCGTCGACGCTAACGGCCAAGGTACGCCTTTCGCAGATCTTCGTTCTTGATCAGCGAGGCTGCCGGCCCCGAGAGCACGATCCGCCCCGTCTGGAGCACGTAGCCGCGGTCGGCGATCGAGAGCGAGACGTTTGCGTTCTGCTCGACGACGAGAATCGCGACTCCGGACTCGTGCACGTCCTTGATGATCTCGAAGTTTCGCTCGACGAGGATCGGCGCCAGTCCCATCGAGGGCTCGTCCATCAGCAGCAGCTTCGGTTGGGACATCAACGCTCGTCCCATTGCCACCATTTGCTGCTCCCCGCCGGACAGCGTTCCGGCGAGTTGCTTGCGCCGCTCGTGCAACAGCGGGAAAAGCGAGTAGACGCGATCGAAGTCGTCCTTGTGACCGCCGTTTCGGAGGTAGGCGCCCATTTCCAGGTTCTCCTGCACCGTCATCGGCCCGAAGAGGCGACGGTTCTCGGGCACGATCGCCATGCCCTTGCCGATCCGGTAGCTCGTCGAGCGGCCGACGACGTTCTCGCCCGAGAACCGGACGTTGCCTCGGCGCGGATGGACGATGCCGAGAATCGTCTTCAGCGTCGTCGACTTGCCGGAGGCATTGCCGCCGAGCAGGCAGACGAGCTCGCCTTCGGCAACCTCGAGCGACACCTTCTGCAAGATGTGGATCTGGCCGTAGTACGTGTCGACGTCTTCGAGCTCGAGCAGCATCAGACGGCCTTCTGCTCGGCCCGCACCCCGAGGTACGCCTCGACCACGAGCGGGTGCGTCGCGACCTCGTCGAACAAGCCTTCCGCGATCTTGAGCCCGTGATCGAGCGCGATCACGCGGTCCGAGATCCCCTCGACGACGTGCATGTCGTGCTCGATGACCAGGATCGTGTAGCCGGCCTGGTCGCGAAGCCGCGCGATCAGCTCCGTGACCTCGTGTGTCTCGTTCGGATTCATCCCGGCCGCAGGCTCGTCGAGGAGGAGCAGGCGCGCATTCGTGGCCATAGCACGGGCGATCTCGAGCCGACGCCTGTTGGCGTACGAGAGGCTGTAGGCGGGCTGGTCGAAGCGGTAGCCGGCGAGCCTCTGGCCGAAGAACGCGAGCTTCTCCTCGGCCAGCGCTCGAATCCGCTTCTCTTCCCGGCGCGCCCGCGGGAGCTGGAGCATCGACTCGAAGACCGTCGCCTTCGTGTGGCCGTACTCGGCCGCCATCACGTTCTCCAGCACGGTCATGTTCAGGAACAGCCGCAGGGTCTGGAATGTGCGGGCGATTCCCCGTCTCGTGATCGTATGGGGTGGCAGACCGGAGATCTTCTCGCCCTCGAAGACGATCTCGCCCGAGTCCGGGTGGAAGATCCCGGTGACGAGATTGAAGACCGTCGTCTTGCCGGCGCCGTTCGGCCCGATGACGCTGACGATCTCTCCCTCGTCCACGTGGAGGCTCAGATGGTCGACCACCCTGAGGCCGCCGAAGTCCTTCGTGACGTCGCGGAGCTCGAGCAATGCCACGGTCAGACCACCTCCACGCGGGCGGTGCCGAAGATGCCCGAAGGGCGAACGTTCATGATCACGACCAGCAGGGCGCCCAGCAAGATCAGACGGGTCGCACCGGAAACCTGCTCCACGAGCTTGTTCTCCCAGACGAAGGCGGACAGGTAGAGAGTGGGGATCAAGACGATCACGCGCCACCAGCCGCGCACCATCGTCAGTACGAGCGCCATGACGATCAGCCCAAAGTAGGCCCAGCCGGCAATCCGTTCCGGATGGACGGGAAGCAGCACCCAGTGCTCGAGCCCCCGGCCCAGCGCGCCGCCGCCCTCGATGTGACCGGCGGTGCCGCGAGACCACGTCGCGGCGACGATCGCATGAACGGCGAATCCGAATGCAACCGTCCCCAGCAGGACGAGGATCGCTCGGTACCACGGCTTCATCGCGAGGAGGAGGGCGAGCACGAGCACGCCGTAAAAGAGAAATCGCGCGTTGGCCGAGGAGCGCAAGAGCTCGGGCGCGCCGTTGACGATCAGCGCGCCGATCACGACACCACCCAGGCTTCCGAGGCCGCCGAGGATGACGATCGCGTAGATCGTGATCAGAAGCCCGACGTCGTAGTCGCCGGGAAAGGCGCCCGACTGGACGGCGCCGAAGATCGTCCCCGTGAAGCCCGCGGTCGCGGCGCCGAACATGAACGCGAGCAGCTTCAAGCGGTTGACCGGCGTGCTCATCACCTCGGCGGCTAGCGGGTCCTCCCGCAACGCGCGCCAGGCGCGGCCCGTTCGCGAAGCGTTGACGAAGTAGAGCATCGTCATCACGAGCGCGAGTGCGATCAGGGTGTAGAAGTAGTACCCCTCGGTGGTCGAGATCTTGAAGCCGAAGAAGTTGAGCGGGTCGATTCGGTCGAGCCCGTTCGCGCCGCCGGTCAGATCGACCCGGCCGACGACGGGATAGGAGAAGTCGCTTGGCCCGCCGTTCGCGTTGTTGACGAAGATTACGAACGCCTGGAGGAAGAAGAGCGTCACGATCGCGAGGTAGTCGCCGAGCAGCCGCCACGACGTCAGCCCGAGCAGGAGCCCGATGAGCGCCGAGGAGACGACGACGATCGGGATCGCGAGCTCGGCCTGCAGATGGTGGCCGGAATGGCCGCTGGCCATGATCCCGTAGAGGTAGGCGCCGAAGCCGAAGAAGGCGACGTAGCCGAGATCCAGCAGGCCCGCGAAGCCGACGACGATGTTCAGCCCGAGCGCGAGCAGGGCGTAGATCAGCGTGATCAGTCCATAGCGGAACAGGTTCCCTTCGCTCGTAATGAAGGGGAAGATCGCGAACGGCCCGAGCAAGAGGAGGAGGCGGCCCGGCGCAGAGACTCGCTCCCAGGCCCGGGCGACGACGCCGGTCAGCCCCTTGCCGGTCTCGCGTCGCCCTTCGACCTGTGCGACCCATTCGTCCGTGCCGACCCGAGCCCGGTCGGGCGCATCCGGAACTTCGGGTGCTCCTTCGGGAAGAGCGGGGCCGCCGAGCTGTCCGTCGGGCACCGGCGTCACACCTTCTTAATCACGGGCGAGCCGAGCAGCCCGCTCGGTCGGATCAGGAACATGCCGATCAGCAGGGCGAAGACGTACAGATTCGCGTAGGTCGACCCGCCCGGGAGGTAGCCGGTCGAGAAGGCTTCGGTCAGGCCGATCAAGAAGCCGCCGAGCATCGCCCCCGGAATGCTTCCGATGCCGCCGACGACGGCGGCGGTGAAGCCCTTCAGGCCCGCGGTGAAGCCCATCAGCGAGAAGATCTGGCCGAAGACGATTCCGAACATCACTCCGCCGGCCGCAGCGAGCGCGGAGCCGACGAAGAACGTGAACGAGATCACGCGGTCGACGCTGATCCCCATCATCTCGGCCGCTTCGCGATCAAACGATGTCGCCCGCATCGCCTTCCCGGCGCGCGTGCGCGCCACGAGCAGCGCGAGCACGATCATCAGGGCTATGGAGGTGGCGATCGTGAAGATCTGAACGTTCGAGATGAAGAAATTCGGCCCGATGTTGTAGCTCTTGACGCCGATCAGGTCGAAGGTGTTGTAGTCCCGGAACTGCGGGCCCCAGAGCAGGAGCGCGCTGTTCTGGAGGAAGATCGAGACGCCGAGGGCGCTGATCAGCGGCGCGATTCGGGGCGCGTTGCGGAGAGGACGGTAGGCAAAGCGTTCGATCCCGACGCCGAGCGCGCCGCAGGCGAGCATCGCGACGGCGAACATGATCGCGATGGCCAGCCAGCCGGTCACGGCCGGCGAGAGCGGTCCGCCCAACCACTGGAGGACGAAGAAGGCGACGAACGCGCCCACCATGTAGACGTCGCCGTGCGCGAAGTTGAGCAGCTTCAGGATCCCGTACACCATCGTGTAGCCGAGCGCGATCAGGGCGTAGATGCTGCCGAGCGTGAGCCCGCTGACCAGCTCGCCGAAGAAGAGACTCCAATCCACAGGGGGAGAGAAAGATCGCACAAACGCGTGCGGCCCACCTAATGGTGGGCCGCACGCCGTTCAGCTGGGAATCGGCTGGACTACGCGACCCGGACGAAGACTCCCTTCACCGAGTGGTAGATGCCGAAGGGACGCTTGACCATGTCGCCGCCCCTGTCGAACTTGACCGGCAGGCCAAGCAGCGACGCCTTGACGCCGATGCTCGTCCGCTTGATCTGTCCACGAACCTCGGCGCGGGTGGCCTTGCCGTCCTTGCAGGCCCGATCGATCGCGGCCGTGACGACCTGCGCCGCGACGTAGCTCGGGGCGCCGAAGAGCTCGGAGTTGCCTCCGTGGCTCCTCTTGAACGCGGCGACCCTCGCGTCCGACGGGTTCACCGGGAAGAACGAGTCGTAGACGTTGTTCCCGAGGCTCGAGAACAGAGGATCGAAGAGACCGTCGGAGCCCATCAGCTTGATGCCGCCCCTGCCCAGCGTCTTCATCTGCTGCCCGAAGGCCTTGCCCTTCGGCGGCAGCTGCCACGGCAGGTACACGAGCTGCGTGTTGCGCGGGATCTTGTTGATGATTGCCGAGAAGTCCGACTGCGACTGGCTGACGCCGTCACGCGAAACGCTGACGCCCTTGGCCCTGAGCTGGGCCTGAACCTCGTCGGCGAGCCCGATGCTGTAGGCCTCCTGGTCGTCCACGATGTAGACGCGCTTCACCTTCAGTGTGTTGACCATGTAGCCGGAGACGGTCTTGCTCTGGGACGAGTCCGGCGGAACGGTCCGGAAGAAGAACCCGCGCCGCGTACCGTCGGTCGTGAGCGTCGTGTTCGTCGCCGAGCCCGAGACCCAGGCAAGGCCCGCTCCCTTCAAGGCTCCGGTCGTCGCCTTCACTTCGTTCGAGCCGGCCGGCCCGACAACGCCGAGAACGCCTCGATTCGAGGAGAGCGCCTGCGCGCCCTTGACCGCCTCGGCGGTCCCGTTGGCGGCGCCGAGCATCGTGTCCTCGTTGACGAACTTGATCTTCTTCTTGTGGGTCTTGTTGTAACGGTTCTTGAAGAAGTTGGCCCAGTGCACCTGGTTGACTCCAATCGAGGCGGCCGGCCCCGTGAACGGCGCCATCAGCCCGATCAAACGGGTCTTCCCACACTTGACCAGGGCGCTTCCGGCGTTTGATGCCGAAGACACCCGTTTCGGGGCCTTGGCGGCCCCCCACGCGGCCGTAGCGAGCCCGGCCACAACTGCGGCAAGCACCGCAGCGACTAGCAGTTTCCTCATGTTCCCCTCCTGTTGATTGCCCCGTCCTCGTTTTGATACTTCACGTGGTGAGACGCCAAAAGCCGTCATTCGTTTGCCTCGTACGCACGCGAAGCCGGATCGCCGGCGGGATGGAACACCGCAACGATCCGCATCGTCGTCTCGCCCGAGTTCTCGAGCGAGTGCAGCAGATACGCCGGCAGGTGGATGCAACTGCCTGCACTTACCGGCACATCCTCGCCCTCGGTGTGTAACGAGCCCTCACCATCGAGGACGTAGATCACCTCGTCGTAGACGTGGCTGTGGTCCGGTGCGCGTCCCGGCGCGATGTCGCCCCGGAACTGCGTCACCTCGCGGCAGCCGACCTCGTCGGTCACGAGGTAGCAGAATTCTCGGTCGCCGCTCGCCGTCAGCGTTGGCTGGTCGGCCTCGCGGACAGCTCGGCGCTCGACAGGTGGTGAGCCGTTGGCGGTCGAAGGAGCCGTGACGAGGACGACCAGGAGCTCGTCGGGCCCCGTGTTCTCGACCTCGTAACTCTCTCCGGCGGCGATGTAGACGCCCGTCGCGGGTTCGACGGGGTGAACCGCCCCGGCCACATGGATGTCCCCCTTGCCGGAGACGACGTAGAGCACGCCGATGCGGTCGCCGGTCGCGACCGGGCGCGAGCGCCCGGGCGCGTACCGAACGATCCGCTGTTCCAGGATCTCCGAGCCTCGCGAGGCGTCGAAGGCCCGCCCGACGGAGGCGGTGTCACCCTCGGCTTGCTGCTCGTCCAGCTCGTGCTGGGCCAGAACGTACGTCGCCATCTACGACTCGCCCTCGGCGATCGCGCGGCTCGTCAGCCGGTTCCGGATTGCCCAGAGCTCAGGGAAGAACGTCTGCTTGATCAGGCCGCCGAGCAGTTCGACAGGGGTGCCCTGGGTACCGACGACTTCGTCGCCGATGATCCTGGCCACGACCTTGTAGTGCCGCACGCGCCACAGCATCAACCGCTCGTCCAGCTCGGTCAAGGCCTCGGCAAGCTGGTAGAGGTCCTCGTGCTCGCGGCCGTGGACGTAGACGTCCTCGAGCGACAGCTGCCGCTTGCGCACCAGCGCGGAGAGCGCCTGTCCGAGCGGCGGCACCACGCGGCGGAGGGAGCGAAATCCCGGCGAGTCGAAGCCGCTGCCGTGCCCGAGCACGGCCCGGACCTCCTGGTACTCCCACGGCGACATCTGCTCGAGCATGTCCAGCTGGGCCGTGATCAGCTGCAATGCGAGGGCGGCGCGGCGGAGGAGCCGAAGCGCGCCGGGGATCTCCTCACGCTCCAGCAGGGCGACGGCTTCTTCGGTCTCGGCCGAGGCCAGCTTCAGCCAGAGCTCCGACGACTGGTGGACGGTCTGGAAGAGCAGCTCGTCGCGATGAACTTGCTCCGCCGGCGTCTTCTGGAGAGCGAGCAGCTCGTCGGTGCGCAGATAGCGCTCGTAGTCGCTCGCGCCCGGTCCGGCGAGAATCGGCTCCGAGTAGTCCTCGACCTCGCCTGCCGCTTTGGCGCTCGTCACGAAAAAAGCATACTGCGCTCCCGCTCGGGCGCCTAAGAGGTTTTACGGGGTTTCGCCTGCGAGGATCGTGCGCAGCTTTGCCTCGTCGATGTTTCCACCCGAGACGATGCAGACGACCTTGCCTGTCCCGCCGCGTCCCGCGAGCGCCGCGGCCAGAGCGAGGGCACCGGCCCCCTCGGCGACGATCCGGGCGCGGTTGACGAGCAGACGAACCGCCGCCGCAGCGTCGTCGATAGGAACCGGAAACGCGCCGGCAAGGGCCTCGCGGGCGAGCGGCCACATCTTGGGCAGCACGCGCGGCGCGCCCGAGCCGTCGACGAACGATTGCGTCCCGGCGACCTCGCGCGGCTCGCCGGCGGCCCACGAGGCGGTGAGGGCGGCTGCGGGCTCCGGCTCGACGGCAAAAACGGGCACGTCTGGGGTCAGACCCCGGACAGCGCTGGCGATGCCGACGCTCAAACCGCCGCCGCCGAACGGGACGAGTATCGCGTCCGGGTTGGGTAGGTCCTCGAGAATCTCGATCCCGATCGTCCCGTTTCCCGCCATCACGTTCTCGTCTTGCACGGGATGGACGAACCGGCCGGCGGCGTCGGGCGTGCTCGAGGTCGCGATCGCCTCCCACCACCGGTCGTAGGGCACCTTGACGATCGTGCCGCCAAGCCGATCGATGGCGGCAAGCTTCGTCTCGGGAGCGCTTTCGGGGACGACGACCGCGCACGGGACGCCGTGCTCGCGCGCTGCCCAGGCCAGGCCTTGGCCCATATTGCCGGCGCTGGCAGTCACGACTCCCTCGGAGAGCTCGCTGCGCGGGATCTGCTTGACGGCGTTCAGCGCGCCCCGCAGCTTGAAGGATCCGATCGGCTGCAGGTTCTCGAGCTTGAGGTAGATCTCGGCGGGCGCTTCGGGAACCTGCAGCCGGACGAGCGGCGTTCGCAGAACCGCCCCCGCGATCCGCTCCCGAGCGGCTGTGATCTCGTCGAACGCGATCACAGCTCGACCCGCTGGCCGAAGCCGGTCTCGGTGGCTCGACGGTGGAGATGCTCGATCGCGGCGAGATCCTCGGCCGCAAGGCCCAGCGACTTGAAGAGCGTCAGCTCGTCGTCCGTGCGACGCCCTTCGCCGGCGCCGGTCAGCACCTCGCCAAGCTCGGCCCGCACCTCGCGGGGGCCGATCTCGTCGAGGGCGAGCAGGTAGTCGCCTGCCTCGGCGTAGAACGATTCTCGGCGGTCGGCGAACAGGGCGGCGTCGGCCATCGTTCTCGCGTCGATTTCGCGCGCGGTCGGGATGCTCGACCCAACGGCGTTGATGTGCGCGCCTGGCGCCAGCCACTCGCGGGCGATGATCGGCTCCGGAGACGCCGTTGTCGTGGCGACCACGTCGGCTTCGGCAACGGCCTCTCGCGCGGACGCGACGACCTCGACGGCGAAGGGCACGTTGGCTTCCTCCGCCACCGTCCGCGCATGTGCCTCCGTCCGGCCCCAAATCCTGGCGGACGCGAACGAGCGCACGACGGCAAGGGCCTCCAGATGCGCCCGCGCCTGGATCCCGGCGCCGAGCACGGCGAGCCGATCGGCTTTGGCGCGCGCAAGCTCGCGGGTAGCGACGGCGGAGACCGCCGCGGTGCGAATGGCGGTCACGGCTCCCGCATCGACGATCGCGAGCGGTGCCCCGGTGTCGCCGTCGAAGAGGGTTACGGTCCCGAAATGCGACTCGAGCCCACGGGCGCGGTTGCCGGGAAAGATGCAGACGACCTTGATCCCGTAGTCGGCGGCGGGAGCCGACCGGTGCGCGGCCATCATCCCCATCAGGCTCGCCTCCTCGGGGGGTCGCATGACGGTCCGGAGCGGGTGCCAGACGTCACCGTTGGCGAGGTCGATCAGCGCCTGCGCCATCACGTCGATGCACTCGCTCACCGGCAGCAGCTCTCTGACCTCGGCGTTGGAGAGGACGACGACCTCCATCAGCGGAATAGTGACGCGAGCTCGTCGCGCCGGGCGTCGGACAGGTCGAGGTCGAGCGCCGCCAGAGCCGATCCGAGGTGCTTCGCGTTCCTCGGCCCGACCACCACGGCCGTGACGTCGGGCTGAGCGAGGAGCCAGGCCAGGGCGAGTGTGGCCGGCTCTGTCTCGAGCTCCTCGGCCGCATTACGAAGGCCGTCGAGTGCTCTAAACGTCGGCTCTGCGACCAGCTCCTCGTACGGCTCGGGGCGGAGGGCCATGCGCGAATCGGGCGGATAGGGGGTTCCCCGCATGTATTTCCCCGTCAGCCAACCGCCCGCGAGCGGGCTGAACGGCGTGAAACCAAGGCCCTCGCGCCGGCAGATCTCGCGCACGTCCTCTTGTGCATCCGGGTTCAGCAGGTTGAGCTCGTTCTGAACCCACGCGTACCGTACGAGGCCGCGCGCGTCGCTCGTCTCGAGCGCCTCGAGCAGCTGCCCGGCGCTCACGTTGCTCGCGCCGATCGCCTCGACCCTGCCGTCGTGGACGAGCTGGTCGAGAGCCTGGAGCGTCTCCATGATCGGCGTCTCCGGATCGGGCTCGTGCGTGAGGTACATCTGGACCCGGTCGACTCCGAGCCGTCCGAGGCTGGCGGCGTTCTCCCGCAGCACCCGCTCGCGCGAGAGGCCTCGGTCAGCCGGGTCTCCGGTCACCGACCAGAAGACCTTCGTGCTGAGCACGACCTCGGCGCCGCGGTCCCGCCGCCAGCGGCCGACCCAGGTCTCGCTGTTGCCGCCGCCGTAGGAGGCCGCGGTGTCGAAGAAGTTGACGCCCGCTTCCCAGGCGGCGTCCATCAGTGCGAACGCTTCTTCCTCGCTCTCGCCGCGCCCGAACAGCTCCGGCGCCGACCCGACTCCGCCGAAGTT
>Ga0307277_10001059_pt1 | contig 10657 bp, 5 predicted proteins | sample ER_DNA_116_FD_194473 | JGI IMG/M metagenome (GOLD analysis project Ga0307277, IMG submission 194473) | Bulk soil microbial communities from the East River watershed near Crested Butte, Colorado, United States - ER_DNA_116 | ecosystem: Environmental > Terrestrial > Soil > Floodplain | place: USA...
TTCACCGACCTCAACCTGCTGATCTCCAGCAACCTCAACCGCCGTTCAAGGATCCTGTTCAACCGCGACATCCGCGACCGAATGGAGAAAGCGGCCCCGTTTCTGCAATGGGACGCCGACCCCTACGTCGCCGTGGTCGACGGCCGCATCGTGTACATCCGTGACGGCTACACCACCACCGACAACTACCCCTACTCACAACGGATCCCACTGGATGTGGCCGCGCGCCGGACCGACCCCAACGACCGGGGCGTCGGTGGCGAGGCCAACTACATCCGCAACTCGGTCAAAGCTGTCGTCGACGCCTACGACGGCACCACCACCCTGTATGCCTTCGACGAGACCGACCCGCTGCTGCGGGCCTGGCGCAAGGCCTTCCCGGGCCTGTTCGCGCCCCGCTCGGCGATGTCGGCCGACCTCCAGGCCCACCTGCGCTACCCCGAGGACCTGTTCTCGATCCAGACCGACCGATACGCCTCCTACCACATCGGCGCCGCCCGTGACTTCTACTCCAAGCAGGACTTCTGGGCCCTGCCCGAGGACCGCTCCGGCCAACTTACCCGCGGCGAGGGCTCGCTGGTGGTGGCCGGCACCAAACCCCGGATGCGGCCCTACTACCTGCTCACCAAGCTGCCAGGGGAACAGGACGAGCAGTTTGTGCTGGTGATGCCGTTCACCCCCAACAACAAACAGAACATGGTGGCCTACATGGCCGCCCGGTCCGACCCCGCCAGCTACGGCAGGATCACCCTGTTCAGCCTCCCCCGAGCGCGGACGGTGTTCGGGCCCACCCAGGTCCACGCGCAAATCCTGGCCGACCCCGACGTTGCCAAGGAACTCACCCTGTTCAACCAGCAGGGCTCCACCGTCATCCTCGGCAACCTGCTCACCGTCCCGATCAAGGACGCCCTGCTCTATGTGCAGCCGATCTTCGTCCAGGCAAGCCAAGGGGCGATCCCGGAACTGCGACGGGTCCCGGTCTTCTTCAACAACCAACTCGGCTACACCGCCAACCTGGCCGACTCGATCGACCAAGTCCTCAACCGGACCACCAAAGCCCCACCGACCAGCGGCCCCCAGCCACCCGCCGGACCGCAGACGACCTCAACCGCACTGGCGCGGATCCTCCAGCAACAGGCCGAACAATACCGACGCGCCCAGCAGGCCCTCAAGCGCCAGGACCTTGGCACCTACCAGCACGCCATCGAGCGGCTCGGCCAGCTCATCGAGCAAGCCCAACGCCTCACCGGCGCACCGCCGCCTCCCCCGACCACCCAGGCGGCCAGCCCACCCTGACCACCACCAGGCACGCATCGCCGCTTGCTTTAGCTGGTCATTCTCACGGTAATTCCACCAGGCCCTACTGCACCCAACTAGACCGCACTGGCCGGAATCTCGGCCCAACCTGACGTGGCTAGACCTCACTGGAACGGTCAGAGCGGAAGATGGGCAGTCATCTCCTAAACAGCGGCGGACTCGACGACGAGCTTCGCGTCTGTGTATTCCCGACCCGCCTCCGAACCACATCAGGCGACGACGTCGGAGTTGGAGTGGCGGAGTGGAGATGGCCAGACGGGACGATCGCTCAATGCCAGAGCGACTTGCTTTGGTGGGTCGTCGACATCGCCACTCGACCAGCGAGACCAGGCTGACAGCTTCGCGGTCGGCCCGGCCGTCCAGGTTCCAAGGCGATCGCTCCGCGTCGCTTGGGTCAGGCGGTGACGGGCGGTCCGCTGGTCTGGCGCCGGCGACGCTTGCGCGGGGTGCTGTCCGCCGCGGTCGTGGACCCGGGCTTGCGTCCACGCTTCTTCAGCGTCTTGCCCACGCCCGCCAACTTCAGGTCGCGGTAGTTCTGCTCCGAGATATCAAGCTGCTGGGTCGAGCCATCCGGGTGGCGGATCGACAGTTGATAGGCGTGACCAGCCGGGATCTCGGACTGGTCGAGGTCCGAAACATACATGGTGACCGTCTTGGTTCCCACCGGAACTCCTTTCTCGGCCGATCGGCGATCCGAAGCCGAACGGCACCATTTCGGTCATGAGAACAACGGCGGCAGAGGCAACGTAACCGCTGCCGAATCTCCTTCCCGGCCTATTTTGCCATCACGGCGGTCGTGTTCCGCTCGGGTCGGACGGTTGTGGCGGGTTGAGGTCGGGATCGCCGGGGTGGAGTCCGAGCAGGAACGTGAGCGGTTCGCCCAGCGCAGCGACTAGGCCGTGCGAGAGCTCGAGGCACTCCTCCAGGTGGGGACGGACGCCATCAGAACCCGATGAACACGCGGGTCCTGCAACAGAGGTGAGCCGGGCGGATCCCGCCACCCACTACGCCTGTCAGGAACGCGGGAGGCTCGGGCCCGGCTGCCAACCGCTCGTGCCACAACCTGTCACGTCTCAGGAACCCGATCCCATCTGGTCCTGCGCGCGCTCGGTTTGGGACGCGGTCGCCTCGCGTGACGCCCGACGCATCCCCCTTCGGGTCCTGCGGTTCAGACCCCGCAGATGGATCTCGGCCAAGGGTGCTGCCTGCTCATGTCCGGAGTCGATCGCCAGCTGGAAGAGGGCCCGCGCTCGGGCGGCGTCCCCCCGCCGCCACCGCCGCTCATACAGCAGACCGAGCTGAACGGCGGCGAGGGGGACAGCACCTCGATGGCCCGACTGGATCACCCGCTGGTAGATCGCTACCGCACGATCACGGTCGCGCCAGCGCTCACACACCGCCGCCAACGCAAACGCCGCCGCAGGATCCAGTTGTGGCTGCTCGAGGGCCTGCTGCCAGGCGGCCTGGGCGTGGCGGTCATCGCCGCGGCTGGCCAGCAGCTCCCCAAGGGCGGCGGCGGCCTTGAGGGAGAAGCTCGGATGGTGGGCGTCGATCGCCTGCTGGTAGGCAGCCCAGGCCTGATCGACATCGCCGTTGCGTTCATGGAGGCGGCCAAGCAGCACGGCTGCCCGTGGCGCCCCGTCCGGATCCTCCGTATCGATCGCCTGCCGGTAGGCGGCCTGGGTCCGGGCAAGGTCGCCTTGCTCGGCATAGTAGGAGGCCAGGCACAAGGCCGCCTGGGCGGCGACCTCCCGGCGGCTAGAGGCGGCCGCTTGCTCAAAGAACCGGACCTGCTCGGGGTCCTCCTGACTGGCAAGCAGCGACCCAAGAGTCAGGCTCGCCCGCGGCGCCACATCGAAGTGCCCGGAGGCGATCGCCTGCTCAAGCAACCCGCGGGCGCCAGCCACATCACCCTGGGTACCGAGCAGCCCTCCGAGCATCAGCGCCGCCCTCGGCGACAGGTCCTCATCACCGGCCGCAGCTTGCTGCTCTAGCGCCGCCATGGCCTCCTCGAGCCCACCCTGGTTGGCCAGCATCCCGATCGCCATGGCCGCCTCGGGCGCATACCGGTAGTGCCCGGAGGCAACTGCCTGCCGCAGGACCGCCCGGCCCGCGTCGGCGCCGCGGCGGGCCAACAACCCCCCAAGCCAGGTCGCCGCCTCCGGTGCAGCCTCCGCGTGCCCCGAGGCGACCGCGAACCGGAACGCCTCCTCCGCACCTCCCGCGTCGCCTTGGTAGAGCCGCAGGAGTCCCAGCCTGCAGGCAGCAAGCGGCCCTGCCTCGGGATCTTTGGCGTCCATCGCGACGCGGTAGGCACCTTCGGCGGCCACAAGATTGCCCTGCCGGAACGCGGCAATGCCAACGGCGACGGCTTCGCACGGGCGGACCCGGCCCAAGAACAGCTCCCAGGCTGCCTCGGGCACCCGCCGACCGCGCCGCTCGGCCTCCTCGACCAGCCAGTAGCAGGCGTGGACGCCGTCAAAGCCGCGCTTGGGGCAGTCGTCGATCAGGGCGTCGGCACAGCGCTCAACCGGTGACCCGTGCCTCCCCAGCGGTGTCAATGCCCAGCGCAGCCCCTGCTGGAACTCCTGCGTGGTGGCGGGCCGGCTGGGCTCAAGCTCCTTCAGATAGATTGGGAAGACGGCGCACAGGTCCTCCTCGCTGATCGGTCGCTGGTGGGGAAGCTGGTCGAATCCAGCTAGTTCCCAGTCCACCGCGGCTTGGACGATCGCATATCCGCTCGGCTGCTTGTGCCTCGCCTCCCGGACGACCTCAACAAGGCTGGGCGCCGACTGCTCGCGCTCCCACTTGGCGAGCGCCTCATCGAACCGGCGGAAGAACTCTCCCAGCGAATCCGACATTCCGTCCTCACAGGTCAGAACGCGCCCACCCAGCATGACGACCGCCCAGCGTCAGCCGCAACCTGCAACACCACGTGAGCTCCTGTTGGAATGGCTCCTGAGTTCCTGGCGCACCGGCAGACCCCGGCCGCCCTGGGCGGCCACGAGTTCGGCGACTGGCCACCGGAGGACATCGCCAACGGCTTTGGCGGTGACCTGGACGCCCGCCACCGCCACGACCACACTCGCTACGCCCGGCCACCCCGTCCGGCTCGGCTGACCCGGCACGGGTCGACCCGACAGCCAGAAGGCAACTCCTCATTCTCAGCGGGCCACCGAGCCCATCCCATCAGAACGCCTTACTTCCCCCCCGACGGTCCGGATCCACCTGCGGAAACGCAGGTCGGCACAGCGGCAGGCCGGCCCTCACTCGCACGGAGGTGTTCTCGTCGGCAGCTTGACCATCGGCTGACCGCCTATCCCACGTAAGACGCACAACCGGGTATGCCACGCGGCCAAGCGCCAACCGGTCGGTCAGCCACTGGTCGCCTATTCGCTAGCGGTCGTGGAGCTGGAGGTTGACCTACGCGCATGGGGACGCGACCAAGCCCTCTGCAGGGCGGTGGCAGCGTCCCGCCACCTGACCGCCGACTCTCCGACCACCCTGCGCATGCGACTCCGACGATCGCCGATGGAGCCTTTCCAAGGCGGATGCAGCCCCGGAACCGAGTCCTGCCCTTTGCCAGGCCTTGACAGCTCCACCGGTCGGGTCCATCCTCTTACTGCGCAACAGTAATACGCATTACAAGGCCCCTGGGGCGGTGGTTTCGGCAGCTTCCCTGTCGCCCGGCTTCTGGCTCCGAGCGGAGGTGCGATGTTCCGATGAGCGCGGGACGGCGGACGCGGCGCGTCCGCCAATCGGACATCGCCAAGCTGGCCGGGGTCTCCCAGACCACCGTGTCGTTGGTGCTCAACGGCAGCTCGGCAGGATTCGCACTGCCCGAGGAGACCCGACGGCGCGTCCTCGACACCGCCGACCGGCTGGGTTATATGGCTGACCCTGCCGCACGCCGGCTGGCCGCCGGACGAAGCTTCCTCATTGGCCTGCACACCTTCACCGCGACCTTCCCGGTGGACCTGCAAAGCTCGTACTACCCGTTCCTGGTCGGGGTCGAGGAGGAAGCCGCCGCCAAGGGTTACGACCTGCTGTTCACCGGCCTGTCCGGGTCGGAGGTCGCTCCGGGTCGGGAGAGCGCGCTCAGCCGGCTCCAACTCGCCGACGGCGCCATCCTCATCGGCCGCCATCCCCGCGTCGGCGAGGTCGACCGACTCCTCGAGGACGGTTTCCCACTGGTCTACATCGGCCGGCGGGAGGAGTTCGGTGACCGGCTTCCGTACGTGGGGGCCGACTACGTGGGGGCCTCCGCCGACCTGGTGCGCCACCTGCATGCGCTGGGCCACCGGCGCATCCTATATGTCCGCGAGCCCGACGAGGCGGTCGCCGCGACCGACCGGGAGCAAGGCTTCCTCGCCGGGTTGGCCGCGGTCGCCCTGCCGGCCGGACCCGACAGCGTCGTGCGCACCGACGGTAGCGACCTGACCGTGGACCAGCTACGTGGGTGGCTTGACAGCGGGATCACGGCGGTCGTCGCCGAGGGCACCGACACCCTCGCCGCGGCAAGGGCGCTTCAGGAAACTGCGACCGCTGCGGGGCTGCGATGCCCCGAGGACTTCTCGCTCGCCCTGACCGGCGAACAGGTCTACCCCCAACCCGACACACAAATCCTCACTGGCTTCGCCGTCCCCCGCCGCGCCATGGGCCGCGAGGCGGTCGGCCTCCTCGTCAAGCTCCTCGAGGGCGACACCGTGGGTGATGAGGAGCGCCAACAGCTCCTGCCCTGCTCGCCCATCCAAGGCGAGACGTGCGGACCACCCCCAGGAGCCCCGACGTCGCGACGGCCTACCTCCAGACCGACGAGCCCGGCTACCCAGCAGCCCGCGAGCGACCCGACCGCGAGGAAAGGACCGCCGGCTGAGCAGCCCCCCGGGTCCGTCACGCCCGAGCTCCGCACCGAGGTCCTCATCGTCGGCGGCGGCCTGGGCGGGGTTGCGGCCGCGCTCGGCGCCTGCCAGCTCGGCCGCCAGGTCATCCTCACCGAAGAGACCGACTGGGTGGGCGGCCAGCTGACCGCCCAAGCGGTACCGCCCGACGAGCATCCCTGGATCGAACAGTTCGGCTGCACCGCCCTGTACCGAGAGCTTCGTGACCGGATCCGCGACTACCACCGGACCTGGTACCCGCTCACCACCGCCGCCCGCAGCTGGCGGGCGCTGAACCCGGGAGCCGGGTGGGTCAGCAAGCTCTGCCACGAGCCGCGGGTGGCGCTCACAGTACTGGAGGCGATGCTCGCCCCCCACCGCGCCGCCGGCCGGCTCACCCTGCTGCTCGAGCACCGGCCAGTCGGCGCCAGTGTCGACCGTGACCACGTCCGCGCCGTCGAACTTGCCTCGCTGCGGTCCGGCGCGCGGCTGATCGTCACAGCGCCATACGTCCTGGACGCCACCGAGCACGGCGACCTGCTGACGTTGGCCAAGGTCGAGTACGTCAGCGGCGCCGAGTCCCAGGACGAGCACGGCGAGCCACACGCACCCACCGTAGCGAATCCGCTGAACCTGCAGGGGTTCACCTGCTGCTTTGTCCTGGAGCACCGGGCGGGCGAGGACCACACCATCGACCAGCCCACGCGGTATCAGTTCTGGCGCTCCTACCAGCCCCAGTTCTGGCCAGGACCGCTGCTGGGGTTCTCGGCGCCCGACCCTCGGACGCTCGAGCCAGTCGACCGACGCCTGGACCCCAACCCCGACGGCGACCCGATCGAGGTGCTGGCCGACCAGCGCCAACACCAAGGTGACAAGGAGCTATGGAGCTTCCGCCGCATCCTGGCCCGGAATCTCCATGTCCCAGGGTCGTTTGCCTCCGACCTGACCCTGGTCAATTGGCCAATGAACGACTACTGGCTCGGCCCCCTCATCGAGGTCGACAACGAAACCGCCAGCCGGCACCTCGACGACGCCAAACAGCTCAGCCTGTCGCTGCTGTATTGGCTGCAAACCGAGGCGCCCCGTCCGGACGGCGGGACCGGCTTCCCCGGCCTGCGGCTCCGCCCCGACGCCGTCGGCACCCAAGACGGCCTGGCGAAGATGCCCTACGTCCGCGAGTCGCGCCGCATCCGGGCCGTGACCACCGTCACCGAGCACGACGTCGCCGTGACCACCGCCGGCTCGCACGGCAGTACACCCCGTCACGACTCTGTCGGTGTAGGCAGCTACCGGATCGACCTGCATCCCTCCACCGGCGGCGACAACTACATCGACGTGGCCAGCGTCCCCTTCGAGATCCCGCTGGGGGCGCTGCTACCCGTGCGCGTCCGCAACCTGCTCCCAGCCGCCAAGAACCTCGGCACCACCCATATCAGCAACGGCTGCTACCGGCTGCATCCCGTCGAGTGGAACGTCGGCGAGGTAGCGGGCCGGCTGGCGGCGTTCTGCCTGGACCGCGGGGTCGAGCCACACCTGGTCCAGACGGACGGGCAACTGCTCGCCCAGTTCCACCGCGCCCTCGACCATGCCGGCGTCGAGCGACACTGGCCAGACGTCCGAGGCTACTGACGGAGGCGCCCTGTGACCGCCATCGACACCCGCAACCCCACGAACACCGGTGGCAGTGACAGGGCCGTACCGCACGACCTCGACCCACAGAATTCCCTCCCAGAGCCCATCACGCTTGAGCCGACCAAGCCAGCCTCGTCGCCCACGGGTTCTCCACGAGACACCGGGGCTCGGCAGCCTCCCGGGTCATGCCGGCCCCGTTCACGACGCGCGGGGCGGCCAGGAATGCCACAGGAGGGTTCCATCAGGAGCCTGGGGCTTTCGGACCTCCCTCCCACAATTAGCGTTGAGGAGACGGCTGTTCTGCTAGGGATCAGTCGCTCAGCGGCCTACCGGGCCGCGAAGGCTGGACAACTGGTGGCCTTCCGGGTGGGTCGCCGGCTGCTCGTCCCGACCGCTCCCCTGCTGCGGATGCTGGGCCAATGAGAGGGAGCATCTACAAGCGCGGGTCCACTTGGACCTGGCACGTCGACGTCGGCGTCGACCCGGTCACCGGCAAGCGCAAGCAGCAGACCAAGGGCGGGTTCAAGACCAAGCGGGAGTGCCAGGCAGCCCTCAACGACGCGCTGGCCGCCCTGCGGGCTGGCACGCTCGTCAAGCCGTCCAAGCGGACCCTCGAGAGCTTCCTCGTCGGTGAGTGGTTGCCGGCCCTGCGCAATCTCCGGCCGTCGACCCTCTCGAACTACCGCACGCACATCCGCACCTGCGTGCTTCCGGCGCTTGGCCCGATCCCGCTCCAGCAGCTCTCCCCCGTCCACCTCAATGCCTTGTATCAGACACTTCTCACCCAGGGCCGGCTCCGGGACGGTCATGGCATGGCCCCCAAGACCGTCCAAAATATCCACGCCATCCTCCATCGGGCCCTGAAGGACGCCATGCGCTGGGGCTACGCTGCCCGCAACGTCGCCGACGCCGTTGACCCGCCAAAGGGCCTGCCAGCCGAACGGCAGGTCTGGACGCCCGAGCAGCTGCGCGCCTTCCTCAGCCACGTGCGCGACGATCGCCTGTACGCCGCTTGGCTGCTCGTGGCTACCACCGGATTGCGGCGTGCCGAGCTCGCCGGGCTGCGTTGGCTTGACGTTGACCTTGCCGCCGGCCGGGTCTCACCCCGCCGCCCGCGGGTGGTCGTCGACTACACCGTCGTGGAGTCCGACGCCAAGACGCCCAAGGGCCGCCGGTCGCTGGCACTCGACCTGGCCACCCTCGCCGCGCTCAAGGCCCACCAGGCCCGTCAGGCCGAGGAGAAGACGATCGTCGGCAGCGGCTACCGGGAATCCGGACTGGTCTTCACCATGCCCGACGGGTCGCCGATCCATCCGCAGCGGATCTCCGCCTGGTTCCTGCAGCACACCCACGCCGCCGGGCTGCCGAGGATCCGGCTGCACGATGTCCGGCACAGCTACGCCACCGCCGCGCTGGCGGCGGGTGTCCCGCCCAAGGTGATCAGCCAGCGCCTCGGACACGCCACGATCGCGATCACGATGGACACCTACAGCCACGTCATCCCGGGGTTGGACGAGCAGGCCGCCGAGACGGTCGCCCGCCTGATCCTGGGGGATGGCGAGGTCATCGCCAACCTGTCCGCTAACAAACCGCTAGCAACCGGCCCGAGTACCGACTGACATGGGGAAGGAGGTGAAGCGCAGAAGTCCTGCTCAGCTGGGGTGTCGGAGGGGGGACTTGAACCCCCACGCCCTATGAGGGCACTAGGCCCTCAACCTAGCGCGTCTGCCTATTCCGCCACTCCGACGTGGTGCACCTTGGGTGCGGGCGGATTGTAGCAAAGGGGCCACCCGGCGTCGGGGTCAGGCGGGGAGGCTGACGGTGGACAGGTCGAGGGTGCCCCAGGGGGTCAGCTCGAAGCCTTGGGGGCCTGGGGCGAGGACGGCGGCGTGGTGGTCGATGAGGAGCGGGGTGACCGGGAGGTCGGCCAGGATGGCCGCTTCTGCCTGGTGGTAGAGGGTGAGGCGGGCCGGGTCGTCGGGGGTGGCGCGGGCCTGGTCGAGGAGGTGCTTGGCGGGGGGGCTGGTGGCGAACGAGCCGGTGAGGGACGGGTCCGGCCGGGGGTAGGGGGCGACCCGGCGTACCAGCGTCAGCGGCGTCTCGCCGGTCGGGGCCGGGATGACGGTGAGGTCGACCCCGGCGGCGGCGAGGTCGCCGGCCAGGAGGGTGGCGAGCTGGCGGGCCTCGGCGCCCGGTGGGACGGCGAGGGTGGTCGCGGCGCTGCCGGCCTTGGACCTGTCCAACAGCGAGCGGGCCCTGGCGGGGTCGTAGGCGCAGGCCGGGCAGACGGCGGCGGCGCCGGACCCACCGGATCCCGACCCAGTCCCCCAACCGGGCGTTGCCGGGGGGACCAGCCCCGTCGCCGCCGTCCCGGCCAGGGTGGCGGCCAGGTCGTCGCGGTCGATGGCGAGGGAGACGGCCTGGCGCCAGCGTGGGTCCTTGCCTGGTTTCGACCTCAGGTTGAAGTTGAGTTGCCAGGTGGTCAGGGTCGGGCCCTGGAGGAGGCCGGGGCGGGTGCGGCCGTCGGGGGACGGGCCGTAGACGGTGCGGGCGGCGGCGAGCTGGTCGGGGGGGACGGGGGCGAAGCTGACCTGGCCGTTCTGGAGCTCCAGCCAGGCGGTCTGCTCGTCGGGGACGGTCTGGACGCTGACCCGGTCGAGGAGTGCCGGCGCACCCCGGTAGGCGGGGTTGCGGTCCAGGGCCAGGGGGCGGCCCGGTCGGGCCGGGGCGGCCAGGCGGAAGGGGCCGTTGCCGATCGGCCGGGTCAGGTAGGCGGCCGGGTCGGGACCGACCAGGGTCGGGGGCAGCGGGGACAGCGGGAGGGCGGC
>Ga0307277_10001060_pt1 | contig 10656 bp, 11 predicted proteins | sample ER_DNA_116_FD_194473 | JGI IMG/M metagenome (GOLD analysis project Ga0307277, IMG submission 194473) | Bulk soil microbial communities from the East River watershed near Crested Butte, Colorado, United States - ER_DNA_116 | ecosystem: Environmental > Terrestrial > Soil > Floodplain | place...
GTAGACCCGCGCGCCGCGCTCGGTGAGCGACGTGACGAGCGAGCGCGCTTCCGCCTCAGTCGCTCCGCGGGAGGAGAGAAGCAGCACCGGCGTCTTCGGCCGGAGCAGCGTGCGTGGCCCGTGCGCGAAATCGGCGCTTGAGTAGGGCTCGGCCCAGACGCGGGCGAGCTCTTTGATCTTGAGCGCGGTCTCGAGCGCAGCCGGGTAGAGGTAGCCGCGGCCGAGGACGATGACGCTGGGAGCGCGTCCGATCGCGCGCGCCAGGCGCGCCGCATCCTTCTCGGCGTTCACGGCTTCCTCGACCGCTTCGGCGAGACCCGCGAGTGAGAGCGCGCTCCGACCACGCGCCTCGGCGGTCGTCGCGGCGAGAAGGGCGAGGCCTACGCACGTCGCGGTGTACGTCTTCGTCGCCGCGACCTCGCGCTCGGCGCCGGCGCGTAGCGCGAAGACGTGTTCGGCCGTCCGGCCGAGTTTCGAGCGCGGTTGATTGGTGAGCGCGATCGTCACCGCGCCGACACGCCGTCCTTCGGCGACGACCCCCGCCACGTCAGGCGATGCGCCGGACTGCGAGATGCCGATGACCGCGCCGTGCGCGTACGAGGGCGGCGCCTGGTAACGCGTCACGAGGGACGGAGCCGCGAGCGCCGTCACGATGCCGGCGATGCTCTCGAAGAGATACTTCCCGTAGGTCGCGGCGTTGTCGGACGAGCCGCGCGCGACGAGCGTGATGTGTTCGACTCGCGTGAGCGCCCGACCGAGCTGACGAGCCTCCGGCCAGCCCTCGTCGAGGAGCCTCCTGACGACGCGCGGTTGCTCGGCGATCTCAGTCCGGAGCGACATCGTGCGGATGATGCCCGAGGTACTACCGGGCAGGACCAACGGTCCCCTCGACTGCGGTGACCGAGGGAGCGAGCCTGCGCGTACAGGGTGGGCGTCTTTGGCAGCATTCCTCCGGCCCGGCGGCGTTGGCGTCGCACCCTGCGCGCCGGCCTTTTTTGGACCGCGCTCGGGCTCGGTGCCGCCACGATCTCGTACGCACTCACCCTCGACATGGCCGCTCGATCTCTCGGCTTCGAGCCCCGGTTCGCGGAGCTTTTCTTCGCGCTCATCCCGATTCCGCCGCTCGCGCTCGGCGTACACGGCCTCGCGCTCGCGCTTCGCCTCCGCGCCGCGTCGGCACTCGCGGATCGAACGGCGGCGTACCTCGCCGATCACCTGCCCGAGGGCTACGTCGTCGTCCCCCATTACGCACCGCGCGACGGGGCGGAGGACGAGGTGCCTATGGTCGTGATCGGGCCGCCCGGCGTGGTCGTCATCGAGCCACGCGACGAAGGCGGCGAAGTCCTCTGCTACGACGACCACTGGTACCGCAAGCAGAAGTACGGCGTCGGCCGGCGATTCCACGGTCAGTCGCCATCTCAGCGGGCGCGCTGGAACGCCTCGCGCGTGCGGGGCGACATCTCCTTAGAGCCGGCGCGCGTTCCGGTCGAGGCGGTCGTCGTGTTCACGAGTGCGCGCATCGCAAACGTCTCGAGCTCGTCGGTACCGGCACTCGAGGGACTTCCGGCGATCGTCGATCGCCTCGTCGGCACGCCTCGCGAGCCCGCCCGCGTGGCCGTCTAGACCGCAGTTCAAAAACGAACCGATCTCTCACAAGTAGCTGAGGCGCCGCTCGTAGCATTCGCCTCGTGACCGCACGCATCGTGGTGGTCGAGGACGATCCCTCGGTAGCAGAGCTCGTCACCCTCTATTTGCGGAATGCCGAGTTCATCGTCGCGCACGCACGGACGGCGGCGGAGGCGCGCGTGAAGTTCGACGAGGAGAAGCCCGCCCTCGTCATCCTCGATCTCGGACTCCCCGACGCGAACGGTCTCGACCTGCTGCGCGAGATCCGGAAGCACGCGGACACGCCGGTCCTCGCGCTCACGGCCCGCGCCGAGGATGTCCAGAAGATCGAGGCCCTCGAATCCGGCATGGATGATTACATGACGAAGCCGTTCAATCCCAAGGAGCTCGTTGCCCGTGTTCGGGCGATCCTTCGGCGGACCGCGGGCATGCCCGGAAGCGGCAGGACCATCGTCGTGGGAAACGTGCGCATCGATCCGGCCCGCCATGAGGTGCACGTCCGCGAACGCCCCGTGTCGCTCCGCGCGAAAGAGTTCGAGCTTCTCGAGGCATTCTGCAGACAGCCCGGGATCGTGCTGACCCGCGATCGGCTGCTCGAGGATGTCTGGGGCTTCGCCTATCCGGGCGAGACGCGGACCGTCGACGTCCACGTGAAGCAGCTGCGCGACAAGCTCGCCGACGCGGACACGAAGATCGAGACCGTGTGGGGTGTGGGATACAAGCTAGTGAGGACGAGAGATCAGACCGAGTCTGATCGTGAGGACGAACGACGCTTGTGAGCGCGCAGCGATACAAGCTGGTGGCCCCGACCTAGTCATGCCACGCAGCATCGCGACCCGGCTGTTCCTCTCCTACCTCGCGGTGGTCGTCGTTGGCCTGGCCGTGGCCGCAGTCACGATCTCGGGGCTTCTCTTGCGATACGAAGACGACCAGACGCGACTCCACCTCGGTGAGCTATCGGCGCCGTTCCTCACAGCGATACAGACCGGGGTCCGGGCTGGGCAACAACCGCGCGACATCGTCGACGGCCTGACCGAACAGGCACAGGCGGCTGATGCGCGGCTCATCGTCACGACACCGGCGCGACGCGTCGTCGTGGACAGCGACAACAAGCTCGTGAACGTCACGCTTCCCCAGCCCACTACGTCGAACTTCGGCGAGTTCACCGAAAGCGGCGTGCAGTGGATATTCGTTCGGCAACAGCTCGCTCGCGCCACGGTGGCCGCAGGCGGGCTCGGCTTCATCGTCGTCGCGCGGCCGCAGGCCGTCTTCACCGACACTCTTCGTTCGCTCCTCCCCTCACTCGCGATCAGCGGGATCGTCGCGCTCGCCTTCGCCGTCCTCGTGGCCGCGCTGCTGTCCCGCACCATCACGAAGCCACTCCGCGAGCTCGTGGGCGGGGTCCGACGATTCGCTGGCGGCGATTACGGCACTCGCGTTCCGCTCGCGGGACCGAGCGAGGTCGCGGAGATGGGAACCGCGTTCAATGAGATGGCGAGCGAAATTCAGCGCGCTCGCGGCAGCGAGCAGGCGTTCCTCGCCGACATCTCGCACGAGCTGCGGACGCCGCTCACCTCGATCCAGGGGTTCGCCCAGGCGATCGTCGATGGCGAGGCGCGCGGCGACGCGGTCTCACATGTGGCGGAGATCATCCACCGCGAGTCGCGGCGGCTCGTGCGCATGGTCGAGGGACTCCTCCAGGTCGCGAGACTCGAATCCGGCGCGCAGTCGATGGCCCGCGAGGAAGTCGCACCCGCGCGCCTGCTCGCAAGCGCGGTCGCCGCGCTCGAGATGCAGGCAAAAGACGCGGGCGTGACGTTCGATGTCGTCGGGGCGGATGCGCTGCCCACGGTGCGCGGCGACCCGGACAAACTCGCGCAGCTCTTCCTCAACGTCCTCGACAACGCCGTGAAGCACTCGCCGCGTGGCACGACCATCCACATCCGCGGCAACCGCGACAACGGGGCGATCGTGGTTCGCGTTCGCGATGCGGGCTCTGGTCTGCCGCAGGGTGCGCAGACGCGTCTCTTCCAGCGCTTCTACCGCGGCGACAACGCGCAGCGCGACGGAGCCGGACTCGGCCTCGCGATCGCGCAGGCGATCGCGCAAGCGCACGGCGGCTCGATCCGCGCATCGAACCTTGAGGGCGGCGGCGCCGAGTTCGCGGTGCGGCTGCCGGTTACGCACTGAATTCCTAGACTCCGCCGCTATGGCACTCGGCGGAACGATCCGCGGGAAGAAAACGACGTTGCGCCTTCCCGCTGAGGCGGATCTCGATTCGTACAACCGGTGGATGGCCGACATGCGCGTGAGGCGCGCGCACCGCGTCTGGCACGAGCCGGCGATGCCAGCGACGTGGAAAGAGCGCTTCAAGGAGACGGCGAAAGACAAGATGGGAGTGCTCTGGTCCATCGACGGAGACGGTCGCCTCGTTGGATTCGCCGCCGGCAGCTTCTGGTCGATGACGCAGCTCGGCTTCACGCTCCGGCAGCTCGTGATCGACCCTGACCAGTGGCGCAAGGGCTACGGTTTCGACGCCGCACTCGCGCTGCATCGGTATCTCTTTGACTACCTCGACCTGCCGCGGGTCGGCGCCGAGGTCCGCGCCGACAACGTGGCCGCGCTACGCATCGGCGAACGGCTCGGCTATGTCGAATACGCCCGCGGTCACGAGGTGCACTACCGGGACGGCGGATACGTGGACGAGATACAGCTCTTCATGGGCAAGGAAGCCTGGCAGGAACGCTGGAGCGCGGAGCGCGAGTATCCGCCGCTCGCAGCGGACGCGGCGCGCTGATGTTTGGGCCTCGGCTCGACGGTGAGAACGGCGTCGCGTTGGTCCCTTCCACGCTCGAGCATTTCAAGTTGCGTCTGGGATGGCTGCTGCAGCCTGAGACCGATCGGTTTTGGGGACCTCGTTTCGGCGAGATGACCGAGGAGAAACTGGAGGAGCGGTTCAAGAAGACGGCCGATGACGAAACGCAGGTGGAGTGGACGATCGCCTATCACGATGAGCCTGTCGGTTTCACCGGGGTCTTCGACATCGACTGGGTACGACGCGACGCCGAGAGTGGCATCTTCATCGGTCGCCACGATCTCTTCGGCCGCGGCATCGCGAGCGAGGCTGTGCGCCTTCGCACCGGTTTCGCATGGAGAGAACTGCGGCTGCATCGTGTGCACAACTGGATCGCGCTCGCCAATCGCGGTTCACGCCGCGCGAATGAGAAGTCGGGTTACAAACAAATGGGCGTATATCGGAAATCTTTCTTTCGATCAGGCGAGTGGTACGACGAATGGCTCGGCGAAGCTTATCCACATACCTTCCCCGAACAGCGTTGAACTGTTAGGCTTGAGTTGCCCCAAAGGGGCAGCGGCGACAAGAGTCATCCAAGCGGGTCGAGGGCGGCACTTCCTCCCAAAATCCCACGCGAGGCTCAAGGCGGCGCAACAACATAAGGGAGGAAGCTTCAAATTGAGCTTCTCTGACAAAACTCTGACCTGCAAAGACTGCGGTCAGGAATTCACATGGACGGCCGGCGAGCAAGAGTTCTACTCCTCGCGCGGTCTCATGAACGAGCCGGGACGTTGTCCCACCTGCCGTGCGGCGCGTCGCGCCTCCGGTGGCATGGGCGGCGGCGGCGGTGCCTACGGCGGAAGCCGTGGCATGGGTGGCCCTCGTGAGTTCTTCACGGCTACCTGCAGCAACTGCGGCGGTGAGGCACGCGTGCCGTTCCAGCCCCGCGGTGACAAGCCGGTCTACTGCAGCTCCTGCTTCGAGCAGGTGCGTCCGTCGGCTTCGCGTAGCCGGTACGCCTAACTAGCGCTCCGAACGCGGATTGAAGGAAGCCTCCGTCGAAAGACGGAGGCTTTCTTTCTTTAGAACCCTTCGGACGACACGCGGTGGATCGCAAGCCGGTACGTGATCCGGTGCTGCTTGCTGAAATGGTTCTTCATCTCCTCTTCCACCTTGCGCTCGTCTTCGTAGTAACGCGACGCGAGTCGGCGGATGACCCCGTGCGCGATCGATTGATCGTGGTCGATTCGCGCTGTGCCGTCGACGCGGATCCACCGATAGCCATCCTCCACGAGCACGCTCATGCGCGGATCTGCCGCGAGGTTGCGGTCCTTGATGCGCCCCTGGGCGCTGTTGACGACGATGTTCTCGCCATCGAGCAGATACCACATGACCGCGAGGTGCGGCGAGCCGTCGGGATTCTTTGACCCGACCACCGCGAAGCGCTTCTCCTCGAGGAAAGCTCGCTGGGCGGGCGTCAGTCCGGACCGCGACATTAGCGAAACATATCGCGGGCGGCAGGGCGCACATATTCGTGCGCGGTCTCGTCCGAGTCTTCGAAGGTGAGGCCGCGCACGATCGCGACCGGGCATCGATCCAGCTTCCCCATCACGAGCTCGGCGGCGCCGGCGATCTCGTCGGCCACGGCGATCTCGGTGACCCGGAGCTCGTAGCCCTCGGGGTCTCGCTGCCCGATGTACCGCTTTAGGGCGGGAAGTCCGGCGATGCCGATCGCGACGTTCGTGTGGCCTTCGCGCCAGGCGCGACCGAACGTGTCCGTGATGACGACGGCGACGCTCGCTGCGGCGCGTTTGGCGATCTCGTCGCGAATCCGCGTGGCCGAAGCGTCGGGGTCGAGGGGCAGCAGGACGACCGTGTCAGGCGCGCCGGCGTTGGACCGATCGACGCCCGCGTTCGCGCATACGAAACCGTGGCGCGTCTCGACGATGAGGACGCCGCGTTCCCACCGGATGATCTGCTTCGACTCGCCGAGCACGACCTCGAGCTGCCGCGGGTCCTTCCCGGATTCCTCGGCCATCTCGATCGCGCGTTTTCCCGGCTTGACGTCGGCTAAGTGAACGATGCGGCCTTCGCTCTTCGACACGACCTTCTGCGCGACCACAAGGACGTCTCCGTCGACGAGCTTGTCCCCCGCGGACTTCACAGAGGCGAGCAGAAGACCGACCAAGTCATCGCGCGGACGCACCTCGGGGATCCCGTGAACCGGGATGATCGACAGCGTCATGCGGAAAGAGCGCTGGTCATTCGACCGAGCAACGGAATGCGGCACCCATTCCATTCCACATCGCCGTAGTCTTCATGGCGGTAAGTGTTAGCGCTCGGCTGGAAAGCGTCCGCGGAGCAGTTCGACCCCAAGCGACTCCTCGACTACGCCGTGCTCGCGGAGGAGCTCGGGTACGACAGCATTGCCATAAGCGACCACTTCCACCCATGGCGCGACACCGGCGGCCACGCGCCTTTCGCGTTCGCCTGGCTCGGCGCCGCCGCCGCGAAGACATCGCGCGCGCGCCTCGGCACGAGCGTCGTGACGCCATCCTTCCGCTACCACCCGGCCATCGTCGCGCAGGCGATGGCCACGATCGCGCTCCTCGCGCCCGGTCGCGTCTTCCTCGGCGTCGGGAGCGGCGAGTCCATGAACGAGACGCCGCTCACCACCACCGACTGGCCTGAGCCAGGCGAACGGCTCCGTCGCCTGCGCGAGGCCGTGAAGCTCATCAAGCAGCTCTGGTCAGAGGACTACGTGACGTTCGACGGGAAGTACTTCCACACGAAGGAGGCGAACCTCTTCGACAAACCGTCGCACCCGATCCCGCTTCTCATCGCGGCAGGCGGGCCGCAGGCGGCGGCCTTCGCCGGACGTGAAGGCGACGGGATCATCGTCACAAGCGGCAAAGGCGCCGACCTCTACAAGGACACCCTCCTCCCTGCGGTCGAAAAGGGCGCGCGCGAGGCCGGAAAAGATCCCACCAGACTCGAGCGGATGATCGAGATGAAGGTGAGCTTCGACCACGACCGCGACCGCGCGATGGAGGACACGAAGGAGTGGGCGGCGCTTGCCCTACCCGCGGAGGACAAGGCGGGTGTCGAGGATCCACGCGAGATGGAGCGGCGCGCGAAGGCCGCGGAGGGAAAGGCCCACACGCGATTCATCGTGTCGACCGATCCCGAAGAGCACGTCGCCAAGATCAAGCCCTACTTCGAGTGGGGTTTCGACCATCTTGTCTTCCACTTCCCGGGACAGGACCAGGAGCGCGCCATGCGCCTCTACGCGAAGGAGGTGCTCCCACGGCTACGGGGACTGGCGAAAAGCTGAGCACGCGATCGCTCGAGCTGCTCACGCTCGAACGTGTGGCGCGCCTCGCGACCTCGGATCAGTACGCACGGCCGCATCTCGTGCCGATCGTCTTCGTGTACGAGCCGCCGTTCGTTTTCACGCCGATCGACACGAAACCGAAGTCGGTCGATGACTGGCGCGATCTTCGCCGCATCAAGAACATCGAGACGAATGGGCGCGCGAGCGTCCTCGTCGACGTCTACTACGAGAACTGGTCCAAGTGCGCGTGGGTGCGCATCGACGGCGTGGCCGAGATCCTGACCAAGGGCGAGGACCACCGGCACGCCCTGAATCTGCTCGCCGGCAAGTACAAGCAGTACGAGGGGATGCCGCTTCGCGATGCGCCGGTGATTCGCCTGCGGATCGAGCACGTCTCGCAGTGGCACGGCTGATCACGAGCCAAGAACAAGGACGGGTGAACCGGAAAAGAGCGACCGCGACGACATTCCCCTGATCGGGCGCAAGGGCATCCTCTCGCGGTGGCCACCAAGCGCTGGAGAACCACCATCGACGGCACCACCTACGACGTGGAGGCGCGCGCGTCCGTATGGACGGGTGCGATGAAGGTTCTGGTCAACGGGACCGAGTCGGTTCGGGGGCCGCGTTTACGGAACGCCACCCGGCGCATCATCTTTCCGCTCGGCCGCCACGTCGCAACGCTCGTCTCGATGACGTATGGCCGTGGATCCACGTACTACGACCTGGTGGTCGACGGACGCTCGGTCACGACGGGCGGTCAGGCGCGTCCACCGGTGAATCCGTATGAGTCGCTCGCCGTCTCGTGGTTCCTGCTTGTCGGCGTGATCGCCATCCTCGGCGGTGTGCTGTGGTTCGGTGCGCTCCCGGAGATCCGCCTCGCGAGCGAAGGCCGCGAGGCCCCCGCGCGGGTGACTGGAGCGCGCGTCTCATCCGGACGGAGCACCAACTACTACCTTCGCTACCAATTCATCGCTGCGGACGGCGCCACCAAGACAGCGGAGGGGCGAGTGTCCTATGGCACGTACCAGTCCGTGCACGTCGGCGACCTCATAACTGTCGTCTACGTGCCGTCGGCACCCGACATCCAGAGACCCGCCTCGTTTGACGAACGCGTCTGGCTTGTCGCGCTCGTCGCGATGTTCGGCGGGATGCTGCCGTACGCGGCGGTGATGGTCAGGCGAGCGAGTCGCCTTCGCTCCATCACGTCGGCGCTCGCCAGTCGTGCGATCCGTGCGACGGCCACGGTCGAGAAAACTTCCAAGAAGTTCCTCGGACAAGAGACGAGGCAGATCTGCTACCGCTACGAGGATGGGGAAGGACGCGCCCGCCGGGGCCGTAGCCCGGACCTCTATGTGGAAGAGGCGGCGGCGTACGCCCCGGGCTCGAGCGCGATGATCGCGTACGACCCGAACGACGCAGGCAACAGCGTGTGGGTAGGCGCGGCCGATCCGAATGCGATTGTGTGGGTGACAGGCGCCGGGTAACTGCGCGCCTACACTTTTGGCCCCTTATGGACTTCGGATTCACGCTCAAACCGGACCATTCCCTCGAGCGCGTCGCGTCGCTCACTCGGCTCGCCGAGTCCGCCGGCTTCACCTATGGGTGGCTCTTCGACAGCCACGTGCTGTGGAAGGAGCCCTACGTTCTGCTCACGCTCATGGCGCAGAACACCAAGCGCATGCGCCTCGGGACGTGCGTCACGAACCCAGCGACGCGCGAGCCCACGGTGACCGCGAGCGTCCTCGCGGTCCTCCAGGAGCTCTCGGGCGGACGGATGGACCTCGGCATCGGGCGCGGCGATTCGGCGCGGCGCGTCCTCGGGAAGAAGCCCACCGATCTCGCGATGCTCGAGGAAGCCACGAACGTCATTCGCGACCTGTGCGAGGGCCGCGAGGTCACGTACGAGGGCACGACGCTGCGTTTCGACTGGACCGGAAAGCAGCGCCTCCCGGTCTGGATCGCTGGATACGGGCCGAAGGCCCTCGAGCTCACGGGGCGCATCGCCGACGGAGCGATCATCCAGCTCGCCGATCCGAGCCTCGTCGGATGGTGCATCGGCCTGCTGCGCGACGGCGCGCGCAAAGCCGGACGCGACGCGGACGCGGTCTCGGTGATGTGCGCCGCGCCCGCTCACATCGGACCGCGGGACAAAGTGCGCGACCGCGTCCGCTGGTTCCCCGCTCTCGTTTCGAACCACGTCGTCGACCTCGTGAAGCGCTACGGCGAGAAGGGGCTCCCGGCCGATCTCACCGCGTACGTGCGGAACCGCCCGGGCTACGACTATCAGCATCACGCGGAGTCGGGATCGTCGAACGCCGCGTTCGTCGACGACGAGTCCGTCGATCGTTTCTGCGTGACCGGTGAGATCGACGAGCACATCGAAAAGCTCCGTCAGCTCGCCGCGATCGGCGTCCGTCAGTTCAACATCTATCTCATGAGCGGCGAGGAGGAGCGGATCCTCGAGCTCTACGGGGAGCGCATCATCCCGGCGCTCGCGCGGGAGAGCGCGTCGGTCTAGACGCGGACGGCGTGCTTCTTCGCCTGGAAGCGACGCGCCTTCGCGCGGTTCCCGCAGTCGCTCATGTCGCACCACCTGCGGGAGTGGTTGCGGCTTCGATCGAGGAAGACCCATTCGCAGGTCGTCGAGGCGCACTCCTTGATGCGGTCGCGGTTTTCGTTTGACGTAAGGAGATCCGCGGCCGACCGCGCTATATCCCAGAGCGGTCGCTCGAGCTCTTCGCCATCGGACGGGAGGGACCAGCCGACGCCGTCACGGTCGTAGACCAAACGCGAACGCGCCGCGCCCGCCGCGGCCGCGTCGCCGATCAGCGCCAGGTCCGCGTCGCGAGGGCTGTCGCCCGAGGCGAGCGCTGAGAACACGGCCCAGATCGACTCGCGCAGG
>Ga0307277_10001063_pt1 | contig 10649 bp, 9 predicted proteins | sample ER_DNA_116_FD_194473 | JGI IMG/M metagenome (GOLD analysis project Ga0307277, IMG submission 194473) | Bulk soil microbial communities from the East River watershed near Crested Butte, Colorado, United States - ER_DNA_116 | ecosystem: Environmental > Terrestrial > Soil > Floodplain | place: USA...
AAGGCCAGCGGAGGCCGACGAAACGAGCGCGACGAAGACTCCCAGGAGAATCGCTGCCCTGACCGTACGCATCAAGCGATGCGACGCCGGCCGCGGCGATTGGTTGGAGGCCCTCAAGCTTTGAGCAGCACCCGGCGGAGCTCGTCCTCCTTGCCGGGCTGGAGAATCGCGAGCACCTGATCGCCGGGCTGCAGCTCGGTCGAGCCGATCGCGATCTCCGACTTGCCGTTGCGGGTGATCGAGATCAACCGCGAGCCCTCCGGGAGCCGCAGCTTCTCGACGCGTTTGCCCGCCGCCGGCGCGTTCTTGTCGATCTGGACCTCGACGATCTCGAGGTTCTCCTTGCGGAGCTCGAGCAGGTGGATCAGGTCGTGCTCGGGAACCTCGTGCTCGATCAGCGCCATGATGCTCGCCGTCGCCGAGACCGTCGCAGAGATCCCGAGCAGGTCGAAGTGGGCCTGGTTCCGCGGGTCGTTCACCCGCGCGACGACCTTGCCGACCCCGTACTTCTCGCGGGCGAGCTGGCAAATGATCAGGTTGTCCTCGTCGTCGCCCGTGACTGCGACAACCACGTCGGGCGGCCGCGCGATCCCGGCCCGCTCGAGCACGTGAATCTCGGTCGCGTCGCCCATGACCACCTGGTGGTCGAACTCGCGCTCGAGCCGGTCGTAGCGGTCTCGCCGTTGCTCGATCAGCGTCACCTCGTGGCCGTGGCCGTCGCGCAGCAGGTTCCGGGCGAGGTTCGCGCCGATCTTGCCGCCGCCTGCGATCAGGACGTACATCTTCTAGGGCGTCGAAACCGGATCGCGCGGCCTGACCTCGCACGCGCGCGCGGCGTCCAGCAGCTCGCTGATCGCCGTCTTCGTCGGGCTGATCGTTCGGAGACCGAGCGTGCGGTAGAAGTCTGCGCGCGCCGGGTCGAGGATGCGGACGACGACGCATTGGTTGTCGAACCGCTTCATCGCCACCTGCGCGACGACGAGGTTCGTGTTGTCGCCGTTCGTGGCGACGACGACCGCGTCGGCGTCCTCGATGCCCGCTTCGCGCAGGACATCGACGTCCATGCCGTGGCCGAGCACGAAGCCGCCACGCCAGTTTTCGCCCAGACGCGTGAGCGCCTCCTCTTTCTCGTCGACCCCGGTCACCTCCCAGCCCTCCTCGGCGAGCTGGAGCGCCACATTCGACCCCACACGGCCGCAGCCGATCACAAGCGCTTTCACCAACTCACCTTAGCTCAGCCGATGCCTCAGTCGCTATGAACGCCGGCTCCTCCTCTTCCGCCTCCAGCACACCCTGCGGGAAGGCGACCACGAGCACCTCGCAGGGGGCCTTTTTCAGCACGTACTCCACCGTCGGCGAGAAGAACCGTGACTGGCGCCGCCACTTCGGGGCCGAACCGAGCACGATCAGGTCGACGCCGAGCTCCTGCGCCTGGCTGACGATCGCCTCGCCGATCGAGCGGGCCCGGACCGTCTTTCCCTTGACCTCGACGCCGTGATCCGCACCCAGGAGCTGCGCCTCTGACAGCGCGGCAGCGGCACTCTCTTCCTCGTCGGCGAGCTCCTCGTCCAGGGGCCGCTCCATCGGCACCCGGACGACGTGCAGGGCCCAGACGGATGCACCCGACTCCTGCGCGAGCTTGACCGCGGTTGCAACCATCTCCTCGCCGATCGGGCCCAGCTTCAGCGGCACGAGGATGCTCGAGTACTGCGCCTCGGTGAGATCGGGATGCTCGTCCGCCGAGACGACCCGCTGGGTCAGGCCTTCGCCGCGCGAGCGGCGGAGGAGGACATACATCACGAGCCCGCCGGCGAGCCAAGCGGGACCGCCGTAGCGGGCGCCCGCATGCGTCGCGAGCGCGAGGACCCAGACGACTGCGGTCAGGAAGGCGCCGACGACCGCCGGGACCGGCACCCGGCCGACGTTCAGCGGCACCCGGTAAGGCCGGCGCTTCTCGGGGTGGCTGAACCGCAGCTTGATCACCGCCAGCTGCGCGGCCGTGAAGGCGAGCAGAACGCCGAAGCTATAGAGGCTGGCGAGGAAGAAGATCGGATGGGTCAGCGCGGTCGTCGCACCGAGCAGCGCGATCGAGATCAGAGCTGCGACGACGATCGACTGGGGCGCGATGACCGAGCGTCGGCTGAGCCGCCCAAAGACGCGCGGGAGCTGGCCGTGCTCGCCCAGAGAATAGGCGAGACGGCCGAAACCCGCGATCGAAGTTGCCGCCGCGGTGAGCAGGATCAGAGCTCCAGATGTGCCGACGAAGACCTGCAGCGGCACGCCGAGCACGTTCGGCAAGTGGTCGCGGAGCCGCGTGACGATGCCCATCAGCGGCGCCCTCGCCCAGGTGCTTCCAAGCTCCGTTCCGTGTCCGGCGGGAAAGGCCGAGAGGCCGACGACGGCGATCGCCGCGTAGAAGATGACAACGAGCCCGATCGCGCTGAAAACGCTGCGAGGAAGATCGCGACCGGGGCGCCGGACCTCCTCTGAGAGGTTAGCGACGGTCTCGAGGCCGGTGTAGGCAAGCATCGCCAGCGGCAGCGCGAACGCGATCGAGTGCCAGCTCGGATTGCTGCCGAGGGACGTCCCCTGGGCGAGCGCATGCGGCGAGAAGAGCAGCGCAAGCCCGAGGATGACGAGCAGTATCTGGGTCGCGAGATCGACGAGCGCGATCACGAGCGCGAAACGGAAGATCCGCCGGTTGCGAAGCAGGCGGAAGGCCGCGATGCCTGCAATCACGCCGCAGCCGGCGACAACATCCCAGGGCTTGTTCACGGACGTGAACATCGCCGCGGCCGCGTAATGCGGCACGTAGAGCGCAGAGAGCGCGATCACGATCAGGTAGTCCAGGAAGAGGGCCCAGCCCGTGACGAAACCCCAGAAGTCGTTGAAGGCGATCCGGACGAAGGTCGCGGCACCGCCCGTCTCACGGATCGCAGCCGTCCCCTCCACGTAGGAGAGGGAGACGAGCAGGAAAAGGGCGCCCGTCACGAGCAGAACGCCCGGCGTGAAGCCGAGCGCGTGGAAGGCGATGATCCCCAGCGCGAAGTAGATCGACGAGGCGATCTCGCCGTAGGCGATCGAGAAGAGCGCCGGCGCGTCGAGAACGCGCTGCAAACGAGGGAGCTTTCGGGCCATCGCGGCAGCTTATTCCCACGGGCAGACCTCGCTTCGGACCGTTTTCAGGGACAGTCCCTGGGGACTGTCCCTGCAACCGCTGGAAGTGAGGCCAGTCTTAGCCGCGCGGCTTGCGCAGACGCAGCAGGTAGAGCCGACCGATGCCGAGAGCCACGAAGAGGAGGCCCAGCAGGTACCCCACCACCCCGCCGCCGTTCGCCGCGGTGACGACGAGCAACGCGACCCCGATCCCCAGGAAGGCGAGCGCGAAAAGCGCGGTCGCACCCCTGTAGAGATTCAAGCGGCGGCCGCCTTCCGGCCGGCCACGACCATCACGCGGCAGGGCGCGTTCTTGAGGATGTAATCGACGGTGTCGCTGAAGATCGCCCTTCCAGGCCGACCGGAGCGCGGCGCGCCGAGGACGATGATCTCCGTCTGGCGCCGCTCCGCCTCGCGGACGATCGCGCGCCCCGGCTTCCGGGCGCGTAGTAGCCGCCCGATCACGTCGACTCCGTAGAGCTCGCCGATCGCTACGGCCGAGTCGAGCGCCTCGTTCGCCGCGGTTTCGGCCTCGGGAAGCTCGGCGTCGAGGGGCAGCTCGAGCGGCACCGTGACGACGCTGACGGCCGCGATCGAGGAGCCACGCTCGGCGGCTAGCCGACAGGCGAAGTCGATCGCCTCCTCGGATTCGCGACCAGGCTTCACCGGCACGAGGATGCTGCGGTACTCGAGCGCGATCGCCGGCCCGATCAAGACCGGCGCCCGCACCGTCTCGCGCAGCGGCGCGTGCACCACGTACCGCCGGTAGACCGCGTAGAGGATGAACCCCAGGAACAGCCAGCCAAAGCCGACCCAGCGGGCGTCCGCCTTCTGGACGACGACGACGAGCCAGGCCGCGGCCGTCCCGAGCCCGCCGAAGATCGCGAACAGCGGCCAGTCGACCTCCCCTATGCGCAGGTTGGGGCGCGCGCGAAAGCGCATCTCCCGCTGGCGGCGCTTGACGCGCAGCGCGATCACCGACGCATGGGCGATCGTGAACGAGAGCATCGCCCCGAACGCGTACATGTCGCCGAGAAACGTCGTCTTCCCGGGCAGCAGCACGGCGATCGAGATGATCCCGCCGAAGACGAGCAGCGACAGCCACGGCGTCTTGAACTTCGGATGCAGCCGCCGGAAGATCTCGGGGAACTGCCGGTGACTCGCCATCGCGTAGGTGATTCGGGAGGCGCCGATCACGCCCGCGTTCGTGGCGATGAAGAGGATCGTCGCGGCGAGGATCCCCACGTAGATCTTCGCGCCGCTCAGAACCGTCCCGTGCAGGCCGAGATGCTCGACGAGGCCGAGCACGGGATCGTTCGTGAACCCGCCCTTCTCGGGCGGCTCGCCGAGCTTCGTCTCGAAGCCGCCCCCGACTTGGCGCACCGGCAGCGCCGAGAGCGCGATCAGCGGCAGCGTGAAGTAGATCGCGAAGACGGCGCCGGCGACCCACGAGATCGAGCGCGGGATGTCGCGCGGCGGATCGCGCGCCTCCTCGGCGAGATTGGAGACCGTTTCGATCCCGGTGTAGGCGATCATCGCGATCGGGATCGCCAGGAAGAAGCTCGACCAGGAAGGCGCAACGCCCCAGTGCAGGTTCGCGGAGAAGACCTGGTGCGGGCTGAAGATCAGGGCGAACCCGATCAGCACGAGCAACAGCTGGGTCGCGAAGTCGACGACGGCGAGGAAGATGTTCAGGCTCGCGGCCTCGCGGATGCCGACGATGTTCAAGAGCACGAGCAGCGTGATCACGATCGCGCCGCCGACGACGTCCCAGGGGTTGTCGCGCAGGGGGCCCCAGAAGATCGAGAGGTAGTGCGGCACGAAGAACGCCGAAATGGCGATCGTGATCACGTAATTGAGCATCTGCGCCCAGGCGGCCCCGAAAGAGACGAGCTCGTCGAAGGCGTGGCGCGCGAAGCTCGAGGAGCCGCCGGCCTCGGGAAAGCGAACCGTCCCCTCCGCATACGTCGCCGCCGTCGCCGCGAAGATCACCCCGCTGATCACGAAAACGAGCGGCGTCAGCCCGAGCGCGATCCCCGCGACAAGCCCGAGCGCGTAGTAGATCGAGGAGCCGACGTTGCCGTACGCGGTCGCGAACAGAGCCGGCGTGCCGAGCACCCGCTCCAGCCTCTGCTGACGACGCCGTCTCGGCACGGGCGGATGCTATGTCGCGAGACGGCTGACTGAGCCGCAGACGTTCCGCGGCCGGAGCCGGGCTTGGCCCGGCGGGAGGCCAAGCGCCACTTGCGACGCCGACAAGAAGAAGGGGGCCCACGGGGGAAACACGGTTTCCCCCGTGCTAACGCGGCGAGCTATCTCACTGGACTTATCCTGTTTCCGTGAAGGCAACAGCAACCCCGCTCGGTGCAGGCCGCATTCTCGTCGTCGACGACGAGCCGCACATCCTGCGAGCGTTGCAAGCCACACTGCGCGGCGCAGGCTACGACGTCGTCACCGCCGCCACAGGCGAGGAGGCGCTCCGAAGCGCCGCGATTCGCCCTCCAAAGGCTGTCATCCTCGACCTGGTTCTTCCCGACCGGCACGGCGCGGAGGTTTGCCGCGAGCTGCGCGCATGGTCGGAGGCGCCAATCCTCGTCCTCTCTGCGGTCGGCGACGAAGACGAGAAGGTCGCCGCGCTCGACGCGGGCGCCGACGACTACGTAACGAAACCGTTTGGCACCGACGAGCTGCTGGCGCGGCTGAGGGCCGCTCTCCGCAGAACAGCGCCGGAGACGGGGCCGATCTTCGAGATCGGCGAGCTCGTCGTCGACCTCGACAAGCAGGCGGTCACCTTTGCGGGCGAGCCCGTTTCGCTGACCCCGAACGAGTTCGATCTCCTGCGCCTGTTCGCCCGAAACGAGGGCAAGCTGCTGACGCATCCCGCCATCCTGCGCGAGGTCTGGGGACCTGCCTACGACACCGAGTCGCACTACCTGCACGTCTACGTCTCGCAGCTGCGGCGCAAGCTCGAGCCCGACCCTGCTCGGCCCCGCTACCTGCTGACGGAGCCGGGCGCCGGCTATCGCCTCGTAAACCCTCACACGGGCGAAACCTGAGCTTGCAAAGCCAACGCCTCGAAAGCAGATGGAGGAGGCGCGGTGCTGGAGTCGCGTTCAGCATCGGCGTCGTGACTGTCGTCACGGGGGCTGTCTATGCGCTGCGCCCTGTCGCTCCCGTCGTCAGCCTCGGCGTGCTCTACGTGCTCGCCGTCGTGGCAGTCGCAGTGGTCTGCGGTCTCGCGTATGCGATTCCAGTCTCCGTCGGCTCGATGCTGACGTTCAACTTCCTCTTTCTGCCGCCGGTGCACACATTCGCCCTCCGCGAGTCCGAGAATTGGGTCGCGCTCGCCGTCTACCTCATTGTCGGGGTGGTCGTAGGTGAGCTCGCGACGCGCTCGCGACGCCTGGCAAACGAGGCCGTCGAAGCAGAGACGCTTCGCCAAGCCGACGCGGTCAAGACTGCAGTGCTCCACGCCGTCAGCCACGACCTGCGCTCGCCGCTGACTGCGATCCGTGCCGCCAGCGAAGGTCTAGATAGTCCTGCCATTCAGCTGGGCGACCGAGAGCGCGAAGAACTCTTCGACACGATCAGGGTCGAAGTGGGCCGCCTCGAGCGGCTCGTCAACAACCTGCTCGATCTTTCGCGGCTCGAGGCGGGTCCAGCGAGACGGACGCCTGAGCTCTGGACGGTCGATACGTTGCTTGCATCGGCGCTCGAGGAGCTCGGCCGCGAGGCTGACCGAATCGAAACGAACTTGGCCGTCGATGTCGGTCTCGTTCGCGTCGACGGTCCGCAGCTCCAACGTGTGTTGGTGAACCTGCTCGAGAACGCGTTGAAGTTCTCATCGCCGAGCGACCCGGTTGACGTGACGGTGGAAGGACACGCCGGGCGCATCATCGTCCGGATCCGCGATCGAGGTCCCGGAATCGCGGAGGCAGACCGGGAAAGGATCTTCGACGCCTTCGAGCGCGCAAGCAGCGCAGGCCCCGGGAGTGGCCTCGGGCTCGCGATTGCACGAGGATTCGCCGAGGCGAATGGGGGTCGGGTTTGGGTGGAGGCCGACTCGACGGCCGGCGGCTCGACATTCGTCCTCGAGCTCCCCGAGATCGAAGAGGGCGCCGCCTTGCCGTTGTGAGTCCCCTTTAGCGGAATACGCCCGGTTTACCGGCTTGTCCACCCGTCTTGAGCAAATCTTGAGGCGGGACGGCACAATCCTGAGCCGGCTCTGACGAGACCCGCTCTACGTTCTTGAGGTGGGGTCCTTCCGGCGTTTCTTTTCGCGACACGCGCTCGATGGCTGGCGCCGCCGGTTTCGTCGCACGGCCCGTCGCCTGATCGGACGCCAGCGGATGGTCGTCGTCCCGCTGCTCGACGCCGAGCTCACGCGGCACGCGCTCGACCTGGCCTGTCGTCTCGCCTCCGACCGCGGCGCGCGCGTGCTCCTGCTAGCGCCGCTGTATGTCGACTGGGAGCTACCGCTCAACGCCCACTTCAAGCCGGAGGAGGCTGCGCTGCAGGTCGAACTCAGCCGCGAGCGTGCGATTGCCGAAAGCTACGGCGTCGGCGCCCACGCTCAGATCGTCCGGGCGCGACCTGGGGAGCTTGGGCGCGGTGTCGCGGAAGCCGCTTTGGAGGTCCGGGCGTCTCTGATCGTCGTCGGCGCCCCCGTCGATTCGCAGCGTGGCTTCCGCCGGCCGTTCTCGAGCGACGTTTGGTCGGTGCTGAACGACGCTCCCTGCCCGGTTATGATCGCCACCGGCGCCCCACCGACAAGCCAGCGGGCCGTCGCGTGAGTCACGCGACGTTGGACACGCCACGTGTCCGCCCTCTGAAGCGGGCGATCGTCGGTCGACCGATGGCGAGCGGCGAGATCGAGGAAACGCTGCTGCCGAAGACGCTGGCACTCCCGATCTTCGCCTCGGACCCGCTCTCGTCGGTCGCCTACGCGACGGAGTCGGCGCTTGTCGTGCTGGTCGCGGCCTCTGCAGGCGCGGCGCACCTCGTCTTCCCCATCTCGCTCGCGATCGCGGCGCTGCTTGCGATCGTGGTCGCTTCCTATCGCCAGACCGTGCAGGCGTACGAGACGAGCGGCGGGGCCTACATCGTCGCCAAGGACAACCTCGGGACGCTTCCGAGTCTCGTCGGCGCCGCCGCGCTGCTCACCGACTACGTGCTCACGGTTGCCGTCTCGATCGCGGCCGGCATCTTTGCGGTCACGTCGCTCGCGCCCTCGCTCGAGGCCCACAAGGTTCTGCTCTCGCTCGGGTGTCTCGGCGTCATCGTCCTTGTCAACCTGCGCGGGATCCGCGAGTCGGGGCTTGCATTCGCGCTCCCGACCTACGCCTTCGTCGTCGCGATGTTTGCGCTCGTCGCGGTCGGTCTCGCGAAAAGCATCCTCGGCGAGGCGCCGCACGCCGTCGTTCCTCATCCCGTCGCAACCGGTGCCGGCGGCGTGACCCTCTTCGTCTTGCTGCGTGCTTTCTCCTCGGGGTCGACAGCCCTCACCGGCGTGGAGGCGATCGCGAATGGGGTCAATGCGTTCAGGCGCCCGCATGGCAGGAATGCTGCAACGACGCTCGCCATCCTCGGCGCGATCGCGATAACGCTCTTCATCGGCGTCTCCTATCTCGCCGTCCACGAGCACGCACAGCCGAGCCAGACGGCTTCTGTCGTCTCGCAGATCGCCCGTGCGACCTTTCCCGCTGGATCGGCCGCGAGCTTCCTGTACTACGCGGTGCAGGTAACGACGCTGCTGATTCTCGTTCTCGCCGCGAACACGTCCTTCCAGGGTTTTCCTCGCCTCGCGGCCCTGCTGGCACGGGACAACTTCGCTCCGAGGCAATTCACGAACCTCGGCGACCGGCTCGTTTTCTCGAACGGGATGCTCGTGCTCGCGACGCTCGCAGGCTTGCTGATCTGGATCTACGGCGCGAACGTCAACTCGCTGATCCATCTGTACGTGATCGGCGTCTTCACCGCCTTCACGCTTTCGCAGGCCGGAATGGTTCGCTACTGGAAGCGAGTCCGCGAGCCGGGCTGGCAATACCGCGCCCTCGTCAACGGCGTGGGCGCCACAGCGACAGGCGTCGTCGCGGCGATCGTGATCGTCACCAAGTTCGCGGCCGGCGCCTGGCTCGTCATCGTCGCCATCCCGATCCTCGTGCTCGCGTGCTATGGAATCCGCCGTCACTACCGTGGTATTGCGCGGCGGCTGCACGCCGGCGCAGACGCAGTCGTGGCAGCGCCCCCGCCGCGAAATTCGACCCTGCTTCTGGTCGAATCGATCGACGAGGCGACCGCCGACGCACTTTGGTTCGCGGAACAGACGGGCAATGGATTTCGCGCCGTCCATGTTCCGAGGCGAGGTACCGACCCAGGCATCAAGCCGCGCTGGTTCCGGTTTTCTGACGAGCGGTCGCACCTCGAGGTGCTCGACGGCTCGCTCGGCGTCGCCGAGGCCGTTCTCGAACAGGTCTGGCGCCTGCCGAGAGGCGAGTCGAGCTTCGTGACCGTCGTCATACCGGAGCTCTTTCGCCGTCCATCGCTGCTTGAAGTGTTCAGGCATCCGCGCGCACTGCTGCTGAAACTCCGGCTCCTGGCCGAACCGGCAGTCGTCGTGGCCGACGTACCCGCCCTAGCCGGGGCGGACAAGGCACCGCCGGACCGGGCCGTTGTTCGTGTTCTAGTCTCGGGCGTGAATGCGTCTTCGATGCGGGCCGTCAACTACGCGCGCACGCTGGGAATCAAAGACACCCGTGCGGTCAATTTCGCTTTCAGCGCCGAAGAGGCGGAGGGGATGCGCCGTGAATGGCTGGCGCATGGACCCCGGATCCCGATCGAGATCGACGACGCCCCCTACCGAGACATCGGCACCCCCCTGCGCGCCTACATCCATCGCTTGACCGAGGACGGACGAACGGAGGTGGTACTCGTGATGCCGGAACTCGTCGTTCGCGGGTTGAGCCGCGCGCTCCACAACCAGAAAGCGCTCTACCTGAAGCGCCTACTCCTGTTCGAACCGCACGTGATTCTCGCCTCGGTCCCCTACCAGCTCATGCGCTAGGGCACGGGGGAAACGAGCACTGGGGAAACCATGTTTCCCCAGTGAGCCCCCTTCTTGAGCACGGGGGAAACCATGTTTCCCCCGTGCGCCCCCTTCTTCTTGTTGGCGGCACGACGGACCGGCTCTTGGCCTCCCGCCGGGTCAAGCCCGGCTCCGGCCGCGAAGCGGCGGCTATCCGTGGATTGAGACCAAGAGAGGGATGATCAGGATCGCGACGATGTTGGTGATCTTGATCATCGGGTTGATCGCGGGGCCGGCGGTGTCCTTGTAGGGATCGCCGACCGTGTCGCCCGTGACTGCGGCGGCATGCGCCTCTGAGCCTTTCCCTCCATAGGCGCCGTCCTCGATCAGCTTCTTCGCGTTGTCCCAGGCGCCGCCGCCGGAGGTCATCGCGATCGCCAGGAAGAGGCCGGTGACGATCGTCCCGATC
>Ga0307277_10001064_pt1 | contig 10643 bp, 8 predicted proteins | sample ER_DNA_116_FD_194473 | JGI IMG/M metagenome (GOLD analysis project Ga0307277, IMG submission 194473) | Bulk soil microbial communities from the East River watershed near Crested Butte, Colorado, United States - ER_DNA_116 | ecosystem: Environmental > Terrestrial > Soil > Floodplain | place: USA...
TCGCCTGGGGGAGCCTGCCCGAGCGCGTCCGCGGGCTGACGCCGGTCGTGATTGTCGTGGCGCTGGCGGTGACGTACCCCTTCTACGTCTCGAGCCTGCCGACCAACATCCCGGTGATCCTGTCGTTCCCGCCCCTGCACGACACGGTCACCATCCTCGTCTTCGTGATGATGGGCATCGGCCTCAACATCGTCGTCGGCTACGCGGGGCTGCTCGACCTCGGGTACGTCGCCTTCTACGCGATCGGCGCCTATACGGCGGGTTGGCTCGCCTCCGGGCAGTTCGAGCAGGTGAACTTCCATCTCGGCTCGGTCGGCCTCGCTCCTTCGGTCACGGGGATTCACATCAACGTCTGGCTGGTGCTCTTGTTCGCCGCGATCGTGACCGCCGTCGGCGGGATCCTGATCGGGCTGCCGACGCTACGCCTGCGCGGTGACTACCTGGCGATCGTCACCCTCGGCTTCGGGGAGATCATTCCCCAGTTCGTCCGCAACGCCGACAGCCTGCACGGCTTCGACCTGACGCACGGGACGTTCGGGATCAGCCCGATCGACTCGCCCGGATTCGGGCAGACGCTGAACAACGCAGTCGGGCTGCCCGTCACCTATCAGCAAGACCTCAACGCCGACCGGCTCTTCTTCTGGACCGTCCTCGGGCTGCTGCTGCTGACGCTCTTCTGCAGCATGCGCCTGCGCGACTCCCGGCTCGGGCGCGCCTGGATCGCCATTCGCGAGGACGAGACGGCCGCCGGGGCGATGGGGATTCCGCTGATGCGGACGAAGACCTGGGCCTACGCGGGTGGCGCGTTCTTCGGCGGGATCGCGGGCGCGTATATCGCAAGCTTCAACTCGGGAGCGTTCCCGACGCAGTTCGACTTCAACATCTCTGTCTTCCTGCTCTGCATGGTCATCCTCGGCGGGATGGGCAGCCTCTGGGGCGTCGTGGTCGCCGGGGCGATCCTCGCCTGGCTGAACTTCGACGGCCTCGGAAACATCGGCTCGTGGATCAACACGAACCTCCTCCCGTCCTCGCATCAGATCGACGTGCCCAAGTACTCCTTCGGCATCTACGGCGTGATCATCGTGCTGATGATGCTCTTCCGCCCGACCGGCCTGATCCCGGAGCGCCGGCGCAAACGCGAAATCGAGGAACAGACGCACGGGGGGCCCCTCGATGAGCCTCTCTACGAGATGCGTGGTGCCGACGAGGCGGGCGCCGGGGAGCGCGGCGAGGCGGGGAGGGCTCCGCGCGGATGAGCGAAGCCGGCGCGAAGAAGAGCGACGACCTGCTCGTCGCAGTGCAGATCCGCAAGGAGTTCGGCGGGCTGCTCGCCGTCAACGACCTCGACTTCACGATTCCGCCGCGCTCGATCGTCAGCCTGATCGGCCCGAACGGAGCAGGCAAAACGACGTTCTTCAACATGCTCACGGGTCTCTACAAGCCGACCAGGGGCGCGGTCATCTTCGACGGCCACGACGTGACCGCCAAGCCGCCGCATGCGATCACGAAGGCCGGAATCGGGCGCACCTTCCAGAACATCCGGCTGTTTCCGCAGATGACCGCGCTCGAGAACGTGCTCGTCGGCATGCACTCGCGCCTCAAGGGCGGAATCCTCGGCTCGATCCTCGGAACCCCGAGGGTGCGGCGCGAGGAGCGCGAGGCGCACGAGAAGGCCCGGGAGATCCTTCGCTTCTCGGGCCTCCGCGGTGTCGACGACGAGCTCGCGGAGAGCCTCGCCTACGGAGACCAGCGCCGGCTCGAGGTCGCCCGGGCGCTCGCCACCGAGCCGAAGCTGCTGCTGCTGGACGAGCCGACGGCTGGTATGAACCCGCAGGAGACCGTGGCCTTCCTCGACTTCGTCTCCAAGTTGCGGGAGCAGCGCACGCTCGCGATCCTCCTGATCGAGCACGACATGAAGGTCGTGATGGGAGCCTCCGAGCGCGTGACCGTGCTCGACTACGGCGAGAAGATCGCTGAGGGGACGCCGCAGGAGATTCAGAAGGACGAGCGCGTGATCGAGGCGTACCTCGGGAAGGCGGCTACGGCGTGAGCACCGCCACGGGCGCTGACGACGGCAAGGGCGAGGTCATCCTCCGGCTGGAGAACGTCCACACCTTCTACGGCACGATCGAGGCCCTGAAGGGAATCTCGCTGGAGGTGCACAAGGGGGAGATCGTCACGCTGATCGGAGCAAACGGCGCCGGCAAGTCGACGACGCTGCGCTCGATCAACGGGCTCAACCAGCCGCGCGATGGAACGATCGTCTTCCAGGGCGAGAACATCACCCACCGAGCGCCGCACGACATCGTCCAGATGGGCATTTCCCAGTCGCCGGAAGGGCGGCGCCTGTTCCCGCACATGAGCGTGCTCGAGAACCTCGAGATGGGCGCCTTCCAGCGGAAGGACCGATCCGGGATCAGGGAGGACCTCGACCGTGTCTACGCGCTCTTCCCGCGCCTCGCCGAACGCAAGAGCCAGCGAGGGGGCACGCTCTCCGGCGGTGAGCAGCAGATGTGCGCCATCGGCAGGGCGCTGATGGCACGCCCCAAGCTGCTGATGCTGGACGAGCCGTCGATGGGGCTCGCACCGATCTTCGTCGAGAAGATCTTCGAGATCATCGGCGAGATCAACGAACAGGGGACGACGATTCTGCTGGTCGAGCAGAACGCGCTGATGGCGCTGGATGCAGCCCAGCGCGGCTACGTGCTCGAGACCGGGCGGGTCGCGCTGACCGACGACGCCAAGAGCCTCCGCGAGAACGAGCAGGTCCGGAAGACCTACCTCGGCGAAGACTAAGGCAGCTAGGTCGTCACCCGGATCGGGAAGTAGGGCGGGGAGAGCAGGAAGCCGATTCGCGCGTCGCCGCCGGCGCGGCCGCGGGCCATCTCGATGGCAACGCCGATCCCGTGGGTGGGGACGAAGCCGAGCTGGCGCGCAGCCACCGCGTCGCGGCAGCCGGCGACCAGGACGGACCCGACGCGCCCCAGCGCCGGGGCACAGCCGGCCCAGTCGACGTAGGGCAGTAGTGGGTGGCAGGTTCGACCCTCGCGGTAGCCGGCGAGCGCCCGCTCGTCCTCCGCGGTCGCACGCTCGACCTCCGCGAGCTCCTCCGGCTCGCGGGGCCCCGTCCCCAGCACGTGGAACAGGGAGCGATAGGGCTGCTGCGTCGGATGCGCGAAGTGGCGGCTGAAGCGATTGAGCAGGATCACCGTCCCGCCCTCGGCGACCGGGAAGTGGTCGCGCCAGAGCCGCAGCGCCAGGCCGAGCCCGAGATATGCGGCGAGCAGCGGGTTGGGCCGCTCGCGCGGAAGGTGCGGGGTCGTCCGGGGGATGCCGATGCAGATCGCGTCGAGTCTGCCGTCGAGCGCGGCCGAGCGCGCCTCGACCGCGCGGAGCAGGGCCTCCGCGTGCGCGACAGACGGCGCTCCCGCGAAGGCAGCCGCGACGGTCAGCTCGCGGCGGAAGGACTTCATCATGCGGTCGCGCGCAAAGCCGGGCAGAAGGCCAAAGCCGCGCCGAAGCGGCGAGCGGACGATCCGGTCGAGCGCCTCCGGCTCGTAGGGATAGCCTCGCGCGGCGCCCGTCAAGCGCGCCTGGTTGAGGACGAGCGAGGCGCCGATCACCGCGACCTTCTCCGCGAGCCGGCGCTCGAGCTCGACCCCGAGGCGCCAGCCGAATGAGGAGCCGGTCTCGAGGAGCGAGTAGGCGCCCGCTGCCCGTAGCGCCACGCTGCCGGAGGCGCCGAGCAAGACGCCCGGGCCGCCGTGGAGGACGCTCTCGGCCGCGCTGACGGTCAGGACGAGGTCGGTCTCGACGAGAGCCCGGTTCACTCGGAGCGGGATGTTGCCGACCGATCCCAGATCGACCAGGTCAGGGTCCTCCGCGTCGTGGATCGCCACCGTCCCCTGGAAGCCGCGCGCGAAGGTGGGGGAGACGATTCCCAGGCCCTCGAGCTCATGACGGGCCGGTCTGCGCATGAGGCCGCTCGCGACGAGCAGCGTCTGCCGCTCGACCGGCACGCCGGCGTCCTGGAGCTCGGCCGAAGCGGCTGCGAGCGCAGCCTGGCGCGGATCGTACTGAGCTGCGGGCACCGGCAGGCTGGGCGGCTCGACGACGATCGTCGCCCGCCCCCCTCGGGTCGCGAGAGCGGGCAGCGGCCGGCCGGCGAGAGGGAACCGCAGCGCGTCGCGAATCGCTGCGCGGACGTCCGCGACCGGCTCGCCGGGGGGCGGCGGGCGGAGGACGACGGCGTCCCCCGGCGCGTCCACGACCACGACGCGGCTCCCTGAGAGCAGCGGGAGCTTCAAGGAATGGAGCGGTAGAGCCGCAGGAAGGTCGTGCGAAAGCCTCTCTTCGGCCAGAACCGCGACGAGAGCAGGTTCGTCACCCGCCAGTCGGTGACCATCGTCGGGTAGCCCTCCTCCGCCGCCCAGGCAAGACCCGCCCGGGTCAGCGCGACGCCGATCCCGCTGCCGCGCGCCTCCGGCAGGGTCGCGGCGAACCCGAGGTGGCACGCCTGGCCGGGGCGGAGCAGGCCGCGGTGCTCTCGCGACAGCTCGGCCGGGACGAATGCCCAGCAGGCGACGGGCCGCCCGTCGCGCACGCCGATCAGGACCTTCTCCTCGCCCTTGGCGAACGTCTTCTGCCACTCCTCCCTCGAGTCGTCCCGCGTCCAGCTGGCGAGGCCGGCGAAGGTGGGCGAGAGCCGCTGGTGCTCGGGCAGCGCGAGGTCGACGTCGATCAGCTCCTCGATCTCGTCCTCGCGCGGGCCGCGGATCTCGCAGCCGGCGGGAACCTCGACCTCCGTGTGCGGCGGCACCTCTCTGATCCCGTGCGCGTGCTGCTGGCCGAAGCTCAGCCGCCACCAGGCGTCGAGCAGCTCATTGTCGTGGGACGGGGCCAGAACCCAGTGCCGGGGACGCCCCTCTTCGACCCAGCGCTCCGCGGCCGGGGCGTAGAGGTCGCGCACGTCCTCGGCCTCCTCGACGGCGTGACCCGGGGCCTCGACCCAGACGTTGTCGCCCCAGGACTCGTCGGGGCGCGGCGCCCCGAGCAGGTACCCGACGAGCCGCGCGTTGCGGAGTCCCACCGTGCCCGAAGCGTCGTCCGGGCGCCACACGCGCTCGATCTCCTCTAGGGCCGCCGCAGGGTCCTCGTAGCGCTCGGAAAGGAGCGTCTCGGCCTGCCGGTGGCGGACATGACGGGCGGCGAGCAGCCGGGAGGCGTCCTCCAGGTGCTCCTCCGCGAAGGGCACGATCTCGAGCCTGCTCATCGGACGTAGACTCGCAGAGATGTCCCCGAAGACGCTCACGGGAGCAGAGCTCCAGCTCGACGATGCGCCGGCGCGGGAGTCCGACCTCTTCCTCGTCGACGGCAACAACCTCGCCTACCGAGCGTTCTTCGCGCTGCCCGAGGAGCTCGCGACGAGCGAGGGCTTCTCGACGAACGCGCTGCTCGGCTTCACGAACATGCTCTTCAAGCTTCTCGCCGACTACCGCCCCAAGGGCGTCGCGGTGGCCTGGGACACGCGGCCCGTGCACCGCACCGAGCTGCTCGAGACCTACAAGATCGAGCGGAAGCCGATGCCCGACCTGCTGCGGGAGCAGTTCCCGTACTTGCGCCCGATCGTGGAGGCCTTCGGCTACCGCAACCTCGAGTTCGAGGGCTGGGAGGCGGACGACGTGATCGCGACGCTCGCGCACGACGCCGACGAGGCAGGGATCAGAACCTGCGTCGTCTCGACCGACCGCGACGCGTTTCAGCTCGTCTCCGAGAACGTCTGCCTGATGATGACGCCGCGCGGCGTCTCGGACGTCCACGTCTACACGCCGGACCGCGTCGAGGCGCGACTCGGGATCACGCCCGAGAAGGTGCCGGACTTCATTGCGCTCAAGGGCGACCCGTCCGACAACATCCCGGGCGTTCCCGGGATCGGCGACAAGACCGCCGGGCAGCTGATCGCCCAGTACGGATCGCTCGAGGAGGTTCTCGAGCACGTCGACGAGCTGAGCCCGGCCCGCTCGAGGGCGATCCGTGAGCATGCCGAGCAGGCGCGTGGAGCGAAGGTGCTGGCGACGATGCGGCGCGACCTCGAGCTCGACTGCGATCCGGCCGGGCTCGTGCTCTCGCCGCCCGACCGCTCGAAGCTCAAGGAGATGTTCCGGCAGTTCGAGTTCCGCAACCTGCTCGGCCGGGTGGACGAGCTCGACGAGGCCGTCCCCGCCGCGGCTGTTCTGAAGCCGACCGGCGTCACGGTCCCGTGGCGCGAAGGCCCAAGTACCACTGTGTTACAAGGTCAGCCTGCGGCCGTCGCGGTGGACGGCGAACGGGTCGCGCTCGCGGTCGGGGAGGAAGTCGTGGTCGCGCCGCGGCCCGAGCGGCTCGAGGGAGAGCTCGTCGCGCACGACGCCAAGGCTCTCGGTGTCGAGGCCGTGGACGACACGATGATCCTGGCGTACCTGATCGATCCCGGGCGCGCCGAGTACGACCTCGACGACCTCGCCGCCGAGTACGGGGTCGAGCTCCTGCCCGAGCCGGCCGCCGACGAGGAGACCGCCGCGCTCGTTCGCCGCGCAGCCGCCACGCTGAGGCTCCGGGAGCCGCTGCTCGCGCGGGTCCGGGAGCGAGGCGAGGAGCCGCTCTACCGCGAGATCGAGCTGCCGCTGACGGCCGTGCTGACCGCGATGGAGCGGGCGGGAGTCAAGGTCGACACCTACCGCATGGGCGAGATCACGGCCCGTCTCGCAGACCGGGTCGAGGAGCTCGAGTCCCGCGCCCACGAGCTCGCGGGCGAGGAGTTCATGCTCGGCTCGACCCAGCAGGTCGCCCGGATCCTGTTCGAGAAGCTCGGCCTCACCCCCGGGCGCAAGGGCAAGACCGGCTACTCGACCGACACCCGGGTGCTGCGGACGATCCGCGGCGAGCACGAGCTGGTCGGCGTGCTCGAGGAGTGGCGCGAGTACTCGAAGCTGCTCAACACCTATCTCGGCCCGCTGCCCGAGTTGATCTCCGAGGAGGACGGGCGCCTGCACACGACCTTCAACCAGACGGTCGCCGCGACCGGGCGGCTCTCGACGACGAGCCCAAACCTGCAGGCGATCCCGATCCGCACCGATCTCGGGCGCGAGATCCGCTCCGCGTTCGTCGCGGAGCCCGGCTGCAAGCTCGTATCGGCGGACTACTCCCAGGTCGAGCTGCGGATCCTCGCGCACGTCTCCGGCGAGCCCAAGCTGAAGGAGTCGTTCGAGCGCGGCGAGGACATCCACGCCACGACCGCCGCCGAGGTGCTGGCCAAGGATCCCGCGACGCTGACGAAGGACGAGCGAAACGTTGCGAAGATGGTCAACTTCGGGATCATCTACGGGATCTCGTCCTTCGGCCTCTCGGAGAACCTCGAGATCCCACGCGAGGAGGCCCAGGCCTACATCGACGCCTACCTGGCGCGCTTCCCGCACGTGCAGGATTTCATCGAGCGGACGATCGAGCAGGCGGCGCGCGACGGCTACGTGACGACGCTCTTCGGCCGCAGGCGGCCGGTCCCTGAGATCCGGGCCTCGAACCGCCAGACGCGCTCGCTGGGCGAGCGGCTCGCGGTCAACTCGGTCATGCAGGGGACCGCGGCCGATGTGATCAAGAAGGCGATGGTCGCGATCCACCTACGCCTGCGCGAGGAGGGCCGCTCGGCGAGGCTCGTGCTGCAGGTGCACGACGAACTGCTGCTGGAAGCCCCCGAGGCCGAGGTGAGCGCGGTCAAGGAGCTCGTGCGCGAGGAGATGGTCGGCGCCTTCGAGCTCGACCCACCGCTCGAGGTCGACGTGGGCGCCGGCGAGGACTGGCACGACTCAAAACGTTGAAGTCCGGCGCCGGCTTCGCCGGCGCCATGACGACTTCAACGTTTTTCGGTGTCAATCCCGGCCGTGGTCGCAGTGGCGGGCAAAGCCCGCCACTGCGGCGAATTCGGTCGAAAGTTCAAGATGTGAATGTGATGTTTCGCCTCAGTCTCGGCCTCGCATTCGCGCTCGCCATCGCGCCGAATGCCCAGGCCGCCCTGGTCGTGCGGATGGCGGTCTCGCCGTCTCGGCCACACGTCAGGCACGCTCTCGGACTGCAGATCCGGACGTACGCGCCGATTGCCGATCGAACTCGGCGCTGCGGCTATCGGCTCGCGCCTTGGCGGGTCTCGTACCCGTTCAAGGTTCAGGCGGTGGGGCCCAACCATGTGGTCCACCGCGTCCGAGTGAGACAGGCTCGCGGCAACCTCTACTTGGGGCATCTTGTTCCGAGGCTCGCCGGGAGGTGGACGATCCGCGTCGCCAACTTCGGGCCGAGCTATCCGCCGTGCAGCGGAAGCCGGCTCAGGTTCAGCGTTCTCGGGTAACCCGCGCTACTGCTGGCGGAGCGTGGAGAGGGTCTTCAGCCCTGGCGGGAGCGGGTGGAGCGCCTGGTCGAGCGCGACCGCATTCTTCGGCGTGAGCGGGAAGGTCAAATCCGTCGCAACTCGCAGCAGCAGCCCGCCACGGCTGAGCCGGGCGTTCGTCGTTCCGAGCCGCTCGACGAAGCCAGGGCGCGGGCCCTGCTTCTGGAAGTAGGGCCGGGCCGCGCCGAGCTCCTCGAGCGTCGCGGACATCAGCAGATGAAGCTATCATTGCTAGCACCATGATCCGCGTCAAACTGGACCGGACCGAGCGCACCGAGCTCCACGAGCAGGTTGCCGCCGAGATTCGCCGGGCGATCGCGGACGGGGAAGCGCGGCCGGGCGAGCGCCTGCCTCCCGCTCGAGACCTCGCCGCGATCCTCGGCGTCAATCGCAACACCGTCCTGCGTGCGCTTCGAGAGCTTCGCGACGAAGGCCTGCTCGACTTCCGCCGGGGCCGCGGCGTTACCGTCACCGGCACTCCGCCGCAGGGCGCGATCCACGCCCGTGCGCGGGAGCTCGTGGAGCTCGCGCGCCGGCACGGGTACCGCCGGGAGGAGCTGATCCGCCTGATCGAAAGCCTTTCGTAGGCAAGATGCCCGGCCGCGTGCTACAACGCGGCGCGTGCGCCGCTCGCTGCTGATCGGGGTCTCGGCTCTCGCCGTCGCGCTCGCGGCTGCCCAGGCGACCAGGTCGGCAATTCCTCCACGGCAGGTCTCATGTGGCCAGAGCCTGGTGATCGTGCTCTTCTGGCCGCACGGGCACGGCGCGATCCCGAGCGTCGGCTTCTCCGCCGACAGAAGGCCGCATCTCGAGATCTACAAGTACGGGAGGCAGGGCTATCCGAGCCGGAACCTGCTCGCCTACGGGAACGCGAGCGGGAAGACGCGCTTTGCCGCGGCTTGCAAGACCAAGATCGGCCATTTTCCGGCAGGGTCGATCCCGAGCAGGGTCACGGCGAGGAAGGCACGTGCGTACTCCTGCCGCCTGCCCGAAAACGCGCGCATCCACACGATGCCGGTCAAGGGCGCCCTCCAGATCGACGTAGGGGCTCCGGGTTCCCGGGTCCTCTCGGGGAAGTTGCGACCGCGTGGCTCGGTGCTGGACTTCAGCCGAGCCTCGTGCAACCCTGGCTCTCCGCCGCATTAGGCGGAAAGAGCCCGCGGCTATACTGACCGCCTTCTTCGATGGCTAACGAAACCGTGGACCGAGAGCAGGACCAGCTCGACGACGCCGGCGTCTGGACGACGACCGAGGACGGCGAGCGCGTGCCCGATTACGACGCGACCTTCCCGACGATCAACGAGGGCGAGGTCGTGCACGGCACGGTCGTCCGGGTCGACAAGGACGAGGTGCTCGTCGACATCGGCTACAAGTCCGAGGGTGTGATTCCGGTCGCGGAGCTCTCGATCCGGCGCTCCGTCAACCCGGCCGACGAGGTGAGCCTCGGCGACGAGGTCGACGCGCTCGTGCTGACCAAGGAGGACACGGAAGGGCGTCTGATCCTCTCCAAGAAGCGAGCCCGCTTCGAGCTGGCGTGGAAGGCGATCGAGCGCGCTGCCGAGTCGGGTGAGCCCGTCATCGGGAAGGTGATCGAGGTCGTCAAGGGCGGGCTGATCCTCGACCTCGGCGTTCGCGGCTTCCTGCCCGCGTCTCTCGTAGACATCCGGCGCGTTCAGGACCTGGACGAGTTCCTCGGCCAGGAGCTGCGCTGCAAGGTGATCGAGCTCAACCGCTCCCGGAACAACGTCGTGCTCTCCCGCCGCGCGGTGCTCGAGGACGAGCGCAAGGAGCAGCGCCAGCAGATCCTCGACCGGCTCAATCCCGGCGACGTCGTCGACGGCCAGATCTCGAACATCGTCGACTTCGGCGCCTTCGTCGACCTCGACGGGATGGACGGCCTGATCCACATCTCCGAGCTCTCCTGGAGCCACGTCAACCATCCGTCCGAGGTGCTGGAGATCGGCCAGGACGTCAAGGTCAAGGTGCTCGACATCGACCGCGAGCGGCAGCGGATCTCGCTCGGCCTCAAGCAGACGCAGTCGGATCCGTGGCAGCAGGTGCTCGAGACCTATCACGAGGGCGACACGGTCGAGGGCAAGGTGACGAAGGTCGTCACGTTCGGCGCCTTCGTCGAGATCCTGCCCGGCGTCGAGGGGCTCGTGCACATCTCGGAGCTGGCGCAGCACCACGTCGAGAACCCGCGGGAGGTCGTCTCTCAGGGCGATCT
>Ga0307277_10001066_pt1 | contig 10641 bp, 9 predicted proteins | sample ER_DNA_116_FD_194473 | JGI IMG/M metagenome (GOLD analysis project Ga0307277, IMG submission 194473) | Bulk soil microbial communities from the East River watershed near Crested Butte, Colorado, United States - ER_DNA_116 | ecosystem: Environmental > Terrestrial > Soil > Floodplain | place: USA...
GCTCCGGTCCGCTGGCTTTGCGGTGGTCGTCGACCCCCACCGCCATGTGGGCATCCACGGCAGTCCTGCCGGGGTAGCGGCGTCGGCCCACCAGCTCCCGGCGCAGCAGCGTGCCAAGGCGGATGCTGTCCTCACACTGGGCGACGAGGTGGGCGACCAGGGCGCGCACGTCCCACTCGGTGCAGTCGGTGGGTCGGTCCAGTCGCCGTCGCCAAGCGCTCGCAACAGCGCGAGCGTTGCCCCGCCTTCGGCCTGACCGATGCCTGCCGCCTGGTGGGGGTCGGTCTGGGGCAGGCGCGCGGCGGCCACGAAGGACTCGATCATCGGGCTCGCCCCCCTCCCGAGATCCTGACGATGGCCTAGGGTGATCACGTCGGGCAGCTCGCCTGCGCTTGCGTTGATCACGACGCCATCGCTGGCACGATCCCGAGCTGCTGCAACAGGCCCAGGTCGTCGGTGCGGCCCCAGCGCTCCACCAGTTTGCCGTTCTGGACGCGGAAGATGTTGATGCCCGCCAGCACGACCTCACGCCCGGTTGGCGGGACGCCCATGATCTCGCCGCGGTGGGTGCCGCGCGCGGTGAACCGTTCAGTGACCAGGTCGCCCTCGGCGATCAGGGCCTCCAGCTGGCTGTGCCAGTCGGGGAAGCCCTCCCGGAAGACCTGCCCGATCCGGCGGAACCCCTCCAGGTCGGGGGCGAAGCCGGGGAACGGGTCGTGGTTGACGAACCCGGGTGCCAGATAGCGGTCGACGGCGTTCAGGTCGCCCCTGGTGAACAGGGCGTCGATGAACTCGGTTACCAGCGCCTTGTTGGTGGTGGGATCCGACATGGCGGTCTCCTCTCGGGTGGGCTGCCCGTGCCGCCTGCAGCGGGCGAAGGCCATCGTCGAGGCTGGCCGGCCCGGCGGTCGATGCCAGGAATCTGGGGTTCTCCCAGGTCCGGGCACGGAGGACACTGCCCCTATGGACCTCCAGGCGTCGGTGGACCGGGTCGAGCGGGAGCTCGTGCGGCTTGGTGAGCACGGGCTGGACACCCCGACCTGGTGCCGGGCCGCCGATGAGCTGCTGGACCGGGTGGTGGGGTTCGACGGATCCTGCTGGCACACCATCGACCCGGCCACGGTGCTGATCACCAGCCACCTGACCCTGAACCTGCCCAGCCGGTTCCCGCTGCTGGCCGCCAACGAGTACCTGGCCGACGACGTCAACAAGTTCGCCGACCTGGCCGCCGCGCCCCAAAAGGTCGGGGTGCTCAGCCAGGCCACCGACGGCCAGCCCCAGCGCAGCCAGCGCTGGCGGGAGATGCTGCGGCCAGGCGGCTTTGACGGGGAGCTGCGGGTCTCGTTCGTGGACGGCGCGGGCTGCTGGGGGTCGCTGATCCTGGTCCGCGACTGGGGCCGGGCCGACTTCGACCCCGAGACCATGCGCGCCATCCAGCGGCTGGCCGGGGCGCTGGTCGGTGGGCTGCGCCGCACGGTGGTCGCCCAGCGGGCAAGCGTCGAGCAGCCGGTCCAAGGTCCCGGCCTGGTGGTCCTGGACCGTCACGGCCAGGTCGAGTCGCTGACCCCGGCCGCCCGCCACTGGCTGGATCACCTCGGCGAGGACCCACCGGTCCTGGCGGCCGTGGCCGCCTCAGCCCACGGCAGCGGGCCGGCGCGGGCCCGGGTCCGCACCCCCACCGGCCAGTGGCTCATCCTGCACGGCGCTCGGCTGGACGGCGACCCGCAAGGTCGGGTGTCGGTGATCATCGAGCCACCCCGACCAGCCGACCTGGCCCCCCTGCTGGTCGCCGCCTACGGCCTGTCCGATCGGGAGCAGACGGTGACCGCGCTGGTGCTCCAGGGCCGCTCCACCCGCCAGATCGCGCGGGCGCTGTCGATCTCGCCCTACACGGTCCAGGAGCACCTGACGGCCATCTTCGACAAGGTTGGTGTCCGCAGCCGCGGGGAGCTGGTCGGGCAGGTCTTCTTCCGCCACTGCCTCCCAGCGATCCCCGACTGAGCAGCCAGCGCCGCCAACCAGCGCACCACCCTGCACAGCGCCACAAGCGCTCGTTCACACTTCGCTGCCGTTCTCCTACAGCCGGCATCCGTCAACGCAACACCCAAGACCAGTAAGGCCGTGAGCAGGACGACCAGCAAGAACCAGCCGAAGGTCGGAACACGCTCTTAGATGCCGATGGGGTCATCTGGCGCTCGGAGGCGCCCGCCCTCCTGCTCCTGTCCGGCATGCAGTCCTCGCACATGGGCCACTGAGCAGGCCTTTCCCGGCGCCTCGTCGCCACGCGGCACCGGCGCGACCTCGAAGACCGACGCGGCAATCGCGTTGCGGGGGATGCGCGGGCGGCGGAGGATCAGGGGCTGCTGCGCGGCGGGCGGGTCCGGCGCGACGGGTCCGCGGCGGCAGGTCCGCCGCGTGGCGTTCCTCCCCTTCGAACCTGGTGGTGAGTTGGTGTGAGCCGACCGCTGGAGCCGCTGGCCGACAGTGAGCTGCTGGCCGAGCGGGAGATGCTGGAGTACGCCCGGCGGTGTCTGGCGGCGATGCGGCAGCGGACGCGGTCGCTGCGGGCTGCCGGGGCCGACAAGTATGCGGCGGAGTCGGTGGAGTGGCGGCTGCGGCAACGGGTCGCGGCGCTGGCCGACGACGGGCGGACCGGGCTGTTCTTCGGGCGGCTGGACTACGACGACAGCGCCGACCCGCCGGAGGCGCGGTTCTACGTGGGGCGCCGGCACGTCAGCGACGCCGAGGGCGACCCGGTGGTGATCGACTGGCGGGCCGGGCTGGCCCATCCCTTCTACCGGGCCAGCCCGACCCACCGGTACGGCGTCCGGGCCCGGCGCCGGTTCGGCTACCGGGGCGGCACCTTGACCTCGATCCAGGACGAGGTCCTCGACCTGCTGGACGAGGCGGAGGCCCTGGCCGTCGCCGACCGGGTGCTGGTGGCCGAGATCGAGCGGCCGCGCATCGGGCCGATGCGCGACATCGTCGCCACCATCCAGCCCGAGCAGGACGACCTGATCCGGGCGCCGCTGGCCGAGACGATCGTGATCCAGGGCGGCCCCGGCACCGGCAAGACCGCGGTCGGCCTGCACCGGGCCGCGTTCCTGCTCTACGAGCACCGGGAGCGGCTGGCCAGGGACGGGGTGCTGGTGATCGGCCCTGGCCCCGCCTACCTGGCCTTCATCCGCGACGTGCTGCCGGGGCTGGGCGAGGTCGACGTCGCCCAGCGTTCGATCGAGGACCTGGTCGCCCAGGTCGCGGTGACCCGGACCGAGCGTCCGGCCGCGGCGGCGGTCAAGGCCGACGACCGCATGGCCGCGGTGGTGCGCCGGGCCGCCTTCCTGCACGTGCGGCCGCCGGGCCTGCCCCTGGAGGTCCGATGGCGGCACCGGGTGGTCCGCCTGCCGGCCAGGCTGCTGCGCCAGCGGGTGGACGAGCTGACGGCGGGCGGCGTCCGCTACCAGGTCGGCCGCGACCACCTGCGCGACTGGCTGGTCGAGCGGTGCCTGCGCCACCTGGAGCACACCGAGGGCCTGAGCGCGCTCGACAGCCCGGCCGAGGTCCAGCGCAGCCTCGGCGCGCGCCGGGAGGTCCGGGAGTTCCTCCAGCGCACCTGGCCGGTCGTCGACCCCGTCCGGCTGGTGTTCCGGCTGCTCAGCGAGCGGACGTTCCTGGCCGAGGCGGGCGGCGGGGTGCTCACCGACCCGGAGCAGGAGCTCCTCCTGTGGGCGCGGCGGCCCCGGAGCCTCAAGGCGGCGGCCTGGTCGGTCGAGGACGCGTTCCTGGTCGACGAGGCGGTGGACGTCGTCGGCGGGACGGGCACCTTCGGCCATGTGGTGGCCGACGAGGCCCAGGACCTGTCGGCGATGCAGCTGCGGGCGATCGGGCGGCGGTGCCGGTTCGGGTCGGCGACCCTGCTCGGCGACCTGGCCCAGCGGACGACGCCGTGGGCGGCCGAGCGCTGGGGGGACGCGGTCGGCCACCTGGAGCAGCGCTCGGTCCGGGTCGAGCACCTGCCCCGGGCGTTCCGGGCGCCCAAGGAGGTGCTCGACTTCGCCAACCGCCTGCTGCCCGAGATCGCCCCCGAGGTCCGCCCGGCCCGGTCCGTCCGCAGCGTCCCCGGCTCCCTGCGCCTCAGGCCCGTGCCGGCCCCGGCGGTGACCGCGGCCTGGATCCGGGCACTCGACGAGGCGCTGGCCGAGGACGGGTCGGTGGGGCTGATCGTGGCCGACGCGGCCGTCGCGGCCGCCGGGGACGAGCTGGTCGCCCGGGGTGTCGAGTTCCGGGAGGTGGACCGGTTCGACACCGACACCCGGCTGGCCCTGGTGCCCGCGTCGGCGGTCAAGGGGCTGGAGTTCGACCAGGTCGTGCTCGTGGAGCCGGCCGACATCGCCGACCCGGCCCTGGGGCCGACCGGCCTGCGGCGGCTCTACACCGCCCTGACCCGAGCCGTCCTCGGCCTGACGATCGTCCACGCCAGGCCGCTCCCGGCGGCCCTGGTCAGCGGCCCTCGTACTCGTCGGGAAGGATGACGTTGATCACGAAGGTGACCACGCTGATCACCACGGCGCCGAGCAGGGCGGACCAGAAGCCGTCGACCTCGAAGGCGAGGTCGAACTGGTTCGCGATCCAGGCCGTGAGCAGCAGCATGAGGGCGTTCACGACGAAGGTGAACAGGCCGAGGGTGAGGATGAGCAAGGGGATGGAGAGCAGCCGGGCGATCGGGCGGACGATGGCGTTGACCAGCCCGAAGATGACCGCAACGGCGAGCAGGGTGAGGGCCTTCTCGCTGCTGGTGCCTGGCCCGACCGAGATCCCGCCGATCAGCCACGCCGCCACGGCCAGCGCGACCGCCCCGGCCAGGACCCGCACGATGAACCTCACCGGACACCTCCATCCCGAGCTTCCGATCCGAGCACGACGGGGCGAACATACCAAGCCGGAGCCTGGCCGGCGGAGGACCCGGCCATGCCGGCCCGCACCGTCAGTTGGCCGGGGTGGAGGCCAGGGAGACCTCCTCGCCGGCGGCGACCAGGGCCGAGCCGATCACGGTCGAGGCCCGGGGGCCGAGGCGGAGGCTGGCCCCCGGATGGGGTGGCGGGGGGCGGAGGTCGGCCACGCCGAGGGCGACCAGGGGGTCGAGGAAGGCGGCGGCCAGGGCCCGGGGCAGCCAGTCGTCCAGGTCGAGCTCCAGCCCGTTGGCCACCGTCTCGACCAGGCCCTGGAGGCCGACGTCGACCCCGGCGGGCAGACCGAGCAGCAGGCGCAGCACCCACAGCCGGCCGCCGACCACGACCTCGAGCCCAGGGCCTTGCAGGAACGCCGACCAGGGCACCCGGTGGCACCAGACCGCATATGTGAGCCCTGAACGAGAGCCTCACTACATCCCTCACAGGGCAAGCGGGAGCAGTGGCTTGTTGGGTGCTCGTCGTGGGCGGAGGGTGGCCGGAGATGAGTTGGCTGAAGGAGCAACGTGCACTCAGGAGTTGGCTTGCATTGCTCGCGAACGTCGAATCGAGAGCAGCCAAGAGCGATGTCACCGCGACGTGAGCGGTAGACCGCATACTGTTGCGGATTCGGTTGCTGGGTAGTGCGCCTGTGCCTTCGAGAGGATCGTGTACAGCACTTCCCAGCGGCTGGGCCGCGTCGACCAGACAGCTCCTCTCCCCCAACCCCGTGACGACGCAGGAGCATCCGATGAAGGCGATCATCCACTCCAGGTACGGCCCACCCGATGCCCTGGAGCTGACGGACATCGATCAGCCGGTGACCAACGAGGATGCGGTGCTGGTCCGGGTGCACGCAGCTGCCGTCGGGAAAGGTGACTGGCTGACGGTCCAAGGTCTGCCATATGTCGCCCGCATGCGGTACGGACTGGGCAAACCAAAGCACCCTGTTCCGGGCTTTGATGTGGCCGGGCGCGTCGAGGCGGTCGGCAGCAACGTGACCCGCCTGCAAGCGGGTGATGCGGTCTTCGGCTGGTGCGAGGGGTCGTTTGCCGAGTACGCCGCGGTGCCCCAGAGCCAGCTCGCGTTGAAGCCGGCCAACCTCAGCTTCGAGCAGGCCGCGGCCGTGCCCATCTCGGGGTTCGCCGCCCTCCAGGCGCTGCGTGACACCGGAGGGGTCCAGCCAGGCCAGCAGGTCGTGATCATCGGAGCCTCGGGTGGAGTGGGCAGCTTCGCGGTCCAGCTGGCCAAGGCGTTCGGCGCCGAGGTGACCGGCGTGTGCAGCACCAAGACTGTGGACATGGTCCGATCGATCGGCGCCGACCACGTCATCGACTACACCCAACAGGACTTCACCCGCACTGGGCAGCGATATGACCTGATCCTGGAGATGGCTGGCAACCGTGCCCTGGCCGATCTCCGCCGCGCCCTCACCCCCAAGGGCACGCTGGTGCTGGTCGGAGGATCGGGCGGTCGGTGGTTCATGGGGACTGGCCGCACCCTCAGAGCGGTGCTGGTGTCGCCGTTGGTAGGCCAGCGGCTCCGGTCGTTCTTTTCCAGGCCGAAGGGAGCGGACCTGGTTGTCCTGAAGGAGCTCCTCGAGGCCGGCCAGCTCACCCCGGTCATCGACCGAACCTTCCCCCTTAGCGAGACTGCTGAGGCGATCCGGTATGTCGGCGAGCGGTCCACTCAAGGGAAGACCGTCATCACCGTGTGAGCAGGCCGCTGCGCAGACCTATGGACAAGGAGAACGAACATGGGGAAGGTCCGCACCGGGCTCGCAGTCTCGCTTGACGGGTTTATCAGTGGGCCGAACGACGACGCTGCAGCACCCATGGGCCACGGCGGCGAGCGGCTCTTGGCCTGGTATGGCGCTGGCGACACCGACTACCGGCTGCCCGGAACCGACATGGTCTTCAAGGTCGCGGCCCAGACCGCCGAGTTCCTCCGCGAGACCCGCGAGACGACCGGGGCGTTGGTGTTTGGTCGAAGGACCTTCGATCTCACCCATGGGTGGGGTGGCAAACACCCCTTGGATGTCCCGGTCTTTGTCGTCAGCAGCTCGGTCCCCCAAGCGTGGGTCTACGAGGGATCGCCGTTCAGGTTCGTCACCGACGGCCTGCAAAGTGCCCTCGAGCAAGCCCAAGCGGTTGCCGGGGACAAGGACGTCGGGGTGGGCGCCGCCAGCATTGTGCAGCAGTGCATCAGAGCGGGACTTCTGGACGAGATCCATCTCGACCTGGTGCCGGTCCTGCTCGGGGGCGGCGTCAGCTTGTTCGACCACCTCGGCACTGGGCCGATCGACCTGGAGCGCACGAGGGTGATCGAGGGCGCAGGGGTGACCCATCTGACCTTCCGCGTCAAGAAGTGAACTCAGCCCAGAAGCCGAGCGGGGCCGCGGCCTGGATGACGCCCCAGACGATGCCCCAGAGCACGGGTGCCCGCAGCGACCGCTCCGTCAGCGGGTTGGCCGTGTGTGGCTGGGTCATGGTCGGCTCCGGCGGGTGGCGGCGGCGGGCAGCAGCGAGACGCCGAGAGCGGCGGTGAGGGTCAGGGCGAACAGGGCGGTGGGCCGCCACGGCCACGCCGCCCCGGCGAGTCGGAGGCGGTGGGCGGGATACTCGATCGACTTGGCGGTGACCTGGGCGGTGGTCCGGTCGGTGTGGGCGGCCAGGTCACACAGCATGGCGTCGAAACTGAACTCGGCGTCCGCCCGTCCGCCGACGAGCTCGACCTGGAGGTCACGGTCGGCAGCCCACGTGAGAAGCTGCGGGTCGACCTCGTCGGTGGTGTGGACGCCGGGCACGATCAGCCGGTCCAGGTCCGGTGCGGTCGCGTCGGTGGGGGTTGCGACCAGGCGCAGGCCGTGTCGGGTGGTGATGATGTCGCTGGCGCCGATCGGGACGGTGTGGGCGGCGAAGGAGCTGGCGTAAAGCTCGAACGGGGCGGCGACGTCGAGCTCACCGGCGCCGTCGAGCAGGCCGACGCCGATGGTTGGCCGCCGCCATGGGAAGGCCACGGCCAGCAGGTAGGCGAGATCGCGTGGCCCCCAGCGCTGGGCGGGGATTCCGGTGGGGCCGTCGAGGACCCAGCCCGGATAGGCGAGTTCGCGGCCGACCCGTTGCGCCTCGGCAGCACCGGCGAGCTGCTCGACCAACCGCAGGGCGCCGAACACCCCCGAGGTGACCCCGGCAGTGGTGGTGACCTTGTCGTCCTGGACATAGCGCTGGCCGCGCTCCCAGGAGACCTTGGGGTGGCGCCGCTGCAGGCTCCTGAGCGCCGACCAGTGAGCGGTGGCTCGGCGACCATCAAGCAGGCCGGCGGCGGCCAACAGCCTGGCACCGTTGCACACCCCGAGGATGTGCGCTCCCCGGTCGGCCTTCGCGGCGATCCACTGGCGCAGCGGCGCTTCCTTCTTGCCGGTCGGGGCGGCCACGGCCGGGACCACGATCACGTCGGGGGCGGGCGCGGTGCCGGCGTCCACCTCGCCAAGCGAGTAGTCCGGCACCACCGCCAGCCCACCCGACAGCATCGCCGTCGGTTGGCTGGCCGAGACCGTGTAGGCCAAGAATCGGGGTGAGCGGGCGAAGACCTCGTAGGGCCCGAGCGCGTCGGTGATGACCGAGCCGCTGGCGCCAAGCACGACCGCAACCGCCAGACGATCATCTGGCACCGCTCTTGCGGCCGGCCGACCCTCGGCCGGGGCGAGGTTGGGCGGACGCGGGTAGGCCGTCCGCATCGAGGTGAGCACCCCGGCGGCGGCGGCCCCCGCCACCGTGACCCCTGACAGCCCGATCCCGCGCAGGCCTCGGGCGAGGCGGGCAGCGGGGCGCTGCTCAGGCATGCCGGCCGTCCTCACTGCGGCGAACTGTGGTCATTCTGACGGTCATTACACCACGCCCTACTGCACCGAACCAGACCGGACTCACCAGAATCTCTGCCCAACCTGACCTGGCTAGACCCTACTGAACCGCCCAGAACAGAAGATGGGCAGTCATCTCCCAACCAGCGGCGATTCGACGACGAACTGGCCTCAGGCGTTGGAGGATTCCCACAGCCAGTCCAGCCACCTCCTTACCAACGCACCAATCAGCTGGCGTGCTTCCCCCAGCGACATGGTCCGCCTGGGCGGGTCACCCTTCAGGCGGGCATGCCGGGCAAGATCACCGCTGACCTCGCTCCGATTAGCCGAGGCCGTGAACGTGCTGATCTGATCCCTGGTCACCCAACCGCGCTGGTAGAACCCGGGCACGCTGTCGAGCAGGATCTCGTGGACCTTGTACAGCTCAGCCCAAACCGGTGCCGGATCGGCGCTGCCAAGGAGGTCCAAGACCTCGGCGACGTCCGAATGGGTTTGGGCCAGCTGCACATAGCCCGGACCCGGTGCTGGGGGTGCAGGGGACTGGGCCCCACCCACTGACACCCTGACCGGGTTGGCGCGCGCCCGGACCTCGGCCGAATCGGCCAGCACGACCTGGTGGTGCCGGCCGCTCTCGTCACTGAAGCGGCCGGTCAGGCCCACCGGCCGAACGTCGCTGCTGAGCGTCCGGGCCACGCCGTTGACCCGGCGCAGCAGCACCGAGGCGGCGTCGTGCAGTCCTCCGCCGTCGCGAGAGAACTCATCGGGAACGGTGAAGCGCAGGTAGTAGCCCTCGTCGTCGGTGGCAACGGCGGGATCACCCTCACCGAACAGCTCGGCGAGGGTCAGCAGATCAAACTCATGGCCCGTAAGGCGCGCCTTGACAAGCACCGGCCGAGGATACCGGCAGGATAGGCGTTGGCGGCGTACCGGCAGGGTGATTCCGCAGGAATCGCGACAAGCAGCAGCGGCCACGGGCTCCGTCAGCCACCTGGCCGAAGTCCAAGACGAGACGGTCCGGCTAGCCAGTTAACGTTGGTTGCTGGCACCAAGCGGCAGAGTGTAAGCCCTGAACACGACCTCACTGCAACCCTCACACGGCTCTTCGTTCCAAGCGCCGGTCGTTGCCTGGTCGGTCCCGACCCGCTTAGCGAAGTCAGGAGCAGTCCCGGCACACCGGTGGATTGAACTTCACGAACTGGCTGCGGCCGAGCTCGAGCCGGCAGCGCGACCAGATGTACTGGTTCACCAGGTGCGCCTGCCGCGCTTGGGTGGCCGCGAGGATCGTGCCGGGGAGCGCCCTACGTCGGGATCGATGTCGGTGGAGAAGCCCTGACGTGGCCGCCGCGGCCGTCCCGGGGCGGCCTTACGCCCCGGGACGGTGGCTGGTCAGGAGGCGTGTGGCCGGATGGTGAGGGTGCCGCGCAGCTGGATGTTGCGTGACGAGCTCCCGACCAGCACCCTCACCCGCCCGGCGGGGGTGACCCAGTGGTCTGCCGCGCTGTCCCAGTAGGACAGTGAGAGGCGGTCGAGGGAGACCGTCACGGTCCGGCGCTCTCCCGGCCGAAGGGTGACCCGGGCGACCCCGGCGAGCTGCTTGACCGGGGTTGGCAGGCTGGTAGGCAGGCGTCCGACATAGACCTGGGCGACCTCGGTGCCGGTCCGCGATCCGGTGTTGGTCACGGTAAAGCGCACCCGCGGGATCCTCTCCTTGGCGCCCAGCACCCGCAGGTGCCGGTAGCCGAAGCTGGTGTAGGACAGGCCGTAGCCGAACGGGTACAGCGGCGCGATGCGCTGCTGGTCGTACCAGCGGTAACCGACGAAGATCCCTTCGCT
>Ga0307277_10001067_pt1 | contig 10639 bp, 8 predicted proteins | sample ER_DNA_116_FD_194473 | JGI IMG/M metagenome (GOLD analysis project Ga0307277, IMG submission 194473) | Bulk soil microbial communities from the East River watershed near Crested Butte, Colorado, United States - ER_DNA_116 | ecosystem: Environmental > Terrestrial > Soil > Floodplain | place: USA...
CGCCGAGCACCCCCTTTTGCACGAGCGTCTGCGCGTACTGCTCGCGAGCGCTCGGCTGTCGCTCGATCTGCGCGGCCATCATCGGCTGCGTGTACGCAGCCTCGTCCTGTTCGTTGTGGCCGTGCCGCCGGTAGCCGACGAGGTCGATCACGACATCCGTGCAGAAGCGGCGGCGGAAGGCCATCGCGAGACGGACGGCAGCGAGCGCGGCCTCGGCGTCGTCGGCGTTGACGTGGACGATCGGGAAGTCGAAGCCCTTCGCGAGGTCGCTCGAGTAGCGGGTCGAGCGCCCGTCGGCCGGATCCGTGGTGAAGCCGATCTGGTTGTTCGCGATCAGGTGGAGCGTGCCCCCCGTCGAGTAGCCCGTCAGATCGGCGAGGTTGAGCGTCTCGGCAACGATGCCCTGCGCCGGGAACGAGGCGTCTCCGTGGATGAGGACGGGCATCGCCACCGAGGAGTCGTGATAGCCGGCGCGGGTCGAGCGGTCGGTCTGCTCGGCACGGGTGCGGCCCTCGACGACCGGATCGACCGCCTCGAGATGACTCGGGTTCGACGCCAGCGTGAGCGTGATGTCGCCGGCCTTCGTGGCGCGCGTGCCCTCCGCGCCGAGGTGGTACTTGACGTCACCCGTGCCGCCTTCGGGGTCGGAGGCGACGGCTTCGAGCGTCCGCTCGCCCTCGAACTCCCGCAGGATCGACTCGTAGGGGCGGCCGAGCACGTGCGCGAGCACGTTGAGGCGGCCGCGGTGCGCCATCCCGAGGACGACCTCGTGCGCACCCTCCTCGGCCGCGAGCTCGATCGTCTCGTCGAGCATCGGCACGAGCACGTCGAGGCCCTCGATAGAGAACTGCTTCTGGCCGAGGAACGCGCGGCGGAGATAGCGCTCGAAGCCCTCGACCTCGGTCAGTCGCGCCAGGAGGCGCCCCTTCTCGTCCCGGTCGAGCGGTTGCCGGTAGCGGCCGGACTCGATGGCAGCCCGCAGCCAGACGCGCCGCTCGTGGTCGGAGATGTGCTCGATCTCGTACGCGCTCGTCCCGCAGTAGATCTCGCGGAGGCGCGGCAGGACGTCGCCGAGCGTCTCGCCCGGGACGTGCACTCGCAGGAGCTTCGCCGGGATGCGCGCCTGGAGCTCGGGGGTCAGCTCGGGCTCCAGGCGCTCCGGCTCGAGTGCGGGATCGCCGACGGGCTCGGAGCCGAGGGGGTCGAGTCGGGCGGCAAGGTGGCCGTGCATGCGGATTGCCTTCACGAGCGCCATAGCGGCCGCGACCCCGCCGAGCAGCTGCTCGTCCACGGCAGGCGCGGCTGGAGCAGCCGCGGTTTGAGCCGGTGCCGGCTTCTGGACGGGTGGCGGTGGCGTAGCGACCGCCGCGTGCCCGTTGCCGTCCTCATGAAGCAGCTCGACGAGGCGGGCCAGCCCCGGGTGGGTCGCAACGAGCTCGCTCGCGCCGCTCTCGAAGAGGGAACGCCACTCTGCCGGCACGGCCGCGGGGTTCTCGAGGTACTGCTCCAGCAACGCCTGGGCGAAGCCTGCGTTGAGGCCGTCAACGTCCTGCATGCTCACCTCTTTTGTTGTAGCAACGCGCTTCCCTGCGCCGATGGGCGCACGAGCGATCGCACTTCCTCTCGAGACCCCTCTAGAAGACCGGGTTGTTCGTGATCACGGCGACCGCCATGCCGACCACGAAGCAGGCCGAGCCCATGACGATCGCGGCAGCTGCCAAACGAGAGTGACGACCGCCCATTCCTGCGGCGATGATCGCGAGCAGGAGCGCGAACGGGATCAGGCGCGCGGGCCGGTAGGCGAGGCCGATCAGGCTCGCAAACAGCGAGAGGGAGGCGAGCAGGCCGGCGATCGCGTCGGCGGGCCGCTCTTCCGTGACTGGACCGCTGCTCACGAAGGCAGCGACGCTCGTCTGGTTCGGGCAAAGCCGCGGGTCGGCGAGCCGTGCGGGCGGGGGCGCGGCCGGCGCGGCGGACGCCGCCACGGCGGTCGCGGCTCGAGCGCGGGCACCACGGCAGGCAGGACCGCCGGCTCGGGTGGTTTCGGCTCGGCCTTGACGGCCCAGTAGACGACCAGCCCGAGGTAGACGATCGGGATCTTCAGGATCAGCATCATGAAGACGAACTCCCAGACCATCGTCGCGCCAGTTTAACCGGGATGCCGTCGCCGCCCGTCCCTTGCGGGCGCCAGACGGGCCTAGGGCGGCTTGCAGCGCGAGGGCGGGAACGAATACGGAGCGCAGATCGTCAGCGGATCCGGATAGCGGGCGACGTAGCGCTTGTCCCCGACGTGGTAGTAGAGCTCGAGCCCGCGGTAGAAGAGCACACCCGTGCGGTGCGCTCGGAACCCGATCAGCACCTCGGCGTCGTCTTTCCAGCTTCGGTGAGGCGAGACGCGAAAGCCGGCAACGGGGCGCAGCGTCGCTCCCTCGTGGGGCGGTGGAAAGCGGCGGATCAGACCGGCGGCGAGCGCAGGTTTCCCAGGCTGGTCGCGCATGTGCATCACGAGCGGGCCGAGGATCTCCAGGCCGGGCGAGCGGTCGACGAACGCGATCCGGTCGAGCACGGCCGTCGACCGGCCGTGGTTCCTGATCGTCTCCATCCCGTACGTGCCCGACTTGCCGACGTCCATCGCCGCAGCCTCGCCCATCCGGAGCCGGGGCTCTGCGAGCGGCCCGCCCCTGACGATTCCGCGGCCCGATCCGCCGGTGAGCACGACCACGACGACCACGCCGGCCACCAGCCCGCCGGCCAGCAACGAGGCTCCGAGCCAACGGATCGTCTGAGCGCTAGCCACCGGCGAAGATGCGGCTCGACCGCTTCGGGAAGTCGTCGCTACCGCAGAGGTAGTGGTCGTGGATCCTCGTCCCGAAGGAGTAGTCGTACCTGACCCACCTGGACGCGCCGGTCCACGCCTTCAGGTCGAGACCGCCTGACCCGAGGTCGACCGTGGCGGCGCCCCCCCACGTGCGGAGCTTGTTGCTGGCGCGGAACCAGCTAGTCGCAGGCCCCTGGTTGATCCGCCACCTCGCATACGTGGTCAGACACTGATGGAGGTATTGCGACTCGTCCGTGCCGGCCACGATCCCCCCGCCGACCCATTCCCTCGGCTCGATCGTGTACCAGGTCGAGCAGACGCCACCCCAGGGGTTGACGGTCTGCTTCCGGTACTCGGCGTAGACGAAGTCGGACCTGAGCTGACGCGCCCAGTCGTCGCCGACGTTGCTGATCGAGACCCCGGACGTGGCCCCGGTCGTGGCGTGGGCGAAGGCGCCGAGCCGCCAGCCGTGACCGAAATCGATCCCCACCGAGATGTTGCTGACGTGCTCGGTCCCCTCTCCGAACGAGAAGGTGCCGATCGCGTCCCGCGCGACGAGGAGCTCTCCGACGATCGTGCTGTCGCGCTCGGTCGCCAGGAGCGTCTTTCTCTTCGTGGTGATGACACACCACGGCGACCCCGTCGCGCCGGCCCTCAACGACGCGTCGGGGACCGGATCGAGGTCGAGCGTCTGGTCGGCGAAGCGCGACTGGCCGTCCGCTATTGCCTGCTCGGGAGTCAGCCAGATGCGCGTGGCGCTGTCGTAGGTCCGCGTGACACCGCCGTAGTACGTCGCATCCTCCGAGGCTCCGAGGACATCGAAGTTGACGTAGCCACCGTTCGCCGCGGCATCTCCCCGCAACTCGTCGGTATACGGAGAGCGCAGGACGAAGAAGCCGTCCGTCCCCGTCGTCGCCGAATCGAGCGGAGAGAAGACTGCCGAGCCGACCACGGGGTCGCGGTAGAGCTCGACAAGCGCACCGGAGACGGGAACGCCGGTGGGGTCGCGGACATAGCCCTGCGCGACCACAGGGGACGGCGGTGGCGGAGGCGGTGGCGGCGGCGGTGGTGGATTGACCGGCGTGATCGCATTGGAGCTCTGAACGAAGGACGCGTAGCAGCCCGACTCGTCGTTGCACGGCCTGACCGCCGACCTGATCGCATGTCCGACGTCCGCGCTCTGAACCGTGTAGCTGAAGCTCGTCGGGGCCCCCAGGACCTGCACGGGCCCGCTGATCACGACGCCGTCGCGGAGCCACTCCTTGTAGAAGCTGCTGAAGGGCACGCCACAGGAAGTCCAGCTGCCGCCGCTCGAGGTGATCGTGTCGCCGGGACGAGTCGGATTGGGCGCGCTGAGCACGGGGCGGACGTTCAACGTGATCTCTCCGTAGTTGCATTCAGGGGTCGCCGCCGGAGCGCCTCCGGCGAGAAAGGCTGCGCCCAGGGCGCTCGCGGTAGCGGCCACGAGCAGAACGGCGAATGCGCGGCGTTGCATCTCGAGCTCCTTTCCGTCGACTTCTGCCGACGGTAGGCACGGCCGGCGCACACGTGTGAAACGGGGACGTGTCGAATGTGAAACATCTGCCGAAGCGGGTCTAGCGGATCCGGCCGTGCGTGCCTAGTGGCCGTTTCGGACGCGGCCGAAGCCGCCCCCGCCGGGCGTCTCGACGCGCACGACGTCGCCCGCCGCGAGGTCTCGCGTGACCTTGCCCGGAAGCTCTTCTCCGTTCAACCGGTTGCGTCCCGCCGCGCCCGGCTCTCCGCCACGCGCGCCCCGAGGTGCGCGCATTCGCCTCTCGCCCACGAGCGAGAGACGACAGCGCTCCAGCACCCGCACCTCGCGCACGACGCCGTCGCCGCCTCGGTACCGGCCGCCTCCTCCCGAGCTCATGCGAACCTCGTGCCGCTCGACTCGGAGCGGGTAGGCGAGCTCGAGCGCCTCCGCCGGGGTCGAGAGGGTGTTCGACATCGCGACGTGGACGCCCGAGGGACCGTCGGCGTCCGGGCAGGCTCCCTGGCCGCCGCCGACGGTCTCGTAGTACGTGAAACGGTCGTTCCCGAGCGTGAGGTTGTTCATCGTGCCCTGACCCTGGGCGGGGACCTCGAGCGCCTCCCCGAACGCCGAGAAGACCACGTCCACGATCCGGCTCGAGGTCTCGACATTGCCCGCGGCGACGGCTGCAGGCGCTCGGGCGTTGACGAGACAGCCTTCCGGAGCGCGAACGTGTACCGGGACGAAGGCGCCGCCGGAGGCCGGCACATCCGGATCGGTGATGCAGCGCACGACGAAGTAGCAGGCGGACCGGGTGACGGCGAGGGGGCAGTTGAGGTTGCCGCCGTGCTGGGGCGACGTGCCGGCGAAGTCGATCTCGACCTCGTCCCCGTTCACGGTGACAGCGGCACGGATCTCGAGCTCGCCGCCCTCGAGGGGCTCGAGCACATCCGTCGCCTCGAAGCGGCCGTCCGGGAGATGTGCGATCGCTGCCCGGATCCGGCGCTCCGAGTAGTCGTGCAACTCGTTCATCGCAGCCTCGACGCGGTAATTGCCCCGACCCGTGCAGAGCTCGGCAATGCGCGCTTCGGCGAGCCGGTGCGCCGCGAGCTGGGCGCGGAGGTCGCCTCTGCGCTCGTCCGGGTTGCGCATTCTCGCGACGAGCTCGGCGAGGACGCCGTCGTCGAGGCGCGTGGGCGGGATCACGACGCCCTCCTCGTCGAGCCGGCGCGAATCGGCAGGGAGGCTGCCGGGCTCGCGCGCGCCGACGTCGGCGTGGTGCGCCCGCGTGACCGCAAATCCGACACGGGTCCTCGTGACCAGCGTGATGTCCGGGAGGTGCGTGCCGCCCGCGAATGGATCGTTGAGGACGAAGACGTCGTCCGGGGCGGGGTCGCATGCGCGGACGGCGGCGACCGCGTCGGGCATCGCGCCCAGGTGGACAGGGATGTGCTCGGCCTGCGCGATCATCCGGGCGCGCCGGTCGAAGAGCGCGGTCGAGCAGTCGCGTCGCTCCTTGATGTTGGCCGAGAAGGCCGACCGGATGAGGACCGCGCCCATCTCGTCGGCGATTGAGCGCAGCGAGGCGCCGATCAGCTGCAGCTCAAGTTCCACTATTTCCACCGTTTCGTGACACTCTCGTGAGCCGCAGCGTGCTACTGATCCCATCCCTAACCCCCACCCACCCCGGGGGAATCCAGCAGGTGGCTCCCTCGAGCTCGAGCAGCGCGGGGCCCCGGACGTCCAGTCGCTCGGCAGGCGGGAGCTTCAGGTCCGGGCCGGGGCGCACGTCCGCCGTCCGGATCGCGACGAGCTCGATGGGGCGCGCCGGGTCGGCGTAGCCGTAGCGAGCCTCGTGCGCCCGGTGGAAGGCGCCCACGAGGTCGGGCTCGAGCGGCACCGTCAGCTCGAACGACTGCCCCGCGTAGCGGAGGTCGGCCTCGCCCTCCGCGGGAAGCTCACCGGCCTCTTCGAGCGGGCAGACGAAGGACTGGACCCGGTCGCGACGCTCGTCGCTCGATGCCAGCCCGAGCGCCGAGAGCACCCCGGCCGCCTCCGGCACGAGCACCGTCTCGATCCCGAGGTCCTCGGCCAGCGCGCAGCCGTGCAGCGGCCCAGCGCCACCGAAAGCAACGAGCGCGAGCTCGCGCGGATCGTGGCCTCGCTCGACCGAGACCAGCCGCAGCGCCCGCAGCATCTCGGCATTCACGACCGCGATCGCCTCCTCCGGCTCGATTCCGGCCAGCGCCTGCTCCGCCGCGTCTCGGTCGAGCACGAGCCCGCCCGCGATCCGTTCCGGCAAGCGTCCGAGAAGGAGGTTCGCGTCGGTGACGGTGGGCCGCCTCCCCCCGCGCCCGTAACACGCCGGGCCGGGCTCCGCGCCGGCGCTCTCCGGCCCCACCCGCAGCGCACTGCCCGCGTCACGCCACACGATCGAGCCCCCTCCCGCACCGACCGTCTGCAGGTCGACCGTCGGCAGGCGCAGGGGCAGGCCCGCAACCTCCCGCTCCGAGGCCCGGCCGGCCTCGCCGGCGGCGATCAGACAGACGTCGGTCGAGGTTCCGCCCATGTCGAGCGAGATCGCGTTCTCGATCCCGGCCAGGCGCCCGATCCGCGCCGCGCCGACGACGCCCGCAGCCGGTCCCGACACCAGCGCCAGCGCCGGGTGGGCGGCGGCTTCCGCGAGGCTGACGACCCCGCCCGAAGAGCGCATCACCAGCGGCTCCGGGAGGCCGGACTTCGCGCAAGCCCGACCGAGCGCCTCCAGGTACCCGGAGACGGCGGGCCCGAGGTAGGCGTCGATCGCGGTGGTCGAGGCACGCTCGTACTCGCGGAACTCCGGCGACACCTCGTGCGACGAGACGACGCGCAGACCGGGCCGGCGGCGCCGCAGCTCATCTGCCACCGCCCGCTCATGCGACGCGTCTCGGAACGAGAACAGCAGGCAGACCGCGACAGCCTCGACCTCCTCCCCGAGGCCGGGCAGAGACCCGAGTTCGAGGGGGACGAGCACACCCTCGGGCCCGATGCGCTCCCGGACGCCGAAGCATCGCTCCAGCGGGACGACCGGCTCGGCGTGGGAGGCGCAGGGACGGTAGAGATGCGCACGGTTCTGGCGCCGGAGGTGCAGCACGTGCTCGAAGCCCGCGGTTGCGACGAAGGCGGTGCGCGCGCCCTTGCGCTCCAGCAGCGCATTCGTGGCGACGGTCGTCCCGTGCGTGAAGCGCTCGACCCCCTCCGCGCCGACCGCTTGGGCCGCGGCGAGAAGGGACTCCTCCTGCCGCGGCGCCGTCGGCACCTTCGCCGTGCGCAGGCCTTCGCCGGTGACGAGCACGGCGTCCGTGAAGGTCCCGCCGACATCGACGCCGAGAATGCTCACAGCCGGAATGTATTCTCCGCCCTTCTCTCCAGCACGATGCCGTCCACCCCGGTCCCAGCCGTAGTCGATGAGTTTCTCCGCCGGTCCAACCCCGCGGTCGTAGCGTCACTTCGAAGAGACGGCTCGCCGCACACCGTTGCGACCTGGTACGACTGGGAGAACAGCCGCGTCTTGCTGAACATGGACGAGGCCCGTCTGAGGCTGCGGTTCATGCGCCGCGACCCACGCGTAGCGCTGACGGTGCTCGATGCAGAGGACTGGTACCGGCACGTCAGCCTGCTCGGGCACGTCGTGTCCATCGACGACGACCGCGACCTGCGCGATATCGACCGACTCGCCCTGCGCTACACGGGGAAGCCGTTCAGGACGCGTGAGGCGCGCCGCGTCAGCGCCTGGATCGAGGTCGAGGCCTGGCACGGGTGGAGTGGCTCGAGCCCGTGGCCGGAAGGCTCGTAGCGGCTGGGAATTCCCAGTCGGGCCGAGCTACAGCAGGATCCGGAAGGCCACGTGCGGGGAGCAGCCGCTCCCGAGCAGGTATCGGGCCTGACCGAGATCAGCCTCTGAAGCGGCAAGGTCGGATGCTTCCGTCTCGGCAAAGCCGAGCTGGCGAAATTGCTCGGCGCGCCAGCGGAAGACAGCAGTCTCCTCATCGAGAAGGTGCGCGTCCTCCCAAGCTGGGGCGCTGCTCGCCATCCTCTTGTAGAACGTCTCCGGGGGCGGTAACGGACGTTCTGCCGCGCACTTTTTACATCCGCTTAACGAATGGCCCGACAGGGCGGCGCCCGGGAGCCGGTTTCGGCTCCCGGGCACTCGGTTCGTCTCAGCAGGTCGGGTTGGGCATGATCGGCCCCGCCAGCGTCCCGAAGAAGTAGTCGGACGGGCCGTCGTACTGGGCCGTGCCGCCGAAATCGTTGCCGTTCGGCATTTGCCCGAACTCCCACTCGCAGCTTCCGCCGACCGAAGCCTGCGTGAAGTACGGGTAGAAATCGCCCGGCGAGCCGGGCGCCGGCACGGCACACCCGTCGAGCGTCGCCGGGCTGCACGTCGACTCGCTGGCGGCAGCGTCCGTCTCGAACTGGATGTTCGAGTACGAATGGCCGTTGCTCGTCGGCTGATCGACCAGGAACGTCGAGGGGAACGTGTTCGGCGTGGTGCTGTTCGGCCAGTCGGGCCAGTAAGGCGTTCCGTCGAAGTCGACGTCACCACCGCTCAAGAAGTTGACGCAGCCGGTCACCAAGTTCGGATCCGATGCGAACGCGCTGTGCGTGTCGCCGGCCGGGTAGCAGGGCGCATCACCTCCGAAGCCCTCGGGGTTCGGGTCACCGTCGTCCTCCGCCTCGTACGGCCCGTTGCAGGTCAGCCAGAACGGGTCGGTGAACGTTCCGAAGTCAAAAGCGGCCTCGTTCGACAGCGACGTGCAGGGCGTGAAGTGGCCGATCTCGTACTGGTTCAGGATCCCGCCCAGGAGTGCTGCCCACGGAACGATGTTCTGCGGCAGCGCGCGGTTGTACTCGGCCGCGTAGTTGAACGGCCTGCCCTGGCAGTTGCCGATGATCGTGGCCATGAACCCGTTGGCCGCCGAGGCCTGCATGAAGCCGCTCTGGCCCGTCGTCAAGTCGTCGATCCTCACCTCGAGCGCCTTGACACCTCCGGCCAGAGTCGCGTCGAAGATGTGCACCCGAATCCGATCGCCCGGGTTCATCAGCAGGGTCTGATCGTTCGGCGTGAAGGTGTTCAGGTTGGCGAGCTGCGGGCCCGGAGGCCCCGTCGGCACGCCGTCCCGCTGGATGAACCCGAAGTTGGTCGGCTCGATGCAGTTCGGGTTGCAGTGATGGAAGCGGGCCGTGCACTCGAGATCGTTGATGTGCAGCGACGCGCACCAGTGGGCGTTGTCGCAGCTGATGTTGTCGGGAAACGGCGCGAAGCCGGGTGGGTAGAGCTGCACCTCGAGGAAGGAGCTGCCCCCGCCGCCGATGTCGTACGTCGGCGGGTTGCGCGGTGCGTTCGCGTCGCTTTCCGGATGGCATGCGGTCTGGGGGTACGAGTACGGGTTGCAGAGCGCCATCCCGAACCACGGCGCGACCGACAGCTCGAACCAGTGAGTGACGTCACTGCCGGGGTTGGCAACCGTCGGCGGCGCGGCCGGATCGACCGGCAGCGTCTCCGTCCACGTGACGTCGTTGGCGGACCCGGGCACGTCAGAGAGGAAGCGCGTGCTGGGCTCGTCGTGGCCGATGTAGTGCTCGTTGTCCTCGAACCGCGCACCCTGGCCGTTCTCGATCGAGCGCGGGTCGGTGCAGACCATGGTCGGCTTGACCGTCTTCTGGATCGGACTGAAGCCGTTGCAATCGAGCGCGCCGATCGGGTTCGGCGACACTCCTCCGGGGTCTGCGCTCGCAGACCCGGATGCGACGCACGCCCCGACCACGAAAAACGCCGCGGCTACAGCCAGGCGACGCAGCGCAAGAGGGCGAACGAATCGCACGAATACGGACATCGGCATCCCTCCCTGTAGGGCCCGCCTCAGATGCAGCCCCGACTATACGCCTGCCCCTAGGCGGCTCGCCTGGCGACGTGCGCCGCGATTCGCTCGGCGTCGAGGGGCAGCACCGCCAGCTCGGGCGGCGGGCGCCGGACGAAGCCGTCGATCAGCAGAAGGTCTTCGGTCCGCTCGGGCGTCAGCAGCTCCCCAGCGGGCATTGGGGTAGCCCGGCAGCGCGCCAGCGCCGCCTCGATCTCGAGCCTCGCGGCCCCGGGGGCGCACAGCAAGCGCACCGTACGGACACGGCCGCCGCAGATGAAGAAGGCCTTATGACGGCCCGGCTCGACGGCCGGCGCCACCAGGCAGCGCTCCAGCCTCCGCAATCCCTCTAGCCGGCGCAGGCGCTCGATCACGTGCGCGAGCGCCTCGATCCGATCGCGCAGCCGCGCCGCCTCCACGTAGCGGAGG
>Ga0307277_10001068_pt1 | contig 10638 bp, 9 predicted proteins | sample ER_DNA_116_FD_194473 | JGI IMG/M metagenome (GOLD analysis project Ga0307277, IMG submission 194473) | Bulk soil microbial communities from the East River watershed near Crested Butte, Colorado, United States - ER_DNA_116 | ecosystem: Environmental > Terrestrial > Soil > Floodplain | place: USA...
TCGTCCAGCGCTCCGGGGACGGCGACGAGAACGGCTTCCACGGCGTGTTCCACGAGGCCACCGCCCCCGAGCGGATCGTCTACACCTTCGAGTGGGAGGGCCTGCCCGGCCATGTCCTGCTCGAGACCGTCACCCTCGAGGAGCAGGACGGCAAGACCCACATGACCGACACCTCGGTGTTCCAGTCGGTCGCCGACCGCGACGGCATGCTCCAGTCGGGGATGGAGAGCGGGGCCGCCGAGTCCTTCGACCGCCTCGACGAGTACCTGGCCAAGGGCTGATGGCGGAGGCGACCAGCGGGCGGGCCGGGGCCGAGGGGCCGCCGGCGGCGGTGCTGGAGCGGTTCGCGGCCGAGCGGGTGGCCCACCTCGCCACCCTCTCGGCCGCCGGGCCGCGGCTGGTCCCGGTGACCTTCGCCTGGCACCGCGGGACCGTGGTGTGGGCGGTGGACCGGGTCAAGCCCAAGCGGCCCGGCCCCCTGCGGCGCGAGCGCGACCTGGCCGCCGACCCGCGGGTGGCCATGCTGGTCGACCACTACGACGAGGACTGGACGGCGCTGTGGTGGGTCGAGCTCCAGGGGACGGCGGCCACGCTCGAGGGCGAGGCGGCCGAGGCCGCCCTCGACGCCCTGGCCGAGCGCTATCCCCCCTACCGGGCCGCCCGCCCGCCGGGACCGGTGGTGGCCGTGACCCCGCGCCGCTGGGCGTGGTGGTCGGCCGGCTGATCCGGCCGAACTGTATGAACTGCCCGGGGATCGGGTTTATCTCCCTGTGGGGGAGGACATGCTAGGGTTGGCAGGCAATGACAGGTCCCGCCCTGTCCCCGCGGGCCGACCGCACCTTTGTGGAGGTCGCCATGTCGTCCGCGGTTGTCGACCTTGGCGTCGACCCCTTCGATCCCCCGGGCTCCGGAGCGTCACCCGACGCGCTCGAGGTCCGCCCGGAGGACGAGGTCGCCGTCCAGCGTGTTGAGCAGTGGTTCCGCGACTACGCCCAGAACCGTGACCCGGTCCTGCGCGAGCGCATCATCCTGGCCTATCTCGGCCTGGCCGACCGGCTGGCCGAACGCTACCGGAGCAACCGGGCCGTGCCCTTGGAGGACCTGCGCCAGGTGGCCCGCCTGGGGCTGGTCAAGGCGGTCGACCGCTACCAGCCGGAGCGGGCCAACCCGTTCATCCCCTACGCAGTGGCCACCGTGGTCGGCGAGCTCAAGCGCCACCTGCGTGACGCCAGCTGGCGGCTGCGGGTGCCCCGGGGGATCAAGGACCTGGCCCTGCGGCTGTGCCGGGCCATCGACGAGCTGCCCCAGCAGCTCGGCCACTCCCCCACCGTGCCCGAGCTGGCCGAGCACCTCGGGGTCAGCATGGAGGAGGTCCTGGAGGCGATCGAGGTCGCCCAGACCCGCTCGGCGCCGTCCCTCGACCAGCCGGCCGGGGAGGACGGCGAGGCGGTGCTCGGCGACTTCGTCATCGACCGGCGCCCCCGCGAGGAGCTGGAGGATCTGCTGGTCCTGCCCGAGCTGATCGGGCGGCTGCCGGAGCGGGAGCGCCGGATCGTCCTGCTGCGCTATGTCGAGGAGCTGACCCAGGACGAGATCGCCGCCCGTATGCGGATCTCCCAGATGCACGTCTCGCGGCTGCTGCGGCGGGCGATCGAGCGCATGCGCTGCCAGCTCGTCGACCTCTAGCGTCGGCTACCCCGAGCTGCTCCCGGCTCCGGCTGTCGCGAGGAACACCGAGAGGGCCTCGTAACAGAATCCGGTCGTGACGGTGCGACTCCGGAACCACTCCGGGGCGCCGCCGGCCCCGTTCACCCAGAACAGCGGCTCGGCGTCCCAGCCGCCGTCATGGCGCTGGCTGCGGGCCAGGACCTCGATCCATGACCACGCCGCGGTCCCCATGTCCGGATGATTCGAGGCGGCCATGGTGAGGAAGGCCGCCGTCAGCGGGGAGCATGTCTCCGTCCGTTGCTCGATCTCCCGGCTGAGCCGCGCTCGAGCGGCATCGCCGGGGTCCTGCCCCTCGGCCAGCAGTCGGGAGATCGGAACAAGCAGGTACTCGGCCACGTAGTCGGTCACGTCGGTCGTCCCGCGGGCGGCGAAGTCCGACCACAACCGGGCCAGGGGCCGTGCTCCCAGCTTCGGGAAGGACTCGGCGCCCCCCTCCAGCAACCCGAGGAGGAAGTTGGCCTCGACCGCCGCGCACCTGCCGCCCGCCAGCCGGATGCGGCTGTCGGTCGGCCGCTCCAACCACACCGGGATCCGGTCGGAGGGTTCCAGGGCCGCCGCGACGCGACCGAGGAGGACCTCGACGGTCGACGAGACGTCTCCACCATGCGACCGGTATCGCTGCAGTCGCAACACCGCCCCCACCGTGTCGGCGTCGAGGGTGGCGATGCGGGGATCGTCGTAGTAGGAGAACGAGCGTGACGCCAGCTCCTGCAGCCACGACTCCAGCCGCTCCGAGATGGCGGCGCCGCAGCGGGCAAGTGCCTCCAGGGGAAAGGCCAATGGGAACATCGATGTCATCTCGGGTCGGTCGAGGTCCCCTCGACGGTGGACCTCCCGGGCTTCCACCATGGCCGGGTCGGCGAGGAGGAACCGACGGGCGTGCCCGACCGCGGCTGCGATCCGTCTCCCGGTGCCGGCCGTCCGGCGTGCCCGGGGAGGTGGAGACGTCGCCACCGGCGATGCGGTCCCCAGGGAATCCCTTGTAGCGCCGAGCCGGGCGTCCAGCCCGGCGACAGCGGCGGACAGGCGCGGGAGGCCGGAGAGCCCTTGGAGGGCGAGGCGCACCCGCCCCAGGGCCAGGTCCAGCAGACGGTGATGGACCTGACGGCTGGCGGCGATCAGGTAGATGAGCTCCTGGTCGTCGACTGCACCGGCGGCTGCGCGCGCCGAGACCGTGGCGATCGTCGTCGACCCCGCGGCGAGGTCGGCACGTAGGCGGCTGAGGTCCCGTTCGACGGCCAGCGCCGCCGCCGCATGGGTCAGCGCCGAGGTGACCCGCGCCCCGCTCCTCGCGAGGGCGTCGATCGATGCCCCCACGACGGCGTGCAGCACCACCGTCCGGTCTGCCTCCAGGAGCTCATCAGCGTCGACCTCGGCCGCGGCCAGGACCGCCCGGTAGCGCCGCCAGGTTGCCTGCCTGGTCTCCCAGAACCGCCGGTCGTCCCCGACGCTGGACAGGAACAGCGAATCGGCTGCCTCGCCGAGGAGCCGCGCCAGCTCGGCGGCGTCGTTCCCTCGATCGGCTTCCAGCAGGTCGGTGGTGGCGAACTGCAGCGCGGCCGCCTCGGCGATGGAGAGGACCGTGGAGTCATGGGAGCAGTCCTGGTCGGCCAGCCCCCATGCCGGCAGATGAAGCAGCGGATCCCGGTCAGGGATGGCAAGGACAGCGCCGAGGATCCCGTGGCCGGAGTGGCGGACCGCCAGCGAGGCGAGCAGAAGCTGTCCGCGCCGGCGGGGTGCCTCGGGGAGGCCGCCAATGCGGGCGCTGACCCGCTCCCAGATCGGAGAGACCGGGTAGGGCTGGACGGCTAACAGATGAGGGCCTCGTCGAACGGGTACTCGGGATCGAACGCCTGGGCCACCGCACGGATGGCCGACCAGTCGAGCTGCGCCAGTGCGGCTTCCAGATCGGGGTGAGTCCTGAACCCGTGCTCGGCAAGGACGTCACCGACCTGCTCCGATGACTGGCCGGTGGCCGCGCGTTGCAGGCGGGCCGCCCACTCGTGGTCGACCAGGCCGGTGACAACCATCCGGTGGTACTCGCTGGGGTAGTCATCTCTCCCTGCTTGCACAGCAGCCTCCCGTGGTGTCGGCCAGCAACCTGCTGAGCTGGACCTGTTCCGATATCCCCTGGCGCAGCCCGTCCAGGCGGGCGCGGTGAGTCGACAGCCGCATCTCCAGGTAGGAGACAAGCTCCGGCGAGTCGAGCGGCCGGGCCTGGGCGGCGGCCTCGGCAGCGTACCGGGAGAGCAGCTCTGCTCCCCATTCGAACCCCTCGTCGAGGAACCAGCCATCCGGGTCGACGCGACGCCGCAGGGCCTCACCAAGGACAAGGTTCGGGTTGCCATGCCGCTGATCCTTTCGCCATCCGAAGAAGTCGTTCCCGAGTTGATGCCAGCGTCCGAAGGCGTCGACGAAGCGCGCCCATGCGGGCAGGCGGCGCGGCTCGCCCCCGGCGTGCAGGGCGGCGGCGACGGGGATGATCGCCGACGTCGTCTTGCGGGCGGCCGCCAGCTCGAAGCGGTCGACGTCGGGGTTTCCCAGCAGACGATCGGCCAGCGTCGCCTCGGCCGCTCGCGTCCAAGCGCTCGTGAAGGTGTCCCAGAACGGGTGGTCGAACGGGTACAGCTGCTGATAGGGAAGCTGGAACTCGGTGTGGAGGTAGGAGGCGGCCGGGAGCATGCGGAGCTCCATGCCGTCGGTGTCGGCGTCGAACGCGTTGTCGACCAGCCGCACGTAGAGGTACCCGCTGACGGTCGAGCGAACGAGGAGCCTCAGGACCGCCGGCGTCAGGTCCGGCGCCGCCCAGATGGGGAGGTGGACCAGCGGGTAGGACTCGAGGGCGGTGAAGGCGGCTTCCGGCCTCGCACCCAGGACCTTGCCTACCCAGCGGTCCAGTTCCCGCGCGAGCGTGGGGGCCCTGCGGTGGGCATCGGTGGAGAGCGACCTCCATTGGGTGCGCACCGCCGCCACCACCTCCGAGCGCGGGAAGGCATGCTGGTTCACGGGGCGGCTCCTCCGTGGGTTCGCGCCACGCCCATCGCCTGGCTGTGGGCGGTGATCGCTTCCGCCTCCTCCGTGCCCTCGGCTCCCAGACGGCCCAGTTCGTAGAGCGCTCGGGCCTCGTCGAGGAGCATGCCCTGTGATCGGGCGGCCTCAGCCGCCTTGCGGATCTCTGCCAGGGCCGACTCGGTCCTGCCCTGACGCGCTCGCAGCATCCCACGCCAGAGCAGGGGGCGGGAGCGCCCCACCGGAAAGATCCTGGCGTAGGCCGCCGAGAGCTTGATCGCCCTGTGGAGTTCCTGGTCGCTGACGGCCAACCTGGGCTCACGGACGGCGGCCATGACCATGACCTCGGCCGCGGCGTTGTAGGCCATGAAGGCCGAGAAGTTGAACGGCCGCACGCCCTGCATCCGCCGCATCAGCAGGCGGGCATCGCGCAGCGCCTGGTCGACCTGTCCCGATCGCAGATGGGTGAGGCTCCGCAGCGCCAACGTGTCGCAGGCCAAGGCCCGGTCGTCGGGGCGACTCGACGCCGCCTGGTCGTCTCCGGAGAGCTCGTAGCCGAGTCCTTCCAGCTCTCCGATGGCGGCTGCCGCCCGTTCCACGTCCCCCATCTCGACATGGACGTAGGCTCGGCCCTGGGCCGCATACGCCTGTGAGCGCCGAGCCTGCCGGCGCTGGGCGAGGTGATGGATCTCGTTGGCGAAGGCCTCGGCTGCGACCAGGCGCCCCTGGAACCAGTTCTCGACCATCAACGCGGCCAGACCGTCCTCCAGGCGGCGCCGATCCCCCAGCTGGGCGGCGAGATCGCGACCCCGGGCCGAGGATTCCTCGGCGACCCGCCACCTCGCCACCCCGGCATAGTAGAAGCCACGAACCAATGCCACCCACATGACGGCGCGCGGATCCTCGGTGGTGGCGGCGGCCTCCTCGGCTCGACGGAGGTAGCGGTCGGCCAGCTTGGGTCGTGGGATGAGCCCGACCACGGCCCCGACCGTGGCGAACCCCCGGGCGAGCTCGGCGGGAGCGCCCGCCTTCTCGGCCAGGTTCAACGCCTGCAATGAGGCGTGGAGACTGGCGAAATCGTCGTTGGCGAGGAAGAAGACCTCGACCAGCTGCTCGTAGGCCCGGGCCGCCAGCCGGAACCGTTCCACCTTCTCGGGGCTCGCCGTCGGCCGCCGCCCGAACCAGTGATTGCGAGTCTGCTCAACCGCCCTGGCGATGGCGGCGGCCGGATAGGGGACGACGCGAGCTGGCGCCTCCCCGATGAGCTCCAGGCCGCGGATCAGGTCCCCCCGGGCTTGCCGCTCGTCCTCTCCCTGTTGGAACACCCGGGCCTCTCCGAGCAGCATGTGCCAGGTCGCCGCCTCCAGGCTGCTGGCCAGCGCCTGGTCTTCTCCGTAGAGATCCAGCGCCCGACGGAAGCCGGCGACGGCTTCGCTGTAGGCGCCGCTGGTGAGCGCCCGTTCGGCGGCCGCGGCTTCATACCGTATGGCCTTCGCCGCGACCTCGGCGCCCGTCCAGTGGTAGGCGAGGACGGACGACCAGCCCGAGAGGTCGGAGTGGGTCCGCTCGATCCATTCCGCCGCCCGCCGGTGGATGTGGCGGGCGGTGTCGGTGATAGAGAGCCCGACGGCCGCCTCCCTGATGAGGCTGTGGCTGAACCGATAGGCCGCATCGGAGCTCTCGTCCTGCTCGATCACCCCCGCCTGGACCAGGTCCTTGAGCTGGTTGGCGAGTCGTCCGGCATCCCGCACGCTGGGGTGGACGTCGACCAGCAACCTCAGCGAGAACTCCTGGCCGAGGAGGCTGGCCACCAGCACGGTCGCTTACAGGTCCTCGGGGAGAGCCGACAGGCGGGCCTGGACCCGCGTGGTGACGGTCTCCGGTATCCGTCGGCGAAGCTCCTGAAGCGAGCCGCGCAGCGCCGCCTTGCGGCCGTCAACCGCGATCAGCCCGTCCTGGACCAGCGCGCGGGCCAGCTCCTCGGCGTAGAACGGGTTGCCACCCGAGCGGTCCACCAGCAGCGAACCGAGCTCATCGGGCACCGAATCGACACCGAGGAGCTGCCGCACCACCTCCACGATCTCCCCGTCGGCGAGGGCGTCCAACCGCAGGATGCCGTCGACACCAGCCAGGTCGACCAGTTGGGGCTCGGCTGGGGAAGCTGTCGTGGAGGAGCGGAGCGCGATCACCGCCAGAAGCCACGGGAAGTTCTTCGCGGCCAGGGAGACGAGGTGATGGGAGGCGGAGTCGATCCACTGCCCATCGTCGAAGATGAGGACCGAGGGGTGCAGCGCCTCGATGCAGTGCAGCATGAGGTCACGTGTCCGATCGGCCGTTCCCAGCGTGCTGAGGGTGGGCGTTCGGGCGGTGGCGCCGATCTCGGTTGGCAGCACCGGACTGAGCAGCGGCAACAGGTCCTGGAACTCGGTCCCGCTCACCAGTGGTTCGAGCTTGAAGAGGGTCTCCTCCTCGGTGGATGCGTCTTCGAGACCGAGGAGATCTTCGAAGATCTCCTTCCAGATGTGGTAGGGGGTGCTGGCTTCGATCTCGCTGCCCCTGCTGGCCGCCACCAGCAGGCCGGCCGCCCTGGCCTGCGTAGCCAGCTCGGTCAGAAGGCGGCTCTTGCCCATGCCCGGCTCCCCGACGAGCACGCCCATCCGGCCGCGGTCCGCCTGCGCGTCGGCGATCCAGTCGCGTAGCCGCCCGAGCTCCCCGGCCCTGCCGACCATGGCGGCGGAAGCGCCCGCGAACGGGAGCCGGGTCCTCCCACCCACCACCTGGAACGCGGTCGCCCCGCCGATCGGTTCGTCCAGTGGAGCGGTGGCAAAGCTGGAGCCAACCGATGCCGCCACCCTGTCGGTCACCAGCACCGCACCCGGCGGGGCGGCCTGCATCAGGCGGGCGGCCTCATTGGCCGCTTTGCCGAGGGCGCCGTAGGTCCGGCGTTCGCTGCCGCCGTACACACCGCACAAGGTGATCCCCTGGCTCACGCCGGCCGCCATCCCGGTCGTCGTGTCGTCGACCGACCCGGCGACGATGCGCCGGGCGGCGATCACCGCTCGGTGGGTGTCGTCCTCGTGGGCGGCGGTCGCCCCGAACGTCGCGTACAGATAGCTGCCCTTGTCGCCGACGACGATCTCGAGAAGATGCCCACCCAGGTCGTGCACGGTGCGCTGGACCCGCCGGATGAACAGGTCCAGCTTCTCGTGGGCCTTGTCGTCGGTCTCGTAGTCGATGCCGCCGAAGCGCAGGAAGAGGGTTGTGGTCATCCGCAGCTCGGAGATGAACGCCTCTTCCCCGCGGACGATGCGGGAGTAGACCGTCGGTGGGACCCAACGGCGGGCGATGGCCTGGGCGATACCGCTGGGAGGCCAGGCCGTCATGGGTGCCGGTGGCGGCAGGCTGTGCGCGCGGATGACCGCGAAGGACTCGCCTTCGGGCGTCCGCCGGTCAGCGAGCGCCAGATCGTCCCGCCGCCATTCGAACCGCGCTCGATCGCCGAGCCACCCGAGGATCTCGCCACCCACCAGGACCTCACCCGGACGGGCAAGCTGCTCGACGACACCGAGCCGATCGACGACGGCGCCAGCGAGAACCTCCAGGACCTGGATGTCCGGATCTCCGACCAGGAACCGGGAGGCGAACCCCGAGGTCACCACCAGCTTGACCGGCATGTTGGCCTGCGCCTGAGCCTCCGACGCCGCCGCCACCGCTCCGAGAACGCCGTCCCTTCCCGCAAACCAGCACGTGATCGCGTCCCCGGCGAAGCCGATCACGCTGCCGCCGTGGCGATGCACCGTGGCAACGGCCATCTCGAACAAGGTCCCCAGCTCTTCACTGAGGCGCTCAGCCCCCAGCCGGGCGCCGTACTGACGCACCAGGCGGTCGGTCAGGCTCGTGAACCCCGTCAGGTCGACGAACAGCGCGGCCCCGAACATGCGGCGAGGCAGGTCGGTGCCGTCCAGGATCGTGCGACGCCGGTCAGCGGGAAGGAAGGTCTCCAAGGCGATCCGAGCCGCACCGGCCGCATCGGTGTCGTTCGAATCGGAGTGAGAGGCCAACGCTGATCCCTACCTCGAGTGGAAGATGGCGCATCGCACGTCGCCTGATCACCGATCAGGCTCGGTCTGAGGATGGTGGTCGGCGGGGTTCAGGGAGATTCTAGTGGGCGCCGGCCGCCGCCGGCTGGCGGTTTGGAACCCTTCCGGCTGGCAACGCCACCCCGGGAGGGCCGAGACCCCGCCCTCCTATGCCTCAAGGGTGCCTGCTCCAGGCACCCTTGAGGCGGCAATGACGATGACGCCTCGGAGGTCGTGCGCGGCTAGAGGCCCTGGAGGACGAGTGCGCCCAACTCGAGCACGAGGTCAAGGCCACCCTCACGCCCCTACAGCCGACCCGGCTGCTGGCCATCTGCGGGGTGGGTGCGCCGACCGCCGCCAAGCTGCTGGGCGAGACCCACAGCGTGGACCGGTTCGCCTCGCCGGCCGCGTTCGCCGCCCACACCGGCACCGCGCCGATCCCAGTCTCCAGCGGCAACACCCAGCGCCACCGGCTCAGCCGTAGCGGCAACCGCCAGCTCAACCGGGCCCTGTTCACCATCGCCATGTGCCAGGCCCGATGGGATCCCAACGCCCGCGCCTACCTGGCCCGCAAGCGCAGCGAAGGCAAGAGCCCAGCCGAGGCCCGCCGGTGCCTGAAACGGCACCTGGCCAACGTCGTCTACCGCGCCATGGTCGCCGACGCACAAGCCCTCCAAGCCACCCCAACTCCAACGGCTTGACATAGCGGCGCCCTAACGACGCCGCCCTGCTGCGCCTGGCCGGGATGCTGCTGCTCGAGCAGAACGATGAGTGGCTGGTCGGCCGCCGCTATTTCTCGGAGTCGTCCATGGCCCTGGTCACCGCCACTGACCATCCGGCTCCGTCCGCCACGACCAGCACCCAGGAGGTGGCCCAGCTCACCGCGTCCTGAGCAGACATCCCATGCCGACGATCACCAGCTACACCACGAACTGCAACTTGACTGCAACGTCGGCGGCCCATGCTCCAGGCATCGCATATCGCCGTCGCCTTCCGCTGCTGACGGCCCATTCAGAGGGGAGTCCCATGAAGATGCCACGACGGTCCAGATGGCTTGTCCTCCTACTGGCGCTGCTTGCATTGGTCGCGCCGTCCGCGGCTGTTGCCGCGCCACCGTCCAGGGACGCAACCGCGTACCGGTTGGTCACCGGCCTGGAGGGTGGCTCGGGCAGCACCATCGGCCCCGATGGGGCGCTGTATGTCACCGAGAACGTCGCCGGCAGGATCACCCGGGTTGATCCCCGGACCGGGGCGACCACGACCTTCGCCAGCGGGCTGCCGAAGCTGATCCCCGCCGCCGGCTTCGGTGGCCCGGTCGACATCGCCTTTGTTGGCCGGACCGCCTATGTGCTGGTCACCCTGGTCGGCCCCGACGTCGGTGGCAGCGACGTGGTCGGCCTCTACCGGGTGGACGGGCCGGACCGCTTCAGCGTGGTCGCCGACATCGGCGCGTTCTCCATCAACCATCCGCCGGCCACCGACTTCTTCGTGCCGAGCGGTGTCCAGTACGCCCTGCAAGCCGATCGTGGTGGGTTGCTGGTCACCGATGGGCACCACAACCGGGTGTTGCGGGTCACCCGCGGCGGCCAGATCAGCGTGCTGCGAGCGTTCGGCAACATCGTCCCGACCGGGCTGGAGGTGCGGGGCAGGACCATCTACCTGGCCCAGGCCGGCCCGGTCCCCCATCTGGCTGAGAACGGCAAGGTGGTGTCGTTCCGGCCCACGTCCAACCGTGTCAGGGAGGTCGCCTCGGGCAGTCCCCTGCTGGTTGATGTGGAGTTCGGCCGCGGGCACCGGCTGTACGCCCTCTCCCAGGGCGTCG
>Ga0307277_10001069_pt1 | contig 10635 bp, 10 predicted proteins | sample ER_DNA_116_FD_194473 | JGI IMG/M metagenome (GOLD analysis project Ga0307277, IMG submission 194473) | Bulk soil microbial communities from the East River watershed near Crested Butte, Colorado, United States - ER_DNA_116 | ecosystem: Environmental > Terrestrial > Soil > Floodplain | place...
CACCCATACGTTTTCTCCCCTTCCATGTCCTCGATCTTCTCAAGCCTGCGCACGTAGCGCTCGCCACCGTCGAAGCGGGCGCTCAGGAACGCGCGCACCAAGTCCGCGGCAAGCTCGGCCCCGATCACCTCGGAGCCCAGGCAGAGGACGTTCATGTCGTCGTGCTCGACGCCCTGGTGCGCTGAATAGGTGTCGTGGCACACCGCGGCCCGAATCCCGGCGAGCTTGTTCGCCGCCACCGAGGCGCCGACGCCCGAGCCGCACACGAGCACGGCCCGCTCTGCCTCGCCGCTCCGGACGGCCTCGCCGACCTCGCGGGCCTTGTCCGGATAGTCGATCCGGGGCTCCGGCTTGTCCGTGCCGAGATCGACCGCCTCGTGACCGAGAGCGGTCAGCTCGGCGAAAAGGCGCTCGCGCAACTTGACGCCGCGGTGGTCGAAGGCGACCGCGACCTTCATCAGGACCGTTACGTTACCCGGATGAACGAGGCCGAGCGCTGGCGCGAGCTGGGGCAGCAGCTCCGCGTCGACTCGATTCGCTGCAGCGCCGTCACCAAGTCGGGCCATCCGACGTCCTCGATGTCGGCGGCAGACCTGATGGCCGTGCTCCTGGACAAGTATCTGCATTACGACTTCGACACACCCGACGATCCGCACAACGACCACCTCGTCTTCTCGAAGGGCCACGCCTCGCCGCTGCTCTACTCGGTCTACAGGGCCGCCGGGGCGATCGATGAGCAGGAGCTCCTCACCTTCCGCACTTTCGGGAGCCGCCTGCAGGGACACCCCACCCCGGAGATCCCGTGGGTCGACGTCGCGACCGGCTCGCTCGGCCAGGGCCTGCCGTACGGCGTGGGGATCGCGCTCGCCGGCAAGAAGCTCGACCGGCTCCCGTACCGCGTGTGGGTGCTGTGCGGGGACAGCGAGATGGCCGAGGGCTCGATGTGGGAGGCATTCGAGCACGCCGCGTTCTACGAGCTCGACAACCTGACGGCGATCATCGACGTCAACCGGCTCGGGCAGCGCGGCGAGACGATGCACGGCTGGGACCTCGATTCGTACGCCAACCGCGCGCAGGCGTTCGGCTGGCACACGATCGAGGTCGACGGGCACGACGTCGAAGCTGTCGACCGTGCGTACGCGGAAGCCGTGGCCACCAGCGCACAGCCCACCGTCGTGATCGCCAGGACGCTCAAAGGCAAGGGCGTCAAGGCAGTCGAGGACAAGCCGGGCTGGCACGGGAAGGCGCTGGACAACCCAGAGGAGGCGATCGAGGAGCTCGGCGGCGTCCGCAACATCCTCGTCGAGGTGCCGAAACCGGACCGCAGCGCCGAGCCCCATCGTTTCGAGACGACCGGCGGGCTCGAGCTCCCGACCTGGGACGAGGGCGAGGAGGTGGCGACCCGCCGCGCCTACGGCGACGCCCTGGCCGCATTGGGGTCGGCCCGCGGCGACGTCGTCGCGCTCGACGGCGAGGTCAACAACTCGACCTACGCGGAGATCTTCGCCGAGGCTCATCCCGACCGGTACTTCGAGATGTACATCGCCGAGCAGCAGCTCGTCGCCGCGGCCGTCGGCCTCCAGGTGCGCGGCTGGGTGCCGTTCGGCTCCTCGTTCGCTGCCTTCTTCGGCCGCGCCTACGACTTCATCCGGATGGCGGCGATCAGCCGGGCGAATATCCGGCTATGCGGCTCGCACGCGGGCGTCTCGATCGGCGAGGACGGCCCCTCGCAGATGGCGCTCGAGGATCTCGCCATGATGCGCGCCGTCCACGGCTCGACCGTGCTCTACCCGTCCGATGCGAACCAGACGGCGAAGCTAGTCGAGCAGATGGCCGACCGCGAGGGGATCGTCTTCCTGCGCACAACACGGGCCGCCACTCCGGTCGTCTACGGCGCGGACGAGGAGTTTCCGATCGGCGGCTCACGCGTGCTGCGGGAGGGCGACGACGTGACGATCGCCGGTGCAGGGATCACGCTGCACGAGGCGCTCAAGGCAGCCGACGAGTTGGAGAGTGACGGCATCTCGGCCCGCGTGATCGACCTCTATTCGGTCAAGCCGGTCGACGGCGAGACACTGCGGACCGCCGCCGAGGCAACGGGCGGGCGCGTCCTGACCGTCGAGGACCACTGGCCCGAGGGCGGAATCGGCGACGCCGTCCTCGAAGCGCTCTCGGACGGCGAGACCCCGGCGCGGGTGGTCCGGTTGGCCGTGCGAGAGATGCCGGGCTCGGGCAAGCCGGCGGAGCTGCTCGCCGCGGCCGGGATCGACGCGGAACACATCGCCGACGCGGCACGCACGCTGGTCGGCGCTGCAGTCGGCGCCCGCTAACTCGACTCGCGCGTCTTTCGGCGGCCGAAGACCTGGCGGCCCCAGGACTCGCTCGTGTCCAGCTCGGTGTCGTCGCGGAAGATCCGCCACAGCCCTCTGACCACTGCGAGCGCCACCACCGCGAGCACCGCGACGACGGTCGCTGACGGGATGTCGATGAACAGAGGCACGCGACTACGCTTGCAGGTATGGCGGTTGTCATCGCATCCAACCTCCGGAAGGAGATTGCCGGGTCCTTGCTCTTCGAGGGCGTCTCGTTCTCGGTCGAGCGCGGCGACCGGCTCTCGCTCTCCGGGCCGAACGGCGCGGGGAAGACGACCCTGCTCCGGATGCTCGCGGGCGAGACCGAGGTCCACGGCGGCGAGCTCGTCTTCGCGAAGGGGACCCGAACCGCACTCCACGACCAGCGGCCACCGCTGCAGCGCGGTTTGACGCTGCGCGAGTACGCACTCAGCGGCGCGCGCGACCTGGTCGAGACGGAGGAGGAGCTGCGCTCGCTCGAGCAGGCGATGGCCGCCGGAGACCACGGTCCGGCCACGCTCAGGCGGTACTCCGAGGCGCAGGCTCGGCTCGAGCACGCGGGCGGCTACGACTGGCGCGAGCGGGCAGCACGGGTGCTACGCGGGCTCGGCTTCGGCGAAGACGATCTCGACCGGTTGCTCGACACGTTCTCCGGCGGCGAGTTGACTCGCGCCTCCCTGGCCCGCGCCCTCGCCGGCGATCCCGACCTGCTGCTGCTCGACGAGCCGACGAACCACCTCGACGTCGAGAACCTCGAATGGCTCGAGCAGGAGCTCCAGTCGCTCGACGCCGCAGTCATCCTCGTGGCGCACGATCGCTGGTTCCTCGAAGCGGTGACGACGGCGGTGCTCGAGCTCGAGGCAGGGCGCTCCCTCTTCTTCCCCGGCCCCTGGCACACCTGGCGGCGCGAGAAGGCGGCCCGGGCGGCTGCGGCGGCCAGGACCGCGGAGCGCGTCGGCGAAGACATCGCCAGGCTCGAGCGCTTCGTCGAGCGGTTCCGCTACAAGAAGAGCAAGGCCAAGCAGGCGCAGGCGAAGCTGACGCAGATCGCCAGGCTGGAGCAGGAGCGCGCGGGCGCGGCCGGGGAGTTCGAGCTTCTCACCCGACGGAGCCGTTCGCTCGGTTTCGACTTCCTCAAGCCGAGCCGCAGCGGCCGAACCGTGCTCGAGGGCAAGGAGCTGGAGGTCAAGGCGGGCGAGAAGGAGCTCCTCGCGGACTCGTCGTTCGCCCTCGAGCGCGGCGAGCACGTCGGGCTCGTCGGCCCCAACGGCTCGGGGAAGACGACGCTGCTCGAGACGATCCTCGACCGCCGTGACCCGGAATCGGGCACTGTCCGGCTCGGCTACGGCGTCGAGGCCGCCTACTTCTCCCAGCACGAGGTCGAGCTCGACGAGCGCGGCAGCGTGCTCGACTGCGCGCAGCGCGCAACCGGCTTGAGCCGGCCACAGGCCCAGTCGCTCCTCGGCCGCTTCCTCTTCTCAGGCTGGGAGCAGCACGAGAAGGCGGTGACGGCCTTGTCGGGCGGCGAGCGTCGGCGACTCGCGCTCGCGCTGGTCGTGGCCTCGGGCGCGAACTTCCTCGTCCTCGACGAGCCGACCAACCACCTCGACCTGGAGAGCCGCGAGGCGCTGGAGGCGGCCCTCGACGCCTTCCCCGGCACGGTCCTGCTCGTCTCCCACGACCGCGCGCTGCTCGACGCCGTCGCCCAGCGGCTGCTCGCGATCGAGGAGGGAACGGTTCGTTCCTACGACGGGGGGTGGGCGGAGTACCAGCGCCGTCGTGACGGGCTGGAAGTCGAGGCTCTGCAGCCGCCGGCACGCCGGCAGAAGCCGAAGCCGTCCTCACGCCCACAGCCGAGCCGTCCGAGCGAGCTGGAGCAGATCGAGGCCGAGATCGCTCAGCGGGAGGCCGCCGTCGCCGAACTCGAGCGCCGTCTGTCCGAAGACTGGTCGGATGTCGAGGCGCTCGCCGCCCACCGGCAGGCGCGCGATGAGCTGCAGAGACTGATCTCGCGCTGGGAGCGCCTCTTCGAAGAGGCGCAAGCGCAACAAACCTAGACCGACACGTCCTTCGACTCCCTGCGACGGTGCCAGCGCTCGTACTCGCGAGCGGCCTTGCGGTTTCGGCGCCACGTGATGATCCCGAAGACCACCGGCACGAGCACGATCAGGGACAGGATCGCGATTGGAACCGCCCACCAGGCGCGGCTCGGCCGTGTCGTCTGGACGGCGGGCATGGGCCCCGTCGCCGGCTGGGCCTTCTTGGGCGCGTGCCTGCGCTTGCCCGCCGCGGTCCGCTGCTGTTTGGGCTTGGATTTCGCGGCCCCCTTCGCCAGCGCGGGCGGGCCGTGGAACTTCTTCGGCATCCAGTAGTCGACCAGCCAGTTCCCTCGCCGGCCCTTCACCAGCTCGACGTCGGCCGTCAACGCCGCGTAGCCGGAGCCTGGCTTGGGATGGAGGAAGACCTCGAGACCGACCGTGTCCCGGTAGGAGTACTCGACGAGATCCCACTGACCCAGTCCGCTGTTCAGGGCAGGATACGGCACGACGGGAAGCTCGCCGCGGTTCCATTCCTTGCGCGAGACTCCCTCCTTCAGGCTCGGGGCCGCTAGCTCCCATGAGCGAGCGACGTCCTGGCGGGCAACGGCAGTCCTGATGAACGCCGCAAGGACGCGGCGGACGGCCCGCTGTTTGGCTCGAGTGAACGGCGCCTTCTTCGGCTGCGTGTAGTCCGGGACTTCAGGCCCATTCGCGTTGCCGGGATTGCCAGGGCTCGAATAGTGAATCCCCACGAAGATCAAGGGCGGGATCACGGCCAGGATCGCCAGGAAGATCAGCCGTCGGCGCCAGCGGTATGAGCGGAGAATCCACACCCCGGCATTGTGCCGACGTTCAAAGCTCGTGGTCGAAGGTCGCGACAACGGCTTCGGCGACCACCTTCAGCGGCCTGCCCGAGACCTGACTCGCCTTGCGCAGCCGCGCGAAGGCCTCCTGCTCGGTGAGGCTCTCGCGTTCCATCAGCAGACCCTTCGCCCGCTCGATCGCCTTGCGTGCGGCGAGCGCTTCCGCCAGCGAGTCGGCTTCCTCGCGTAGGGCCGCAAGCTCCTCGTGGCGTGCCTTCGCGGTCCGAATCGCCGGCAGCAGGTCCTGCTCGCGAAAGGGTTTCACGAGGTAGCCGAAGACGCCCGCCTCGAGAGCCCGCGAGACGAGCTCGTCCTGGCCGTAGGCGGTCAGCATCACGATCGGGATCGGCCGCTCCTCCAGGATCCGGCGCGCCGCCTCGATCCCGTCCAGCCGGGGCATCTTCACGTCGAGCACGGCCAGATCGGGCCGCTCGCTGCTCGCGAGCTCCACTGCCTCGACGCCGTCCCTCGCTTCGGCGCAGACTTCGAAACCCGCGCGCTCGAGCAGCTCCTTGAGGTCGAGACGGATGATCGTTTCGTCTTCGGCCACGAGGATGCGCACGCGGAGGATCGTAGACTGCGGAACGTGAGCAGCTGCTGTGCTCCTCGGTACCGCAGGGTCTTCGGCAAGCGGCAGGCCCGTCGGGACGCGCGCCGCTACCGTCGGAAGGGGCTCGACGAGACGGCGCAGCGGATCGTCGACGGGGTCGCCGAGCGCGGGGTCTCGGGCGCGACTGTGCTCGAGGTCGGCGGCGGAGTCGGGGCGATCGACATCGAGCTCCTCAAGGCCGGCGCACGGGAGGCGACCGTGGTCGAGCTGTCCGCGGAGTACGACGAGGAGGCGGCCGGCCTGCTCGCGGAGAACCAGCTCGAAGGCCGGGTGGTCCGCAGGCACGGCGACTTCGTCGAGGTTGGTGACGTCATCGAGCCGGCGGACGTCGTGGTCATGCACCGCGTGGTCTGCTGCTATCCCGACCCGGAGGCGCTCGTTGGTGCGGCCGCGCTCCATGCCGGGCGGCTGCTGGCGCTGAGCTTTCCGCGCGAGACCTGGTGGATCCGGATCGGCTGGTACGCCGTCGATGCCTGGTTCAGGCTCGTCTACAGGTTCGAGTCGTACGTCCACGCGCACAGCACAATCCTCGGCGCGGCTGGTCGCGCGGGGTTCACGCCTGTGCGAGAGCAGACCGGCTGGCTCTGGCACGTTGCGGTGCTCGAACGCCGCTAGACGACGCGGGGCCCGGGGTAGGAGTCCGCGCGCGACCTCGTTCATGTTCACGCGCGGGTAACTGCGGGTCCCGACCCGCCCCCCTGCCATGGCGGTCAGCCTATCCCCGGAAGGCGCACGTGTCTGTCACGTCACCGTGCCGAAACTGCAACTTCCCGCTCAGGCCGGGAACACAACCTCGGCGCGCAGCCCACCGTCCGACGCCAGCGCCAGCCGACCTCCGAGCTCGTCCTGCACGAGCGCGCGCACGATCGACAGCCCCGTCCCGGAAGCAAGCTCGTCGTCGAGCCCGGCGCCGTCGTCCGCGATCGCCAGCACGACCTCCCCGTGGCGCCGGGTCAGCTCGACCCGAACCGACTCGCCTCCGTGCTCGAGCGCGTTCTGGAGCAGCTCCGAGAAGACCAGCGCCAACGCCGTGGCCCGGTTACCCGCCAGTGAGATGGGATCGAGCGAAGCCTCGACCATCTTGGCCGCGCCGAGCCCCTGGACGAGCATGGCCCGCAACCGGTCGAGCAACTCAGCCAGCTCGACGTCCTCGTCGCGTCGCTCGGTCAGCACCTCGTGCACCGCGGCGATCGCGAGGATGCGGTTGACCGAGTCGTTCAGCGCCTTCTGCGCATCGACGCCGTCCGTCCGCGCCTGCAGGCGGAGCAGGGACGCGACCGTCTGCAGGTTGTTCTTGACCCGGTGGTGGATCTCCTGGGCAAGCACCCCGCGAAGCACGGCCCGCCCATGCTCGAGCGCCACCGCGGCGTGGCTGGCGATCGAGCCCAGCAGGGCCCGGTCGTCCGAGGAGAACGGCGTGTCGCGGTCACACACGAGCTCGCCAACCTGGCGCCCCTTCCAGCGAAGAGGCACGCGCACGGCGTGCTTCCCGGCACGGCCTTCGGGCCAGACCACCTCGCCGTCCTCGAGGACGAGTGCCGCGCCCGTCGCCTCCAGCGCGTCGACGGTCGCCTCGACAATCGCCTCGAGGGACTCCTCCAGGTAGAGCGACTCCGAGACGGCCTCCGAGATCCGAGCCAGCGCTTCCAGCTCACCGACCCTCCGCTGGGCTTGTGCGTAGAGCTTCGCGTGCTCGATGGTCTGCGCGACCTGCGCGGCGATCGCGAGCAGCAGCTCGATCTCGGCGTCCGTGAACTCCCGCGGCTCGCGCGTCCGGACGTTCAGCGCCCCGGCGAGCTTCTCGCGCGCGAGGATCGGGACGGCGAGAATCGACTCGTACTCGTCTTCCGGCAGGTTCGGGAAGGCCTTGAAACGGTCGTCCAGGTGCGCCTGCGCCGGGATCATCACCGGCGCCCGCGCTGCCGCCGCGGAGCCCGTGATCCCCTCTCCCGGCCGCATCCGGGGCCGGCCGGTCATCTCCTCGACCCGCGTTCCGTGGGTCGCCCGCAGCACGAGCTCTTCGGCGTGCTCGTCGTACAGGTAGACGAAGCAGGCATCCGCCTCGAGGGCATCGGCGACCTTGCTCGAGACGAGCGCGAGAACCTCCTCGAGATCGAGCGTCGAGTTGACCGCCGCGATCGTCTCGGTCAGCAGCCGCAGATGCCGTCCCGTCTCGTCCATCCGCCCAGTGTAGGAGGGGGCGGCCGTGGTCTGGAGGCCGGGCGGCTGCGACCGGCGTCTCGGTTCGAGCCCGCTTAACAAAAGCTTTACGGCACCTGCAGATTGCGCTTGCAGTCTGCGGGTAGCGTGCGGGCCGAATGTCGGTGCCGGCGTCAGCGCTCCTCGAGACCCCCGGCTATCTCGTAGCGGACGCGCGTGGCCGCGTCGTCGGGAAGGTCGAGTGCCCGATGTACGGCACGCAGCCGGACGTCCCCGACGCGCTTTCCGTCCGAAAGGGCTTCTTCGCACGAAGGCGCCGGCTCGTACCCGCAGAGGCGATCGATCAGATCGACGGCTCGAGCGGCGTCGTCGGCCTCCGGGTCGAGCGGGACACGCTTCGTAGCTTCCTTTAGAACGACACGGACCTGGTTTCGCCAAGCCCTCCCAAACGTGCGACAATCCCCCTAACGGTCTCAGCGCCCTGCGGCGCGCGAGACCCAACTGACGGCCGACCGCGAGCTGCTGGGAAATTCCGCAGCTCGTGGTCGTTCTAGGCAGCGCTCTACGTGCACCCTCCAGTGACGACTGAGGTCGGCACGCCGGTCGAGCGGTGGCCGCGGCGGTCGTAGTTGACGATCGTGTAGCGGTAGGCCGTGCACGGGCGCGGCGAGATGTCGCGGAAGCTGGTTGCGCCGCCGCGAAAGACCACACTGCTTCGTCCGTGAGAGCCGAGCGTCCGAAGCACGACCACATGGCCGGAGTCGGCCGGCCGCTTCCAAACGAGCTTTATCCTCCGAGCGGCGGCCTGCGCCGCGACTCCCAGGACGTTCGACGCCCAGGCCGGACGCGCCCGTCTTCGTCGCCGTGGGTGCGTCGAGCTACGAAGGCCGTTCCCCGTAACCCGCGGCGGCGGACGCCTCAGGGGACTCTTGGGTCCGGCGGTCGCGCTCGGGCTCACCCGACCGGCCGACCGCACCTCGAGCGCCACTCCCGACGGTGCTTGACGCCTCTCTCCGAGAACGCCTCCGGATGCCGCCCCCGCGGCAAAAATGAGCGCCGCCAGGACGACCGTTCGCAGCAATGGACGCCGGCGGGACGGCTCCGCCGGCGCAACCGGGAGCTCCGGCTGCTCCGGCCCGCGCATGCTTGTAGGCTCGGGGTCGGCCAGGCGCACCCGCGATTTGGGAAACACACCCGGCTCGGGCAGCAGCTTCCGCGCCTGCTCGGCGAGCACGGGATCGACCAGCACCAACTCCGGGCTGATAGGCCCGAGGTGCGTTGCCTGGGTCGGCTCCGATTCGAGCAACGGCTCGCGCTCGGCCGGCGCCGACTGGACGTCGACTGGGCCCGCGTCCATCGCGACAGTGTGACAGGCATCTCCGGCGGGGGGCGGCCTTGCCGGCGGCCGATTTTTCCGCTCTTGGCAAGCAATTCGAGGCTCGTCAGTCACCACCTCTGAAGAAGCGGCCGATCGATACGGTACAAGACGCTGCCAACGTCCAGAAGCCAGAGGCCAGCTGGCGGTGAGTGAGGTCCGGGGGCAGGTCGGACCTGCCGCACGCGTTCCGAGAGGAGCGAGACGGCGCCGCACAGCTCGCCCCGAAACGGAGGGGCCCATGAGGAAGCTGCTCACGCCCGGAAGCACGCCGATCGGAGTCAAGCTCGTCCACATCCTTCGTCGCCATGTCGGATTGCTCGGGCTGACCGTCGTCCTCGGCCTGACGATCTCCGGATCCGGGAGCGGGCTGGGCGCCCTGCCGCCTGCAGGGGCTGTCGTCAGCGCGACGACGTTCGGGCCGACGCTTACGCTTCCGCGCCCGGCGACCACGATCAGCAGCGATGTGCTGGTCGCCTCCGTCAGCGCGCGCCTGCCGAGCACAGCGTCGATCACACCGCCGACCGGCTGGAGCCTGATCAGGCGCGACAGCAGCGCGTCCGGGTACTCCGCTCTGACGCAGGCGCTCTACTACAAGGTCGCCGGGTCTTCCGAGCCCGCGAGCTACAGCTGGTCCCTGGGGTCGCAGGCCTCTGCGGCCGGAGCAGTCATCGACTTCAAGGACGTCGATCCGACGGCTCCCGTCGATTCGCACAGCGGTGCCTTTACTCCTGAGAGCGGGTCGATCGTCGCGCCTTCGGTCACGACGGCATCAGCAGGTGACACGATCGTCGGCTTCTACGGCATCAGCTCGAGCAAGACGATCCGGCCGCCCACCGGGATGACGGAGGAGTTCGACGCCGGCTACGCAGGCCGGCCCTGGAGCCTCGACGTCGAAGGCGCAGCGTACGTCCAGGCGACAGCAGGAGCCACTAGAGACATGACGGCACGGACGCGAGGACGCGCCAGCAGCGCCCTGGGCCAACTCCTGGCACTGCGGCCGGCCGGTCATCCGCCCCCACCTCCTCCTCCACCCCCGCCTCCGCCTCCGCCTCCTCCTCCTCCTCCACCACCTCCCCCACCGCCGCCGCCTCCCCCACCTCCGCCGCCACCGCCGCCACCGCCGCCGCCTCCACCTCCACCCCCGCCGCCTCCGGCAGGGCCGTGCGGTTGGCTCTCAGGTCCGAGCACGATCACCAAGGTTCTGTGGGTCCTGATGGAGAACAAGAACTACGGG
>Ga0307277_10001070_pt1 | contig 10630 bp, 11 predicted proteins | sample ER_DNA_116_FD_194473 | JGI IMG/M metagenome (GOLD analysis project Ga0307277, IMG submission 194473) | Bulk soil microbial communities from the East River watershed near Crested Butte, Colorado, United States - ER_DNA_116 | ecosystem: Environmental > Terrestrial > Soil > Floodplain | place...
CCGACAGCCCCGAGGCCGAGTTGATCCGCACGGTGCCGCACGTCGCGTATCTCGTGGACAGTCTCGAGGATGCGATGCAAGGCGAGAAGGCGATCGCGGAGCCGTTCGACGTCTTCGGAGAGGTGCGCGTCTCGTTCATCGAGGTGGACGGGGCGCCTGTCGAGTTCGTTCAGCCGCTCTGACGTGACTGCGAGCCAGAGGCAGGGCAATTGACGCCCGCGAAGGTTCGGTGGGGGTTCCTCTCCACCGCGAGGATCAACCGGCGGATCCTGGCCGCCGCCGAGAAGTCGGAGCTCGCCGAGGTGGTGGCCGTCGCGAGCCGGGACGCTGACCGCGCCGACGCGTACGCCGTCGAGCACGACATCGCGCGCTCACACGGGAGCTATGAGGCGCTGGTCGAGGACCCCGACGTGGACGCCGTCTACATCTCCCTCCCGAACTCCCTGCATGTCGAGTGGTCCGTCCGAGCGCTGACCGCGGGCAAGCACGTCCTCTGCGAGAAACCGCTCACCCGCAGCCCGGAGGACGCGGAGGAGGCCTTCGACGCCGCCGAGCGGGCCGGCCGCGTCCTCATGGAGGCCTTCATGTGGCGACACAGCCCGCAGACGGCCAAGCTCGTCCAGCTCGTGGAGGGCGGGGTGATCGGGGAGCTACAGCTCGTACGGGCGACATTCAGCTTCCCCCTCGAGGGCCGACGCAACATCCGTCTCGACCCCGATCTCGATGGCGGCGCGCTCATGGACGTGGGCGCCTACTGCGTCAGCGCGGCCCGTCTCCTCGGCGGCGAGCCGCAGCGGGTCTACGGCGAGCAGGTGATCGGCGACTCCCGCGTGGACGTCCTCTTCACCGGGGTCCTCCGCTTCCCGCGTGGCGTGCTCGCGGAGATCGACGCGGGCATGCACCTCCCGAGGCGCGACGGCCTCGAGGCCGTTGGGACCGAGGGCTCGCTCGTCATTCCCGACCCGTGGCTCGCCCAGCGGCTCGTCTTGCACCTGCGTCGTGGCGAGAGCCGGGAGGAGATCGCGCTCCCTCCGGCAGATCCCTATCGCCTCGAGCTGGACAACATGTGTGCTGCGATCGCCGGCGAGGCCGAGCCACTCCTCGGCCGCGACGACGCGGTGGGGCAGGCGCGGGCCCTCGAGGCGCTTTACCGGTCAGCCGACGAGGGAGCCCCTGTCACGTTGGTGTGACCGGCCGCACACTGCAACGCTGGTGCTAGCCGTTCGTGAAGCCGCGCGTGTCGACCACGCGGAAGTCCGACCCCTTGACCTGGCCGAGCGTGTGGAGCTGGTCGTTGTCCCAACCGGGGTCCGGCGCGCCGGTGAGATACCAGCTCGAGCCGTTGTCGGCGACGATCATCCCGTAGCGCTTGAGTGCCTTCAGGACGACCCGGGCCTGGTACGGATAGCCGGAGACCGGATGGTTCGCGCGGAGCCGGAGGCGCACGCCCATCGGCGGCAGCGACTTACCCGTCAGGCTCGAGGCGAAGTGCCGCGCCGGGTAGACGTAGTCGCGCTTCGAGCGCCTGACGGTGAAGCGAATGGCGTGGTCGATGTGGCCCGCCGCGACCTCCTCGTAGCGGACGAGGCCGGGGAGGATCGGCAGTCCGGCCGCGTCGGCCGACGTCCACCCACGGGGACGAAGGGCGTTCGAGGTCAGGCTCCAGATCGCGCCCGAGCCCGCGCTCCACGGCGAGGGGTAAAGGGCAAAGAGCTCGTAGAGCGTGCAGGAATCGGAGTCGACGACGATCGCGTGGCGGTCGCCGTCGGAGTCGTCGCCGCCCTCGATCGCAACGCCGTTCGGGATCGGATAGGGCCCCGGGTCGCTCTCGCCGTCGTAGAGGAAGTCCACCGCCGACGTCGCCTGCGAGGAGTCGACGACAGTGATGGGGATCCCGTTCGGCGCGCCTTGGTAAAGGCCGGAGCCGAAGTCGGCGTGGACGGGGAGCCGGGCGCCGATCGCGCGGACGACCTTCCTCGAGTTCAAGCGGAGAGGGAGCTTGCCGACGGGCTTGTTCCAGACGTTCGTCTCGGGGAAGAGCGGGCAGTCGGGCGCGGCCGGGAGCGGCACAGGCGCCGCCGTCACCGGCGCGGCGAGGAACAGGGCGGCTGCGAAGATGGCAAGGAACCTCACGATCTCGTTCTCGGCCTTCCCGTTCGGCCGATCAATCCCTCACGCCGGGAGAAATCCGTTCGCCGCACTCGGCCGTAGGTGAACGAGATGGCAAGCCGTTCCCTTCTCGTCAGCCTCGTGGTCACCGCTGCGCTCGCCGCTCCAGCGGTCGCTGGCGCCCGGCCTTTCCAGGGAACCGTGGGGCCCGGGACTACGATCTCGCTCAAGCGCGCGGACGGCTCCGCCCTCAAGCACACGAGCCCGGGCGAGCACCGCTTCGCCATCTCCGACCAGAGCTCGTTCCACAATTTCCACCTGCTCGGCCCCGGCGTGAGCAAAAAGACGGCGATCGACTTCATCGGCAGCCGCACCTGGAAGGTCACGCTGCAGGTCGGCACCTACAAGTTCCGCTGCGATGCCCATCCGAAGATGATGCACGGCAGCTTCGGCGTCTCCTAGGAGACCTCTTCCGCCTCGATCCGGCCGCCGGCGATCCGCCAGCCGGCGAGCTCGCCGGTGCGCAGCGAGAGGATGAGGTAGGGCTTGCCCTCCCAGAGGCCGATGTTCTCGACGTCGGTGCGCGACGGGCGCGGCGGGCTCGACACATGCGAGTGGAAGACGGCGAGCTCGTAGCCGTCGTCCTCCAGGAACCACGTGTCCGGCGGCACCTGTAGCTCGTAGCGGTACGGGCTCTTGGAGAGGTTCGTGCCAGGGATGTACCGCTCGGCCTCGCCGGCCTTGAAGACGACGACTCCGCAGGCCTCGTTCGGGCTCTCCGCCTCGGCGTGCTCGACGAGCGCCGAGCGCACCGCAGGCGGAACTACCACCAGAGGTGGTCTTCCATCGTCCGGGCGCCCTCCGTCCAGAAGTCGGCGGAGAGGTACTTCCAACCCGCGTCGGCGAGCACGGCGACGACGACCGCGTCCTCGTCGAGGTCGGACGCGATTCGACGGGCGACGTGCACGACGGCACCCGAGGAGACCCCCGCGAAGATTCCTTCTCGGTCGAGCAGGGCGCGGAGGCCGGCGACCGACTCGTCGTTCGAGACGAGGATCTTCCGGTCGAGCCGCGAGACGTCGAGGATCGGTGGCACGTAGCCGTCTGCGAGCGAGCGGAGGCCGTAGACGAGGTCGCCCTGGAAAGGCTCCGCGGCTGCGACCAGCACATCGGGGAAGGACTCCCGCAGCCGCTCGCCGGCGCCCATGAGCGTGCCGCCCGTGCCGAGGCCGGCGACGAAAGCATCGACGCGGGGAAGCGCCTCGGCGATCTCGGCGCCCGTGCCCTCGTAGTGGGCGCGTGGGTTCGCCTCGTTCGCGTACTGGTTGAGCATGAAGTAGCCGGAGTCGCTCTCGGCGAGGCGCAGGGCGTGGCGGACGGCGCCGTTCGACCCCTCGCTACCGGGTGAGAAGACCACCTTCGCACCGTAGAGCTCGAGCATGCGGACGCGCTCGGGCGTCGAGTTCTCGGGCAGGACGCAGGTCAGCGGATAGCCTTTGAGCTTCGCGACCATCGCGAGCGAGATGCCGGTGTTGCCGCTCGTGGGCTCGAGGAGCTCGCGCCCCGGTTCGAGCTCGCCCGAGGACTCCGCAGCTTCGACCATCGTCCTGGCGATCCGGTCCTTGATCGAACCGGTCGGGTTCTGGCCCTCGAGCTTGGCATACAGTCGGGCGCCCCCTTCCGGGCTTATCCGAGAGAGCTCGACGAGAGGGGTGCCGCCGATCGTCTCGAGGAGGGAGGGGGTCAGCGTTCGTTCGCCGCCCGCCATCGCCGGCAGGAGGATGACCGACGTGCCGTCGCCCACCGGCGTCTCCAGGCCGTCCAGGGTCCGGACGTCCTCGTTGTTCACGTAGACGTTCACGAACGGGGCGATCTCGTTCCCGTTCTCGAGCACCTGGCTGCCGAGCCCGGGGAAGCGCTCGGCGAGATCGGCAAGGAGCTCGCGCACGGTGGAGCCGGAGGCGTCCACCTCCCGTGCACCGCCGACCGAATCGCGGAGCGTGGGCGGGATCCGGACGCGGGTCACGAGGCTACGTGCGTCCTTCCGCCCTGGCAGAACTCGACGTAGTCGATGTAGCTCGTAATCGTGGGGCTCTCGCCGCAGACAGGGCAGTCCGGGTCGCGGCGGAGGGAGATTTCGGTGAAGGTGCCTTCGAGGGCGTCGAACATCAAGAGCCGGCCGACGAGCGGGTCGCCGATTCCGAGTGCGAGCTTCAGCGCCTCGTTCGCTTGCAGAGAGCCGACGACGCCCGGAAGGACGCCGAGCACGCCGCCCTCTGCGCAGCTGGGGGCGAGCTCGGGAGGCGGCGGCTGCGGGAAGAGACAGCGGTAGCAGGGGCCCTCATGCGGCTTGAAGACCGTCACCTGGCCCTCGAAGCGGAAGATCGAGCCGTGCACGACGGGGATGCCGTGCCAGACCGACGCGTCGTTCAGGAGATAGCGCGTCGGGAAGTTGTCCGCGCCGTCGACGATCACGTCCCAGCCCTCGCCGAGGATCCGGTCGACGTTCTCGGACGTCAGGCGTTCCTTGAAGACCTTGACGGTGACATCGGGGTTCAGCGCCTCGATCGTCCGCTTGGCCGAGTCGGCCTTGGGCTCGCCGAGGCGGTCGGTCGAGTGGACGATCTGGCGCTGAAGGTTCGTCTCGTCGACCGTGTCGTCGTCGACGATCCCGAGGGTGCCGACACCGGCGGCCGCGAGGTAGAGCGAGGCCGGCGAGCCGAGGCCGCCCGCGCCGATCAGGAGAATGCGCGACTGGAGAAGCTTGAGCTGCCCCTCCTCGCCGACCTCGGGGATCAGGAGATGGCGGCTGTAACGGCGACGCTTCCTCGCGTCGAGCGCCTCGGGAACCTCGTAGGGGAGGCCGTTCCGCTTCCAGTCGGTGAAGCCGCCGGAGAGAGAGACGACGTTCTCGTAGCCGAGCTCCTCGAGGGTTTTCGCGGCGAAGGCGGAGCGGTTTCCGGCGGCGCAGTAGAGCAGCACCTTGCTCGACTTGTCCGGAACAGTGCGCTCGATCCGGGACTCCAGGTTGCCCCGAGGCACGTGCACCGCACGGGGGAGGTGGCCCTCGTCCCACTCGTCGCGCTCGCGCACGTCGACGACTGCGACGGAGTCCTCGGACAGAAGCTCTTGCGCCCCGGAGGCGTCCACCTCGTCGATCTCTGACTTGGTCTGCTGGAGCAGTTCTCGGTACGTCGGCATAACTTCACGAAATATAGCAACTTGGCCTCGGCTGCCCAGGCCGCGCGGGCTACGCTCGGCGCGTGTCTTCGCGCACCCGCATTCGGCTGATCGTCGGGGGTTTGGCGCTCGTCGCGGCGGCCGTCGTGGCCGGAGTCGCCCTCATCGGCCGTGGGGACGGGAGCCCCGGCCAGAAGCCGCCCGTCCTCGAGCTCAGCGTCCTCCTCGGCGACGACTCCGAGGCGCAGGCACTCCGCGCCGCCGAACGGGCCTACGACAGCGGTCAGACCGAGAACGCGCGCGCGCAGTTCGCCGCGTTGCTCCGCGACCACCCGGACTCGCTCGAGGCCGCGGTTGGAGCTGCTGTCTCTTCCTGGCCCGACGGCACGCTCGAGCGGCTGCGGGAGCTCGAGGCGTCGCATCCCTCGAGCGCGCTCGTCCATCTCCACCTCGGGCTCGCGCTCTATGCGGAGGGGCAGGAGGACGAGGCGGCGGCCGAGTGGCGGAAGGCGGTCGAGGTCGAACCCGACTCGGAGTCGGCCGTGCGCGCCGGCGACGTCCTCCATCCCGACATGGCACCCGGACTACCGTCGTTCTTCACGACGCTGGAGCCGCCCGCGGGTCTCACGGGCAAGTCACCGCAGGAGCAGCTCGACGAGCTCGAGGCGGCGGCCCGTAAGGGCGGCGCCGACGAGTGGATCCTCTACGGCACGGCCTTGCAGCGGATCGGCAGGCCGGTCTCGGCGCGTGCCGCCTTCGACCGCGCCCTCGAGCTCGCGCCCGAGCGGCTGGACGCGAAGGTTGCCGCCGCGGTCGGGCGGTTCGTCAAGGACGACCCCTCGGCCGCGTTCTCGCGTCTGGGGCCGCTGGCTCGCGACAATCCCGATTCCGCGCTCGTTCGCTTCCACCTCGGCGTCCTGCTCCTGTGGATCAGAGACATTCAGGATGCGCGCGCGCAGCTGGAGAAAGCCGCGGCTACCATGCCTGCAAGCCTCTACAGTCGGGAAGCAAAATCGCTTCTTTCCCGTCTTGAAGGCATTGGGACCTAACGTCTAACAAATAGTCCGGTCGGCCCATGGCGAACTGTCCGGTGGTCGTGCAAGAGTCGCGCCACACAAATGTGGCATCCGGCACGGAGAGGCCGTTGACAAATCGGGGGCCGTCAATACGGTCAGAGGAGGGGTCAGCTTGCAAGAGGGGAGAGGGCATGGAGCGAAAGGCGTGACGCTGGACGAAGACGCCACCAAGGCGCTCGTCCGCCAGGGCCACGAGGCCGGCTTCCTGACGCAAGAGGAGGTCGCGCTCGTGCTCGACGAGCTGGAGCTCGACACGGTCCAGGTCGACGAGTTCTACAAGCAGCTCGACGAGCTCCACATCGACGTCGTCGAGGCCGAGCCGGAGGAGGAGGAGCCGACCAAGGCGCAGCCGGACGCGGCAGAAGTGTCCACCGACTCGCTCCAGCTCTTCCTCAAGGACATCGGCAAGGTCCCGCTCCTCACCGCTGCGCAAGAGGTCGAGCTCTCGAAGCGGATCGAGCGCGGCGAACATCGCGCGAAGCAGCAGATGGTCGAGGCGAATCTTCGCCTTGTCGTCTCGATCGCGAAGAATTACCGCAACCAGGGCCTGCCCTTCCTCGACCTCATTCAGGAGGGGACGATCGGGCTCGTTCGCGCCGCGGAGAAGTTCGACTACCGCAAGGGCTTCAAGTTTTCCACGTACGCGACGTGGTGGATCCGGCAGGCGGTCGCGCGTGCCCTGGCCGACAAGGCGCGCACGATTCGCATGCCCGTCCACGTCGTCGAGAAGCTGAACAAGATCGGCCGCGTCGAGCGCAAGCTCCTCGCCGAGCTCGGGCATGACCCCACGGCAGACGAGATCGCGCGCGAACTGGAGATCGACCGCGAAGAGGTCGACCAGATCCGGCGGAGCGCGCAGGCGCCCATCTCTCTGGAGAAGCCGGTCGGCGACGAGGAGGAGTCGGAGTTCGGACATTTCCTCGCCGATCAGTCGGCCACGGCTCCGGACGAGGCGGCCGAGACCACGCTGCGCAAGGAGACGCTCAAGCGGATCCTCTGTGCGCTCTCGCCCCGCGAGCGGCGCGTCCTCGAGCTTCGCTACGGCCTCGACGGCCAGCATCCGCGGACGCTCGACGAGGTCGGGCGGACGTTCAACGTCACCCGCGAGCGCGTGCGCCAGATCGAGAACCAGAGCCTGAAGAAGCTGCAGGCGCTGGCCGAAAGCCAAAAGCTCAGAGACGTCGCGGCCTAACGGCCGCGCTGAGCCCGTGGAGACGCGCTACCGATCGGCGCCGGGCTTTCTAGCCTCACTCGGGGGAGCGCTCGCCGGATACGTCGCCGGCGCCGTGCTCGCCCTGCTCCTTCTCTGGCCGTTTGCCATCGCATCGTCAACGGCGCTTGCCGTCGGCTCGGTCGACGGCTACCGCGGGCTGGGCGGGCTCGTCCTCGCCGCAATCGTCCTGGCGGCGGCGCAGGTGGCGATCACGGCCTGGATCACCCAGCAGGCGGCGTCGCTGCTCGGGGATGCGCCGGTCCGCTTCGGCCGCGCCCTCGGAGCGGTCTTCCTCGGCTATCTGGCCAATGTCTTCGTCGGTTCGGCAATTCGGGACGCCGCAGAGCTGCCCGTCGTCGGCGGGGCGTGGATCGGGCTCGTCCTGGTTGCGCTCGTCATCTCGTCGGCGCCCCCTCGTTCTGCGGCTCCCGCAGCATGAGGGCACTCGCACACGGTTAGACTCGCAGGCCGTGGTGGACGGTCCCGACCAGGCCTGGCTGGAGGAGCTCTACGAGCTCCTCCGCATCCCCAGCGTGAGCGCGGACCCGGCGCATGCCGGCGACGTTCGGCGCGCTGGCGAGTGGGTCTGCGAGTTCGTGCGGGCAGCGGGCGGCGAGGCCGGGCTCGTGGAGACGTCCACCTTCCCCCTCGCGATCGGGGAGATCCCCGCGTCGAACGGAGACGGTGACGCGCCCACCGTCATGCTGTACGGACACTTCGACGTGCAGCCGCCGGCGCCGCTCGACCTCTGGGAGTCGGATCCCTTCGAGCCCGAGATCCGCGACGGCTACCTTTACGCCCGCGGCTCGGTGGACGACAAGGGGAACTCGTACCTCCTCCTGAAAGCAGCGGAGCTGCTTGCGAGCGCGGGCGAGCTCCCAGTAAACGTGCGCATCGCCTTCGACGGGGAGGAGGAGACGGGCGGCCACTCGATCGTCGAGTTCCTCGAGGCGGACGAGCGCGGAGCGGACGCCTGCATCATCTTCGACAGCGGCATGCCTCGCGAGGACGTGCCCTCCTTCGACCTCGGCACCCGCGGGCTCATCTACTTCCACGTGCGACTCTCGAGCGGGGAGCGCGACCTCCACTCCGGAATGTTCGGGGGCGCCGCGCTGAACGCTGTGCACGCGCTCATGCAGACGCTGGAGGCGGTCGTCGCCGTGCCGGACGAGCTCCGCGCGGGAGTCGCGCCAGCGACCGAGGAGGAACGGCGGTCCTGGCAGCAGCTCGACCCGGGCGCGGACGTTCTCGCCGCCGAGGGTGCGCGTCCGATGGACGCCGCGGCGGGCGAGGAGTTCTACTCCCGCACGCTGGCAGGCCCGGCCGTCGACGTGAACGGCCTCGCCGGCGGTTCGCCCATCCTGCAGAAGACCGTGCTCCCGGTGGAAGCCGAGGCGAACGTGTCCATCCGGCTCGCGCCGGGCCAGGACGTCGACGAGATCGCCACAGCCTTCGACCGGCTCCTTCGCCAGGCGGCGCCCGCAGGGGCCGAGCTCGTGGTCGAGTGCTGGTCGTCGGCTCCCGCGGGACTCATTTCCCCCGACGCCCTGGCGGTCAAGCTGGCGCAGGACGCCTTCGAGCGAGCGCTCGGAGAACGGCCGCTGCTACTCAGGAACGGCGGCACGCTTCCGATCGTGCCCGCGCTCGCCGACAAAGGCATCCCGACGATCCTCACCGGCTTCGCGCTCCCCGGCGCCAACGTGCACTCGCCGAACGAGCGCCTGCTCGCGCGCTACATCCCGCTCGGCGTCGCCGCCGCGCGCGAGACCCTGCTCGCCTTCAAAGAGCTCTAGCTAGACGAGGGCGGTGTCGTCTGCGGACGTGTGCGCGTGGCCATGCTCGGGGACGAGCCATTCGTGCCCGAACTGCCGCATCGCGTCGATGATCGGCAGGAGCGCCTCGCCCTTCTCCGTCAGGGAGTAGTCCACGCGGCGGCGGGCGCTCGTCCGCTGGATGATTCCCTCTTGCTCGAGGACGCGGAGCCGCTCGGAAAGCGTTCGCGGGCTGATGCCGGGACAGGAGCGTTCGAGCTCGGAGAAGCGGCGCGGCCCTTCGGACATGTCGTGGACGATCACCGCGGTCCACTTGGCGCCGATGATGTCGGCCGTACAGGCGACCGAGCAGTTGGCGTCATGGACGGGACGCATCGTGCGCATGCGCTCATTGTACTTGGAGGCGTCGCTAGTCCCACGGCGGCGGGTTGTGCACCCACCTTCCGCCCGCCATCGTCGCGACAACGCTCACGTCCCGAAGATCCTCGGGCGGGCACTCGAATGGGTCGCGATCAAGGACGACGAGGTCTGCGAGCTGACCCGGCACGAGGCGGCCGCGCCGGCGTTCCGCTCCCTCGAGCCAGGCCGGGGCGACGCACGTCGCGTAGACGGCCTCTTCCACCGTGACGCGCTGCTCCGGATGCCAGGCGGGCCTGTCGTCGATCGTGCGGAGGACTCCGGCCGCGATCCCCGCGAGCGGGTCGAGCTCCTCGATCGGCGCGTCCGATCCGTTGGCGACGTGCGTGCCCGCGTCGAGGAGCGAACGGTAGGCGTACGCGCCCGCGGTCAGGTCCCCCCAGAAGCGGTCGGCGAGGTCGCGGTCCGAGGCTGCATGACTGAACTGAACGGATGCCGCGACGCCGAGCTTCGCGAAGCGCGGCACGTCGTCCGGCGCGAGGAGCTGGGCGTGCTCGACGCGGGGCCGGAGCCCGCGCGGGCGCCAGTCGTCCTGCGTCGCTTCGAACGCGTCGAGCGCCTCCTGGTTCGCCAGGTTGCCGATTGCGTGGACGGCGACGGGGAAGCCTGCGCGCGCAGACCGGCTGACGATGTCCTCGAGCTCGGCCTGGCTGGTGATCTCGACCCCCGAGCCGTCCAGCATGCGCGCTGTCTGGGAGCCGAGCGTCCCGTCCATGAAGGCTTTGATGTAGCCGACCCTGAGGAACGCGTCTCCGAGACCGGCCGAGACACCGATCTTCGCGAGCCGGTCGACGTGGTCGTGTGGGAGCGACTGCCAGACCCGGAGCGTGAGGGCGCCTTCCCGCTGGAGCTCCTGGAAGACG
>Ga0307277_10001072_pt1 | contig 10626 bp, 7 predicted proteins | sample ER_DNA_116_FD_194473 | JGI IMG/M metagenome (GOLD analysis project Ga0307277, IMG submission 194473) | Bulk soil microbial communities from the East River watershed near Crested Butte, Colorado, United States - ER_DNA_116 | ecosystem: Environmental > Terrestrial > Soil > Floodplain | place: USA...
TTCGGCGGATGTGCGGGACGTGGCGGGCCTGCTGACGCCGGTTCCGGGCGGGGTCGGCCCGATGACGATTGCGTCCCTCCTGCGCAACACGGTTCGTGCCGCGCGGTACCAGTCGGGAGAGCTTGCCTTCCCCCTGGAGTGACGCTACATTGCAGGCGCCGCGCAGCAAATGGAAGGCGGCGTAGAACCAGGACGGCGGCCTAGCCGGGCCGCCGTTTGTTTGTGAAGGAGGAAAGCACGTTGGCTGAAGGCACCGTCAAGTGGTTCTCGAACGAGAAGGGCTACGGCTTCATCGAGCGCTCGGAGGGGGAGGACGTCTTCGTCCACTTCTCGGCCATCGCTCAGGAGGGGTACAAGTCCCTCCAGGAAGGGCAGCGCGTCGAGTTCGAGGTGGTTCAGGGCCAGAAGGGCCTGCAGGCGGCGAACGTTCAGATCATCTAGTCCCGAACAGTTCGAGTGCCGTTGACGGGCCCCGGCCAGGGGCCCGTCGCATTTCTAGACTGGAGCCTTCATGAGCATCTCGCGTGAGGACGTGCTGCACGTCGCCAAGCTGGCGCGCTTGGAGATTCCCGAGGATCAGATCGAGGCTGTGCGGGCGGAGCTGGGGGCAATCCTGGGAGCGGTCGGGAAGGTCTCGGAGCTCGACCTTTCGGACGTGGAGCCGACGTCCCATCCTCTAGACCTCGTGAACGTGTGGGCCGAGGACGAGCCTCGACCATCCCTGTCGCGCGAGGCGGCTCTCGCAAATGCGCCCGATCCGGCCGACGGGGCTTTCCGGGTGCCGGCGGTCGGCGGGGGCGAGTGACTCCATCTCGACTCATTCCGCGCGCCACAGGCGTGGTTTCTCGACCTACGCTGAAAAGCGGGTGGTGGCGTGGGGTGCCCCCTGGGGGCTCGCCGTGATTGACACCCTCCGTCTGACCGCGGAAGAGGCCGCCGGCCTGCTCGAGCGCAACGAGGTCTCGGGCGAGGAGCTTACGCAGGCCTACCTCGACGCGATCGACGAGCGGGACGCGGAGCTGCACGCCTACCTCCACGTCGTGGGCGAGAAGGGGAAAGGCGTCCCGCTTGCGCACAAGGACCTGATCACGACGAAGGGGATCCCGACCACCGCGGGCTCGAAGATTCTCGAGGGCTACGTCCCGGTCTTCGACTCCACGGTCGCGGCTCACTGCAAGGAGGCCGGGCTGCCCATCCTGGGCAAGACCAACATGGACGAGTTCGCGATGGGCTCGTCCACCGAGAACTCGGCCTATGGCCCGTCGCACAACCCCTGGGATCCGACACGCGTTCCCGGCGGCTCCTCCGGGGGCTCGGCGGCGGCCGTCGCCGGCGGCTTGGCGCCCTGGGCGCTCGGCTCCGACACGGGCGGCTCGATCAAGCAACCGGCAGCTCTCTGCGGGCTCGTCGGCTTGCGGCCGACGTACGGGACCGTCTCCCGCTACGGCATCGTCGCCTTCGCGTCGAGCCTCGACCAGGTCGGACCCATCACGAAGACCGTGCGCGACAACGCGCGCCTCTACGAGATCATCGCCGGACGGGACCCCTGCGACTCGACGACCGTGGACCTTCCCGCACCGGTAGAGATCCCGAGCGCCGAGGACCTCAAGGGGATCCGCGTCGGCGTCCCCAGGGAGCTCAACGAGGCGGAGGGCATCGAGCGGGGCGTCGCCGAGCAGGTGCAGAAGGCGATCGCGCTCGCCGAGCAGCTCGGCGCGGAGGTAGGGGAGACGACCCTCCCGCGCTCGGTCGACTTCGGGCTCGCCTGCTACTACCTCGTCGCCCCAGCGGAGGCGAGCTCGAACCTCGCCCGCTACGACGGGGTCCGCTACGGCTATCGCACGCCGAACAACGGCGACCTGACCGCGCTCTACGAGCGCACCCGCTGGGAGGGCTTCGGCGCCGAGCCCAAGCGGCGCATCCTCATCGGCACCTACGCGCTCTCGGCGGGCTACTTCGAGGCGTACTACGGCCAGGCGCAGAAGGTCCGCACGGTGATCGCGCAGGAGCATGCCGCGGCCTTCGAGAGCTTCGACCTTCTCATCAGTCCGACCTCTCCGACTGTCGCGTTCAAGCTCGGCGAGAAGGCGGAGAACCCGCTCGCGATGTACCTCTCGGATCTCCTCACGATCCCGTCGAACATGGCGGGACTACCCGGCCTTTCGATCCCTTGCGGGCTGTCCGAGGGCTTGCCCGTCGGCCTGCAGCTGATCGGCCCGGAGTTCTCGGAGAACCTTCTCTTCCGCGCCGGCCACGCGCTCGAGCGGGCGATCGGCTTCGATCCCGTCCCGGAGCGCCTCCGTGGCTGAGCTCGAGCCCGTCATCGGCCTCGAGATCCACGTCCAGCTGAAGACGCGGACGAAGATGTTCTGCCGCTGCGAGAACATCTGGGGCGACGACGGGAACACGCGAACCTGTCCCATCTGCCTCGCGCATCCCGGGACCCTGCCCGTACCCAACAAGAAAGCCATCGAGTGGACGGTCAAGCTCGGCGTCGCGCTCGGCTGCGAGATCGCCCCGCGGGCCCTCTTCCATCGCAAGCACTACTGGTATCCGGACCTGCCCAAGGGCTACCAGATCTCCCAGTACGACGTTCCTCTCTGCTCGGCGGGGCGCTTTGTCCTCCCGACCGAGGAGGGGGACCGCGCCATCGGGATTGTCCGCGCCCACCTCGAGGAGGACGCTGCGAAGACGGTCCACGTCGGCGGAGTGGGCGGACGCATAGCGGGCGCCGAGCATTCGCTCGTCGACTTCAACAGGGGCGGGACGCCCCTCGTCGAGATCGTCACCGAGCCCGACGTGCGCTCCCCCGAGGAGGCACGGCGCTTCCTGCAGCTCCTGCGCCAGACGGTCGTCGAGCTCGGTATTTCCGACGCCGAGATGGAGAAGGGGTCGCTGCGCTGCGACGCCAACGTGTCGCTGCGCGAGCCCGGCGCCGAGTTCCGCACCAAGACCGAGCTGAAGAACATGAACTCGTTCAAGTTCGTCGCGGACGGGATCGCGGCGGAGCTCGCTCGCCAGAGGGCGGTCTACGAGAGCGGAGGCGAGATCACACAGGACACCCTCCACTACGACCCTGCGACCGGGCGAGTCGCGCCGCTCCGCTCGAAGGAATACGCCGACGACTACCGCTACTTCCCCGAGCCCGACCTCGTCCCCGTGGAACCGCCCCAGGAGATGATCGAAGCAGCACGCCGCGAGCTCGGAGAGCTTCCTGGGGCCCGTATCAGGCTGCTCGAGGCCGAGATCGGATTCGAGCTCGCGTCCGGGCTCGTGACGAGCGGCCGCGACGACCTCTACGCTCGCGTCCCCGGCGACCGGCGCGTCGTTGCCAACGTGCTCATGAACCAGTTCGCCGCGAGCGGGGTCGACCCGGCCAACGTCAACGCAGAGGAGCTGGGCAAGCTGATCGAGGCGCGAGAGGCCATCCCACGGGCCGCGTTCGCCGACGCGCTGGCCGCCAGCGGGAACGGCGAGTTCTCGGCAGACCGTTACCTGGCAGAAGCTGCGATCAGCGACGCCTCCGAGCTCGACCCGGTGATCGAGCGAGTGCTCGAGGCGAACGAAGCGCAGGTCGCGTCCTTCAAGGCCGGGAAGGAGGGTGTCCTCGGTTACCTCGTCGGCCAGGTGATGCGCGAGACCGGAGGCAAGGCGAACCCGAAGGTGGTCAACGAACGGCTACGCGAGAAGCTTCGTGCCTGAGGCGGAACGGCCGAAGTTCCCCGAGGTCTACGGGATTCACGCCGACGAGGAAGGGCTCCTCGACTGGAGCTGGGTCGAGGAACGATTGGTCTCGGCTCGCAACTACTGGGTGACGACCGTCCGGCCAGACCGGAGCCCGCACGCGATGCCCGTCTGGGGGCTCTGGCACGCAGCAGCCTTCTATTTCTCGAGCTCGCCCGACTCGCGCAAGGGGAAGAACCTGGCCGCGAATCCCGCGGTCACGGTCAATCTCGAGAGCGGGGACGAAGTCGTCGTCGTCGAGGGGACGGCTGGCTACGAGAGCGACGAGCACCTCCTCCGGCGGCTCGGGGAGGGCTACAGCCGTAAATACTCGTTCGACGTGAGCTTCACGGGTGGCAGGCCGCTCTACGTCGTCCGGCCGCGGGTCGTGTACGCGTGGGTCGAGCAGGACTTCCCCAAGACGGCTACGCGGTTCACATTCCCCGCTCGCTGACCGGGAGTAGGCGCGGCTCCTCGCCGGACCACCAGAGGAGTACCCGCCCGGCCATCGTCTCGTCTTCGACGAACCGGGCCACGGCGTCGGCGATGTCCTCGGGGGGCGTCAGGTCTTCCGGAACGTGGGCGCGCTCCTCCGGGCTCATAGCGGCGATCTCGGCCTTCACCCCGTCGGTCCCGATCCAGTTCGGGATGATGCAGTTGACGCGGACACTCGCACGCTCGGCGAGCGGGGCCAGTGTCGCCGTCAGCCGGATGAGGCCCGCCTTGGCCGCGGCGTATTCTGGTGAGGAATGCGGCGCGAACCCGAAGCCGGCGACCGAAGCGATGTTCACGACCGCGCCGGCGCCGCCCTGCGTCATCGGCTCGAGCGCGTACTGGATGGCGAGCATGGGCCCGCGCAGGTTGAGATCGAGATAGCGGCTCCAGTGCTCGACGGGGGCGTCCGGGAAATGCGGTCCCGGGGTGAGCCCGGCGTTGTTGACGAGGATGTCCAGCCCGCCGAAGGTGTCTTGCGCGAAGGCGACCATGCGGCGGACGTCGTCCTCGCTCGTGACGTCGGCGCGGAAGAACGCACCGACGCCTCCGGCGGCGTCGATCTGTCGCACGGTCTCGGAGCCGCCGGCCTCGTCGACGTCGGCCGCGACGACCTTGGCCCCGTCCTTCGCGAGCCGCAGGGAGATCGCTCGGCCGGTGCCGCCTCCGCCTCCGCCTGTGACGATCGCGACGCGGTCTCGGATCTCCATGCAGGGGATCATGGCAACGAACCGAGTGCCGATATCGGGAAGACCGTGCGCCGCTTCATCTCTGCGATCGCTTTCCTCATCGCGCTCGTCGTCGTTCTCGGCGCGGCCGGCTGCGGCCAGCGCTTCGACCGCAGCCCCGGCGATGCTCCGGCGGCCGGCGATCTGGCCGGAGACGCCCTCCAGGCCCTCGAGGAAGCGGGCAGTGCCCACTTCGTCGCCGACCTGAAGACTGGGCCCACCGCGGAGAGCGACTCCGCCTCCTTCACCGTCCACCTCGAGGGCGACGCCTCGGGAAAGGCCGTGGATGCCGAAGGATCCGTCGCCTTCGGCGCCTTCACGGTCAACGGACATGTTCTGATCGGCGAGCACGCCGTCTTCGTGCAGGTGATGGATCAGTGGTACGGCGACAACACGGGCATCGCCGACGAGCTCGAGATCGCCAAGGCCCAGCACGAGGGCCGGGTCTGGGACGAGCTCGCAACTCCCCAGGGCCTGCGGCGAAACTTTCCGCAGCTCTTCGACGGCGAGGTGACGGAAGGCCCCACTGTGGACGGCGTCGCGACGTGGCAGTTCCGGGGCAAATTCGACGCGGCCGGCGTCGTAGCGTTCGCCAAGCGCTTCGGCGCAGCGCTCGACGCGCGGGAGCAGGAGCTCTTCACCAAGGTTGCCGACGCCTCGACGGTAGTCCTGGTGGTCGGGCAGGAGGACAAGCTCCCGCGGCGCCTCGAGCTCTCCGTCCAGCTCTCGGCCGGCGACTTGCAGGAGCTCCAGGCAAGCGGCTACTCCAGCACCGACGGGGCGGAGAACTTCAGCTCCTCGCTCGAGCTCTCGGAGTTCGGCAAGACGGTGGAATTCGAGCAGCCGAGCAACGCCAAGCCGCTCAGCCAGCTCTTCGACGATCTTTTCTCAGGCTTCGAGTAGCCGCCGCAGGCGCGCCGATCGCGCCCCAAAACTAGACCAAAGGCCTGTTCCCATGCGGCTGCGCGCGTGAAACCCTCTTGTCAGAGCGCAGCCCGCGGTCAGTCGCCGCGTGCTGCGTCTTTGGCTCACGGGAGGGAGCGTGATGAGAGGGGATTTCAGTCGCTCGATCATTCGTGCGACGGCCCTTGGACTCATCCTCGCCGCGGTCATCGCGACCGATCGGCCGGCGAGGGCCTCCTCGTACACGATCGTCGCCGGCGGCTCGCCCGTAACGGTGACGACGACGACTTCCGGGGAGAACGCTAAAGCGACGTTCTTCGGAACCGCGGGTCAGGACATCAGTCTGAACATCTCGAGCGTGACGATGTCGAGCGCCCTCGTCTCGATCCAGAAGCCTGATGGGACGAATCTCGTGGCCCCATCGTCCTTCGGAAAGAGCGGGAAGTTCATCGACAAGAGGAGCCTTCCGGTCGACGGGACGTACACCATCCTGATCGATCCCCAAAGCACAGTTGTGGGACGTGCGACGCTAACCCTCTACGACGTCCCCCTGGACGCCTCCGGGACGATCACCCCGGGCGGCGCGCCGCTGATCCTCACGACCACGATTCCGGGGCAGAACGCCCACGCGACCTTCGCCGGCAGCGCAGGGGAGCGCGTGAGCCTGAAGATCGGGCCCACGTGCTGCAGCCTCAAGGTCTCGATCGAGAAGCCGGACGGGACGAGCCTCGTTGCTTCGACCTCGTTCACCACCGCGGGAGGCTTCATCGACGTGAAGACGCTGCCCGTCGACGGGACGTACACGATCCTCGCCAACCCCCAGAGCTCGGCCGTCGGAGCGACCACGCTCACCCTCTACGACGTCCCCGCGGACCCTCTCGCCTCGATCACCCCGGGCGGGGCGCCTCTCACGCTGACGACGACCGTCCCGGGGCAGAACGCCAGGGCGACGTTCGCCGGGAGCGCCGGCCAGCGCGTGAGCCTGAAAGTCGGTCCCACGTGCTGCAGCCTCAGCCTCCTGATCCAGAAGCCCGACGCAACGAATCTCGTTGGTTCGACCTCGTTCACGACCTCGGGCGGCTTCATCGACGTGAAGACGCTGCCCGTCAACGGGACCTACACGATCGTCATCAACCCGACGGGTGCCGCGATGGGCTCCGTGACGCTGACCCTCTACGACGTCCCCGCGGACCCGCTCGCCTCGATCACTCCGGGCGGCGCGCCCCTGACGCTCACCACCACCACGCCCGGCCAGAACGCCAAGGCGACCTTCACGGGCGTCGGTGGACGCGGGATCGCGCTACAGATCGACGGCGTCTCGGTGACCGGGACCTTCCAGCTCTCGATCAAGAAACCTGACGGGACCGATCTCGTCGCGGCCACCTCTTACGGGGGAAGCGGCGGGTTCATCGACACGAAGACGTTGCCCGTTAACGGGACGTACACGATCGTCGTCAACCCGGTGGATGCCGCAACGGGGTCGGTGACTCTCACCCTCTACGACGTTCCGCCCCAGATCACCGGGACGATCACGCCCGGCGGCGCGCCCGTTTCTCTCCCGTTCGTCGCGCCGTATCAGAACGGGCGCATCACGTTCGCGGGGACCGCGGGAGAGCGCGTCAGCCTCCGGATCGCGTTCGCTCCCACGGCCTGTTGCACGGTGAACGTGTCGATCAACACGCCGAGCGGCTCGCGGCTCGTCGCTCCCGTGGCCGTTGCCTCGGGCACGGGGCTGATCGACGGCACGACACTGCCCTCCACCGGGACGTACACCATCATCGTCGACCCGTATCAGGCCGCCACGGGAACGGTCACGCTGACGCTCTTCGATCTTCCTCCGGACGTGACCGCCGCGGCGACGGTCGGCGGACCGCCCGTCACGGTGACCACCGTCGCGTCCGGACAGAACGCGCGGGTGACCTTCAGCGGCACCGCGGGCGACGGCATCGTCGTCAAGCTCGGGCCGGGGAACTGTTGCACGGTGACTGCAAGCGTCCTGAAGCCCGACGGCACCACACTCGTTCCCGGGTCGACGTTCGGGACGGCCGGAGGCTCGATCTACACGCGACTTTCCGTGACCGGCACGTACACCGTCTTGATCGACTACGTCACCGCGGCCACGGGGTCGGTGACGGTCCAGGTGCTCCGCGACAACGGTCCCCCGACAGCACCCGCGCTCTCCTTGGCGTCGACGACCACGGACGGATTCGTCCAGGGGACGAAGTTCTTCTACCGCCCGGCCGGCACGGGGGACGTCACAGTGACGGCGACCACGTCGGATGCCGGGTCGGGCATCTACCGCGTCGTCTTCCCGGGGCTCGGGGGCGGGCTCACGCCTTCGACTGCGACGAACGACTTCAGCTCCCCCTACCTGCAGACGTACAGCTGGTCGGGAACGGGGACGTACAACAACGCGGCCCTCTCGGTGACGGCCTACGACAACGTCGGTAACACGGCTTCGGCCACGTTCGGGGTCGTGCCGGACTCCGCCGCACCGACGACGACGGACAACACGGCCGCGATCACCAACGCCTGGAAGAACACGAGCCAGACGGTCGTCCTGACTCCGACCGACGGCACGGGGTCGGGCGTCGCTGCGACGTACCACACGACGGACGGCTCGACCCCGACGATGACCTCGCCCACGACGACGTCGTTCACGCTGAGCGCCGACGGCACCTACACGATCAAGTACTTCTCGGTCGACAACGTCACGAACACGGAGGCGGTCAAAACCGCCGGAACGGTGATCCGGATCGACAAGACGCCGCCGACCGCCACGATGACCGCGCCGCCGGCGAACATCCGCAACGGCCAGGTGCTGCAGGCCACTGCAAGCGATGCGCTGTCCGGAATCGCTTCCGTTTCCTACTACTACTGCGCAGGGGCGGCCTGCACGCCCTCGACGCTGATCGGCACGAGCTCGACCGGCCCGAGCTACTCCATCACGTGGTCGGGAATGCCCGCGGACGGCCCGTATCAGCTCCTGGCCCGCGCGACGGACGTCGCGGGCAACTCGACGGACTCCGCCAAGCGGAGCGTCACGATCGACAACACGGCGCCCGCGGCCCCGACGATCACCGTCAGCCCGTCGAACCCCAGCAACGCGACCGCACCGTCCTTCTCGTTCACCGGAGAGGCGGGCGCCACCTTCGAGTGCAAGCTGGATGCGGCTGCCTTCGCCGCGTGCACGAGCCCGAAGGCCTACACCGGCCAGGCCGCAGGCTCGCACACCTTCCAGGTGCGTCAGACCGACGTCGCGGGGAACCTCGGGCCCTCCGCCAGCTACACCTGGGTGATCGACCTGACTCCGCCGGCCGCTCCCGCGATCACGGCGAATCCGCCTGCGCTCTCGAACTCGCGCGCTCCGTCCTTCTCCTTCACCGGTGAGGCGGGCGCAACGTTCCAGTGCCAGCTCGACGGCGGCGGCTTCAGCGCCTGCACGAGCACGAAGGCATATGCAAGCGTCGCCGACGGATCGCACACGTTCCAGGTGCGCCAGACCGACACAGCAGGCAACATCGGGCCCAACGCCAGCTACACGTGGACGATCGACGCGACTCCGCCCGCAGCTCCGGCGATCACCGCCAACCCGGCGAATCCGACCAGCTCGACCTCGGCCTCCTTCTCCTTCACCGGCGAGGCGGGCGCAGCGTTCCAGTGCCAGCTGGACGGCGGCGGCTTCAGCTCCTGCACGAGCCCGAAGGCCTACAGCGGGCTCGCCGAGGGCTCTCATACCTTCAACGTGCGCCAGACGGACACCGCCGGAAACACGAGCGCCAACGCGACCTTCACGTGGACGATCGACACGACCGCGCCGACGGCACCGACGATCACTGTCAGGCCGCCGAACCCGAGCAACTCGACCTCCCCGTCCTTCTCCTTCACGGGCGAGGCCGGCGCCACGTTCCAGTGCCAACTGGACGGCGGCGGCTTCAGCGCCTGCACGAGCCCGAAGAGCTACTCCGGCCTTTCGGCTGTCTCCCACACCTTCCAGGTGCGGCAAACGGACACCGCCAACAACACGGGTCCGGCGGCGACCTACGCCTGGACGATCGACACGACGCCGCCGGTTGCCCCTTCCATCACCTCCAACCCGGCGAGCCCGACCAACTCGACGGCCGCTTCCTTCTCGTTCACTGGTGAAGCGGGCGCAACGTTCCAGTGCCAGCTCGACGGCGGCGGCTTCTCCGCCTGCACGAGCCCGAAGAGCTACTCCGGCCTTTCGGCTGTCTCCCACACGTTCCAGGTGCGGCAGACCGACACCGCCAACAACACCGGTCCCGCAGCGAGCTTCACGTGGACGATCGACACGACGGCTCCGGCCGCGCCTTCGATCACCGCGAACCCGGCGAACCCGACGAATCTCACGTCGGCTTCCTTCTCCTTCACGGGCGAGGCCGGCGCGACCTTCGAATGCGACCTCGACGGCGGTGGCTTCAGCGCCTGCACGAGCCCGAAGGCGTACAGCGGGCTGAGCGAGGCTTCCCATACGTTCCGCGTCCGCCAGACGGACACCGCCACCAACACCGGTCCGAACGCGACCTTCACCTGGACGATCGACACGAGCGCCCCGGCAGCGCCATCCATCGGATCGAATCCACCGGCGCTCTCGAACTCGGCGAGCGCCTCGTTCTCCTTCAGCGGGGAAGCGGGCGCCACGTTCCAGTGCCAACTGGACGGCGGCGGCTTCAGCGCCTGCACGAGCCCGAAGAGCTACTCCGGCCTTTCGGCTGTCTCCCACACCTTCCAGGTGCGGCAAACGGACACTGCCAACAAC
>Ga0307277_10001074_pt1 | contig 10613 bp, 11 predicted proteins | sample ER_DNA_116_FD_194473 | JGI IMG/M metagenome (GOLD analysis project Ga0307277, IMG submission 194473) | Bulk soil microbial communities from the East River watershed near Crested Butte, Colorado, United States - ER_DNA_116 | ecosystem: Environmental > Terrestrial > Soil > Floodplain | place...
CACCGACGATCTCGAACCGCGACTGCACCTGCGCGCGCAACGCGTTGTTCTCGTCGCGCAGGTCGAGGTGCTGCAAGGCGTTCCGCAGCGTGACCAGGATTCGGTCCGTGTCGAGCGGCTTTTCGAGAAAGTCGTATGCCCCAAGCTGCGTGGCGTCGACGGCGGTCTGGATCGTACCGTGTCCGCTGATCATCACGACGACGGCCCGCGGGTCGAGCTCGCGCAACCGCTTGAGCGCTTCGAGGCCGTCGATTCCCGCCATCTTCACGTCCATGAAGACGAGGTCGGGCGAGAACTTTCCGTATTCCGACAGCGCGTCGACGGCATTAGCGACCGCGCGCACTTCGTAGCTCTCGTACTCGAGGAGTTGCGAGAGGGCACCGCGAATGCCCTGCTCGTCGTCGACGATGAGAATCTTCCGGCTCACGAGCCGCTCGTCACGGAGTGCTCTTGAAGAGCGTGATCTTGCCGGGCTCGACGCGCACGTCGTTGATGTAATCGGGCACGACGAGTGGGAGCCCGTCGGGTGAGAGGCCTGCCGGACGTGCGCCGCGCTCGACACGGCGCAGCAGCTTGGGGATGGCGCGTGGCGGAATCGGGAAGTCGTGCAGGCGAATCTCCTGCACACGGAACTCGGCGAGTCCCGGTCGCAGGATGTGGAAGGATCCACCGAACTGCATCCGCTCGCGGTCGCTGAGGAATCCGCTCAGCGAGCCGAGTATGTCGCTGCCGCCGAAATCGGCGGGCTTTACCGACGCCCGAACATATAGGCGGTCGCCCAGAGCGGCGGCCTCGATACTATCGGCCGAGGGCGGCAGCTGTTTGACGAGTTGCTGGAGCACGTAGCTCGCGAGGTCCCCGGCCCGCACCGTTGCGAAGACCGGACCACGAGGTTTCTGGAGCGTTTCCAGCGCGGCGCGCATCCTCGCCGAACCCTCGGGCGTCAGCGGCTCCCATGCGCTTGTCGCCGCCGTCGTTTCAGACGCCGGTCTCAGTCCGGAGAACAATCGGTCGCGGAGCATCCATCCGAACCACGCGCCTAACGCCAGCACGACCAGGCAACCGATTTTCCTCAGCATGCATCCCCCCGTGTGGCGGTCCGAAGCCCCGAAGCGTGCAGCAGCCGGTAGCGCGGACCGGCCGACGTCGGTTCGCTCACCATCAGATCGACACTCTCGACATCCACCGTCTCCGAGAAGCTCGCGGCACGCGCCGCGCGCGCGAGGGCTCGCAGCGTTTCCCCAGTCGTTCCGTCGGGGACTCGCGCCACCGTCAGGTGTGGACGAAACGGGCGTCCGTCCGGCTCGAAACCCAGAGCGGCGCAGGACTCCTCGATGTCGTGGTGAAGCAGCTCGAGGCGGGGGTGCGGCTCGACGCCCAGCCAGACGACACGCGCACGACGGAAATTCGGGAATGCGCCGACTCCCCCGAGCGCGAGAGGTGCGTCGCCGTGTCGAGCGACAGCGGCGTCGACCGCCTGACTGAGCGCTGGTACGATGGAGGTCGGCTGCTCGCCCAAGAACTTCACGGTGAGATGCAGCCGATCCATGGCCACCCACCGCAGCCCGGGCGCGACACCGCGCAGAGGCTCCATCGCCTCATCGATTCGCGTCTTGACATCGGCCCCCGGATTAATCGCCAGAAACAACCGCACCCGCGCGCTCCCCTCTCGTGTGAATGTCAGTGAGGTCCAGCGCGACGTGGGTGAATCCATGTTCCAGCGCCAGCGCCACGATCCGCGCCCGCACGGCCGGCTTCGCGAAGCTGCTCCCCTGTACTTTCGGTCGAAGGACCGCCAGGCGCTGCTCCGCCTCCACGACGCACGGCACGCCGAGCGACGTGAGCGCGCTCTCGAGGGCGGCTGCCGTCATGCGGCGGTCACTCCGCCGAGGACGTTCAACGAGCCCGATCGGAATCCGCGCAAGTCCAGTGCGACGCGCGTGTATCCGGCCGCGCGCACGGCCTCACGCAGGCTCGTGGCATCGGCGCCGAGCCATCGCTCGAGCTCTCCCGGCGCGAGCTCGACGCGCGCCAGATCCCCGTGGTGCCTAACGCGAAGATCGCCGGCGATTCCAAGCGCGCGCAGCGCTCGCTCGGCAGCCTCGACGCGAGCCAGGCGGTCGGGTGTCACCGCGGTGCCGTACGGAATGCGCGATGACAAACAGGGCGACGACGGCTGCGACCAGGTTTGTATGCCGCGCTCATGTGACAGCGCCCGGATGTCCGCCTTCGAGAAGCCGAGCTCCGCGAGCGGCGAGCGCACGCCATGTTCGCGTGCCGCCGCCGCCCCGGGCCGATGTCCTGAGAGGTCGTCCCTGTTCGTGCCGTCGACGAGCACCGCCAGTCCTCGCACTCGAGCGATCGGCGCGAGCCGCGACCAAAGCTCCGTCTTGCAGAAGTAGCACCGGTTCGTGGGATTCGCGACGTACCGCGGGTCGAGCATCTCCTCGGTGTCGACCTCCAGCACAGGCACGCCGAATCGGTCTGCAACAGCGCGCGCCGTCGCCCACTGTTCGGCAGGGTACGATGCGCTGCGTCCGATGATAGCCAGCACGCTGTCTGCACCGAGCGCGTCGATCGCGACACACGCCAGATATGCCGAGTCCACGCCACCGCTGAAGCCGATCGCTGTTGACCCGAATCCCTTCAGCCAGGCGACCAACACGTGCTCCTTGGCGCGCGCTTCTGCCGATGCCGTCGCGGGCTCGGCGGCGGCAATTGGCGAATAAGGGAGATTGGGCAAGGCGCGATCGGACACTCGCGAAAGCTATCGCGTGGCGTCCTGTGCGTGGAAGGGTATCCGATCATCGTGCAAGCTCTCCTGCGAGATCGGACCGTGCGCCACCAGGCTGCGGCCGGGTGGAGTCATCGCTGTCGCGCCACCGCTGTCAGTCGCCGCCGGACGATAGCGCAGCGCTTCGGCGATCTGACCTTCGTCGATCGCTGGCGCCTCGTCGAGATCGGCGATCGTTCGCGCGACCTTCAACACGCGATGGTAGCCACGCGCGGACAGACCTAAGCGTTCCGCCGCGTTGGTGAGGAGCTCGCGAGCGGCTGGCAATACGGGTGTCCGCGCATCCAGCCATCGGCCGGCGACGTGAGCGTTGCACGAGACGCGTTTCAACGTTGCGTAGCGCTTCCTCTGCACGTCGCGTGCGGCCTCCACTCTCGCTCGGACGGCGGGCGAGGGCTCTCCGCCGGACACCGTTCCAAGCGTGCGCACGTCCACGGCTCCGACGGTGACGTGCATGTCGATTCTGTCAGCGAGTGGGCCCGACAGCCGGGCGCGATAGCGCGCGACATCCGCCGCGGCGCAGCTACAGGCACGGGTCGCGTCGCCCGTGTAGCCGCACGGGCATGGATTCATCGCCCCGACGAGCGTGAAGCGCGCCGGGAAAGTCACTGCGCCGCTCGCACGCGATACCACGACACGTCCGTCCTCGAGCGGTTGGCGCAATGCGTCGAGTACGTGGCGTGGAAACTCGAGCAGCTCATCGAGAAAGAGCACGCCGTGGTGCGCGAGGCTCACTTCGCCCGGTCGAGGTGTTCCACCGCCTCCGACCAGACCAGCGACGGATACGCTGTGGTGTGGAGCGCGAAACGGTCTTGCGTCGACGATTCCGTCGCTGAGCATTCCGGCCACCGAGTGGATTGCCGTTGCTTCCAGACGCTCATCCTCGGTGAGCGATGGCAGGATCCCCGGCAGGCGGCGCGCGAGCATCGTCTTCCCCGCGCCTGGCGGGCCAACGAGCAACAGATTGTGCGCACCCGCGGCCGCTACCTCGAGCGCTCGTTTGGCGGAACGCTGCCCGGCCACGTCCGAGAAATCGGGCGAGCTGTTATCTTCGCGGCGCGGCGTGGCCTTGTGCGCGGTGTTCGGAACCCGTCCTGCGCGCAGCGCATCAACGAGCTCGTAGAGCGTCGCCGGTGCGGACAGCTGGATGCTTGCCACGAGCGAAGCCTCGCTGACGTTCGGCGCCGGGAGCACGAGAATGGCGCGCGCGCCGGCACGCGACACTCGGCGCGCGACGGGCAGTGCCCCGCGCACGGCGCGGATCGAGCCGTCGAGTCCGAGCTCGCCGACGACGACGAGGTCTTCAACGGCAGACACCGCAAGCTGGCCGGTCGCGGCGAGGATGCCGAGCGCGATCGGCAAATCGAACGCCGTTCCCTCCTTACGGATGTCCGCCGGCGCCAGATTGACCGTTAGGCGCCGAGGCGGCAGGACGAATCCGGCGTTGACGATCGCCGCCGACACCCGTTCCCTGCTCTCCCGGACCGCGCCCGCCGGCATGCCGACGACGCTGAACTGTGGCAGCCCCTGCGCCGCGTCGACTTCTACGGTGACGTCGTACGCCTCGATCCCGAGGACGGCGGCCGAGCGGACGGCGGCAAGCATGACCGCATGCTAGCTCACGGATCTCCGCCGGCGTGATCGTTTGGGCGCCGAGCGGATCGCAGTCGCGCCGTCAATCAGAGGGGAAACCGACTCGGGCACGCACTCGCGCCATCTGGCCGAAATGTCGCCGCGCGTGCTGGACGAGTATGCCCAGCGCGTCTCCGAGGTTGATCCGGACCAGGCTCGTGACGGGCGAGGCGAGCTTCACCCGTCGGAGGTCCACCGTCCGCGCGCGCGCGAGTCGCTCGAGGAGCTGCTCTTCTCGCGCGAGGAACTCGTCGAGGACATTCGGACGCGGCTCGGGCGCCGGCCGGAAGATCTTCGGCGCGGGCAGTTTTCGGTCGGACGCGAACGAGCGGACGAGCATGCCGCCGACGAGTGTCGGCGACCACGGCGCGTCCTCATCGGCACGCCGCACATCGGGCGCGTCGATCCGCGGGCCGAGCAGCGAATCGTAACTGTCGTAAACGATGCAGAGGTGTTCCAGGACGTCGGCAATGCTCCACCCGCCGTCCGCCGGATGCCAGCCAAGCTGGCTGTCGCTGAGCGGTCTGACGAGCAACTCGACGCGGGCGTCCGTCTCGCGTGCCGTGCGCGACAATTCTTCGAGGTAGACGACCTGCGGCTGAGCAAGCATACAAGAGAGCGACGCGCGTTAGGCCTCACGCGGGCGCTAGATACTGCCTCCCTTGCCGTCCTGCCCGTAGTAGGCGTGGATGCACGCCGTGACGAGCTTCTCCCGCAGCCGTAGCTGTTCCGCGCGCGCCGCAATCGTCGGCGGATCGGGCAAGGTGGCGTAGAGTGCCTTGAAGGCGATGATGAGCTCCTCCGGCCGCATCGAACGCTCCCGGGCTTCGCGGACAACCACCGCGACGGCCTGCTCGAGCCCGGGTTCCGGAGCGGATTTCCGCTCGAGGTGGAGGAGGACGGCCGTCCGCAGTACGGCAAGCGTCTCGTCCGAGAGGGGACGCAGTTCCGGAGAGAACCGGGAATCGTGGGCCATCATACGGGCCTCGCGAGGCGAAGTCGTGACGCGCGCGCGGGAGGACGCACGCGAAGGCACCATCATATCGCCCGACAACCGGCACGTCAAATGTTTGTCGGTCTAGGCCTTGCAACGGCATGCCAAAATTCCGCCGACCTGCGGGCGCTCCCTTCGATCCGAGTTCTGGTGCAGAAGCCGAAAGCGCGCGTGCTTATTCTCGCTCGCGATTCCGTGATCGCCGCCCTCATCGGCATGCTGGTCGAGATGGACGGCTATGACCCCGCCTTCCCAGCACCCGGCGAAGCCGCGGAGCAGGCGCTCGCACGACTGAGAGCGCCAATCGTCGTCTGCGCCGATTGTGACATACCCGAGGTCCAATCGGACCTCTTCTATGCGCGCGTCGCCCGCAGCAAAGCCCGGGTCGTCATCTTCGGCACACCCAGGTCAGAAGAGCGGATGAAGGAGCTGGCCGCCCGCCGCGCGCTCCACTACTTCGTGCTTCCCACCGACAGGGCTACCCTCGCCCGCGTTCTCGACGCAGCGCTTCAGGAGAATCAAGCCGCCCCATCACGCCAGCGCTGACATGACGAGTACCATGCGCGCGGCCGTCTATGCTGGTGCGGGCGGACCGGAGGTGATTCGCGTCGAGCGGCGACCGATTCCCCAACCGGACCATGGTGAGGTGCTGATTCGCGTCCACGCGTCGGCGATGAATCGCGCCGATGTGCTGCAGCGTCAGGGTCGTTATCCGCCACCACCGGGCGCGCCGGCGGACATTGGGGGAATGGAGCTGGCCGGCACGGTGGTCTCGCTCGGATCGGGCGCGCAACGGTGGCGCGCCGGCGACCGCGTGTTCGGTCTCATAAGTGGCGGCGCACACGCCGATTTCGTCGTCGCGCACGGCAGCACGCTCGCCGCTGTTCCCGATACCATGAGCTGGACCGACGCCGGCGCGGCGCCAGAAGCATTCATCACCGCGCATGACGCCCTCGAACAAGCAGCCGCGCGGGAGGGTGACTACGTTCTCGTGCACGCAGTCGCGAGTGGTGTCGGTCTCGCCGCTATTCAGCTGGTTCGTGCCCGTCGCGCGACACCGCTCGGCACGTCACGCAGCGCCGAGAAGCTCGAGCGCGCGCGCGATTTCGGCCTCGCCGCGGGCTTTCCGGCGCAGCACGGCGTGGACGGTCTCGCCGACTGGGTGCTTTTGCGCACAGAGGATCACGGAGCCGACATCGTACTCGATCTCCTCGGTGGGGAGTACGTGCCGGCAAGTGTGAAATCCCTGGCGATGCGTGGGCGGCTCATCCTGATCGGCACGCTGGCTGGCGCGGAGGCGACGGTACCACTCCATGTCGTGCTGCGACGTCGCCTGACGATTCGCGGAACGGTTCTCCGCTCGCGCACGTTCGACGAGCGTGCGCACGATACGCGAGGCTTCGAGCGCGATGTGGTGCCGCTCCTGGCGGCGGACACGGTGCGGCCGGTGGTCGATACGGTGCTCCCGCTCGAGCGCATCGCCGAAGCACATGAAATCGTCGAGTCCAACCGCACCTTCGGCAAGGTTGTGATCCGCATGACGGACGAGGAGGCCTGAACCAATAGTGGGCATCGCGACCTTCAATCCAGCAACCGGCAAGACTGTGCGCACGTTCGAGCCATACGATTCGACCGAGATCGATCGTCGACTCCAGCGTGCCGCGACCGCCTTCGCGACCTGGCGCCGCACGCCGGTTCGCGCACGCGTCGCCGCGGTCGCCAGGCTGGGCGAGCTGTTCGAGGCCGAGAAGGACCGACTTGGCGCGCTGATGACGCTGGAGATGGGCAAGCCGATCAAGGCCGCGGTCGAGGAAGCCGCGAAGTGCGCGACGGCCTGCCGCTACTACGCCGAGCATGGCGAACGGCTGCTGGCGCCGCGCGTCATCGTCGACGGTCCGGAGAAGGGTGAGGTCATCTATCAGCCACTGGGCCCGGTGCTGGCGGTGATGCCGTGGAACTTTCCATTCTGGCAGGTCGTGCGCTTTCTCGCGCCGAGCCTAACGGCCGGCAACGTCGGATTGCTCAAGCACTCGTCGAACGTGCCGCAGTGCGCGCTTGCGATCGAGGAGCTGTGCCTGCGTGCTGGGTACCCGGACGGCGTATTTCAGACGCTCCTTATCGGCTCGGACGCCGTCGAGCAGATACTGTCCGATCCCCGTGTCGTCGCTGCAACGCTGACCGGCAGTGAAGGTGCGGGCCGAGCCGTGGCCTCGACGGCCGGCAAGTATCTCAAGAAGACAGTCCTCGAGCTGGGAGGAAGTGATCCGTTTCTCGTCATGCCGAGCGCGGATGTGAAACGTGCCGCGAGCACGGCCGTCATCGCCCGCACCATCAACAATGGCCAGAGTTGTATCGCGGCCAAGCGCTTCATCGTGCATGACGACGTCGCCGACGACTTCACGCGCGTGCTCGTCGACGGGATGGCGGCGCTCCGGGTCGGGGATCCCGCGGATCCGGCGACGCAGCTCGGGCCGCTCGCCTCGCCACAGGTGGTCGACGACATCGAGAAACAGGTGCGCGACAGCGTCGCGCGAGGAGCGCGCGTCCTCACCGGCGGCAAGCGCCTCGACCGGCCGGGCTGCTACTACGCGGCGACGGTCATCACCGATGTCGAGCGCGACACCCCTGCCTATCGCGAGGAACTGTTCGGTCCTGTCGCCGTGTTGTTTCGCGCCCGCGACGCCGGGGATGCGATTCGCATCGCGAACGACACCGGCTTCGGACTGGGAGCTTCGGCCTGGACACGCGACGACGCCGAAGCGCGGCGCTTCAAGGACGAGCTCGAGGCGGGGATGGTCTTCATCAACGGGATGGTCGCGTCCGACGCGCGTTTCCCGTTCGGCGGGATCAAGCGCTCCGGCTACGGACGCGAGCTCGCCGACGTCGGGATCTACGAGTTCGTCAACGTGAAGACCGTCCGCATCGGAGGCGGTGTCACGCTCTCCGAGTGATCGTTAGGCGCCGGTCCGCACGTCGAGCCCGAAGAGCCGCGCCCACCACTGCCGTTTCTTCTCACGCTTGAACACCGCCGCCGTGCAGCGGCGCCACTCACCGAGCATCTGCGCGGCATCGGCAAACCGCGCATCGGGATTGGGCGCGAGGCCTCGGCGAAGCCACCCTTTGATCTCCGGCGGATAGGCGTCCGTATCGAACCGGCCGGCGAGCTGCCGGGCGAGGATCTGGCGTCCATCCGTATCGCCGAACGGCGGTTGGCCGGTCAGGACGAAGGCGACGATGGCGGCAACGGCGAAGCAGTCGACCGACGCCGTCTGCGGCTCGCCGAGTAGCTGTTCCGGTGCCGCGAAGGCCGGCGTGCCCGTCGCGGTGCTGCGATCGAGCCCGGAAATGTTGGCAATGCCGAAGTCGGTGATTCGCCAGCGCCGATAGCGGTCGATGAGGATGTTCTCTGGCTTCAGATCGCGATGCACGATACCCGACCCGTGTGCCGCCGCGAGGCCATCGAGTACCGACTCGACTTGTGGTGCGACTTCGCTCAGTGGCCGCGGCCCCGAGCGAGCGAGCAGCTCGGCAACCGACCCGTTCTCGGCCAGCTCCATCGTGTACCAGACGATCTCGCCGCGCCCATCCCAATCGTAGATCGGCACGATCGCCGGATGCGCAAGCTGCGCGGCGAGACGCGCCTCCTTCCGAAAGCGCGACACGGCCACGTCGTCACGCGCGATGTTCGGGTGGAGCATCTTCAGCGCGACCTCGCGCTCGAGCGTCAGATCGCGAACCCGCCACACCGATCCGAAGGTCCCGGTCCCGAGCCGCGCCAGCACGTCGTAGTCGTCGGCCGTTGCCCAGCGCAGTCGAGCTTCCTCGTTCTCCGGCGGTTGCAACCCCGACGACTCGTCCTGAAAGCTCAGCGTTCGCGCCGAAACGCCGCGGTCGAGCGATCGCAGCAGCGCCGAGACCGTCGGAAAACGCAGCGCGGGATTGGCGTTCAGGGCCTGGTCGAAGATCCTCGCAACCGCGGCCGGGAACTCCGGACGAACGAGGCCTAACGGCGGCGTCGCGCCGGCGATCGGATACTCGCCGGTCAGCATCGCGAAGCAGACGGCGGCGAGCTGCCACTGATCGCTCGCCGGCGTCGGATCCCACGCACCCCCTACCCACTCGGGGGGAATGGGCATGAAGCGACGGTCGGGTGTCGCGCCGGGCGGAATGTCTGCGCGCGGCAAGGCCCACTGCCACCCAAGCATGAACAGCCGTCCGGTCGGCGTCAGCCAGGCGCAGTCGAGCGAGACCGCGCCGTGCGTCGCGCCGGCATCGTGCAGATAGGCGAGCGTCGATCCGATGCCCCGCGCGACCTGCATCACGTACTTCATGTCCTCCAGGCCTAACCGTCGCAGCCGACCGCCAACGGTCTCGCCGGCGATCCAGCGCCGCAGGTACCCCGGCCCACGCCGGGTGTCGCCAAAGGTGGCCCAGTAGTGGTACGTCGTCGGCGCGGACGGATGGCCGCGATGGGCGAGCGCTCTTGCTTCCGCCGCGAGCCACGGCGCGTGTGCGGGATCGGGCGCCGTCACGAGCGACAGCGATCGCCCGAGTGCGTCAACGACCTCCTGGAAGTGCCGGTACTCCGCCCACGCGCCTTCCGAACCCCACCGCCAGCCAGGCGGCAGCAGCCACTCCGCGAGGTGCTGCGGCAGCGACGTCGAAACGCGATAGAGCGATGGCTGGGCGGCGACGGGTACGCCACCAGCCGGTGTTGCCATGGTCACGGACACGCCGAAAGATACCCTTACGAACGCGCCGCGCGCAGCACGACGCGAACGGCCGTGCCGCGCCCACGTTCGCTGTCGACGATGATCGTGCCACCCCACCCGTCGACGAGACGCCGGCTGATCGCCAGTCCGAGACCACTCCCGCTCGTGCGCGTCGAAAAATGCGGCTCGAAGATCCGTGGCAGCACATCCGCCGGAATTCCCTCGCCGTCGTCCGTCACCGAGATGCGTATCTCGTCATCGGTCCGCTCGACGGAGATGGTTACGGTCCGCGCGCCCGAGAGCCGTGCATTTTCGGCGAGGTTGAGTAGAACGTCGCGGAGCTCGCCTTCGCGAGCCAGTCCGATGGCCGGGCGGTCGGCGCCAAGCAGTGTCCAGTCGATGGCTCGATCCTCACCCATGCGCTCGAGCTCGACGATGCGCTGCAGAACAGGCGCGACGTCCACCGGTTCCGCGGGCGGCT
>Ga0307277_10001075_pt1 | contig 10612 bp, 11 predicted proteins | sample ER_DNA_116_FD_194473 | JGI IMG/M metagenome (GOLD analysis project Ga0307277, IMG submission 194473) | Bulk soil microbial communities from the East River watershed near Crested Butte, Colorado, United States - ER_DNA_116 | ecosystem: Environmental > Terrestrial > Soil > Floodplain | place...
GGTTGGCGGCTGGGTCTCGCGATCTGCAAGGACACGGGCATCCCACAACATGCGTCCGAGACTGCCGCCCTCGGGATCGACGCATACATCGCCGGGGTACTCGAGTTGGCGGCGGACGCGGCCGTTCCCGATCAGCGCGCCCGTCGCGTCGCCGCGGACCACCGGGTCTGGGTGGCGATCGCCAGCTTTGCCGGGTCGACCGGTGGCGGGTACGCCGAGGCGGCCGGCGGTTCGGGCATCTGGGGCGCGGACGGGATCGTCGTCACGCGAGCGGGGCGGGAGACCGGAGCGGTGGTCCGCGCGACGCTCACCTGACCGCGGCGAGGGTGCGGAGCGCGTCGGCGAGGCGTCCCACGTCGTCCGGGCCGTTGTAGAGCGCGCTCGAGACGCGGATCAGGCGGCGGGTCGGGTCGGGCGGCTCGGCCGCGGGGACCGGCCACGTCCCGATCGGCACCTCGATCCCGAAGCGGTCGAGGAGCACCTGCTGGAGCGGGTCGGTGTCCAGTGGCGAGGATCCGGCGCCGGCCATCGCGAGAGGACCGGTCGAGGGCAGCGGCAACGCGACCATCGAGCCGAGCATCGACTCCGGCGGGAGGGCGGCAATGTCAAGGTCGAGAGCGTCGGCCATGCTCGCCCTCGCGATGTGCGTCAGCTCGTGGTTGCGGGCCATCACGGCCGGCCATCCACCCTTGACGAGGCCACCGATCATCCGGATGCTGTCGGCGGTCGTCAGCCATGGCGTCGGGTCGAGCGTCCCCTGCCAGTCGAACTCGGCCCGATAGCGCGTCGGGGCAGCACCCGGCACTGGCCCGTCGAGCGTCGCGTTCGCGCCGTGCGAGATCGTGTTCGGCCGGATCCCGGGTTGGCGGTCGCGTCGAGCGTGGAGAAATGCGGCGCCCTTCGGCGCGCAGACCCACTTGTGGAGGTTGCCGGTGTACCACGCGGCGCCGAGCCCGTCGAGGTCGAGGGGCAGCATGCCGGGCGCGTGGGCGCCGTCGACGAGGGTCTCGATGCCGCGATCCGCCAGGGCGGCGACGAGCCGCTCGACCGGGAAGACGAGCGCCGTCGGGCTCGTCACGTGACTGAACACGGCGAATCGCGTCCGCTCGGTGACGGCGCCGAGGATCGCGTCCGCGACGGCCACCGGCCCGAGCGTCGGAAACGGGATCCGGGCGACGACGACGCGTGCCCCGTCCCGCTCCGCGACGTACCGCAGGACGTTGATCACCGCGTTGTACTCGTGATCGTCGGTGAGCAGCTCGTCGCCCGGCTCGAAGTGGAGGGAGCGGACGACCGCGTTGACGGCGCCGGTCGCGTTCGTGACGAAGGCGAGGTCGTCGGGATTCGCTCCGACGAACGTCCCGAGGGTCGCGCGCGCGTCCGCGAGAAGAGGCGTCAGGTCGCGCGCCAGGAACTGGACCGGCTGCGCCTCCATCCGGTGTCGCCATCGCTGTTGCGCGTCCAGGACGTCGCGCGGTGTGGCTCCGAACGAGCCGTGATTCAGGAACGTGATCGCGGGGTCCAGGGCCCAGTGAGGGGCCAGGTCAGACGGCATCGGCCGATGATGACGGGTACACTCGGAGCGTGGGTGCGGTGGACACGATGGACACATTCTTCGAGCTGCTGAACGCGGGCGATCGCGAGTCGGCGGTCAAGCTCATGGCCGACAACGCGGAGATGCGAATCCACGTCCGGGACAGCGCCCAGACCCTCCGCGGGATCGACCGGGTGGGTGGCTGGTTCCTCCGCAGCGACTCGGGCCTGAAGATGATCCCGGCCGATGTCCGCGACACCGGCAACACGTACGAGGCGGACATCCTCGTGGTCCGGCCGGGCACGCCGTCATTCCATCTCGACGCCACGTTCCGCGTCGAGGCCGGCAAGATCACCTCGATCAACCTGGCCCAGCGCTAGCCGCTGGGTTCGGCCCGGCGTCGGCCCGGGTACGCCCCCAGCCGCCTTCGGCCCGGATCTCCGATCAGGGCGCCGCGGACGAAGAACCCGCCGGCTGTTCCGGCGGCGCCTCGCTGGGCGTCGGGATCGTGATCTGCTGGCCCTCCGAGATCTTGTTCGGGTTCTTGATCTGCGGGTTGGCGGCCAGCAGCTGCTCCAGGGTGAGCCCATGGTTCGACGCGATCTTCAGGAGCGTCTCGTTCTTCTTGATCGTGTAGATGAACGGCGTCGGGCCGGGCGCCTCCGTCACGACCGGCGACGGGCTGCCGCTCGCGGACGCCGGGCTGCCGCTCGCGGCCGGCCCCGGGTTGCTCCCGAACCCGAGCACGAACGGCAGGAAGAAGAGGGCGATCGCCGCGATCGCGACGGCCCCCGCCATGACGCCCAGCCGCGGCACATTCGGCATGCCGACCCGCGTCCGGATCGTCGGATAGGCCTCGTAGCGGCGAGGCCGCTCCCAATCGGGTCCGTCGTCAGTGCCGCCGAGATGCTGCTCATAGGCTCGCGGGCGCCGGGCGGGCCGGCGTGGCTCGTCCCCGTCTGCATCCGACTGGGCGGTCAACCGGTCGTCGTCTGCGGAGCGGCGGCGCCCACCGAGATCCGAGCGATCCGATGTCGCGTCCACCGACGCGGCGCGAGCCGCGGAAGCCGCAGCGGCCGCGGCGAGGGCGTCAGCGTCGGGGGGGCCCGGATCGGCGTGCGGAGCCGGGCCGCCGGCCAGACGATCCGCCGCGCTCCCGGCCAGACCCTGTCCCGGTTCGGTGGATCGGTGACTGAGGAACGGCGGCGCGGTCGCGTCGGGTCGGCCGACGGCGCCCTCATCCGAGGCGAGCCAGGGCGGCGGAGCGGCCCAGTCGCGCGGCGGGTTTCGACGGGCACCGAAGTCGTCTGCGTCGCCGAGATCGCGATCCGGTTCCGCCACGGCGGGTCGCGCCGGCTCGGACCCTGCCGGGTTGGGCGCGCCGGCCGCGTCGACCGCATCGCCGTCAGCTTCGATGCCTCCGGCCGCGGCCGTCGCGAACCCGGCCCCGGCTCCAGCCACTACCGCGCCGGCGGCCGCGGCGCCGGGTGTCGATGAACCCCCAGCGGCACCCCCAGCCGCCGAAGATGCCTTCTGCGCAGCCGCCGCGTCGGCGGCATCTCGCGCCCGTGCGGCCTCCCGCCTGGCCCAGTCCTGGAAGGTCGGGCAGACGGGAAATGCGCTCGAGAGGCAGTAGGCCTCCTGGTGGGCGAACGCGCGCGGCGCGGGATGCGGTTCGGCGTAGCAGCGGTGCCGATGGTCGGGAACCGACGCGCGTTCGTCGCGATCGTCCTCGAACGCCACGAACGGACAGGCCGATGCGCCGTCCGCGAGCGGGAGGCCGCGTTCAGTCACCGGTCGATGATACCGACCCGCTTATCCATCGGCCGACGGCCTGCCCCCTGCGCGGCCGCGGGAGGCCGCCGAGACCGGGGCGGGCGAAGCCGGCGCTGGGGGCGGGGGAAGGCGGCCGTCGGGACCGGGCCAGCCCATCACGACCGTGTTTCCCGAGGAGGCCTCCAGCTGCTGCAGGAGCCTGAGCTGGAGTAGCCCCGGGTTCTCGTCGACGAGACGCCCGGCATTCGCCAGGGAGCGAAGCGCCGCGGTCTCGCCGCGAGCCCGTTCGAGAGCCGCTTCACCCTCGCGGCGAGCGGCGACGATGCCGGCGAACGCTCGCTTGAGCTCGCCCGGGACCATGACGTCCCGGACGTCGACGCCGAGCAGCTCCACCCCGAGCCGGGCCAGCTCGGTGGCGACGGCCGCCCCGGTCGCCGGGCCGATCTCGCCACGAGCGCCCAGGATCTCGTCGGCGGTCCGGCCGGCGATCGCGTCACGGAGGCCGGCCTGCAGGGCGACATACAGGGCTCGCAGGAAGTCCTGGTCGCCGGTCACCGCGGCAACCGGGTCCGCGATCACGTAGTGGGCCGTCAGGCTGACCTTCAGCGCGACCCCGTCGGCGGTCAGGATCTCCTGGCCGGGAACTGTCAGGCTCGTGGGCCGGGCATCGAGGACGCGGACCTCGTTGAACCCGCGGAAGCTGACGTGCGGCCCCGAGTCGACGAGCCCGCTGAACCGTCCCGTACGGTAGCGCAGGCCCCGCTGATAGTCGTAGATCGTCACGAACCGGACGAACGGGCGCGCCAGGATCGCGACGATGACGACGACGAGGAGCGGGACGAGGACGATCTCCACCAGGCGTCCCTCCGGCGTTTGCGGTTGATGCCCGTCGCGACGGGTCGCGAGGCGGCGGCGGAGGCCCGAAGCCTGCAGGGCCGTCGGCTCGATTGCGTTCAGGCAAGACCCGGTCGCGGCGAGCGTTGGAGCAGGATTCGAACCTGCGGAGCCAAAGGAGCCGGTCGATCGCAGGACCCTGACCGGCGATGCCGGGCCTGGGCTGACTCACCGCCTCCGTCGCACGATCGTAGGCCATCGACAGGCGGCTGACCAGCCGCCGCCGCACGAGATCGCGACACGTTTGACAGCCGGACCGGACCCTCCGAGACTCCGATTCACCGCTCGAACCCGCACGATGACGCGGTCCCCGAGCCCTTCAGCGCCCGCGAAGGAGATCCATGTTCCGTCTGAACGACATCCTCGCCCCGAAGACAACCGTCCGAGCCCATTGCGACCTGCCGTGCGGCGTGTACGACCCCGAGCAGGCCCGAATCGAGGCCGAGTCCTGCTACAAGATCATCGAGAAGATGGGCCAGAACAGCGACCCGACGTTCACCGCCCGGGCCATCGACATCAAGGAGGAGCGGGCGGAGCTGGCAAAGCACCATCTCGACGTCCTCTGGCACGACTACTTCAAGCCCGAGCACCTCGACAAGGTCCCGAACCTGCACGAGCTCTTCTGGAATGCCACGAAGCAGGTCTCGAAGGTCAAGGCCTCGACGGACATCGCCGACGCGAAGAAGCTCCTCGACCTGATCGACGAAGTCGACGCAGCCTGGAAGGCGACCGGCGGCGCGGAGAAGACGCGGGTCGTCCGCCAGACGGCCTGACTGGCGGCGGGCCAGGCCCGATCCGCATGACCGAACCGAAGCCCCGCCCGGCGGCGGGGCTTCGCCGCGATCGCGGGCCGTGGCGCGTCGCCGTCAGCGAGTCGTCGATGCGACCGGCGATCGAAGAAGGCGATTGGCTCCTGGTCGACCCGACGATCCGCCGCTGGCCCCGCCGGGGCTCGATCGTCGTGATCCGCGAGCCCGACTCCGACACCCTCGCGATCAAGCGGATCGCTGCCGGACCAGGCGATCGCGTCGAGCTCGACGAGGGCCATCTGGTCCTCGGCGCCGACGAGGCGTGGCTGCTCTCCGACGCGGCCGACGCCGAGCTGCTCGCGGCTGGTCTCGGCCAGCCCATCGATTCGCGCCGCTACGGACCCGTGCCGCTCGAGTGTCTGCTCGGGCGGGCGTGGTTCCGGTATGGCCCGCTGCGCCGGATCGGGCGGATCGCGCCGAAGGAGGTCAGGCGGTAACGGCCTCGCCCCGGGCCAGCTCGACGCCGGCCGCCCGGACGTCGTCCGCGAAGGCCTCCTGCGTCTCGGTCGTCGGGTCCCATCGCGTCGGGAAGCAGACGATGCGATCGAGACCGATCTCGGCGAACGAGCCGATGAGATCGACCCGGGCCTGGCCCGGCGCCCGGACGTCCTCGTCCCGGACGTAGAGCGAGAAGCGGAGCGTCGACGGGTCGCGGCCCTCGTCCTCGCAGCGCCGGCGGACCTCGACCATCCGTTCGGCGATCTCCGGGGCGTCGAGGAAGACGTAGTTCAGCTCGTCGGCGAACTTGATCGCGTAGCCCGCGGTGCGGCGCTCGCCGTTGCCGCCGACGATGATCGGGATCCGCGGCTGCTGGATCCCCTTCGGAATGTTGATGGCGCCGCGGACGTGAGCGTGCTCGCCTGCGTACGTGGCACGGCCCGGGGCGAGCATCCGGGTGATGACTTCGAGGTCGTCCCCGAAGGCATCCATCCGCTCACCGATCGGCGGGAAGCCGTAGCCGTAGGCCTCCCACTCGTCCTTCTTCCAGCCGGCGCCGATCCCGAGCTCGAACCGGCCGCCGCTGATCACGTCGATCGTCGACGACAGCTTTGCCGTATGGGCGGGGTTGCGGAAGCCGGTGCAGACCACCATGTGACCGAGGCGGACGCGCCGCGTTGCCATCGCGAGCGCCGACAGGACGCTGAACGACTCGAACGTGATCTCGTCGGTCGGCTCGGGGACCGTGTGGAAGTGGTCGAAGACCCAGAGCGACTCGAACCCCAGCTCCTCCGCCTGCGTCGCCAGCTGGACGGTCCGGGCCCACGCTTCGGCGGGATCCCAGCCGTCGTACTCGCCCTTCCAGCCCTGCGGGGCCATCAGCCCGACCTGCATGCAAGCACCTCCGATATCGTCGCGTCCTGCGCCCAATGGTCGGTCGTCCGGCGAAACCGTGCGTTGCGGGAGCGTTGCGCTTGCCATACTCGATCGATGACGACGTTCGACCCGGCGGCTCCCCTGGCGGCTGCCCCCGACCCGTGGCACGAGACGGATGCGCCATCGAGACGGTCCGCCCCGCCCTATCACATGACCGACATGATCGCGGCAGAGCCGTTCGTGGCCGAGCGCGTCCTGGCCCGGTTCGCCGATCCGCAGGGACCCGCCGGTCGCCTGGCCGGCGCGATCGGCCAGGCCACGACGTCCGGTACCCCCGTCATCGTGACCGGCTGCGGCACCAGCGAACACGGCGCCCAAGGCATCGCCTTGATGATCCGCGAGGCGCTTCGTGCGGGCGGCCTGCCGAGCGGCCCGTCGACCGTCCTGGCGGCGCAGGCCTTCGAGCTCGCCCTCGACCCGCCGACCGGCGGGCTGGTGATCGGTGTCTCCCACGAGGGCGGCTCGGTCGCGACGATCGACGCGCTCGAGGCAGCGGCCGACGGCGGCGCCAAGACGGCCCTGATCACGGCCAGCGCCGGCTCGCCGGCTGCCGACGCCGCGGGGCCGGACCTGATCCTCGAGACGGTCGAGCTCGATCATGGCTGGTGCCACACGATCGGCTATTTGTCGCCGCTTCTCGCCGGAGCCGCGACGGGCGCGCAGCTGTCGGGCAGCCCGCTCGATCCGGGGATCGTCCGGGGCCTCCTCGCGACCGGGGCCAGGGACGAAGCCGGCGCGGAGAAGATGGCGTCCGCGCTCGGCGATGCGTCGACTCTGCTGATCGTCGGCTCGGGCGCCGATCGGCCGGCGGCCCGGGAGCTCGCCCTGAAGATCGAGGAGGCCGCGTGGCTGCCGTCGACGATGCGCGATCTCGAGACCCTGCTCCACGGCCACTTGCCGGCGACTGACGGATCGACCGGCCTCGTCCTGATCCTGACCGACCGCGACGGTCGCGCGGAGCGGGTGGATCGGGCGCGCCAGGCGCTAACCGCCGCGCAGGTGATCGGGTTGCGGGCCGGAGCGATCGTCTCGCGTGATATCGACGCATTGATCGATTCCGACCTGACGCCCGCCGGCCGCCTGGTCGTCGACGAGGCGCCCGAATTGCCCACCCCGGTCGCGGCGCTCATCGGCAGCGTGACGCCGCTCCAGCTCCTGACCGAGCGGATCGCCCGCGCCCGCGGAACGAACCCCGACCTGATCCGCCGCGAGGACCCGGTCTACCGATCGGCGGCCGACGCCGCGGGCTGATCTTCGGCAGGCGCGTCGCCCGGCGCCGCCTGCTCCGCGGCGCGCTTGATCGCCCCGGCGCGAATGCGAAGCTGGCGGCGCATGTAGCGATCGAGAACGATGGCGTCGACGATCCGACCGATCCAGCCGAGCGGCGATGCGTGCCGCCAATCGTCGGTCATCGTCGTTCCGTTCCCGTCCGAGCTGAACCCATGCTCGTGGCGAAACGACGCGAATGGGCCGGATACCTGCTCGTCTACGAATAACCACGGCGGATCAAACGCCGTGATTCGGCTCGTAAGCTGCATCGCCACGCCGAAATGGCGTGCCCGCCACGTCACGGTTTCGCCAAGCTCGATCAATCCGGACGTCCGACCGCTGACAGCCTTCTCGCTGCTCGACGTCATCGAGGTCTGGTGAAGGTCGATATCTCTCGCCAGGTCGAATACCCGGGTGATCGGGGCCCGGATCCTCGTCTCGAGCCGTATCCGACCCATGATCAGAAGAGCGCCTCGGCCATGAGGTCGATCATCTCGAGGTCGCGCGGGATGAAGTCCTGGAGCATGAGGCGCTCCGCGCCCGCGTCCACGAAGCGCTGGACCATCGCCTTTGCCGCGTCTGGCGTCCCGAGGATCCAGCGCGGCTCCCGCGCGGCGAACCACGCGTCGCCGCCGGTCTCGTCGCCGAATGCCGCGAGCAGCTCCGACTTCCGCCGCGCCAGCTCCGCTTCGTCGCGCCCGATCAGGACGCCGGCCATGACCGAGCGAGCGATCGTCGCCGGATCGCGCCCGATCGCCTCACATGCCGCATTCAGCGCGGCGTACTTCTCGACCGCGATCTCCGGCGAGGACGACGACAGGTTGAACTCGTCCGCGTAGCGGGCCGCGATCCGGAGCCCTCGCGGTGAACCCTCGCTGCCGGCGAGCAGCCGCGGTCGCGCGGCTCCGTTCGGTCCGACCGGCCGGCCGGGCCGGGCGATGGGCTTCGGGTGGAAGGATGCTTCCTCGATCGTGACGTGCTTCCCGTTGAACGACCAGCCGTCGGGCTCGCCCCAGAGGCCGTGGAGCACCGCGAACTGCTCCTCGAGCATGTCGGCGCGCTCACCGATTTCCGGAAACGGCAGCCCAAGCTGGCGATGCTCCGGCTCGTTCCAGCCGGCGCCGAGGCCGAACTCGACCCGCCCGCCGCTCATCTCGTCGACCGTCGTCACGACCTTTGCCAGGTTGCCGAAATGGCGAAAGGTGACAGGTGAGACCAGCGTCCCGAGCGTGATCGTCGTCGTCTCTCGGGCAAGGCCGGCGAGCACCGCCCACGCGTCGGTCGTCGGCTCACCCGACGGGCCCGGGAAGCTCTGGTAGTGATCGGATCGGAAGAACGATTCGAACCCGACGGCCTCGGCTCGCTGGACGATCGCGAGCTGATCGTCGTACGAGAGCCCCTGCTGGGGCTCGATCATCAGGGCGAAGCGCATCCGGACATCTCCTTCGAATGGTGTACGTCGACATAATCATTGCGGTTGACACGATGATTCGGAGCGGATACATTATTCACTCGATGCGAACCATTCCTGTTCCTGCGCAGCCGACGCCCGAGGTGCCGCGGCCGGCCACGCCGCCCGCAAGCACCGAGGGCCTGCTCGACGCGGTCGTCGACCAGCTGCACGAGATGATCGGAATGATGCGATGCGCGGGGACGGGCCGGATGGTCCGGTCCGGGATCAGCATGACGCACCTCCACATCCTGTGGCTTCTCGAGCATCACGGCGATCTCACGATGGGCCGGCTCGCGGAGCTGGTGGACGTCTCGCTGAGCAATGCCAGCGGCCTGATCGACCGGATGGAAGAGCGCGGCCTCGTCGAGCGAGTCCGGGTGCCGGACGATCGACGCGTCGTCATCGTCCGCGTCTCGCCGGAAGGCGAGCGGATCCGGGACGAGATCGAGGCAATCAAGCAGGACCAGATGCGGTCGATCCTCGGCAACCTCGACGTCGACCAGCTGACCCGCCTGTTCGGCGCGGTCACCGACCTCCGGGGCGCCGTGGCGCAGGAGATCGGCCAGGACCACCTCCAGGTCCACGTCCACAACATCTGAGCAGCCGAACACGGCACCAACCAACACGCCCCCGAATGAGAGGAGTTTCTGATGGAATCCATGCCTGCTGAGCAGGCCGCCTGGACACCGTCCCTGGAGGACGATCCCGCGCTCGGCCTGCCGATCCGCCAGAAGATGGAGATCCTCTTCGCGGTCATGCTCGGCCTGTTCCTGGGCGCACTGGACCAGACGATCGTCGGGCCTGCACTGCCCACGGTGGTCACTCAGCTCGCCGGCAACGACATCTATGTCTGGGCCGTCACGATCTACCTGCTGACCAGCACGATCAGCGTTCCCTTCTGGGGCAAGCTGTCCGACCTCTACGGACGCAAGCCGATGTTCATCATCGGCATCGTCATCTTCCTGGTCGGCTCGGCGTTGTCCGGGCTCTCGCAGAACATGACCGAGCTGATCGCCTTCCGTGGTCTGCAGGGCATCGGTGCGGGCTCGCTGTTCCCGATCGCATTGGCGGTGATCGGTGACATGTTCTCCCCGGCCGAGCGCGGCCGCTACCAGGGCCTGTTCGGTGCCGTCTTCGGCATCGCGTTCATCGTCGGGCCGCTCGTCGGCGGCTTCCTGACGGAGAACATCAGCTGGCACTGGATCTTCTACGTCAACATCCCGATCGGCCTGGTCTCCCTGTTCTTCATCTTCCGGCTCCTGCCGACCGTCAAGAACCCTCGGGCGACCCGCAACTTCGACATCCTCGGCGGAGTGATCTTCACGATCGCGACCGCGTTCCTTCTCGTCGGCCTGACGCAGAAAGGCCAGACGAACGCCGCGACCAAGGCGCTCAACGACTGGAGCGACCCGACCGTCGGCGGCTTCATCCTGATCTCCCTGGTCGGGATCGTGCTGTTCATCTGGGCCGAGTCGCGGGCCAAGGAGCCGATCGTCCCGTTGG
>Ga0307277_10001076_pt1 | contig 10609 bp, 12 predicted proteins | sample ER_DNA_116_FD_194473 | JGI IMG/M metagenome (GOLD analysis project Ga0307277, IMG submission 194473) | Bulk soil microbial communities from the East River watershed near Crested Butte, Colorado, United States - ER_DNA_116 | ecosystem: Environmental > Terrestrial > Soil > Floodplain | place...
TACATGTTGTCTGCATCGGTTGTATAAATGCAGTCAACGGGACACACGTCAACACAGGACGCATCTTTCACGCTGACGCATGGTTCCGTGATCACGTAGGCCATCTGTGATTTGTTCTCCCGTTCCGCTCATGTGGAAAAATCGCGCGTTGATTTCTCAGCCTATCATCGCGCGACGTGAGTAGCGAAATCGCGGAGTTCCCACTGCCGGCCGACGTTACCGAAGAGGAACGCGCGACGGCCAAGCGCGAGATCGGTAAGTACACGAAGATCATTGGCGAGGAACCGCGCGTCATCCGTTTCGCCGGCAGAACGATCGGTCAGACGGGACCGGTGTGGCACTTCCAATACACGCGGTTCTATCAGCTGCCGAAGGGCTACCTCGCCGCGGGGCACGATCTGCACGAAGGCATCAAGGTCGCGTTCGCCGAGACGCCCGACGATCTCCCAAAAGCGTTCGAGAACGATCTCGTCCGCGAATTCGTGGAGGACGAGCTCCGCTACCGCAAGATCATCGGATCCGAGCACGCCCGAGCCCAGTAGCCGCTCGCGCAAATCAGCGCGCCCGCCAAAGCGGCAACCCGCTGGCGCACCGGACGAGCCCGCTCGCGCCCGCTGTTCGGAACCGCCGCCCGCATCGCTCCTCCGCGGCATCGAGCAGTTCAACGCGGGCGAGTTCTTCGAGCAGCACGAGACGCTCGAGCTCTTGTGGCGCGACACCGCCGCACCGGTGCGCGGCCTGTATCACGGCATCCTCCAAGTCGGTGTCGGCTTCCACCACTGGCGCCGCGGCAACTTTCACGGGGCGACCGTCCTACTCGAGGAAGGCATCGAGCGGCTCCGCCCCTTCACGCCGGCGTGCCAGACGATCGACGTCGCTGCGCTCATCGCGGACGCCGCCGCGTCGCGCGAGCGGCTCCTCGCTCTCGGGCCGGATCGCATGAGTGAGTTCGACCTCGCGAATGCGCCGCGGGTACGCTTCGCGCGGTGACCGAAGCGGCGCGCGAGTGGGCAAAGCGACTCGGCACCGTTGGGGTGTGGACGTTCGAAGCCGAACGCATGCCCGCGTCGGGCGAGCGCGACTACGCGCGGGCGGTCGAGTCACTCGGGTTCAAGGCGCTTTGGATCCCGGAGAGCCTCGGCAGCAAAGAGGCCTTCGCTCACGCGAGCTTGCTGCTCGGCGCCACGAAGACGCTGGTCGTTGCGACCGGGATCGCGAACATCTGGGCGCGCGACGCGGTTGCGATGGCGAACGGCGCGCGCGCTCTGGTCGACGGGTACCCGGACCGGTTCCTTCTCGGACTCGGGGTGAGTCACGCGCCGACCGTCAAAATCCGCGGGCAGAACTACGCACGTCCCCTCGAGTACATGCGCACGTACCTCGACGCCATGGATGCCGCGCCGTACACCGGACCGAAGGTCGAAGCACCCCGCGTTCTCGCGGCGCTCGGGCCGCAGATGCTTCACCTCTCCACCGAGCGCGCCCTCGGCGCCCATCCGTACTTCGTGCCTGTGGAGCACACCACGGTCGCGCGCAAGGAGCTCGGCGCGGGTCCGCTCCTCGCTGTCGAGCAGGCCGCCGCGGTCAGTGAAGATGCAGCGATCGCGCGCGCGACCGCGCGGCGTCATATGAAGCGCTACCTCGATCTCGACAACTACGTGAACAACCTTCGACGCCTTGGATGGACCGACGGCGACCTCGCGGAGGGTGGGAGCGACAAGCTCGTGGACGCCATCGTCGTCTGGGGCGGAACCGGCCAGGTCAAAGCGCGCATCGAAGAGCACCGAAAGCGCGGCGCGGATCACGTTTGCCTTCAGGTTCTGCGGGCCGATCCGGCCGCGTCGCCGACAGGGGACCTCGAGCGGATCGCGAAGGCGGTGTTCTAGGCCCCGTCCTTCTCGGAGAGGTCCACCGCGGTGAATCCCGCCTGGTCCCAGCCCAACACCGTGTAGGGCGGAAGGTTGACCGCCTCGACGCCGCGCAGCTCCGGGATGTCGTCGAGCAGCGCTCGCTCGATCCCGCTCTTCAGCTGCAGCGTCGCCACAAGCCGTCCCATCCGCGGGCGAGTGACCGAGACGCGGATCCGCGCGACCGCGTCCTCCACGTCCACGAGCTCCACGTGTCCGCCCGTCCGCGCGAGGTAGCGCTCCATTTCGGCGATCTTCGCGGCGACGCGTTCGGCGAGGTCGGCCATCTTGAGCGAGCATACGGAAACCGTTTCGAGGAGGTCCGCCATGTGCTATCCGCCTGGTGCGCGCCCGCCCGAGGTTCCGCTTGATCTACTACCACCGATGACCGGCGGTGCGGGTGGTCAGGACGCGGTCCTCACGAGCGCCGACGGGACGAAGTTCCGCGCGTACCTGGCCGGCGCGTCGGGAGGGGACGCGGGAGTCGTCATCGCGCCGGACGTGCGCGGCCTACACCCCTTCTACGAGGAGCTCGCGGAGCGCTTCGCGTCAGCGGGCGTTCATGCGATCGCCTTTGACTATTTCGGCCGTTCGGCTGGAACCGAACGGCGCGCGGACGACTTCGAATATATGCCGCACGTACGGCAGACGACCCCGAAAAGTGTGTTCGCCGACATCGCGACCAGCCGTGCACATCTCGAGAAGCAGACCAACGCTCGCCGGACCTTCGTCCTTGGCTTCTGCTTTGGCGGGCGCATCGCGTTCCTCTCGTCCGCCGCGGCGCCAGGTCTCGCCGGCGTCGTCGGCTTCTACGGCCGGCTTGGAAAACGTGAGAACGATCCGTGGCCCATGCCTGCGGAGGAAGCTCGACGGATGCGCGCTCCGGTCCTCGGCCTGTTCGGCGGCGACGACCCCGGTATTCCAGCAACAGACATCGCCGCGTTCGATGCCGCGCTGGGGACGGCGAAGCTCCCGCACTACATCCGCACCTATTCGGGCGCCCCGCACTCGTTCTTCGATCGAACCTTCAACGAGCACAAAGCGGACTGCGACGACGCCTGGCGTCGCGTCCTCGCGTTCATGAAGACAGGCGACCCGACGAAGTCAGCGTGACGCTCGACGGCTCGATCCTCGCGTTCATCGGGATCGCCGCGCTGCTCACGATCCTGCCGGGTGCCGATATGGCGCTCGTCGCGAAGGTGACGTTGCTCGACGGCAGGCGCGCCGCGTTCCTCACGAGCCTCGGCATCTGTGCTGGACTACCGGTCCACGCGACGGCCTCCGCTCTCGGACTCTCCCTGATCCTCGCGACGAGCGCGGAGGCGTTCACCGTGGTCAAGTTCGCGGGCGCCGCGTATCTCGCGTACCTCGGTATCCGCACGATCCGTGATTCGTTTCGGCCGGCAGCCGATGCCCCGGTGGCGGCGCGAGCAGGCGGCAGGGCCGCCGCGTTCGCGCAGGGCTGGCTATCGAACGTGCTGAATCCGAAGGTCGCCCTCTTCTACCTCACCTTCCTGCCGCAGTTCATCTCGCCCGGCGACAACGTGCTCGCGAAGTCGCTGCTACTCGCGGGGATCCACGCCGTGCTCGGTCTCATCTGGCTGCCGCTCTACGCCTACGCGATCGACCGGATCGGCGTCCTCATCCGCGGGGCCCGGCGCTGGCTCGAGCGTGTGTCGGGCGCGGCGCTCATCGGGCTTGGCGTGCGCCTCGCACTCGAGCGCCGGTGAGCGTTACGCGCGATACGGACCGCGTGCTCGGGCTCCGCTAGCCTCCTGTGGTGCGTCTCTTCTGGCTCTTCGTCGTCGGCACGGTCGGCTTCGTTCTGATCAGCTACTTCGAACAGGTGCCTGTGCTCGGATGGCTTGGTGCCGTGGTCTCAGTCGTCGCCTGGGTAACCCTGGGCCGCGCTCTGGCACGTGAGGGGGCTCTCTCACCGGCGACAGCCGGCGTGCTCGGGGCGTGGACGGGATTCGTAGGTGCGTTCAGCGCGTGGGCATTTCAAACGGGGAACCTCTTCGGACTTACGACGCCGGGTTTGGACCGGGTCGGCGCGGGGTTCGGCTTCATCGGCGCAACGCTCGGACTCGTGTACTGGCCGCTCATCGGCGCAGCCGTCTGCGCCGGGGCGGCGTTCTTCTCGGTGGGTCGTCGTTTCGCGAGTTAGCTTCGAGCTCGCACGGTCCTTACGAATCTCCGCAGGGGCGTGATCGCCGCGCTCACGAGGAGCCCGAGACCGGCACCCGTCACGAGGGGAAATGCGACTCGCCCGGCGCCGGGATACTGCCGCGAAACATCGCCAGGAACACCGCGGCGCCGACCGCGCCCCAGACACGCCCGGCTACCGTACCGATCGCGAGTGCCTTTGGCACGCTATGCGACGCGACGCCTCTTATGACTCACGTAGTCGACAAGAACGTATTCACCCAAATGCTCGGGCTCAACGTAGAAGGCGCGTCCGTTGTTGATCTTCGACATCTGATTCACGAAGTCCACGAGGTAGTGGCCGCGGGCGAGCATGAAGGTGTTGATCGTGATGCTCTCGCGGGTGCAGCGGACGACCTCGCGGAGCGTCGCCTCGAACGTGCGTTTCGTGGGCGGGTAGTTGAACTGGGGGTAGGTGCTCCCCGGCTCGAAATACGCCGTCGGCTCGCCATCGGTGATCAGGATGATCTGCTTGTTCTTGCCGCGCGATCGCGAGAGGAGCGTCCGCGCCGTCTCGAACGCGTGCTGCATGTTCGTCCCGTACACGTACTCGTTCCATGTGAGGCGGGGGAGATCCGTCGGCTTGAGCTGCGTCGCGTACGCGGAGAAGCCGACGATGTAGAGGTCGTCCTTTGGAAAGGTCGACCGGATCAGTGAGTCGAGCGCGAGCGTGACCTTCTTCGCCGCGAGGAAACAGCCGCGGAAGAGCATCGAGCGGCTCACGTCGACGAGGATCGCGGTCGCACTCTGGGTGACGAGCTCGGTGCGGTAGACGTCGAAGTCGTCGGCAGTGAGCTTCACCGGCACCTTCGCGCCCTGGCGGATGACCGCGTTCCGGACCGTCCCGGGAAGGTCGAGCAGGAAGGGGTCGCCGAATTCGTAGGTCTTGAGCTCGTCGGTCGGGTCGCCGCCGCGGCCGCGCGCCTTCGAGCGGTGCCCACCGAACGCGTCCTTCTTCAGCGTCGCGAAGATCTCCTCGAGCGAGCGCTGGCCGATCTTGCGAATGCCTCGCGGCGTGAGCTCGTAGCGCTCGCCGTCCTTGCGAATGAGCCCAGCCTCCTCGAGGAGCTGAGTCATGCGGCGGAGCTCGTCGAGTGCCTGCCGCGCCGAAGGACCGGCCAGCCGCTCGACCTGGTCGCGGTCAAGCGACTCCAGATCATCCGAGTTGCGCGCGCCGCGGACCGTGTCCTCCATGTCCGAGATCTGGTTCATCTCGTCCATGAGGCCGAGGGCCTCGGCCAACGTGAGCGGCTCGTCGCCTGACATCGCGTGGTCGTACCCGTCCATCGGCATGAGCTGGCCGAGCGTCTCGGCGAGGTCGTTCATCGCCTGCTGGAGGCCTGGGTCGTTGAAGGCCGCGCCGAGCAGCCCTTCGAGCTGGTCGCGCATGTCGGCCGACATCGATTGCCAGAGCGATCGCATCGCGGCCATGCCCTGCGCGAGCTGGCGGAGAAGGTCGTCCCAATCCTTCGCGTTGCCGGCGAGCTCGGGGTATTGCCGTTGGAACGCCTCGAAATCCGGCTCGCCGCCGTCCATCCGCTCCTTCAGCGCGCGATTCAGGTCGCGGATCATCTGACGCGTGCGCTCGAGCTGCTCCGGCGTGAGGTTCTGCAGGGACTCGCGCATGTTCTTGAAGTACGAACCGAGCACCTGCTGCTGCAGCTCCTTCAGGAGCTCCTGGTACTTCTCCGCGGCCTTCGGCTCGACGAACTCGTAGTCTTTCAGCGCGCGCACCGCGCGCCCGAAATCCTCCGGGAGCGCGTCGAGCTGCGCCATCCGTTCGGACGCGAGCTTCTCCATCGTCGCCTTCAGCTGCTCGTTGGGAGCTGGTGCGTTGCGCCGACGGTCGAGCCCGTCGCGCTCGAGCTTCTTGACCTCCTCGAGCTTCTCCTTGAGGTCATCGAACGTCTTCGAGAGATCGTGTCGCTGCGCGCGCCGCTGCTTCGCCGACCGCAGGCGTTCGAGCAGGTCCTTCAGCCCTTCCATGCGGCCGGGGATGCCCCAGCGCGAGAGGCGCGCCATGGCGTCCTCGAGATCCCCGCCCGACAGGAGCTCGTCGGCCATCGCCCCGAGCAGCTCCTCCGCCTCAAGGGCGTCGAGTCGCTGCGTGCCGTCCCAGCGCGAGTATCGAACGTCGCTGAACGGCTGGGCGAGACCCGGCGGGTCGTTGCGCGGATCCTGCGGGGTGGGCTCCTCCATCACGCGCGGAAGGTGGACCGGGTCTCGCCACGCTCCTTGTTGAGCTTGCGGTTCAGGTGCAGGCCTTCGAGGACGAATTCCACCGCGGCGGCGATCGCGGCCGGGTTTCCGGTCGCGCCGACCTTCGCGACGGCACCCTTCATTCCGGGGATTTGGAGCGCCTGCTTCACGTACTCCTGGCTCGAGAGCGTGGGGGAGACGTGCATCGTGGCGCCCCGCTGGAACGCGGCGAGAAGCGAGTCGAATTCGACGAGCGAGAACGTCCGGTTGAAGACATTCAGAACGGCGCGCTGCACGAGCCGGTCGATGACCCGCTCCTCGGAGACTTCGCCGACCGACTCGAGCTCGATCTTGCCCGCCGTCGACGCGACGACCGCGGGCAGGTCGCTGATGCGCGGTACGACGCTCGTCTCGCCGGTGCGCAACGCGCGCTTGAGCGCGGCCGACGAGAGGTTCTCGTAGTTCGCCACCGTCACGCGGACCGATACGCCCGAACGCTGCGAGATCTCGGGCGACCGGCGCGCGAGCTGCGAGATCTCCGCGAGGACTTCCTTCATGTATGCCGGCATGAGCGTGGTGATGCCTTCGTCGACGAAGACCTGGCGCTCCTGCTCAACGATCCCGACCTCGGTCGTGATGTCCTTCGGGTAGTGCGTTCGAATCTGCGAACCGAAGCGGTCCTTGAGCGGGGTGATGATCCGCCCGCGGTTCGTGTAGTCCTCGGGGTTCGCCGAGGCGACGACGAAGAGATCGAGCGGCAGCCGCACCTTGTAGCCGCGGATCTGGACGTCGCGCTCTTCCATGACGTTGAGGAGGCCCACCTGCACCCGCTCCGCGAGGTCAGGGAGCTCGTTCAGGGTGAAGATGCCGCGGTGCGTGCGCGGCACGAGCCCGTAGTGGATCGTCATCTCGTCCGAGAGATAACGGCCCTCGGCCACTTTGATCGGGTCGACCTCGCCGATGAGATCGGCGATCGAGATGTCGGGCGTCGCGAGCTTCTCGCTGTAGCGCTGGTCCGGCGTGAGCCACACGAGCTCGACCGAGTCGCCGTCGTTCGCCACGCGGTACTTGCAGGCGGCGCAGATCGGCGCGAATGGGTCGTCGTTGATCTCGCAGCCCGCGATTGCGGGCACGGTCTCGTCGAGCAGCTCGATGAGCCGCCGCGCGATGCGCGTCTTCGCCTGGCCGCGCTCGCCGAGGAAGATGATGTCCTGCCCGGAGAGGATCGCGTTCTCGATCTGGGGGATGACCGTCGTCTCGTAACCGACGATGCCCTTGAACATCTCGCGCTTCGCGGCAAGCGCTGAGATGAGATTTCCGCGGAGCTCTTCCTTCACGCTCTTCGGCCGGTACGGTGTCTCCCGAAGCGCGCCGATGGTCGTCGGTCGTGTCATACGGTCGGATCTCCTCGCATATCGATCGGTGTTCTCTCTCCACGGTACTCGGCCAGAGCTGCGCGGACGTCCGGAATCTCGCGTCGGCGCTGCTGGAGCAGGTCGCAGAGAAACTCCGTGCGCCGCTCGAGCTCGGCCGCGGCGGTGTCGATGTCCTCGCTTCGCCGCTGCGCGATGAGCTCGAGCTCGGCTTCCTCGTCGTGCTCGTGCTCGTCCGCGGCCTCGCGATGTTCGATGAGCGGCAACAGCCTGAGGCCGGTGCCCTCACGTGGCGTAAGGCGATGCAGGGTCACGACGCGGCGGGCGTACTGCCCTCCGATCGTGGCGTAGACGCGCATCACCATGAGCAGGTCGACCCGCGCGAGATCGCCAGGCGCGACGCCGAGCTCGCCGGTAAGCTGCGCGACCGCTTCGTCGGCCGTGTCGGCATGGAGCGTCGAGCCGAGGGCGTAGCCCTTCCGGAGCGTCTCGAAGACGCGCACCGCCTTCGGGCCCCACAGATAGACCGGCAGGTGCGACGACAGCTCGTTCCCGAGAAGGATCGTCCGCCCGGGCTCCGTCTGCTTCAGGTAGTCGAAGGTCTCGACCCACCCGCGTACGAAAACGCGGCGCACGTCGTTGGGCAGGAAGTCGAGAAATGCGGTGAGCGTCGTCGTCTTGCCTGAGTGGGGCTGCTCCGCCGCGATGAGGATCGATCCGTGCGCCTCGAGGACCATCCCGCAGAGTGCCGCGGTACGCGCATCCATGTTCCGGGCCTCGAGGAGCTCGGTGACCGACATCGGGATCGGCGGTTCCCAGTTCCAGCCCCACCAACCCACCGGCATGTCGTAGTCGCGCGGGGACAATGGGCGCTCGACGAGGCTCTGACGACGGTGTTGCACGGCCTTCGACTCCTTGGCCGAGCCTAGCACGCTATCCTGCGCACTCCGGTGGCTGAGGACGAGCGGAACATCGATGATCCCGCGCGGCTCGCCGATGAAGCGCGTGAGATCGTGCAGAAGGCGGCGACGGAGCTGCGCGCGCAACGCATTCCGATCGAAACCGAGCCTCCGACGATCTTCAAAGCGGATTGAGCTTCGCCGAATTCCGCTTCGCGACCGCGGCGGAGCTCGCCGCCGCGCTCCGCAAGCGTCGCGTTTCGTCGGTCGAGCTCGCGCGCGCGTCTCTCGATCTTCTCGGAAAGCTCGGACCGAGGTACAACGCGGTCGCCGCACTCATGCCGGAGCGCGCGCTCGACGAGGCCAAGCGCGCCGATAGCGCCCTCGCGAAAAAGCAGGGCGGGCCGCTCATGGGAATTCCCTACGGCGCGAAGGACCTGCTCGCGGCGAGAGGCGCGCCGACGACGTGGGGGGCGCCGCCCTACCGCGACCAGATCATCGGCGAGGACGCGACCGTCGTCGCGAAGCTGAAGAAGAACGGAGCGGTTCTCTCGGCGAAGCTCGCGATGGTCGAGCTCGCGGGCGGCGGCGGGTACCGCTACCCGAGCGCGTCGCTCCAGGGTCCCGGCCGGAACCCGTGGAACACCGAGCACTGGTCCGGAGGATCCTCGAGCGGATCCGGCTCGGCGGTCGGCGCGGGACTCGTGCCGTTCGCCATCGGGTCGGAGACGTCAGGCTCGATCGGCACGCCGTCGGCGTACTGCGGCGTCACCGGCCTTCGTCCCACGTACGGCCTCGTCTCGCGCAAGGGCGCGATGGCTCTCTCGTGGACCCTCGACAAGCTCGGGCCCATGGCCCGCACCGCGGAGGATTGCGCCGCGGTGCTCGAGGCGATCGCGGGCGCGGATGCCGCCGATCGCACCACGAGCGGGAAGCGCTTCAAGCCGATGGTCGCGCGCTCCGCCGTGACCGCGGCGAAACGGGCGCGTATCGCGTTCGCCGAGGAGGACATCGCTGACCACGCATCTGAGGAGGCAAAGCGTGCGCTCGAAAAGGGGGTGGCCGAGTTCAAGCGCATCGCCCCCCATTTCTCGCGGGCCACACTCCCGGTCATGCCGTTCGGGCCGATGGTGCAGACGGTGTACGGCTCCGAGGGCGCCGAGATCTTTGCGGAGCTCATCGAGGGGAAGCGGTTCGAGCAGCTCATCGACGCGCGCCAGAAGGCCGGGCTCCGTGCTGCGCTCGAGACGAAGGCGCGCGACTACCTGCACGCGATGCGGATGCGGACGCGCCTACAGGACGCGCTCGACTCGATGTTCCGAGACGTCGACGTGATCCTCTCCGTCGGACGCGCGATCACGGCCACGCCGATCATGCAGCCGCTCGACATTCCGCCGACGACCGCGAGCGCAACGCCACCGGCGAACCGGCGCACCGGGAACATCGGTCTCATCGCCGCCGGCAATCTCGCGGGTGTCCCAGCGATCTTCTTTCCGTGCGGATTCGGGACCGACGGGTTGCCCGTCGGGCTCCAGCTCGTCGGACCGCCCTTCAGCGAGCCGCTCCTCGTCGCGCTCGCGTCCGCCTATCAGCGCGAGACCGACCACCACACGAAGCGGCCCAAGGAATAGGTTCAAGCGTGACCTTTAGCACCGGTGCTTTTCATCGCTGACCTTCGCGCTGAATGGCAAGCCATGTGGCGCGACACCGTTCGACGATTCACCGACGCGAGGGACGCTCAGGGCGCGATCCTTGAGCTTTTCCGTCAGTACGAGAGGCTCAGCCCCGCCGAGCGGAGGGAGATCGACAGTTTGCTCGCGGAGTCTCTCGGCTCTTCGGATGAGGACGTGAGGTTCGACGCGCTGGCCCTTATCGACGAGTACCGGATCGCGTCCACCCTCCCGCAATTACAGAGTTTGGCGTCGCGCCTGCTAACCGAAACAAGGCCCGGCGCGCCGTTCGAGCTCGCGAAGGTGCAGCGCTTGTTGGATCGGCTCAACTCATCCGGAGAGCAGAAGTAGAGGTC
>Ga0307277_10001077_pt1 | contig 10608 bp, 8 predicted proteins | sample ER_DNA_116_FD_194473 | JGI IMG/M metagenome (GOLD analysis project Ga0307277, IMG submission 194473) | Bulk soil microbial communities from the East River watershed near Crested Butte, Colorado, United States - ER_DNA_116 | ecosystem: Environmental > Terrestrial > Soil > Floodplain | place: USA...
CCTCGCAGTCGCGCGCGGGCTCGGCCTCGTGGAGACGGCGCGGATGCTGGCGATGGCACACGTGGCCGGGGGCGATGCGATGATCGCCTGCTTCGACACCAAGTACCACTACTGGTTCTGGCGGCCCGACCAGGCGATTCCGCTGGCGGACACCGACGGTAACCCGAAGACGGTGCCCGACCCGAGCTGGAGGCCGCTCGGCACGACACCGAACTTTCCCGAGTACCCCTCGGCGCACGCCTGCCACAGCACCGCCGTCGTCAAGGCCCTCGACGCGTTCTTCGGCACCGACAAGGTTCCCTTCACGCTCGACAGCCGCGTCACCCACACGACCCGGGAGTACGAGCGACTCCACAACATCGTGAAGGACGTCGACTTGGCGCGTGTTCTCGTCGGCTTCCACTTCCGCAACTCCGACCTGCAAGGTTCGAGGCTCGGGGGCAAGGTCGGCCGCCACGTCGTCCATCACTACTTCCAGCCGATCCGCTGAGGCGCTGACGTGATCGGGAGGCGGCCTGACGGGTCGCCTCCCGCCGTAGCGGCGCTGGCCTGGCTGGTCACCTAGCTGATGCAGGCGAGGCGGCGCTGACCGGCGCCGGGGTTCCTGCATCTGACCCCAGGCTGCGGACCGGCAGCCTGCATCGAGGTCCTTCAGCGCCTGCACGGTCGAATGGCACCTGCGCAAGGTGTTCTCCAACCTCGGCATCGGCTCCCGCCGGCAGCTTCGCGCGGCCCTGGCCGAGGGCCGGCTCCTCGCTCGCCTACACCTGGTTGCGCTTGATCGAAGTGACCTTGCCCGCCCTGCCAATGGCGGTACGTCGTCAAACTGGCTACGTTCGCTAGCGTGATGGGGAGTGTGGTCACTGAGGCCTTCTCGAGGCGGCGATCCCATGGGAGGAGCCACCCGGGCGACGGCACTCTTGGTGAGCGTCCTCCGTCCGACCTGACCCCGGGGCTATTGCTGGTAACAGCACCTGTTCGAGGGAGTCGAATGCGCCTCGGGACGAGTGACTGGCAGGGCCGGTCGGGAGCTGCTGGTTGCCCGGTCGGGAGTCCTTCGCCCGGTAGGGGATCCTCAAACGACGACTCTCCGACGTCGTCTACCGTCCCCTGCCTGCCGACGCCGAGCTCGCGACCATCCGCTCACGCTGGCTGCGGAGTTCACAAAGGAGCAAGTGGACTTAACTGGTCCGGGGCCGCCGCGAGCCCTCTCTTCCTGCTTGGGAGGAAGTTGTGATGACCGTTCCCGAGTCCAAGCCATCCGGGTCCCGGCCCGAAGTCCGCGCGGCCGCCGGGAGGCTGCGCGGCAGCCGGGAGGCGGGTGTGGCGGTCTTCCGTGGCATCCCGTTCGCCGAGCCCCCGGTCGGCGTGTTGCGCTTCGCGGCGCCGCGGCCGGTACGAGGCTGGAGCGGGGTGCGAGAGGCCCTCTCGTACGGCCCGCCGCCCCCGCAGGGCGGGCATTTCGGCATGGACGCGCTGTCGCAGGACGCGGCGGGCGATGACTGGCTGACGGTCAACGTCTGGTCGCCGGAACCCGACCCGGGGGCGGGGCTGCCGGTCATGGTGTGGATCCAGGGCGGCGCCTACGTGATCGGCATGTCCGGCCTCCCCGAGTACGACGGTGGTCGGCTCGCGCGGGACGGTGGCGTCGTCGTGGTGACGTTCAACTACCGCGTGGGTATGGAGGGCTTCGCGCAGATCGAGGGGGCTCCTCCCAACCGGGGGCTGCTCGACCAGGTCGCCGCTCTCGAGTGGGTGCGCGACAACATCCGGGCCTTCGGCGGCGACCCTGACCGGGTCGCAGTTTTCGGCCAGTCGGCGGGTGGGGGATCGGTCGCCGCGCTGCTGGCGATTGACCGTGCGGCCGGGCTCTTCCGCCGGGCCGTCGCCCAGAGTGTGCCGGGCACGTTTTTCTCGCCAGAGCTTGCCGCGGACATCGCTGCCGCCTGCGCCGCCGAGCTGGGGCTGCGGCCCACGGTGGCCGACCTGTCCAGTGTTGCCCCACGCCAGCTGTCCGCTGCCGCCGACACCGTCGGCGCCAAGATGGACCAGTGGGGGCACCGCTGGGGCCGGCCCGCGCACAGAACGATCCTCTTTTCACCCGTCGTCGACGGCGAGGTCCTGGCCGTCACACCGTGGCAGGCCCTGACCGACGGCGCCGGCCGCGACATCGAACTCCTCGTGGGCCACACCCGCGACGAGCAGCGCCTGTTCACCGCCATCAACGGTCTGCTCGGTGAGGTGAGCGAGGAGCAGGCGGCGAACGCCCTCCATGTCCTGGCACCCGGCCCGGACGGCGCGCGCCGCTACCGCGACGCCTTCCCGGCGGCGGGCCCGGACGAGCTGTACGAACTGGTCCATTCCGACTGGCTGTTCCGCATGCCGTCGCTCCACCTCGCCGAGGCCCAGACGGCGGCCAGGGGACGCGCGCATGTCTACGAGCTGACCTGGCCGGCCCCGGGCATGGGCGGCGCCCTCGGCGCCTGCCACGGCCTCGACGTACCACTCGTCTTCGGCAACCTGGACCGCGGCCAGCCTGCCATGCTGATCGGTGAAACGCCTTCCCCGGAGGCAGAGGCTCTGTCCACCCAGATGCGCGCCGCATGGGCTTCGTTCGCCGCCCACGGCGACCCCGGCTGGCCCGCATACGACACCGATCAACGCCTCGTTCAGCGCTTCGACACCCGGCCGGCTGTCACCGCCTACCCGGAAGAGCCCTCCCGGCTGATCTGGCAGAGCCACACCTTCCCCGCGCTGCGGCTGATCAGCCGGTAGCGCCGACCAACCCGGCCGATCCACAGGTCTTGACTACTGCTCCGGCGGTCCAGGCCCGCCTCGACCGTTTGTACAGCGGGTCCGGTCACAGAAAGGATGCCGCCATGATCAACGACGCCCGACTGCGGTCCAGCCCGGCTGAGCACCGGCTTAGAGCCTCAGGGCGCTGGGGAACCGGGTCTGGAAGTCCAGAATGCCGACCCAGTTGGGGCGAATGGCGACGCGGGCCATTGGCTGTCCACGCAGCTGCGCTATCCAGGCCTGTCCCTGCTCCTCGCCAAAGTAGCGAGTAGCGGCGGCTGCGTACTCCGGGCTGACGTCCTCCAGCAGTTGGACCGATGCTGACCCACGGACCAGTAGGACCTTCGGAGGCCAGGCGTTCTCGTCGATGGTCAGCGCCGCAGCCGAGTTGGTGGCGAGCGCCTTCAGCTTTGGCGCTCCCGGCGGGCTTCCGAGGACGAACTCCTCGCCGGTCCAGTGGAACCAGATCGGCACCACCCGCGGGGTGCCGTCGGTCCATGAATAGGCGAGCCGGGCCGGGATTGTGGACCGCAGGAGGGCTTGGGCGATGGGGTCGTTGAGGAGGGCCAGGTCGCCTTGCTGTCCAGCCATGGGAAATGCTCCTCTGCTGCGGCGCTTAAGCGAGCGAGGCTATCCGCCGGCTCGACCAAGGTAAAGGGGGGCCCGCCGCCGATAGCCCATGGGCAACCTGTCGGACCTATGGATGCATTTGCGTTGTCTTTCTCGCCCACATCCGGCGGTCAGCCCGCCCAGACAAGCCTTCACAGGGGTAGCTCCTGGAGCGGGGCTCCGAGAAGTGAGCCACGTCGAGTGAGAGTCGATCTCGTCGGTGGGTGCAGCTGGCAGCGTAGACCGCTGCCAGCTGCAAGCGGAACGTCCATCCCGGTCGCTACCGGCGTCATCAGTTGGCGCCGAGGCTGCCGATTACCGCCGACGAACGCCGTATCTTGGTGTGGTGGGCGATGACATCTGGGCCAGGTTGGCTGACCAGTTTGCCGATGAGGCCTATGCCTCAGTGAAGGGGCTCGTACGCACCCATGTGTTGCACCAGCAGCTGCTTGAGCACCTGCCGGCGCCTCCGGCGCCGGTGCTCGATGTCGGCGGCGGCGCCGGTCATCAGTCGTTTCCGCTGGCCCAAGCCGGTTACGAGGTGACCTTGCTTGACCCGTCGGCGGCGATGCTGGACAAAGCGCACCGGCGACTCCAGCGGCTGCCTGCTGAGGCCCAGCGACGGGTGACGCTCTTGCAGGCCAACGGCGAGAACGCCGAGGAGGCGGTGGATGGCCGACGCTTCGCCGCCGTGTTGTGCCATGGCGTGCTCGGGTACCTACAGCAGCCCGAGCCGTTGGTCAACCAGCTGTGCCAGTGCGCTGCTGCCGGTGGCATGGTGTCGATCATGACGGGCAACGCCAAGGCGATGGCGGTGCGCCCGGCCCTGGAACGGCGCTGGGACGACGCCCTGGCGTCGTTCGACGCCAGAACCGAGATCGGGGTGCTGGGAGTGCCGGGCCGAGCCGACACGGTGGAGGAACTCAGCGAGCTCCTGCGGAGCCGCGGGGTAGAGCCACTGCGCTGGTACGGGGTATGGCTGTTTGTCGACTGGCTCGAGTTCAGTGGAGCCGAGTTGGACCCCAGCGATGCAACGCAGGTAGCGGCGACGGCCGCAGTCGAACTCGAAGCCAGCCGGCGAGACCCCTACCGCCAACTCAGTCGCGTCTTTCATCTCGTGGGACGCAAGAGTCCGAGCTAACGGCCAACCGCAGCTACCTACTTGTCTGACAAGCGCCCGCCGTGCGGGCTCGGCGGGCGTGGCGCAGCCAATACCGCTGGCTGCCTGTCCGTCGGTGCGGGACCCGAAAGATGAGCTCGAGGGCCTTCAGTCGTTTGGCATCGTCGGCCTCAGCCGCCGAACTGGTTGCGCCACGTGGAGCAGGTCTGCTCGGACACCTGCAGTTCGCGACAGACATCTGCCACCGGACAGGCCCTGGCGATCCAGCGCGACACCGGCCACCGCCTCGGCCAGGCCCGCACCCTGCTGGTCCTCGGCTATGCGCTCCACCCAGGGGGCGCGAACGCCGCCCTGTCGCACTGGCAGCAGGCACGCGCCCTGTTCACCGAGATCGGCACGCCCGAAGCCGACCACGCCCATGCCGTTGTTCGGGCCTGTGCTGCCGCAGCGACCACCGGTAGACAAACGGACCAGCATTCCTGCTGGTCAGAGTGGGGTGGTGGGCGCGACAGGGTTTGAACCTGTGACTCTTCCATGTCAGCAACCCCCCGGAACCGCTGTGCGGACGGCCGTTCCTGCAGGTCGCGTCGGACCGTAGGTGGCGACGTTAAGTGCTCTCCTCGCGTTCCGTTGAGCGCTCTCTTCGCCGGCCTACGGGCGCTCAGGCGGGGACTCTGACTGTTTGACTGTCCTGCCGACGAATGCCTGCAACCGACGACCGGTCAGGCCGGCTACGGTCGCGTTGGTCCGACCGGGGGTGCATGCTGGAGGTGTCCGCCGACCCTTCAGACCACGGCCGAGCCGCATGCCCAGTCCTCAGCTTCGCAGCAACGTCGCCAATGTCCTGGTGATCGGGACGGGGGCGGCCGGGTTGCGGGCCGCCATCGCCGCCCACCAGGCCGGCAGCGAGGTCGTGGTGGTGGGCAAGCGCCGCCGCGACGACGCCCATACGGTACTGGCCGCGGGCGGGATCAACGCCGCCCTGGGCACGGTCGACCCGCAGGACTCCTGGCAGCAGCACTTCGGCGACACCCTGCGGGAGGGCTACTTCCTGGCCGACCCCCGGGTGGTCGAGCTGATGGCCACCGAGGCGCCGGCGGCGGTGCTGGAGCTGGCCGAGTGGGGGGCGCCGTTCGCCCGCTTGCCCGATGGCCGGCTGGATCAGCGGTTCTTCGGCGCCCACCGGTGGCGGCGGACCTGTTATGCCGGCGACTGGACCGGCCGGGCGATCCTGCGGACGCTGGCCGCCAAGGTGGCCGAGCTCGGTATGACCGTGATCGACGACCAGTATGTGTCCCAGCTGCTGGTCGCCGACGGGGTCTGTTTCGGGGCGTTGGCCTTCGATCTGGAGACCGGCGAGCGGACCGTGTTCCTGGCCGATGCGGTGGTGCTGGCTGCTGGCGGCCATACCCGGATCTGGCGGCGGTCGTCCTCGCGGCGGGATGAGAATACCGGCGACGGCATGTACCTGGCCCTGCGGGCCGGCTGTCGGCTCCAGGACATGGAGCTGGTCCAGTTTCACCCGACCGGGATGGTCGCCCCCGAGGAAGCGGCCGGGACTCTGGTGACTGAGGCCGTTCGTGGCGAAGGGGGCCAGCTGAAGAATGCTCTGGGGGAGCGGTTCATGGCCCGCTACGACCCCGAGCGCATGGAGCTCTCGGCCCGGGACCGGGTGGCGTTGGCCAACTACACCGAGATCGCCCAGGGCCGGGGTGGCCCGAGCGGCGGGGTGTTCCTGGACATCAGCCACCTGGGCAAGGACGCCATCTTGGAGAAGCTGCCACGGATGTACCGGCAGTTCCTGGAGTACCAGATGCTGGACATCTCCCAGCAGCCCATGGAGGTCGCCCCCACCGCCCACTACTCGATGGGCGGGGTAGCGGTCGACCCCGACACCCACGCCACCGACGTGGCCGGCCTGTACGCTGCGGGCGAGATCGCCGCCGGGCTCCATGGGGCCAATCGGCTGGGCGGCAACTCCCTGGCCGAGACGGTGATCTTTGGCCGCCGGGCCGGGGAGGCCGCCGCCCGCTACTCGGCCTCCCGTGATGTGGCCCTGCGGGCCCGCGACGTGGTCCGGGCCGCCGACCAGGAGCTGTCCGGTTTCATCCGCCATGGGCGCCAATTCGCCCGCCCCCTGCAGCGAGCGCTCCGCGACACCATGTGGGAAACCTGCGGGGTCGTCCGCGACCAAGCCGGGCTCCAGCGTGGCCTGGAGCGGCTGGCCGAGCTGCGCCGGCTGGCCGCCGACGTGGACGTCCGGCCCACCTCCGAGGGCTACGCCGACCTGGCCCACGCCCTGGACCTTCGCGCCTCCCTGGCCGCCGCCGAGGCGACCCTGCTGGGGGCGCTGGCCCGGACCGAGAGCCGCGGCGCCCACCAGCGACGCGACCATCCCGAGCTCAACCCTGCGCTGCGGGTGAACTTCCAGGCCCGCCTGGACGGCACCGGCCGCCTGGCCGTCGACGCCCGGCCTGTGCCGGCCGTGCCGGCTGAGCTGGCCGGCTGGACACGGCCGGACCCCGACCTGAGCGTGGCCGGGCGCCTGCTCGAGTAGTTAAGGTCAGGCCGCCGTCGGGCTTCGTCGACGTCCGTGTCGAGGTAGCCGTGCTGTGGCGACTGAGGGCTTAAGTGAACACCTCGGTTAAGCAGTTAGACGCTCTCTTGACCGTTGATCCTCTTGGCCTCCGACCTCCATCAGTCAGAGGGATGAGGTTGATCTGCAAAAGCCCTCGACCTGGCTACGGTCCTGGCTCCTCGTCGCCCTGGTGGCTCAGCCGAGTGGTCATCCGCAGGTCCTCTGTCGCTCCAATTGGAGCGGGTCAGGTCCGGCGTTTGCGCAGGCGCAGGGCGGTCCAGCTGGCATCGGCGGTCCAGCCGCCGTCCACCGGCAGGGCGACTCCGTTGATGAACCCGCTGCACGTCGGGTCGGCCAGGAACGCCACCGCCGCGGCAACGTCCTCGGGCGTGGCGAACCGGCCCATGGGCACCTGTCCGACGATGTCGTCGTCGCTGTAGGCGCCGCTCGCCTGGTCGGTGGTGTCCATCTCGGTCTTGACCCAGCCAGGGCAGACCGCATTGACCCGCACGCCCCGACCGCCCCACTCGGCCGCCAGCGTACGGGTCAGTCCGACCAGGCCGTGCTTGCTGGCGTTGTAGGCGGCACGGTCGGCGATCCCCCGCAGCCCGGCGATCGAGGCGACGTTGACGATCGACCCGCTGCCGGCGCCCAGCATCATCGCTCCGAACTGCTGGCACAGCAGGAACGGTCCGGTCAGGTTCACCTCCAGCACCCGCCGCCACTGCGCCAGCGTGGTCTGCTCGGCGGGCGCCAGCAGCGAGATGCCGGCGTTGTTGACCAGCACGCTCGCGCCGCCGAACTGTCGGCTTACCTGCTCAGCCAAGGCGGCGACGTCGGCCTGGGAGGTGACGTCACCGACGGCCGTCAGCGCCTCGGCGCCGCGGCCACGCACCGCCTCGAGCGTCTCGGCTGGCTCCCGCAGGTCAGTCAGGGCCAGCGCATACCCCTCGCCGGCCAGCGCCTCGGCCACCTTGCGGCCGATCCCCTGCGCGGCCCCCGTGACCACGGCCACCGGCACAGCGGTCGTCTTCATCGGTGCTCCTCCCCTCCTCTGCCTTGTTCGACAGCGCCGCGATGGCACCGGGCGCCGGTTCTCGGCTGCGCACGGCTGCCACGACCCGGCTGCACCACTCAGCGATTGGGCGGCGAGCCCGGCCTAGTCGCCACACCACGGTGAAGAACGACGCCTCGCCATCCCAGCGACCCGAGACGGCCACCCAGAACTCGCCGGGCGAGCCCGCCGTCAGTGTGGCGCACCTCGGGTTGTCGATGAAATACCGGAGCCCGATTTGAGGTCGGACCACGTATAGTGGGCGCTCGCGAAGGGGAGTATCCCGCGTGCGGTCCACCGTCACCACGGCATTGTGCCCGGTGCGACCGGCCCAGCAGGGCGGAGAGACCTTCGGCTGACGATCCGAGCACCACCAGCTGAAGGAGGACCCCGTGGCATCGGTTACCAAGCTCATCAAGGACTTCGCCCGAAGCCCCAAAGGCCAGCAGCTGATCGAGCAGGCCAAGGAGCAGGCCAACAAGCCTGACAACCGCCGCAAGCTCGAGGAACTGCGAAGGCGACTCGCCAAGCGGCGGTAGCCTCATGTTCGATGTCAGCTGACGCACCAGGGGTCCGATCAACTCCCGGCGCCGCCGGTCGGCCATTGTGACTGATGACGGGGCGCCGGGTGTATACGACCGGCACGTTGTCGACCGCCAGCAGGGTCCACTTGCCGATGCCGGTTCCCCGCCCGCGGGAGTGCGCCGCGTCGGTCGCCGTCCGCGATCAGGATCTGGAGTGTCCGCATATCCCGCTCGCGCCCAACCAGAGGGACTGGCCCAGCTGCGCCTTTGGTGGGCGCAGCAGACCGGCCGAGGTCATGCCAGTTCTGCGGCCGGCACTACCCGTTCGGGTCGTGCGTCTGCTGCGGCGCCACCCGTGGCCGGCCCGCTTCCTGGGGCGGTTCGAGGCCGCCCAGGAGGCCGCGCAGCAGCCGGTCGAGGGTGCGCTGCTGGACGGGGCTGAGGGGGGCGAGGAGCCGCTGTTCGTTGGCCAGGTGGATCGGGAGGAGCTGGTCGATGGTCGCTCTGCCGCGGCCGGTCAGCGTGACCAGGGTGCCTCGGCGGTCGTTGGGATCGGGTCGTCGCTCGATGAGGCCGGCGTCGGCGAGACGGTCCAGCCGTTTGGTCATGCCGCCCGAGGACAGCATCATCGTCCGCAGCAGCTGGGTGGGCGTCAGCGCATAGGGTGCACCGGCACGGCGCAGGGCGGCCAGGACGTCGAACCAGCCCGGCTGAAGCCCGTGGGCGGCCAGCGGCTGGCCGAGGACGGCGTCGGCGAGATGGACGGTCCGGAACAGGCGCGCCAGCAGCGCGAGCGCGGTCACGTCGAGGTCGGGCTGCTCGCGCCGCCAAGCCTCGACAATCCAGTCCACGTGATCTGGCATCTCCCTGATGCTATCTTTCCACGAGGATTCTTTCTAGCAAGATTCTTACTTAAGAGAGGCTACGATGCGGGCACTCCGTCTGTACCCGCCGGGCCGGGTCGGCGACCTCCGGCTAGACCAGGTCGAGCCGCCGCAGCCCCAGCCGGGGCAGGCCCTGGTACGGGTCCACGCTGCCGCGATCACCCGCGACGAGCTGACCTGGCCGACCGACCGGTTGCCAGCGATCCCCTCCTATGAGCTGTCGGGCGTCGTGGCCGAGGACACCGACGGGTTGGCGGCCGGTCAGGAGGTGTTCGCGCTCACCCCGTTCGACCGCGACGGCGTGGCCGCCGACTACGCGCTGGTGCCGACCGAGGTCCTTGCCCCCAAACCACGCTCGCTGCGCCATGTCCAGGCGGCGGCGGTGCCGATGCCCTGGCTGAGCGCCTGGCAGGCGCTGATCGTCCATGGACGGCTGCAGTCGGATGAGCGCGTCGCCGTCACGGGCGCGCGCGGCGGGGTCGGGCACCTCGCCGTGCAACTCGCCCGCAGCCGAGGCGCGACCCTGGTCGAGGCGGGCGAGCCGTGCGACCTGCTGTTCGACACCGCGGGCGGCGAAGCCCTGGCCCGCTCGGCCGGCCAGGCGGGCCGGATCGTGACGATCGCGGCCGAGACGCCCGGGGCCCGCTACTTCGTCGTCGAGCCCAACCGCGAGCAACTCCTCGAGGCGACCCGGTTTATCGACGCCGGCGAGCTGCAGCCCCAGATCGATTCCATCTTCCCCTTTGCCGAGGCCCGCTCGGCGTTTGTGCGCAGCGCCGCCCGGGGCAAGCACGGCAAGGTGGTCCTCCGGGTCACCGACTAGCCAGCGCACAAGGCGACCAGGTTCGGCTGCCTGCACCATCAGGTGAACCGGCGGCGGAACAGGAGACCAACATGTGGAGCTACGAATACAGCGTAGACACCAGCGCCACGCCCGAGACCGTCTGGCCCTACTTCGAAGACGTCGCCGGCTGGCCAACCTGGAATGAAGGCATCGAACACATCGTCCTCGAAGGCCCCTTCGCGTCCGGCACCACCTTCTT
>Ga0307277_10001078_pt1 | contig 10606 bp, 9 predicted proteins | sample ER_DNA_116_FD_194473 | JGI IMG/M metagenome (GOLD analysis project Ga0307277, IMG submission 194473) | Bulk soil microbial communities from the East River watershed near Crested Butte, Colorado, United States - ER_DNA_116 | ecosystem: Environmental > Terrestrial > Soil > Floodplain | place: USA...
GCCCTCGACGCGAGCCCCCGTCAGCTCTCCCCATTCCCGGCCGCGGTCGATCAGGACGCATACCCGCGGGTCCCGTACGGCGTGCTCCCACGTCTGGTCCCCCACGCGCGAGGACACCCACACGGCGTCTTCGAGCCACACGAACCAGCGTGGAGCGACGTGGGGTCCGCCGTCGGGCCGCACCGTTGCGATCCGGCAGGTGACGGCGTCGCGGAACACCCGCCGGAGGAGCTCGACGTCCTCGCTCACGAGCCGCTCACGAGGTCGGCCAGCAACCCCAGGGCCAGGATCGCGTCCGCCTCGAGCACATCCGGATCGAGCGCATCCTTGGCCTCGGCGATCAACTTGTTCGCGTCGATCATCGTCACGCCGGGCGTCGCGTCGCCGTCACGGAGATCGTCCAGCAGCTGGAACGCCTCCCCGAGCGGCGCGCCGAAGCGTTCGAGCCGGGTGGCCACCAGGACCGAGGTCCCCGCGAGGGCCGCCCCGATCTGCAGCGGTCCCTCCACCGTGTACGACCCGCCCTTGAGCGCCGCGAGCCGCCGCGCGTCCGCGTCGGCGCCGATCAGCCCGAGGTGGGCCCCCGCCGCCATCTCGATGCGCATCCGGTGGTACCGCTCGAGCGCCGCCGCCAGGCGGACGGGCGGGAACCCGGACTCGAGCAGGAGCTGGTCCGCGAGCACGGCCGAGAGATCGCCGGCGAGGATCGCGACCGCGGTCCCGATCCGCTCCGGCTCCGGGTGGCCGCGGCGCGCCGCGGCCTCGGTCTGGCTCGTGTGCACCGCGGGTCGGCCGCGGCGCGCCGGGGATCCATCCATCACGTCGTCATGGATCAGCGCCATCGTGTGCAACAGCTCGAGCGACGCGGCCGCCCGGAGGATCGGCTCGCCATGCGGACCACCGGCGGCGCGGAACCCCCAGTAGCAGAAGGCGGGTCGGATCCGCTTGCCACCCGCCTCGAACAGGCCGATCACCTCGTCGATCGGTCCGGTCGCTCGAGGGTCGAGCCATTCGAGCTCCTGTCGACGGGCGGACAGGAACGAGCGGAGGACGTCGTCGATGCGGTCCTGCAGAGCGACCGGATCGGTCGGCGAGAGGCTCGACGGGGAAGGCATCGCGGCCAGTATGCCAAGGTGGCGGGCGCGGCCGCGAGCGACACCGCGTGCAGGCACTCCATCTATCATGTGGCCGCCGGTCTTGACCGGTCCCTGGACATGAGACGCGCGTTCCGCACCCTCGCCATCGCCACCACCGCGGCAACCGTGCTCCTGATCGCGTGGGGGGGCGTGGTCCGGGCCACGGGCTCGGGCGATGGGTGTCCGGACTGGCCGACATGCTTCGGCTCGTGGGTGCCTCGCGTCGAATACCACACGCTGATCGAATACTTCCATCGGCTGCTCGCCGTCGTCTCGGCGACCCTGTCGATCGCCCTGGCCGTCGTCGGCGCGTGGTCCCTCGCGCGCTCGCGCGGCGACCGGGAGGACCGAGCGGTCTCGCAGCTGCCGGCATGGCTCGCCGTGGGTCTCGCCCCGTTGTTCATCATCCAGGCAGCGATCGGCGGGTGGATCATCGCCACGCACGAAGACCCTGCGGTCGTGACGCTCCACTTCGCGGTGGCGTTCGTGGTGCTCGGCGTGGCGGTCGCGATCACGGTCCTCGCCCATCTGCTCGAGCCGGGAGGCGTGCGCAGCTACGCGAGGATCACCGCGATCACGGCGCTCACCACGTACGCGTTGCTGCTGGTCGGGACCTACGTGCGGGCAGAGGGGGCGGGCCTCGCGTTCCGCGACTGGCCGCTGATGAGCGGCCGGCTCATCCCCGATCTCGCCCAGCCGGGGGCGGGACCGATGTTCGCGCACCGGCTCCTCGCGATCACCGTCACGGCCTTGGTGGGCTGGTGCGTGGTGCGGGCCCGCACGATGCATCCGCGCTCCGCGAAGCTGGTCGGGCTGTCGACGCTGGCGCTGGCGCTGGTGCTCGCGCAGATAGCCGTCGGAGCGCTCAACGTCGTCACGGAGCTCGCGACGTGGGCGCGTGCCGCCCACGTCGCGGTCTCCGCGCTGATCTGGGCGACGGTGGTCGCCCTCGCGGTCGTCGCGCGACGGGAACCATCGCGCGACGACCTCCGCGCCGGGGCCGAGGACGGAACGGAGCTGACGAGGGCGGATCGGTCGGTCGGGGACACCGTGCGCGCCTACGCGGCGCTGACCAAGCCCCGCATCATCGTCCTGCTGTTGATCACGACCGTGCCGCCCATGATCCTCGCCGCCGGCGGCCTGCCGGGTGCCTGGCTGGTGCTCGCCACCCTGATCGGCGGGACGCTCGCGGCCGCCTCCGCCAACGCGTGCAACATGTACCTCGACCGGGACATCGACCAGGTGATGCGCCGGACCCGGCAGCGTCCGCTCCCCCGTCACGCGGTCGAGCCGGAGGCGGCGCTGCGTTTCGGGTTCGCGTTGGGAGCGGTCGCGTTCACGTTCCTCGCGCTCACGGTGAACGTGCTCGCCGCCACGCTCGCCCTCTCGGCGATCGCCTTCTACGTCTTCGTGTACACGATGTGGCTCAAGCGCTCGACCACCCAGAACATCGTGATCGGTGGCGCGGCCGGTGCCGTGCCCGTTCTGGTCGGCTGGGCCGCCGTGACCGGCGGCCTCGCTTGGCCGGCGATCATGCTCTTCGCGATCGTGTTCCTCTGGACGCCGCCGCATTTCTGGGCGCTGGCGATGCGGGTCCGCGATGATTACGCGGCCGCGGGGGTTCCGATGCTGCCGGTCGTCCGGGGCGAGGATGAGACGCGGCGACAGATCTTCCTGTACTCCCTCGTGCTGTTCGGGGCGACGCTCCTGCTCGTGCCGGTCGCCTCGATGGGCCCGATCTACCTGGTCACGGCCGTCGGGCTCGGCGGCAGCTTCGTGTACCGAGCCCTCCGGCTGTGGCGTGACCCTTCGGACGCGAAAGCCTGGGCGCTCTTCAAGTTCTCCGTGCTCTACCTCGGGGCGCTCTTCGCCGCGGTCGCGATCGACGCGCTCGTGTGACGCGCCCGCCTACGCGGTCGGCGTCCCGGAGACGTCCCCCGACAGCGTCCGATCGATCAAGCTGCTCAGCGTCGCCTCGCTCGTCGTCGAGCCGATGATCGAATACCGGATCGTTCCCGCTCGGTCGACCACGTAGGTGGCGGGGAGACCGGTGTAGCCGAGGCTGGCGGCGAAGCGCCCCGACGGATCCTCGATGCTCGGATACGGGACGCCGTACCGTCGCACCCAGGCCGTCGGCTGCGCGGTGCTGGTCTCCTCGGGGTTCACGCCGAGGAACGCGACGTCCTTGCCGACGTACCTGCCCGCGACGCGGACGAATCCGGGCTGGTCGCGCTCGCAGTCCAGGCACCACGTCGCCCAGACGCTCACGACCAGGACCTTCCCCCGGAACGCCGCGGCCGACAACGGCGCGCCGTCGAGGCCTTTGCCCTCCAGCTGGGGAAGCGGCCGGTCCTCGACGCGGACCATCCCCCCGTTCCCTTCCGAGGACGAGCTGCATCCGATGAGGGTCAGGAACGCAACGAGCGCGAGCGCGGTTCGCACGAGCTCAACGGTATCGCGGCTCGACCGGCACGACGCCCGGTCGGGAGCCGCTAGCCGCTCGGACCGGTCGACGCGCCGCTGGCCGTGCCGCTCGGCGACGACCCGCCGCCGCTCTTCGCCACGGTGATCGTCCCCTGCATCGTGGTCGGATGGAAGTCGCAGCGGAAGTAGTAGGTGCCGGGGTCGAGAGCAGGGAGCGCGACCTCCCCCGAGCCGATGCCCACGACGTCAGGCGTCTTGCTGATCTCCGTCGTGTAGTCCTTGTCCGAGAAGACATCGAGGTTGTGCGTGGCCCCCGGGTCTTCGTTGTCGAAGGTGATCGTGGCGGGTTGCCCGGACGGGAGCTCGATCGTGTTGGGCGAGAACGCCGTCGCGTCTGCGGCCGTGATCACGGGGCCGGCGGGCGCGCCGGGCGCGGGCGGCGGTCCCGCCACCGTCAACTTCCCCGTCATCGTCGTCGGGTGGAACTCGCAGAAGAAGTAATACGAGCCCTGCGCGAGGCCGCTGACCGGAACGGCGACCTGGTTCGGCCCCGTGATGGGCGTCCCGACCGCGATCGCCCCGGCCGGGTCCACTGTCTTCTCCTGGGTGACCACCACGTTGTGCTGCACGCCGACCCCCCCGGTGACGTCGTCGTTCGAGAACTCGATCGTGAATGGGTAGTCGGCCGGGGCCGAGAGCTCGTTCGGTTGGAACCCCTTCGTCGCCGCGCCGACCGGCGCGGCGAGCGCGAGCTGGACCGGCTGCAGCTCGGCGGCGGGCTGACCGAGCAGCAGCGCCAGCCCACCGGTCAGCATCGCGATCCCCGTGACCCCGCCGACCATCGAGAGCAACGAGGCGCCCGTCACCTGCGGCCGGGCCGCCACGATCCAGGCGATGGCCAGGATCGAAGCGGCCACGACGAGCGCCACGATGGTCGCGGCCGTCGGTGTCACGCGGAGCAGCACGCGGGAGAACAGGTACAGGACCGCCCCGATCACGGCCAGCACGCCGACCGGGATCAGGATGGGCCACAGCAGGCGCTCGCGAGGCTCCGGGAGGTGGTCGCTCATCGGCCCATCTCCGCGCGGATCTCGGCGTCGACGTCCCGCCATTGCAACGCGTCCCAGCCCTCCGTCTGATCGCGGCGCGCCCACCGGAAGAACACGACCGTGATCACGGTCCACAGGATCGCGCCTCCGACGATCTTCATCGTGAGGCCCGCGATCATCTGATCCGTCATCACGGAGATGCCCCAGATCCGCGGGAACGTGCCGTACACCGGGTAGAGCGGCACGTGGCCGAACGTCAGGAACGATGCCGGGATCGTGGGGGCGAGGGACTGGATGAACAGGTAGAGCATCTGCCCGGGGGGCGTCAGCGGTGGCATCTCCGGGAGCGGCGAGACGACGGGCCACCACATCACGATCGCCGACCCAAGCAGGATCGTGTGCAGCACGAAGTGCGTGAGCTCGGAATGGACCGAGACGGTCACGACGGCGGGCCAGTGGGAGAACAGCAGGATGCCGTTGAACAGCACGATCGCCGGCAGCGGCCGCGTCACGAAGCGCCACACCCGCCGAGCGATCCGCCGCCGCAGGAGGTCGCGCCAGAGCCATGCCGGCGTCCCCGCCACGAGCAGCGGCGCCGCCACCAGCGTGAACAGCAGGTGCTGGGCCATGTGGACGCTATAGAGGTACCGCTCGGCCAGGTCGTGGATCGGCCAATCCGCCCCGACCCACAGCACGGCGACGCCGGTCAGGAAGAGGCGCCGAGCGTGGTCGGACACCGGAACGTTCGTGCGCTCGGCATGACGGCGGCACGCGATCAGGTACGCGACCGCCAACGAGCCCAGGATCACCCAGACGTCGACGTGGGCGCGGAAGGGGGGAAGCATCTCCGCTACCTCGCGAACGCCTTGAGCAGTAGCAACACGACCAGGAACAGGATGCCGGCACCGGCTGCGCCCATGATGAAGAACCGCGAGTAGCGAGCATCATCGAACCGCAGATGCATGTACCAGAGCACGACGAGGACGAACTTCACGAAGGCGAGCCCGAAGAGCATCGTGATCATCAGCCCGTGCGGGAGTCCCGAGTAGCTCGTCCAGACCTCGAGCGTCGTGAGGACCACGAGGATCACGCCGATCCGGACGTACTCCTTCGCGCTCGGGTGCCTGCGCCGAGCGTGCCCGGCCTCGCGAGGGTCGGCGAGCCCTTCCGCGCCGATCTCTTCCTGGAACTCGTCCAGCCCTTCCATGGTCATCGCGTCACCCGGCCGGTTTCGCTTGGGGGACCAGATAGACGACCGTGAAGATGACGATCCAGACGATGTCGACGAAGTGCCAGTACAGCCCGACCATCTCCACGGGGAACGCCTGATCGTCGGGGAGCCGGCCGGCCCACGACATCCCGACGAGCGAGAGCAGCATCAAGATCCCCACCGTCACGTGGACGCCGTGGAACCCGGTGAGCACGTAGAAGGTCGTCCCGAACAGGTTGCTCTTGAGCGTCAGGCCCTCGTGGTAGAAGCTCGTGAACTCGTACACCTGGCCGCCGACGAACGTCAGCCCCAGCATGGCGGTCGCGATGAGCCACAGCCGCATCCTCGCGAAGTCGCGCTGGTCCGCCGCCGTGAGCGCCAGCACCATCGTGAGCGAGCTGGCGAGCAGCACGAACGACGAGACCGACGTGTAGCGGATATCGAAGATCTCGTTCGGATACGGCCCGGTCGTGCTGGCGCCGCGGTAGAGGACGTAGGTGGTGATCAACGCGCCGAACAGCAGGCACTCCGACGCCAGGAAGAGCCACATCGCGAGCTTCGTGCTCGGAAGCCCGGTGCTGGTGTGTTCGGCCGGCGCAGCGTGCGCGGTGCTGTCGGCCATCGCTACTCCGCCACCGGGGGCTCCATCGCCCACCCCATGAATCCGACGACGGTGACGAGCGCCCCCGCCCCGACCAACCACCACGAATACAGGACGCCGTACGCGATCACGGGCAAGCCGACGGCCGCGACGAGCGGCCAGAACGACGGGCTCGGCAGGTGGATCGCGTGCCCCTCGTCGTGTCCCTCGGTGGCATGGTCGGACGCGCCCGCCGGCACTCGCACCAGCCTGCCTTCCTTGTCCTCCACGTACTTGCGGTGCCAGAACTCATCGATCGAATGCACGACCGGGATCTCCTCGAAGTTGTAGACGGGCGGAGGAGAGGACGTGGCCCACTCGAGCGTCCGAGCGTCCCAGGGGTCCTCGGCCTCCAGTCCCTTCGCCTTGCGCTGCGTCGCGATCGCGTTCACCGTGAATACGAGCGCCGACAACGCGATCAGGAACGCGCCGACGGTCGAGACCTGGTTCCAGAACGTGAGCCCGAGCGATGCCGGATACGTGTATTCGCGGCGGATCATCCCCTCGAGCCCGAGGATGTGCATCGGGCCGAACGCGAGGTTGAACCCCACGAGCATGATCCAGAAGTGCACCTTCCCCCAGAGCTCGTTCAGCTGGCGCGCGAACACCTTCGGCCACCAGTAGTACATCGCCCCGAAGAGCCCGAAGACGGCGCCGCCGAACAAGACGTAGTGGAAGTGCGCCACGATGTAGTACGTGTCGGTCTGCTGGTAGTCCGACGGCACGACGGCGTGCGTCACGCCGGACAAGCCGCCGATCACGAACATGGCGACCGCACCGACCGCGAAGAGCATCGGCGAGTCGAAGTGGATGTCGCCCTTGTACATCGTGCCCATCCAGTTGAAGATCTTGATCCCCGTCGGGACGGCGATGATCGCGGTCGTGATCCCGAACGCGGTGTTGGCGACGGGCCCGAGCCCCACCGCGAACATGTGGTGCGCCCACACGCCGAACCCGATGAACCCGATCGCGATGCCGGAGAACACGACGAACTGGTAGCCGAACAGCGGTTTGCGGCTGAACACCGGCAGGATCTCGCTGATCACCCCGAAGGCGGGGAGGATCAGGATGTAGACCTCGGGATGCCCGAACAACCAGAAGAGGTTCTGCCAGAGCAGCGGCTGGCCGCCGGCCGTCGGGTCGAAGAAGTGGGTTCCCCACCGGCGGTCGAACAACATCTCGAAGAGCGCCACCGTGATGATCGGCAACGAGAACGCCAGCAGGAACTGGACGACCAACCCCATCCAGACGAACACCGGCATCCGGAACAGCGTCATGCCCGGGGCGCGCATGTTGACCACCGTGACCGCGAGGTTGATCGCCCCGGCGCTCGAGGCGATGCCCGTGATCACCAACCCGAGCGCGTAGAACGTCATCCCGATGCTCGGGTCCGTCGTCGAGTTCGGTGGATAGCCGAACCAGCCGCCGTTGGGCGCTCCGCCCAGGAACCAGCTGGAATACAGGAACAGCCCGCCGAGGATGAAGACCCAGAACGAGAAGGCGTTCAGCCTCGGGAAGGCGACGTCCCGCGCGCCGATCATCAACGGGATCAGGTAGTTGAAGAACGCCGCCGACATCGGCATGACGAACAGGAAGATCATCGTCACGCCGTGCATCGTGAAGATCTGGTTGTACTGGTCGGCGTTGAGCAACGTGTTGTCGGGCTTGGCGAGCTGGCTGCGGATCAACAGGGCTTCGATGCCGCCGATCAGGAAGAACGCGAACGCGCTGAAGCCGTACAGGATCCCGATCTTCTTGTGGTCCACCGTCGTGAACCAGCTCAACCAGCCGGTGATCGCCGTCGGACGACGGATCACACCGGTGCGGGCCGGAACGCTCGTCGCGGTCGCCATATCGCTCGTGCTCGCTCCTACTTCAGGCTATACAGGTAGGCGACAAGGGCGTCGATCTGCTGCTCCGTGAGGCCGTAGTCGGGCATCTTCGCGCCGAGCTTCACGGCGTTCGGGTCACGGAGCCATGCTTTCAATGCCTCGACGTTGGGCGTTCCGTCGGGGTTGAACGTCTCGAAGTCGCAGCCGGCGAAGCACTCGTGGGTCGTCGCAGCGAAATGCGTCAGGTTGGGAGCGGCGGTGCTCGTCGCCGTGGTGCCGCCGACACCGTGACATTGGATGCACTGACCGCCGACCCCGTTCGTGCCGAAGAACAGGTCCATCCCCTGCTGCGCGAGCCCATCCGTCGACGTCAGCGCCTTCTGCTTCTCGTTGGCGACCCATCGTTGCCACTCGGTCTCGTCCAGCGCGCGGATGCGGAACTTCATCTTGCCGTGCTGGAGCCCGCAGAACTCGGCGCACTGTCCGAAGTAGAGCCCCGGATGATCCGCGGAGAACACGATGTGGTTCGTCTCGCCGGGGATCACGTCCTGCTTCCCGAACAGCTGCGGCGCCCAGAACGAGTGGATCACCTCGTGGTCGGGCACGCCGGAGGTGCTGTGCGCGCCACCTCCCAGCGACGTCAGCGACAGGTTGATCGTCCTCCCCGCGGGGATCACCATGACGTCCGCCGTGACGATCGCGTCGTGGTCCCCGTAGGAGACCGTCATGTCGGGATCGGTGTACCGGAAGCCCCACCACCACTGGTAACCCTCGACCGTGATCTGCATCGCGTCGGCCGGTTGGCGCGCGAGCTCCCAGATCGTCGAGACCGTGGGAACCATGATGACCGCGAGGACGATCGCCGGGGCGATCGTCCAGCCGATCTCGAGCCGCGTGTTCCCATGGATCTGCGGCGGCATCCGGTCGCGATCCTTGCGATGCCGGTACCGGATCGAGATCAGCAGGATGCCGCCCTCGACGACGAGGAAGACGGCTGCCGCGGGCCAGAGCACCAGCACGAGCAGGTTCTTCTCGGTCTGCGCGGTCGGACCCTGCGGGTTCATCGTGTTCTGCGGCGCCGTCTTCGAACAGGCGACCAGCAGGACCGTCAGCGCGAGCAGTGCGAGGATCCACCGCGTTCTGCGCACCGTTCCTCGTCCCCCTGAGAGCTCCGCGCCCGCCACCGGGGTGCAGGTCCGCGTGACTGTACCATCCGCCCTTTCGGCGGCCGTCCCCGCGTTCGGGATCACTTCGCGTACGTGTGCAGACCGGCGATCCATAGGTTCACCGCGTAATACGTGATCAACAGACTGACGAACCCGACGAGCGCGATCGATGCCGCCTTCGCGCCCTTCCATCCTGCCGTCGCCCGGGCGTGCAGGTACCCGGCGAAGATCGTCCACGTGATGAACGACCACGTCTCCTTCGGATCCCAGCCCCAGTAGCGGCCCCACGTCTGCTGCGCCCAGATCGCGCCGCAGATCACGCCGAAGGTCCAGATCGGGAACCCGAACTGGATGAAGCGGTACGCGAGCCGGTCCAGCGTGGCGGAGGGCGGCAGGGCGATCCGCCGCGCCGGCTCTGCCGGCGCGGCGGATCCCACCGGCTCGTCGGCGCCGGACACGTAGTCCGGCGGGACGTCGAGGTCGGCGTCGACGGAACCGCCGAGGATGGGCGGGGGGTTCCCGCTGCGGAGCGCCGCGATCTGGCGGCGTTCCGCAGCCACCTTGACCAGATAGAGGATCGTGAACAGGCAGCCGATCCCGAGCAGCGACGAGGCCGTGATCATCGCCGTCACGTGGATCTGCCGCCAGTACGAGTTGAGCGCCGGCAGCAGATCGGTCGGTCCGACGTAGAAGAACGACACGGCCATCGCCATCGTGAAGATCGCGAACGCATAGATGAACCCCCCGAGCGTCGTGACGTGGTACCGCCACTCCACGATCACGAGGTACGCGAGCACGATCAAGAAGGTCAGCAGCGCCGAGTACTCGTACATGTTGCCCCACGGGGTGCGGCCGGCCGCGATCCCCCGCCCGACGATCGACAGGCCGTTCGCGACGAGACCCGCGGTCCCCACCACGAGCGCGGCCGTGTGGAACGAGGTCCTTCGGAAGGCGAGGTACGCGAACGACAGCACCATCGCCGCGATGTACGCGAACAGGGCCGCGTTGAACGCGTCGCTCGAAACACGCGCCCAGTCGGCCGTGCTCACCGCGCCCCGACCTCCTCACGCTGTTCGGCCGGGATCTTCGCGATCGCGGCGTCCAGATCCTCGACGATCTTCGGGAAGGCCTCTTCGAACCGATCCTTCC
>Ga0307277_10001079_pt1 | contig 10605 bp, 8 predicted proteins | sample ER_DNA_116_FD_194473 | JGI IMG/M metagenome (GOLD analysis project Ga0307277, IMG submission 194473) | Bulk soil microbial communities from the East River watershed near Crested Butte, Colorado, United States - ER_DNA_116 | ecosystem: Environmental > Terrestrial > Soil > Floodplain | place: USA...
AAGGTCGAAGTCTGTCGAATTTGTGAATTCATCTGGTTCGATGTCGGCGAAACACAAACGCTGCCGGCGCGCCCATTGCCGAAACCAAAACCGCAGGTTGTCTTGCCGCAAGAAGCGCGCGAGGCGATTGCACTGGCGAAAGTTCAGCAACTCGCCGAGCAAGCGCGCGGCTCGGATTTCGATAGCGCGCCACCCGACGAATGGTGGAAATCGATTGCAGCTTTTTTCGGGATGCCGGTGGAATTTGACGCGCCCGCAAAGAAACGCCGTCCCGTAGTCTCCTGGTTTTTGGCAGGGCTCATCGTCACCGCAAGTGTTCACGCATTTTTTCATTTGCAGGAGGCTGTCCAACTTTTCGGATTAATTCCGGCACAAGCGTTCCGGCTGCACGGCTTGACCTTTATTACCTCATTTTTTCTTCATGCCGGAATCATTCATCTCGTCGGCAACATGTATTTCCTTCTCGTTTTTGGCGATGATGTGGAAAATTTTCTGGGTCCGCTGCGCTATATCGCATTGATCGCGCTTGCCGCTTTCGTTGGGGATCTCTTGCACATTGCATCGGCCCCGGCTTCCACCATTCCCTGTATCGGTGCCAGCGGCGGAATCGCCGGTTTGATCACATTTTACGCCCTGGCATTTCCGCATTCGAAAATCGGCTTTTTGTGGCGTTACTTTTATTATTTTCGCTGGATTCGGCTGCCAGCGTGGTTCGTTTTCGTGCTCTGGATTCTTTTCCAAATCATCGGCGCTTACGAACAAAAGATCGGAATTAGCTCGGTTTCGTCCTTTGCGTATTTGGGGGGAGCGGCTGTGGGCGTGATCGCGTGGTTTCTTACCCGAAAAAGCGCGGGTTCCGCTCAACCTTAAGGAACACAGGCCTCGAGCCCTGTGCGCCATCAGCAAGAGACCACCTCGGAAACTGTTTGTCATTTCTTAGGGACCGCCTATTTTCCACGCCCCGGCGCGTGACGCGTCGAAAGATCTTCGCACCTACGGATAAATTTCCGTTAATCAGCGCACGAGGTCGCGCAGATCATATTATATAAGAACAGCGCGCTGAAAGGAGGCCCGAACGAAAATTCGGGAATAACAAATGGCGAGAGCAACAAACGCCCCGGCCAGTCGCGAACGGCGACGGCGGGTTTTAAGAAAAGCGAAAGGTTATCGCGGTCGTCGCTCGAAACTTTTCCGTTACGCCAAAGACGCGACGATGAAAGGCCAATATTGGGCCTATCGGGATAGGAAGACACGTAAACGCAATTTCCGCATGCTGTGGATCCAGCGCTTGAACGCAGCCGTACGCGCTAATGGCATGACCTACAGCCGGTTCGCTGAAGGCTTAAAAGCGGCTGGTATTACTCTTGATCGCAAAATCCTCGCCGACCTCGCCGTGACTGACGAAAAGACTTTCGCCTCGATTATCGAACAAGCGAAAGGCGGACTGGAAAAGAAATCGAAGTCGACGAAAGCGGCGTAGTTGCGGTGAAGCGTTGAACCGTTGCAGCGGATTCGCTTCAACGCTTAAACTCATTTAACGCCTCAACGTTCATGCATCCGCTCGAACAATTACGCGACGACGCCCTGGCCCAGATCGCCTCGGCCGCGGACGAGCGCGTTCTCGAGAGCGTGCGGGTGAGATTCCTCGGACGGAGCGGCAGCGTTTCCGAATGGAGCGACAAAATGAAGTCGCTTCCGAAAGAGGAAAAACCGACCGTTGGCAAATTGTTGAATGAAGTTCGGATCGCGATCACAGCCGCAATTGAAGAGCGGATTGAAGGTTTTCGCGCCGAGAAGGAATCAGCGGCAGTTGCCAATATTGATCTTTCGCTTCCGGGCACACCGCATGAGCGCGGCGCCCTTCATCCGCTCACGCAAATGCTGGATCGTAGCATCGCGATTTTCCGGCGAATGGGATTCGCGCTCGCCGAAGGCCCGGACATCGAGACCGAATGGCATTGCTTTGATGCCCTCAATACTCCCACCGATCATCCGGCGCGGAACGAGCAGGACACATTTTATCTGCCGGATGGGCGCCTGTTGCGCACGCACACATCCACAGTGCAAATCCGCGCGATGGAATCAGCGCCGCCACCCATTCGCGTCATCGCCCCGGGCGCAGCTTACCGGCGCGATGAGATCGACGCCACTCATACCACGCAGTTTCATCAAATCGAAGGTCTTTACGTGGATGAAAATGTCAGCGTCGCCGATTTGAAAGGAACGCTGGAATTTTTCCTCCGCGAACTTTTCGGTGCGGAAACGGCGGTGCGTTTTCGCCCGCATTATTTTCCCTTTACCGAACCGAGTTTTGAGATTGACGTGAAATCGAGTGCGCTAAAGGGCGGCGAACAATGGGTCGAAGTCTGCGGCTGCGGCATGGTGCATCCCGCCGTTTTCGAAGCAGTCAATCAGTCGCGCGGTGACAACGCTTATGATCCGGAAAAATGGACCGGGTTCGCTTTCGGTCTCGGAATGGACCGGTTGGCGATCATTTTGTTCGACATTCCCGACATCCGCTTGTTTGCGCAAAATGATCTGCGTTTTCTGAGCCAATTCGCATGAGGATCGCGTTTCAGCTCCCGCTAACATCGCGTGTCATCCCGAGCCGCGCAGACGGCGAGGGATCTCCCCCACGTGCATGTCACTCAAGCCACCTGACAGGGTCATTCGAAAGTCGGTCCACGTTTGTGTGGTCCCTCACTTCGTTCGGGATGACGGAGGGGAGAACAAAATGAAATTCTCCGTTAACTGGCTGCGCGAATTCGTCGAACTCCCGCCAAGCATCGATTCGTTGGCGGAGTTGCTCACGATGTCAGGAGTCGAAATCGAAGGAATCCAGAAACGCGGCGCCGATTTCGACAAGGTCGTGGTTGCGCAAATTACGGATTCAAAACCGCACCCGAATGCCGATCGTCTCACTGTTTGTGTGGTTGACGATGGCAGCGGAACGAAACGCCAGATCGTTTGCGGCGCGAAAAATTACCGGGTGGGCGACAAAGTTCCGTTAGCTTTGCCGGGCGCAGAATTGACCGATGGTCTGAAGATTCGGGCCAGCAAATTGCGCGGCGTCGAAAGCGAAGGAATGCTTTGCAGCGCGAAAGAACTCGGCGTCGCGGAAGATGCGGCCGGCCTCCTCATCCTGTCGCCAGAGGCGAAAATCGGCACGCCCATTCGCGATTTATTTCCACTCGACACCATTCTTGATGTCGAGATCACACCGAATCGCGGTGATTTGCTCAGCCATTTCGGCCTGGCACGAGAGATCGCGGCTCTGACGAACAAAAGATTTGTAGGGCAAGCGCTCCGCTTGCCATCGAAAGCGGCAGGCGATGCGCCCGCTCTACAAAAGAAAGGGATTAAGATCTCTGCCTTACGCGAATGTCCGTTTTATTCCGCGCGTCGAATCGAAAACGTAGTGGTCGGGCCGAGCCCTGATTGGCTGCGCGCTAAAATCGAGAGCGTAGGCATTCGCTCCATTAACAACGTTGTGGATGTTTCTAATTTCGTGATGCTCGAGCTGGGTCAGCCCACTCATGCGTTTGATGCCGATAAACTCAGCGGTGAAATAAACGTGCGACTTGCGCACGAGGCAGAAAAGTTTCTCGCCCTTGACGGAAAAACTTATGAGCTCACGCCGGAAAACCTGGTTATTGCCGATGGCGAGCGGACGGTCGGAATAGCGGGGGTGATGGGGGGCGAAGAATCCGGTGTCACTGACTCAACCAAAAATGTGTTGCTCGAAAGCGCCTATTTTTTGCCAGCGAGTATTCGACGAACGGCGCGCGATTTGAATCTACCAAGCGATGCCAGTTACCGATTCGAGCGCGGGGTTGATCCGCAAATGATTTTGGCCGCATCAAGACGGGCCACCGAACTAATTTGTGAAGTAGCCAGCGCAAAGTCGGCCGCCACTATTGCGGTTTCGGGCGAGCTGCCGCCGGACCCACCAGATGTCTCGCTGCGCTACGAGCGGCTCGATCAACTCGTCGGCATTCACATCCAACCGACAACCGCAGACGCAATTTTGACGCGTTTTGGCTTGGCTAAAAGCGATTCGGCAAGTCGCCCGCACTGGAAAATTCCAAGCTACCGGCGCGATCTGCAACGCGAGGTCGATTTGATCGAAGAAATTATTCGCGCCCATGGGATCGAGAAGATTCCGAGTGCGGATCGCAGCCGATTCACTCCGCTGAGCGAAGCCGACCGCAACTTTGATTTTGAAACAAAACTGCGCCGCGATCTAATCGCCATCGGTTTAACGGAAGCGCGCACTTCCTCATTGATTGCGCGGTCTGAACTGACCAAAGCAATCGGCGCGATCGAACTGCGCAATCCATTGAGTGAAGATCATGTCGCTTTGCGCACGAGTTTGATTGCGGGTCTGCTCGGGGCGGTTGCGCGAAATATTCGGGCCGGGAGGGAACGAATCGCTCTATTTGAAATCGGCAACACCTTTGCGCCACCCGCCGGCGAACAACAACGCAAACTGGCGATTGCGCTTTGCGGTCAAGCCGCGTCGGTTAAAGACTGGCGTAGTGCAAAAAAACGGCAGCTTGATTTTTTTGATTTGAAGGGCGCACTCAACGTATTGGGAACGTTTGAGTTTCGGCGTAGCGAGCAACCGGGCTTTGTCTTAATGGCCGAAATTTTTTATGAAACAGATAGGATCGGCTATGGCGGGCAGCTTTCTGCCACGACATCGATTGGAGCAAACGCGCCAGTTTTAGTAACGGAGATTGATCTGAGACGAATTGCGCAGGTTAAAGAACACGCGCAACCATTCAAAGAAATCGATCGCTACCCGGAAGTAACACGCGACATCGCGATGTTTGTCGGCTCCCAAGTAACGCACGCGGAAATTCTGGCGGCGATTGCATCGGCCAACGAGCCGTTGCTGGAGAAGGTCGAGCTGTTCGATTTATTTATGGAAAATGACGGGCAAAAAAAGCCGGACATGAAAAAGTCCCTTGCCTACTCGTTGACATACCGAGATAAAAATCGCACACTGACAAGTGAGGAAGTGAGCGCGGTGCACGCGCGGATTCGCGAGCGGCTGCGAAGCGACATTGGTGCGGAATTGCGCGAATAGTTCTTTTGACATAACTGCGAGTTGTTGGTTGAGAGTTGAGCAGGAAACCAGTGCTTTTCTCTCAACTCTGAACTGACAATTCTCAGTGCTTTACCCTGCGTTGTTCGAGATACAGGTGAGATTCCCGAACCGATACTTCATTAACAAGGAGGCTTGGTCGCGCCTGGGGAACATGGCATGCCTTAATTGGAAGTCAGACGCTCTCGCGACGGTCGTCCGCCCGTTACCGAAAGGGACGGGAGATCCGCCTAAACGGCATCTGCGGGGTAATAATTTAAAAACCCGAATCGAAATTTCCGATTCGGGTTTTTTCATTGAAGCGTTAACAGTTGAAGCGGCGAAGGCTTTTCTAATCGCTGATCGCTTCAACCCTTCATCGCTTTAACTCTTCATCGTACCTTGAAAATCCTCCGATTAAGCGGACAATCGCTGCCGACTTAATGCGCGCGTTACTCGCCCTTGAAGACGGCCGGATTTTCGAGGGCGAATCATTCGGCGCGACCGGCACACGGGTCGGTGAAGTATGTTTCAACACTTCCATGACCGGTTATCAGGAAGTGCTGACCGATCCATCCTATCGTGGGCAAATCGTGGCCATGACTTATCCATTGATCGGAAACTACGGCACGAACGCGATCGATCAGGAAAGTACTCATCCGCATGTGCGCGGGTTCGTTATCGAAGAGTTGAGCGAAATCCCAAGTAATTGGCGAGCCGAAGAATCGTTAGATGATTATCTGCGGCGCTGGGAAATTCCAGGCGTGCAAGGTATCGACACCCGCGCCCTTACCCGGCATCTGCGCACGCGCGGCGCGATGAAAGCCTGTCTTACTACCGAAATCACTTCGGCTGATGAAGCCGTGCAATGCGCCATCACCGGGGAAGGCGTCATCGGGATGGATTACGTGCGCGAAGTAACCACGCCGAATATTTTTCAATGGGATCCGGATGATCAACTGAGCAGGAAATGGTCGCTGCAAGGCGGTGATCAAGTGCTTCCGCCTATCCGGCATTGCATTGTCGCATTCGATTATGGAATGAAACGCAACATTTTACGATCGCTTCGGCAACGCGGGTTCGGCGTCGCCGTTGTCCCGGCCACAACTACAGCCGATGAAGTGCTCGCGCTCAATCCGGAGGGCGTTTTTCTCTCCAATGGCCCCGGAGATCCGGAAGCACTGCCTTACGCCCACGAGACAGTCCGCGGTTTGATTGGTCGCAAACCGATCTTCGGAATTTGTCTTGGTCATCAGGTGCTCGGTTTTGCCTTTGGCGGACGAACGTTCAAACTGAAATTTGGGCATCGGGGCGGTAATCAACCGGTCAAAGATTTGCGATCGGGGAAAGTGGCAATCACAGCGCAAAATCATGGGTTCGCGGTCGATCCGGATTCATTGCCGAAAGAAATCGAAGTGACGCATATCAACCTGAACGACGGTACCGTCGAAGGAATGCGTCACAAAGAACTGCCGATCTTTAGTGTGCAATATCATCCGGAGGCTGCGCCTGGGCCACACGACGCGAGTTATTTTTTCGACCAGTTCGCGGAATTAATCGAGAATAGTAAGTAGCCACTCGCTGTGGTAGCTGCCGCCGTCTCAGGCGGCAGACATAGAAGCTGGAATTGGTTCTGCCGCCAGTGACGGCGGCAGCCACAACAGCAATATAACCGCTACAATTGACCATCGCGGCTTTCGAGCGCACGTTTTGCCTATGTTCAATTCCACAATTCCTAAAAGTTTGAAGGTGGCGGTGGCGGCCGGATTTATTTCCGCGCTGGCGTTTTCCCCGCTCGCCCTTGCCGCGGAGCAGGGGAAGGAGAATCTCGACGCCTCGGCGTCAAAAGAAATTACCGGCGAAGTTGTCGATATGATGTGCTACGTCGATCACAACGCGATGGGTGATAAGCACGCTGGTTGCGCGGCCAAGTGCATCAAGGGCGGGGGGCCGGTTGGCATTGTATCCGACGGCAAAGCCTACTTGCTCGTGGGCCAGCACAAACCAATGAACGAGCAGCTTGCGGAATACGCGGGCAAAACCATTACGGTCAAAGGCAAAATGGCTGAGCGCGGTGGCGTCGCCATGCTGGAGAACGCAGAGATCGAGAAGAAATAGCTGCCGTTTCGAAATTCACGCGGCGCGCAGCGTCACGCAAATATTGTGTGACGGCTGAACAATCGAGAGGTCCCTCACGTTCGTTCGGGATGACGCCATTTTACGCGCCGCACGAATTTGTTTGATTGCTCAGCGACTGCGAGGTTCCTGGCCCTTGCTCGGGGTGACAGAGTGGTTCGCGCGCAGCGACAGCACTTCTCGCAGCATTCGTACGCTGTCGTGAACAAATCGCACCTTGCTACCGTCATGATGATTCCACCGCACTGGAATTTCCCTGAGCCGCAATCCCGCTCGTTGCGCGAGCAAAAGCAACTCCACGTCAAAGCCAAATCCGATGATTTTCGCGGCCTCGATAATTGGTCGACACGCTTCCATCCGAAACGCTTTGAAGCCGCATTGTGTGTCCCAAAAAGGCAGACCAGTCGCGACGCGTACCAGCAAATTAAAAACGCGCCCACCCTGTTCGCGTCGCCACGGCTGCCGGTTTCCGATTAGTTTGCGATTAAGCGCGCGCGAACCAAAGGCAATATCCACTTCACCCCGCGCGATCGGTTCAACAATTTTTGGGAGCTCATCAATCGGCGTCGAAAGATCGGCGTCGAAAAAAACCGCAATCGGTTTCGTAGCACTCAACAACCCGCTTCTGACCGCCGCACCTTTCCCGCGATTCGGAAAATTTTCGAGCAATCGAATTGCTACCGACGACGGCACCGCGGCAACTTTGCGAATCACTTCGCCAGTGGAATCCGTTGAGCCATCGTTGATCACGATCAATTCGCTACCCGGGCTTACTTTTTCCAGATAAGCAATGCTCGTCGCCAGCGTATCGCCAATGCGCACTGCCTCATTGAAGGCAGGGATGACAACGGAAATCGCAGGAAGCATGAATGGAAGTAGCCCCAAGCGTCTCGCTTGTGACTACGCAATTCGCAAGCTGTTAGCTCGCGCTACTTCATTTGTAAATTTCGATTACGAACTTCCCGTCCTCGCGGACATGGCCTCGATACATCCCGCTGGTATTAAATGGTAGTGCCACATTTCCATTTTTGTCCACGGCAATGAGACCGCCGGTCCCGCCAAGCTTTTCTGCGCGAGCCAGAGCGCGCTCGGCTGCTTCGGACAGTGACATTCCACGCAATTCGATCAACGCAGAAAGCTGATGCGCCACCGCTGCGCGAATGAAAAATTCGCCATCGCCGGTGCATGAAACGGCGCAGGTGGCGTTGTCGGCGTAAGTTCCCGCGCCGATCACTGGCGAATCACCTACTCGACCCGGAAGTTTGTTGTTAACTCCGCCGGTCGACGTCGCGGCGGCAAGATTTCCCTGAGCGTCTCGCGCCACTGCGCCCACCGTTCCATGACGTTCGAGATCCGAGGTGATAAATTTTTTGCTGCCGTCGGCGCCAGCTTTCTCCGCCGCCTTCATTTTCTGCAACGCGTCCCAACGATCCTGCGTGAAAAAATATTTCGCATCGACCAATTCGATCCCGTTGCGTTTGGCGAATTCCTCAGCGCCGGCTCCGACCATCATCACATGCTTGGATTTTTCCATGACGGCGCGTGCCAGCACAATTGGATTGCGCACATGCTCGATCTGAGCAACCGCACCCGCGGCCAAGGTTTTTCCATCCATGATCGCGGCATCCATTTCGTTTGTTCCCGCGCTCGTAAAATATGAGCCTTTGCCGGCGTTAAAATGCGGATCGTCCTCCAGCACCCGAACCGCAGCTTCAACCGCATCAAGACTCGAGCCACCGCCCTGCAAAACTTCGCGGCCCGCCCGGAGCGCGTTTTCTAATCCCGCGCGATATTCCTGCTCTTTCTCCGGCGTCATTTTGCTTCGCTCGATCGTGCCGGCGCCCCCATGCACCACGAGTTGGAATTTTTGCCCAGTCATTCTTGGTGAGATTTCCTGCGCATGCGCGACCATTCCGCAAAGAGCGAAAGCAAGACAACGGATCGCCAGGCAAGTCAACTTCACCATATCCAACGAAACAACGTGATTGTTTTTAATCCGCGCGCAATCTCAGTGGCAGGGCGAAATTTTCTTCGCCGCCAGAGGTGGCGATTTCGTCCCCTCAAGCGACTGATTCTGCCGGCGCGATCCATGAAACGTGCAGCGGTCGAATTCATCGGGCCATTTTTTGGACGAACTATCTTGCGTCTTGAGCCATCAAGTTTGATATATGCCAACACTCACACGGAAATTAGTGTGCGCGAAATTCACCCTGCCGAAGTAGTGCGTTTGCCGCCCCATCCCTTCCGAACACAGACATCGTCTGGCGAACTAAGAGTTGACCCAGCTTTTGTTTTCGAAATTCCGAACGTGAACTTTTGGGGTTATTATGGCGGCGCTGTTGTTACCGCTGACAACGCGGTGCTGGCCGATCTCTCTCCGGAGGTTTGGGGTCCAGCGAACCATCCAATTTATTCGCGCTGGCATTTGCCAAAGTCGCGGTTGCTCAGCGGTCGAATTGCGATCGGGGTCACGCCGGAGGCAAGCGGAAATTACTATCACTGGCTGCTCGATTTGGTGCCGAGAGTTCTTTTGCTCAAACACGCAGCCCAAAATTTTTCCAACTACGACGCGCTCTTGCTCAACGGTTCGCGAGCGAATTACGAACGCGAAATCCTGGCCGCGCTTGGAGTGCTCCCGGAGAAAATTCGCTATGTTGATTCGCGCGAACGTTTCCAAATCGCATCGGCTGTTTTTCCTTCCATGGACATCAACGTTATTGCTCCATGGAAGGTTCACGGACTACGCGACCTCCCTTTTTCTGGCAAACAAAATCAGCATCGCCGCCTTTATCTTTCGCGGGCAAGCGCCGCAGTTCGCCGGATCGCGAATGAAAATGAAATCTCAGAGGTCTTGCGGTATCGGAATTTCGAAATTGTCGAAGCCGAAAATCTTTCCTGGCGGGAACAGGCAAACTTGTTCGCCGGCGCGAGTGTGATTGTCGCGCCACATGGCGCGGCGCTGGCCAACATCGTGTTTTGCACGCCTGGAACGCGCGTGGTGGAGATCAGTACCCGCGCCGGGTATGGTGATTGGTATTGGCAGCTCGCCGCAGTTGCCGGGCTCTCCTACGAAGTTCTGGAAGCACAGCGATCGGGATCCTTTTCGGGACCGTATGAGAATGCCGATATGATTGTCAGCCGTGAGAATCTCGAACGTCTTCTCGAAAGCATGTGAGCGTGGCGAGTACGCGCGTTAGCATTTGTATCGCATTTTCCTCTTTTCCGCCTGAGGAAGTAAGGCACGTTCCGTAAACATGCCGACCGAAGATTCTGAAAACGATCCGCCTATCATTCCGGCAAATCCGGTCGTCGTAGTTCAAGGGGTAGGGCATCTCAGCCGCGAATTCATGCGCGAAGTCGGAAGTCTGTTCTGGTTCATG
>Ga0307277_10001081_pt1 | contig 10602 bp, 9 predicted proteins | sample ER_DNA_116_FD_194473 | JGI IMG/M metagenome (GOLD analysis project Ga0307277, IMG submission 194473) | Bulk soil microbial communities from the East River watershed near Crested Butte, Colorado, United States - ER_DNA_116 | ecosystem: Environmental > Terrestrial > Soil > Floodplain | place: USA...
GCCCGCGTCCACCCGATTAGGATTTCGGCAGATCCGTCCGTCGACCCGTCATCGACGAAGACGAGCTCATGTACGGCGTTGATCGCTTTCAGAGCGCTGCTCAGCCGGTTCCGCAGCTCGGGAAGTGCCGCTTCCTCGTTGAAAACAGGCACGATGACCGAAAGAGAAAGCAGCGGAGATTCGGTCTCGTCCAGCAGCGCCAAGCTTCGCGAACTCTAGTCAATCGAAGGACGTCTGAGCAGCTGCCAGACCTATCGCATCCGGTCGCATCCGGTGTACTCGCCAGCGTTTGCTCGCTTCCGCGGATGCTTTCGAAACATCAAAGAGAGCGACGATGAGCGGCTCTCCGGCGTTGGGTCTCCTGCCAGCTATGTGCCGGGGAAGCGGCAAAGCGCCCAGTAGCTGAGCCCCGGCAAAGCGATCCCGCGTGAGCTGAGCGAGAGCGAGACTTTGCCGTCCATGATCAGCCCTCGCGTTAGAACCTTTGTCGCGATCTTCCCGCCCGGCCACTCTCCGATCCCGCCTCTAAGAGACTTCACGGGACGCACCCGCTCGCCGAGCGCTTGTACGACCCGTACCGGGAGCAGCGAATGAAACAAGCCGCCGTCATTGAGGACGAGGAGTCCTGCCTGCTCGAGTAACCGCCGGCACGTTGCAGGCGAATACCGGCGGTAATGGCGGAGCGACTTGTCGTGGGAAGAAAAGAGTGCTTGGTAGGCCGGCACCGAGACGAGAACCATGGCGCCGTCGGCCAGCAGATCGTCCACCGCCGACTGCACGAACTCGACGTCGTTCTCAACATGCTCGATGACGTCGAGCATCAGCATCCGATCGAAGCGCCCACTCGGCCGCTCGGCGACGAGCGTGATGCTTTCGTATCCAGACTCGCCGGCGCTCGCGAGGTCTTCGGGCGTGTAGTTGATGTCCCAGCACGTGAGCTCCGCTTCTCGCGGCAGAATGCGTCGGAGCTGCCTGCCGAACCACGCGTCGCCTGAGCCCACGTCGAGCCAGTCACCACAGCCGTCCAGGAGGCCGCGGCGCGTGAGTAGCTGCAGGAAGAACTCGGCTCTCGCGACCTCCCACGGGTGTCTTCGCCCGAGAAAGCCTTTGCGTTCGACCAGATCCATCAGCGAGCGTCAGTCCCGTTCGGCGAACGTCCAGAGACGATTCGCTGCGAACATGCCGAGGGTCACCGGGGGGACGGCCGCCAGATACGCGCCGACCGGGCCGGTTCCAGCCACGCGGACGAAGAACAGTACGAGAAGGCTCGTCGAGACCGCACCGACTACCTGGACCGTGACGTAGAGAACGCGCGCACGTGTGGTATCGCGCGCGCCGAACGTCCAGCGCCGATTGAAAACGAAGCCGTTGACCGCACCGACAGCGAATGCGAGGGGCGCGGCAAGCAAATACCACGCCCCGACCGCGAGCAAGAGCCGATACACGATGAAGCTGAGCACGGTGTTTCCGAGGCCGACAACGAGGAAGCGGCCAAGCTGAGGCGCCGGGTGATCCCGCCGGCCACGCACCCGCTGGGCCCAGCCCTGCTCGCCGGAGACTGGCGCACGGCCCGCATCTTGCATCTGGCTCACCGTCCGATCGTCCGCAGTTGTTCCCGCATTGTGGTTGCCCCGAACGGTTTCGTCTATCAACTTCGAGCTGGCCGCACCTGGCCCGACCTCACCAGCGCGAGCGCCTGTGCAGGTGAGGGATCGAAGACCTCCGCCTCGTAGCTCACGTTTGGGAATGCCACGTGGACGGATTTGTGCGTTTTCTGGTCGACCAAGGCGAGGCCACCTCCCGCAACTCGCACGCCTCGCCCTCCGGCCTCCTTCTCGAGCGCGGCGAAAGCCCCAGGCGCTGGATACGTCGCAACTACCAGGTAATTGTTTCCAGGCGCGCCGGCGTCGACTCCAGGGGGCAGATAACGGATGTAGACATTTCCGTTGTCAGTGCGCTTAAGTTCATAGAGGTAGTCCTTTCGCGGCCCGGCCCAGTAGATCGGCTGGCGGACCACCGCGGAGAGCGTCCGCAATCCTGACGCGGAGAGCGCAACCGGCTTGACGGATACGACGTGAGGGGTCGAAGACTTGTTGTTGCGCCCAACAAAGACCCACACGATGACACCGACGGCCAACGCAAGAGTGAGCAGTGCTCCAAGCCCGATTTGGCGCCTGACGCTGAGACGTCTCGTCCGTTCCGGGGCGCTCGAGGGTTTGTCAGAAACGCTCGCCACCTTCTTCGTTCACCCGACCCCTCTCCGCAGCAAGGAAGCGTGCGATCCCGCTTGAAACCGGGCCCTATATTCTTCGTCTTGCGAACGAGGTGTCAAGGTGACATTCCTGATGCTTGCACTACTCTAGGTTCATGAGCGGGGAGACTGTCCGCGCGCGCAACTCGGCGGTGCTGGCTCGTACCCCGCGTTTCCGGGCCGGGGCCGTGATCGTACTCGCGGTCGCAGCTGGACTGATCCTCTGGCTCGCGCTACGCGACAACGGATCGGGGGGCGGCAAGGGCGTCTCGCCGACGCAACTCCAGAGCTTGGCAACCTCGGTCCGCCATCCGATCTTCTGGCTGGGTCCGCAGCGCGGCAACACCTACGAGTTGACGCGCAAGTCCGACGGTTCGATCATCGTGCGATACCTGCCGCCGGGCGTCGGTGTCGGCGCCCAAGGTCAGTACTGGTCGGTCGCGACGTATCCCTACCCGGGCGCGTTCGAGGCGATCAAGAGGGTCTTGAGGGGTCGTGGGGCGACCCGAATCAGGCTCGCCCACGGGGGGCTCGCCGAGTACACCAACACCAACCCAAATAACGTCCACGCGGGGTACCCCGGATACGCGTATCAGGTCGAGGTTTTCGCGCCACACGGACAGGCCGTTGCTCTCGTCCAAGCCGGAAGGCTGACCTCGTTCGGCGGTCCCAAGGGGGGATCGACGGCGCCAAAGCCCACGGCGGCTTCGGCCGCGGAGCTGAACTCGCTCGTCCGATCTCTAGGCCACCCGCTCTACTGGGCCGGGCCGAAGAAGCGCTATACCTACGAACTGAACCGCGAGCCGAACGGCAGCGTCTTCATACGCTACCTGCCACCAGGCGTAAAGGTTGGGGCACGCCAGAAGTATTTGTCTGTCGCCACATATCCGTTCCCGGGAGCGTTCGCAGGCATTCAGAGGACGGCGAACGACAAGGGCCAGAAAACGATCAAGCTCACAGGCCGCGGACTCGCTGTGTTCAATCCGAAGGTCCCCACCAACGTCCATCTCGCTTATCCGGGTTCGGACTACCAGGTCGAGGTCTTCGACCCCGCGGGTAAGGCTCGACAGCTCGTCGCCTCAGGTCGGGTCATAGCCATCGGCTAGGACAGGCCAACGCGATGGCGACCTCGCGAAACAAGGCCGCAACGATCCGAGCGCGCAACTGGCTCGCCGTCTCGCAACCGGAATCCTTCAAAGACTTTGCCTGGCGCCTCAACACGACCTCCGGCCTGGCCGCCATGTTTTCGCTGGCGCTCCTTGTCCGGATCCTGCTCGCCCCTCACTTCGGCTTCTATGACGACCTTCACACGTTCCGCACCTGGGCGCAGGAGCTACGTCACGTTGGCCCGCATAGCTTTTATGCGACCGACCAGCGCGCAAACTACCCGCCGGGTTACCTCTACATCCTCTGGCTTACAGGATGGATTTCGGCGGTTCCGAGCTACTTGCTTCTCAAGTTACCGGCGCTCGTCGCCGACCTTGGCCTAGCTTGGGTCGCAGGGACATTCGCTGAGCGTCTCGCACCCACCTCGCCGAGCGAAAGAATGCCCCTTCGGGCCGTCGTCGCGGGAGCCGTGCTCTTCAACCCCGCAATCATCGCGGACAGCGCGGTCTGGGGACAGCTCGATTCCGTAACGGTCTTCCTCATCCTCCTAGCGCTCCTCCTGCTCTTCACGGGAGAGCAGTCCTTGCGACGAGAGCTCGGCGCGTTCGCCCTGGTCAGCATCGCCTTCTCCATGAAACCTCAGAGCGCCTTCGTCTTCCCGATCATGGCCTACGCCCTGTACCGCCGGTATCTACACGCGCGCACAGGACCGGAGCTGATCGACGGCCTGCTGAGCGTCGGACTCGCCGGCGCGGTCTCGCTGATCGTCTGGACCGCCTCAGGCCTTCCGTTCGGCCAAGGACCGGTCGAACAGCTCCGCTTCTCCCGACATCTGGCGAACGCCTTCCCTTTCACGAGCGTCAACGCTTTCAACTTCTGGGGCATCGTCGCCTTTTGGCGAAACGACGCGATGGGCGACCACGTGCTCCGCATCTTGGGCGTCCCGGCTCTCTACATCGGGATTCTCGCCACCGTAGTCGCAACCGCTTGGGTTCTTTGGCAGATGCACAAGGCCATTGGGCGTGGCACCGACGAGGGGCGCCTGCTGCTCATGGGCACCGTCGTCTTGAGCCTGCTGGCGTTCACGTTCCTCACTCGTATGCACGAGCGGTATGGATTCCTCACGCTCGCCTGCCTAGCGCCGTTGCTGTTCGTGCGCCAAGTCCGACTTATGTATGCCGCCCTCTCCGCCATGTTCCTCGTCAACCTTTGGTACCCGTACGTCCAGTTCAACAGCCTGAGGCACGTCGAGGCTCTCCGTTTCCAACCGTGGTTCGACTGGTTCTACGGCGGCTTTGCCACTGATCCCTGGCAGAAGAAGGCGTGGTCGGTCGCGGTCACAGGGATCGCGCTCTTTTCCGCCTGGCGAGGTATGCGCTGGTTAGACGGATTGGAGCTCGCGACTCCCGCGCCGGCGCGCGCAGCGCCGTCGACACCGCCCGAGACCACGCAACCGCTGAGCATGCCCTTTGCCGTTGCGCCACTCGATGACACTGCCGATCAAGCGTCGACGAAGAGCCTGGCGCGTCGGGTTCCGCTCTCATTTGTCGGCCTCAGCTCTCTCTTCGGCCTGATCGTGCTCGAGGGCGAGACAAGGTATGCGCAAAACCTCAACGACAGCGCATTCCATCTGGTGATGGTGCGCTGGGCGAGCGGCCAATTTCACGAGGGACGCTGGCCTTTCGACGGCTGGTTCCCCTACTTCGCGCTTGGGTCGTCCTTCTTCCATCACTACCAGAGCCTGCCGCAAACGCTGACCGCGCTCTTAGCGAACGTGACCGGGGCGGGCGATCAGACCGTCTACCTGTGGTTCCTCTACTTGCTTCTCGCCCTCTGGCCAATCGCCGTTTACATCGGAGCGCGCCTCCTGGACTGGAGCAGCTGGACGGCAGGGTCTGCTGCAGTGATCTCGCCGCTTCTAGTCAGCACGCCCGCCTATGGGTACGAGCATGGCAGCTACACCTGGCAGGGATACGGGATCTACGGGCAGCTTTGGGCGATGTGGCTGCTGCCGATCGCGTGGGGGCTGACGTGGCGCGCGGTCGCGCGCGGCGAGTACTACGCGGGTGCCGCCGTCGCCCTCGCGCTCACGATCGCCTGCCACTTCATCGCGGGCTATCTGGCGGTCCTGACCGTCGGCGTTTGGGCCATTGTCCTAGGCGCATCTGGGTTCGTGAGGCGAGTTGGCCGCGCCGCCCTCGCGACCGGTGGCGGGTTACTCATTGCCGTCTGGGTGATCGTGCCCCTGATCGGCGACACGAAGTGGACAGCGCAGACCGAGTACTACAAAGGCACCATCTTCAACGACTCGTACGGAGCACGCCAGATCCTCAGCTGGCTCTTCAACGGCCAGCTGTTCGACGGCAATCGCGGCTTCCCGATCATCACACTGCTCTTTTTCGTCGGTAGCGTCTTGTGTGTCATCAGAGCGCGCGCCGATGTTCGTGCGCGCGCACTGCTCGGCGCCTTCACGCTCAGCTTGTTTCTCTTCTTCGGTCGTCGCACTTGGCACCAGCTCATCGATCTCCTTCCCGGCATGCGGGACGTCCAGATCCACCGCTTCATCATGGGCGTGCATCTCGCAGGAATTCTCATCGCGGGTGTAGGGCTCGGTTGGCTACTGAGAACGACGTACTCGGAAGTGCTACGCCGGGTGCCGGGCCGCTATGCGGCTGCGGCTGGAGCTGTGTCGCTGCTCCTCTGCGTGAGCGCACTCGCGCCGGCCTGGATCGAACGCACCCATTACGACAACCGCGGGACGGCGCTGATCCGCTCACAGCGGGGCTACGACGCCACGGACGGCCGCGACCTTGACCGACTTGTCGACATCGTCAAGAAGCGCCATGACGGGCGCGTCTACGCGGGCCTGCGCGGCAACTGGGGGGCGCAGTACCGCGTCGGATCCGTGCCGGTACATGCCTGGCTCGCGGACCGCGGCGTCGACGCAATCGGCTACGTCTTCCGGACGATCACGTCGCTCTCGACCGACATCGAGGTCGCGTTCGACGAGAACAATCCGGCGCAGTACCAGATGTTGAACATCCGCTACGTAATCGTCCCCTCAGACCGAAAACCGACCGTTCCTGCAAAGTTGATCGCGAGCAGCGGCCGCCATCGTCTCTACGAAGTCCCGACCAGCGGCTACTTCCAGGTGGTCGATCGCGCGGCGTCCGTCTCGGCCAACCGGACCGACATCGAGCAGCAGACGAGGGACTTCAGGAGCTCGCGGCTCGCGTTGCATGGGATCTATCCGAGCGTCGCCTTCCCGAGCGAACCAACGCTGCCCCCGACCTTCGACCGGACGACGCCGCCAGCCGGGTCAGCCGGAACGGTTGTCACACAGAGCAACGCGTTCCAGGACGGAGTCTTCGACGCAACGGTGGAAGCGAGACGCCGTGCGGTCGTGCTGCTCAAGGCCACCTACGATCCGCGCTGGACGGTGACGGTGGATGGGCTCCGCGTGAAACCCGAGATGATGGCGCCGAGCCTCGTCGGAGTCGAGGTCCCGCCCGGCCGGCACGTGGTCAGGTTCAAATACGTGCCCTACAGTCATTACCCCGTGCTCCTTGCGATCGGAGCGCTCACACTGCTGGGGCTCGTCCTCTTCCCTCGCCGTGACGAGCTGCGCCGCCGTCTGGCGAGCTGGCGCAACAGCTTGCGCAGGCCGAAGCTGGCCCGCGCCGAGGACGCCTAGCGCCCGAACTCGTACTCGCCTACGCGGCGGTTGGCGACGATCGCGCGCGGCGGCAGCTCCCGAACGTCCGGGAAGTTCTCGAGCTCGCTGACGACGTACAACGGCCTCCTCTTCACCTCCGCGTGAATGTCACCGATGTACTCACCGATCACCCCGAGCACGATCAGCTGGATCCCGCCGATGAACGCCGTCACGACGACGATCGACGTCCAGCCCGGGACGTTGTAGAAGCCGGCAAGCTTCACGATCAGGCTCCAGATCCCGAGGGAGAAGGCGACGAAGGAGACGAAGAAGCCGAGGTTCAGCGCCGCCCGCAGCGGAGCCGAGGAGAAGCTGATCACACCCGTCGCGGCGAAGCGAAGCATCTTCCTGAGCGGGTACTTCGTCTCGCCGGCGAAGCGCTCATGCCGCGCGTAGACGACGCCGGTCTGACTGAGCCCGATCCAGGCGAACATCCCGCGGACGAAGCGGCTGCTCTCGCGCATCTGATTGAAGACGTCCAGCGCGCGACGGTCGACAAGCCGGAAGTCGCCGACGTCGACGGGGACCTGGACCTCGGAGATCCGGTTGAAGGCCCGGTAGAACCAGGAGGCCGTCGCGCGCTTCAACCGCGTCTCGCCTTCGCGGGCCTCGCGCTGCGCATAGACGACGTCGTAGCCCTCACGCCACCGCGCGGCGAGCTCGAGCACGACCTCCGGGGGATCCTGAAGATCGGCGTCGAGCACGATCACCGCGTCCCCGGCCGCGATGTCGACGCCCGCGGTGAGCGCGATCTGATGCCCGAAGTTCCGTGAGAGCCGGATCAGGCGCAAGCGGGGCTCTTCCCGTGCGGCCGCGAGCATCAGCTCGTATGTGCGGTCACGGCTGCCGTCGTCGACCAGGATGGCTTCTGCGTCGCCATCGAGGGCATCCATCACCGCGGTGAGGCGCGCGGCCAGCTCCCCGATCACGCCTTCCTCGTTGTACGCGGGGACTACCAGCGAGTACGTCGGCACGAGAGCGCTCCCCCTTTTCCGCAGCTATCACCCAGTTTAGAGACGTCATCGGCCTCCGACCTCCGGCTTTGACCGGAAAGGCGATGCACGAACGTCGGTCGGAGTGAGCGAGCGTGACCACATCGCGCGGCTGCTCGTCTCGTGTCCCGACCGGCACGGGATCGTGGCCATGAACTGGCGCTTTGCCTATGCGAACGAGGCGAAGCACCGGCTGTGCTTGCGTCGCGCGAGGACCATTGCCTGCTCGACCTCCTCTGGCGATGGCGCCATCGCGAGGTCGAGACCAACATCGCGGGCGTCATCTCCAACCATCCCGAACACGCGCGCGATGTCGCCGGCTTCGACGTTCCCTACCACCACGTATCCGTGCCCTCGAACGCCAAGCGCGCCAGGCGAAAGGCGTTAGAAACGGGAGAGCGGCAATCGTGCCGAGCGTACCAGCGAGCCTCGGCACGTTTCGACTCTGCCAGACATGGGAATTTCCTCCCAAGACATCCGTCGGGAGAGAGGGCATGCGAACTCAAAGCGACGTTACCCGTCTGCGGTCTTCCCGAGCACAGGACGGCAGGCACCGACAGGGAATTTCGGCCCTGCGCTGGCGGAGTCGGTCTCGCAAACGTTTCCTATTCTGGGGGAGGAAACAATGAAACGACTCAGCAGGATCGTCCCGTTGATCTCTGTCGGCGTACTGCTTGCCCTGGCGCTGCTACCCGCGAGCGCTCCGGCGAATCCGGCCGCAGCGACGATCTCGTTTGTGGGCGGCGGCACGTTGCTCAGCGACGGTACCGTGGAAGTGACGTTGCACTACTCCTGTCTGCCGCCCAGCGGAGAGATCGACGCCTACCTCGACGAGAGCGGCACGGCATTTGGTAGCAGTGTCCCTAGGTTGGCAATCTGTGACGGCAGGAACCACTCCGTCACGATGAACATGGTGCCCGGCCCCTTTACTCCGGGGATTGCTGCGGGAACAGCAACCGTGTTCAACGACACCGGCGGTGCCGTTGCATACACCAACGATCAGGTCACGATCAAGTAAACGCCCCCTGTCGGTGCGACGCTGTCGAGAAGGCCCCGCGATCTTCGGGGCCTTCTCGCTGACGAGAGGGCTCGTGGAGCTCCGGGAGACCTCGGCGCGGCGAGGCCGGTGGGAACGGCGGTGGTAACGCGGGTGTTAGGACCACCGTGAACTACGGTGCCCGTACGGTGTCGCGGGCGGCGGTGCGTCCTTCCCCCGCGTCGCCAGTCAACTGCTTTCCGGTGCGGCTCCGTCCGGCGCCCCCGCTACCTGTCTTGCGCAAACCGTCTCGAAGCTGAGCCAAAAGGCACAAGGCAAGGCCCGGGAACACTTGCAAAGCTGACGAGAGGACTGAGCGGGCGGCCAGAAGCACCCACCGCTGGACGCGCCAGAATGAAAGGAACGGCTAGTCGTCGATAGGACCTGAAAGGAGGAGCTGGCCCTCGGAGTCAAGCGACAGCGGGACTTCCGAGGTTGAGGCATGGCAGCAGGGGCAGGCTCAGTGACTTTCAGACGCCGGCGTGATCCGCGTCCATCGGCAGCTCTCCCGCCAGCGCGAAACACGCACCGCGCAAGACCGACGCCGGAAAGCGAGAGGTCATCCTCGCCCCGGCGATCGGGAAGCTGCTGGGCGAGCCCCGGCTCGCAACGCTCCACACAGCCCCCCACGACCTCGTCTTCACGACCGCCAGCGGGCGCGGATCGACTATCGGCACGTCGGGCATGGCTTCCGCAACGCCGTCAAGCGCGCCGGCCTGCAGGCGCCCGGCCGGCTCTCGCTCCACTCGCTCCGGCACGGCTTCGCCTCGCTGCTGATCGCCGAGGGGCTGAACGTCGTCTTCGTCTCGCGCCAGCGCCACGCCAACCCGACGATCACGCTCGGCGTCTACGCGCTACTTGTTCGAGCGGGCCGACCACGCAGACGCGGCGCGGGAGGCGCTAGAGGCGAGCTATGCGGCGACGGTGGGCGCGGCACCTGAGAAGCGGCGGCGCTGGTAACGCGGAACCGGACTCGCATCGCAGGCCCTGATAGAAGCGGGCCATCCGGACTCGCTCATGAAGCCGGTGTCAGCGCAGGCCGCTAGCTGAAGGTGACGTAGGTCTTGAAGCCCGTCGTTTGCGGGCTGCCGACCGCTGTCACCTGCACCTGCACCTGATCGCCGGCCACGACGGCAACCACACTGGCGCCCTCACATGCAACCGCGGGGCCGATGATGGTGCAGGTCAGGGTCGACGCGACTCCGTTGACCCGCACGGTCACGATCCAGGACTGTCCCGCTGTGGGCGCGCGCGTGTTGTTGAGTTCTGCCCAGAGCCTGGTGAGGACCCCGGGGGTCACGACCTGGTAGTTGAAAGTGAAGCTCGCTGCGGTGCCCGCCGGGCAGGTCCCGCTGGTGTCCTGTTGGTGTCCGAGGCACTGCCCGCTAGTCGCGTTCGAGATGGACTGGAACCACAGCGTCCGCCCCGTGACCGAGGCGCCAGCCGCTCCGGACGCGCCGGTACCGCCGGTTCCGAGGCGCCTCAACGCGGCGGTCGCTTT
>Ga0307277_10001083_pt1 | contig 10596 bp, 7 predicted proteins | sample ER_DNA_116_FD_194473 | JGI IMG/M metagenome (GOLD analysis project Ga0307277, IMG submission 194473) | Bulk soil microbial communities from the East River watershed near Crested Butte, Colorado, United States - ER_DNA_116 | ecosystem: Environmental > Terrestrial > Soil > Floodplain | place: USA...
CGAGATCGTCGGCTGTGCGGAGACCGGCAGCCAGGTGCTCCCGCTCGTGCAGCAGACCCAACCGGATCTGGTCGTGCTCGATCTGCGGATGCCCGGCATGGACGGGCTCACGTGCATCAAGCTGCTCCGCGAGCGGTTTCCCCAGGTTGGGACCGCGGTGCTTTCCGGCATGGACTCGGACGAGATGATCGAGGCGGTGCTCAGGGCGGGCGCGAACGCGTTCATCTCCAAGAGCGTCGATCCGGCCGAGCTCGCCGAAGCGCTCCGGCGCGCCGCGCGCGAGCCGGTCCAGCACGCGATCGGGCGCGCCGAGAGCCGCCTGGACTCCGTCATCGAAGAGACCGGGCTGACCGAGCGCGAAGTGGCCGTCCTGCAGGCGCTCGCCCAGGGCCGGTCGAACAAGGAGATCGCGCGGTCGCTCTGGCTCGCCGAGCAGACCGTGAAGTTCCACCTGACGAACATCTACCGGAAGCTCGACGTGCGCGGACGCACAGAGGCAGTTCACTGGGCGTACCACCACGGGGTCGCCGAGGCGCACGAGCCCGAGCTGCCGGCGCTCCGAACCTGACCCTTGCCGGAAGGGCTGGACCGCCCTAGACCTTCGTCAGTTCCGGCCAAGCCCCTCACGAGAAATATTCGAGGCGAGGGACGTGGGAGAGCTTGGAACTCCACCGATCGCGCGCTCGGCGCGCGCACACAGCCGGTTCGGCATCCCGGCGATCTTGGTGCTGCTCGCATTGCTTCTGGCCGGCTCTGCCGCCGGCAGGGCTCTCCCCACTCCCGTCCCGACGACTCCCGCCAACGGCGCCCACGTCGATTCGATGCCGGCCTTCGGCTGGAACCCCGTCGCCGCGGCCACGGAGTACGAGTTCGAGATCTCGGCCGATGCCGGCTTCAACTCGCCGGTGTTCGGCCAGGGCAAGGACGACTTCCGGACGAAGAACACGCGCGCGACGGTGGTCGAGACCGCGCCGAACGGGACGTACTGGTGGCATGTGCGGGCGATCGGGAAGGGCGGCGCCCTGTCGCCCTGGTCCGCCGCGAGGTCGTTCCGCAAGAACTGGGGCACGTCGACGTCCCTGATCTCGCCGGTGGGAGGCGCGCAGATCGTCTATCCGACGACGCCGCTGAAGCTCACGTGGTCGCCCGTGCCGGGCGCGCGAAAGTACCTCGTCTCGGTCGCCACGGATCCGGGGCTCGGCTCGCTCGTCGCGATCAACGGCCAGGCGCGCCCCGTCGAGACGTCGGCGACCGCGATGACTCCGGCGGCCGCGCTCGCCCCGGGGGTTTACTACTGGGGCGTCACACCGCTCGACGCCCAGGGCAACCGCGGCACCCCGTCGGCGGTCGCCTCGTTCACGTGGACGTGGCCCTCGACGACGGCGCCACAGGTGACCGACCTCGTCGCGGACCCCGAGCTCTTCGATCCTCGCTTCAGCTGGACCTCGGTTCCGGGCGCGGCGCGGTACGAGGTAGAGATCAACTCGTCGGTCGACTTCGCCGCGGGCTCGAAGGTGTGCTGCACCGGCGCGACGATCAATACCTCGCTCTCGCCGACGCTCGTCTTCGCCGACGACACGTACTACTGGCGCGTGCGCGCGCTCGACATCGACGGGAACACCGGCGTCTGGAACGTCGGCCCCGTCTTCACGAAGTCCTTCGACAACGTGCCTCCGGTCTCCGCCCCCAGCATCAAGAACGTGCGATTGCGCGACAACCTCGGCGACCCGGGCACTGACGCCGACGCGGGCACGGCCGGATACCAGACGCACGTTCCGATCCTCGCCTGGAACGCCGTGCCTGGCGCCTCCAGCTACCAGGTGGATGTCACGCCGTTCGACGGCGGCACCTGCCTGTGGTCGGCGACCCCGCTCCAGCATCACTTCACGAGCAACGTCGCTCTCACGTCGTGGACGCCGCTCGGCTCGGGCTGGAACCTGACGAAGCCCTACCCGGACCCGCACACGGTTGCGACCGAGTTCCTGACGACGCTCGTCCCGGGCACGTACTGCGCGCGCGTCCGCGCCCGCAGCGACCGCGCCTTCGGGCAGGAGGTCTACGGCGACTACACGTACCTCGACCCGAGCGGGCTCGGCTGGGCGTTCCAGTGGACGGGCTACCCGGATGGAGGCGCCTGCACGCCGTCCTGCACCACGGGGTACCTCGGCGCCAACGACTACCTGGCGCCGCAGGGCGGGGTGACGGTGGGCCAGACCCCCCTCTTCACCTGGCGGCCGTTGAACCGCCACGCCTGGAAGACGCTCAAGAACACCTCCGGCGTGGATGCTCTGACGCTGCAGGCCAAGGGAACCGGGCTCACGGGCAACAACCTCCGTGTCACCACTCGTGACTATGCGGCGGATTCGTCCCAGGACGAGCTGGTGCTCTACGCCGGCAGCACCTTGGCGGAGAGCTACCACTATCCGGACGGCGACGTTGCCAACGTGGCGGGCCAGATCAACGCGAACCTGGCGAGCGTGATCACCGCGTCGAGCCCGCTGTCGGGCCCGCCGCTGGCCCAGCTGACGACGTCGCTCTTCATCCCGGGAATCACGAGCTACTTCGTCCTCGTGGCGAAGGACCCGAGCTTCGCCAACATCGTCGACTACGCGTTCACCCAGCTGCCGGCCTACGCACCGCGCGGCACGCTCGGGCCGACGACGTACTCGGACGAGACGACGCTCTACTACTGGGCCGTGCTCCCGGAGGGCGGCTTCGACGGGACCGGCGGCGCGGGCGACCCGCTGGCCGCAGCCCCGCAGAACTTCCACAAGCGCTCGACGCCGCCGACGCAGCTCGCTCCGGCGAACGGCCACGTGTTCTTCGACCAGCCGACCTTTCAGTGGGCCTCGGTCTCCGGTGCGCGAACGTACCGGCTCCAGATTGCGCAGGACCCGACGTTCGGTGATCCGATCGACGACGTCACGACCGACTCGACGTCCTACTCCGCCAACACGACGTATCCCGCCGATACCGTCCTCTACTGGCGCGTCCGCGCGAACGACGAGAACGCCGTCGGCCTGACATGGTCGAACGTCGGGACCTTCCAGCAGCGGCTTGCCGCGCCCGTCGGTAGTCCGAGCAATCCCACGCAGGGAGACTTCATCCCGACCTGGTCGTGGAGCGTGGTGCCCGGAGCGGTCTCGTACGACATCTCGGCCGACCTGCCCGACGGCACGCACAAGGACCTCATCGGCTTCCGCTCGCCTTCCTTCACGCCCGTCCTCATGTACGGCACCGGCATCTTCCACTGGCGCGTCCGGGCGGAGTTCCCGCACGCCCCGTACGGCCTCACGCCGGGGCCGTACTCGACGACCTACTCGTTCACGAGGACGATCGGCGAGCCCACGGGCGCCCACTCCGACGTCAATCCCGACCACATCCTGCTCGGCTGGAACGCGAAGCCCGGAGTGAAGCGCTACCGCGTCCAGATCTCCGGGACGCCGGACTTCGGCCTGCAAGTCGAGAACGTGCTCACGGACAACACCTCGTATGCGCCGCTGCTGCGATACCTCGGATTCCGGACGCTCGACACGAGCCATCTCTACTGGCGCGTCGCGGCCGTCGACGAAGGCGACAACACCGGCGACTTCACGCAGGCGCAGCTGATCACGCGCCTCTCGCGGATGGAGATCACGATCCGCGGGACTGCCAAGCGCCGCAAGCGCTCGATGCTGACGATCATGGTCTCCAACTTCGAGACCGGCGGGCCCGTGGCGCGCGCCCTCATCCGGGTCTCCGGAGCCGGCATCCGCGCCCGCAGGGTGCGTACCGACGTTCTCGGCAACGCGCGCGTCGCCGTCCGGCCTGCTCGTCGCGGTGCCCTGGTATTCACGGCGACGAAGCGCGGCTTCCGCCGGGCCTCCGCACGCCTCACCGTTCGCTGAGGCTCAGACCTTCCGCCTGCGGGACCTAGCCGTTCCGGGGTGCGGCGTGACGTCGTACCGCGCAACAGTTCTAGGCATGACTACCGCCGAGCTGATGAAGACGCGCGTGAGTGACGAAGAGGTCGTGGCCTGGCGCGTCGAGCAGCTCCTACGCGCCGGCTCCGACCGGTGCTGCGCCGAGATCCTCGCCCGCCGCAGTCACGTCGACCTCCACGCTGCGATCGACCTGCTCGAGCGCGGCTGCCCGCCCAAGATCGCGCTCGAAATCCTGCTCTAGAGCGATCGAGACGATCGGCCAGCCTGACCTAGTCGGAACGGGGTGATCCCCGGCTTCGGCCCAACACACGCTTTGGGGAAATCGATGAGGGGAGTGGCATCTATGAACGGCAAGACCAAGTGGTGGACGATTGCGATGGGCCTCGTGGTCCTCGTCGTCTGCTCGAGCGCACTCGGGGGGTCGCTGGGCGCGAGCAACAAGCGCTTCCAGAACTCTTTCGTCTGCGTCAACAAGCACAACGGCCTGGTCAAGGTCATCTCCCGCCGGCAGCACAACCGCTGCGAGCGCGGCTGGAAGAAGTACCGCATCTCGGACATCTTCGGCAAGGGCATGAAGGGCGAGCCCGGACCTCGGGGGCCTGCCGGTCCCGCCGGTCCGGCCGGTCATGCAGGCGCCGCCGGCGCAATGGGCCCGCAGGGCCCGCAGGGCAACACCGGCGCAATGGGCCCGCAGGGCGAGATGGGCGAGATGGGTCCCCAGGGTCCGCAGGGCGAGACAGGCGCGGCAGGCTCGATGGGTCCGGTCGGCCCGATGGGCCCGATCGGCCCTCAGGGCGAGATCGGCCCGATGGGACCGCAGGGCGAGATGGGCCCGCAGGGTGAGATGGGCCCGGCAGGTGCCATGGGCCCGATCGGCCCGCAGGGTGACCGGGGCGCAACCGGCGCTCAGGGGCCACAGGGCCTGAACGGCCTGGACGGCAGCGACGGCGCGATGGGCGCCACCGGCCCGATGGGTCCTCAGGGCATCCAGGGCCTCGTCGGCCCGATGGGCCCGCAGGGTCCCGCCGGCCAGCAGGGCAACACCGGCCCGGCCGGCCAGACCGGAGCAACCGGCCCGATGGGCCCGCAGGGACCGCAGGGTCCCGCAGGCGCCGACGGGCTGAACGGCTCCTCGGTCGTCACGGCGACCGACACGTCGACCATCGTGGACGCCAACGCGATCGTCTCGGCGACCGCGACCTGCCCCGCGAACCACATCGCCATCAGCGGTGGGTTCCTGGAGGCGGGCGCCACCTCGCCGAGCGTCATCGAGAGCCACGCGACGGCAGCCTTCGCCGGCTGGGTCGCCAAGGCGAAGACGCAGGGCAACTCTCAGCAGAGCGTGAGCCTCACGGTTTACGCCTACTGCGTGCCCACCGCGTAACACCTGTGCAATAGGGGGCCGGTCTTCTCGGCCGGCCCCCTCCACTTCGGCCAGGGATGCCGGGGGAGGGAGTCGAACCCTCACGCCCCCTGAAGGGGACACCTGATTTTAAGTCAGGCGCGTATGTCCAGTTTCGCCACCCCGGCGGCGGAAATGCTAGCCGCCGCCCCTCCCGGCTAAAGACCGCCGAACTGGTATGAGGTCGGAATCTTCTTCGGCGGCTTGCCGATCACGAAGGCGAACTCCTGGTGCTTGATCAGCACCACCTTCGACGGATCGCCCGAATAGGGAGCACCGTTGATGTAGAGCTTCCACGACGTCTTCGGCTTGCAGTAGCCGCCGACGCACGTGTTCGTCAGGCGAACGCCCCAGACGCCGAAGAACTCACCGAGGGAGAAGTCGCGCTTCTTGTCCGACTCGACGTGCATGACGCCGGTGGCGTCGTGCGTGTGGAGCTCGGTCAGGAACTGCCCGTCGTAGATTCCGATCTGCGCGGGCATGCTCTCTTTCTTGCCGTTCACGAAGAGGTCGAGGTGCTGGTGGATGTGGATCTTCACGCCCTCGGCGGAGAGCTCGCTCAGCCCGAGGGCCGGAAGCCGGTCGGGCAGGTGGTCGACCCCCGCGTTCCACGGCGCCGGCCCGGTCTGGACGCCGACGAGCTTGCTCCAGTCGACCACCGTGGGCTTGGTGCTGCCGCCGCCGCGGCCGAAGGCGAAGAAGAGCGCGGCCACGATCGCGCAAGCGGCGAGACCGGAGGCCGCGAATGCCACCGACGTCCAGAGCGTGCGCCGCTCCTCGGCCGTCCGCTTCCGGCGCTGATCGACCCTCCGCTGCGGGGCCTGGACCCTCCTTGGAGGGGCCGGAGTTTTGGCTTTCTTGGCCAAGGCCCGGGCGATGCTAGCAGCCGCTTCCGAAGGCTCTTGACACGCCCCCGTTTGGGGTTGTACGTTGATCCAGTCAGATCCGGAGGGCCGAAAGGTCGTCCGGATCTGGCGTTTTCGGGGGCCATCTCGGATACTGCTCCCGACAAACCGCAAGGAGGCCGCCAATGGGTTGGCTCGACAAGTTGCTCGGCCGCGGGAAGAAGACCGCGGGCGACATGACGGGCGACAGCTCGATGAAGCGCGAGGGAATGCACCAGGAACAGTCGGCGATGGCTTCGGAGCGCGCCGAGAGCGCCGAGCAGATGGCGCAGGAGGAACGCGAGCGCGCGGCCGAGCACGAGGCCCAGCGCGACAATCCGTAACCGCCGGTTTGGTGCGTTGATTCGAGGGCGGCTTCGGCCGCCCTCGTCGTGGTCCGTCCGACGCCGTCTCTACTGTTCGTCGGCTCATGACGTTGCTGGCGACAGTGATCGTGCTGATGGCAGGTGGCGCCGCGCTCGCGGTGTGGCTCCCACGCCTCCTGGACCGGCTCCTGTCCAGCCGGAACTCCGAGGTCGACGGGCGCCTCCAGGCGATCACCGCGACGATGGACCGGCGCCTCTCCGAGCTCGACACGAAGGTCGACCGCCGGCTCGAGCACGCGAGCGAGCAGACGAACGCGATTCACCGCCAGCTCGGCGACGTCGGCCGGGCGACGCAGCAGCTCGCCGAACAGGCCCGGGGCCTCGGGGAGCTCCAGCAGATCCTGCGGCCGCCAAAGGCGCGCGGCGGCTTCGGTGAGCTTCTCCTCGGACAGTTGCTCGCAGACCGGCTTCCGGCCACGGCCTACGCGCTCCAGTACGGCTTCGACGGCGGCGAGCGCGTCGACGCGGTGATCAAGGTCGACCGGCTCGTCCCGATCGACTCGAAGTTCCCGCTCGACAACTTCGAGCGGATGGTCGCGGCCGACAACGACATCGACCGGCAGCAGTTCGAGAAGACGTTCGCGCGCGACGTGAAGATTCATATCGACGCGATCTCGACGAAGTACATTCGCCCGGACGAGGGCACATACGACTTCGCGTTCATGTACCTCCCGTCGGAGGCGATCTACTACGAGCTCGCCTGCGGGAAGACCGGCGCGCTCCTCGAGTACGCGCACGGCAAGCGGGTGCTGCCGGTTTCGCCGACGACGCTCACCGCGTACCTGCAGGTGATCGTGCTCGGGCTCAAGGGCCTCCAGATCGAGCAGCACGCCCAGGAAGTGATGGCCTACTGCGCCCAGCTGCAGAAGGAGTTCGGGAAGTTCAAGGAGGATTTCGAGCTCGTCGGCACCCACCTCGACCGAGCCCAGAAGAAGTTCCTCGAGTCCGAGAAGCACCTCGGGAAGTTCGAGACGAAGCTCGACCAGGCCGCCGAGTCGCCCGCAGAGCTCGCCGTGTCGGCCGAAGCCCACGAGCTCCCGCGCGCAGCGGACGCCGCCTAGCTACACGCTCGCGGGCTGCTGCTCTTTGAGGTAGCGGATCAGGCCGCCGGCGACGACGATCTCGCGCTCGCGCGGCAGCAGGTCGTGCGTGAGCGTGATCGTGCCGGCGCCCTCGATCTCGGTCTCGAGCTCGTCCTCGCCCTCGGCGATCGAGTGGAGGCCCGCGATTCGCCAGGTCTGCCCGAGCTCGACCTTGTCGTAGTCGGCCTCGTCCTTGAAGAGCAGCGGCACGATCCCCTGGGCGATCAGGTTGCGCCGGTGGATGCGCGCGAAGCCCTTGGCGATCACCGCGCGGACGCCGAGCTGTGCGGGCGCGAGGGCGGCATGCTCGCGGCTCGAGCCCTGCCCGTAGTTGTCGCCGGCGACGATGAACCCTCCGCCCCATTCGTGCGCGCGCCTCGGGAACTCCTTGTCGCGGTGCTGGAACGTGAACTCGGCGATCGCGGGGACGTTCGAGCGGTATGCCATCACCGTTGCACCGTCCGGTGAGAGGTCGCCGGTCGAGATGTCGTCCGGCGCGACGATCAGCACGCGCATCCTGAGCTCATCGGGAAGCGACTTCTGCTCGGGCGGCGGCTTGATGTTCGGGCCGCGCGGGATCTCGATCGATGCGGCCTCCTCGGCGGGAACGGGCTCGAGGATGTGCCTCTGCACGACCTCGGGGCGGGCCTTGGGCCGCTCGGGGAGCTCCACGGGCGAGAGCTCGCGTGGGTCGGAGATGACGCCGGTCAGCATCGAGGCCCCGGCGACTGCCGGCGAGCAGAGGTAGACCTGGTCGTCCGCGGTCCCGCTGCGGCCGGGGAAGTTGCGGTTGAAGGTCCGGAGCGAATTCGACCCCGAGGGCGGCGCCTGGCCCATGCCGACGCAGGGGCCGCACGCGGGCTCGAGCATCCGCACGCCCGCCATCAGCAGGTCGACGTACGTGCCGGAGCGCGTGATCTGGTCGAGGATCTGACGCGACCCGGGCGTCGCGGTCGCGGAGACCAGCTTGTCGGAGATCCGCTGGCCGCGGAGCACCGACCCACAGATGGCCAGGTCCGCGTAGGACGAGTTGACCGACGAGCCGATGCAGACCTGCGTCAGCTCGGTGCCGACGAGCTCGTCGACCGGGACGACGCTGCCCGGGCTCGAGGGCTTCGCAACCAGCGGGACGAGCTCGGCGAGGTCGATGTGCTCCTCCTCGTCGAAGTCGCCGGTATCGCCGGTCGCGAGGGCGGTGAAGTCGTCTTCGCGCTGCTGCTCGATGAGCCAGGCGCGGGTCTCGTCGTCCGCCGGGAAGACCGCGCCGGTCGCACCGAGCTCGGCGATCATGTTCGCGATCGTGCCGCGCTCGGTGTAGCTGAGCGTCGAGACGCCGGGGCCGGTGAACTCGAAGATCGCCCCGCGGCCGCCCCGAACGCCGCGCCGGCGCAGGAGCTCGAGGATCACGTCTTTCGCCTGGATCCACGGACGCTTTAGCTCGTTCTCGAGGAAGACGCCGACGATCTTCGGGCACGGCATCTCGAACGGATGGCCGGCCATGCAGACCGCGACGTCGAGCCCGCCCGCGCCGATCGCGATCATCCCGCACGAGCCGGACTGGGTCGTGTGGCTGTCTGCGCCGATCAGCGTCTTGCCCGGGACGGCGAACCGCTCGCAGTGGACGTAGTGGCAGATCCCGTTGCCGGGCCGCGAGAACCAGAGCCCGTAGCGGGCGGCCATCGCCTGCAGGAAGCGGTGGTCGTCGGGGTTCTTGAAGTCGATCTGAAGGATGTTGTGGTCGACGTAGACCACCGCGGTCTCGACCTGGACGCGGTCGACCCCGAAGAGCTCGAACTGCATGCAGGCCATCGTCCCGGTCGCGTCCTGCGCGAGCGTCTGGTCGACGCGGAGCGCGATCTCCTGGCCGGGAACCAGCTCGCCGCGCTCGAGGTGCTCTTCGAGGATCGTGCGCGCGAGGGAGGCCATCGCTTCAAGCCTATTCAAACGGGACCCGGGCGGGCGCGACCGCCGTATTCCGGCCGTGAGAGCATTCCTCGCGTGCGTCGGCGTCGTCCTGCTCGTCACAGCGTGCGGTCACAGCGGGTCGCTGCGCGGCATGGGGATCAGCGTCCAGTTGCCCGCGGGCTGGCGCGGGCAGATCACAGAACAGAACGAGCCGGTGCCCGGAGCCGCGAACGTCGCGCTCGCTAATGCTTCGCTGCGGGCGAAGGTGACGCTGACGGAGACCCTCACGGGCTATGACGCTCCTGCGGAGCCGGCACGGATCGAGCCTCGCGAGCGCCGCGCCTCAATCGACCGCTACGTGGTCAAGGGTGGCCGGGCCTTCTGGCTGCACGCGACCCTGGGCTCGAGGCGCTCGATTCCGAGCGTAAACGCGGTGCTCGCGAACCTCACCGTCAAGCCTCGGGCGCATCCGTTGCGGCCGGCTCCAGATCCGCCGCCCGCGAAGGCGTTATCGCCTCCGAAGCTGTTGCCGACGCCGCGCCGTGTGATCGCGGAGTGCCGTCGGGCGCAGGGGCGCTCTCCGTTCCCCATTCTGTGCCCGCTGCGACTGCCAAGGCCGTTAGTCGCGTGGCGAGGCGACGTGCCGCGACTAGTCGCGGCGATGCTCCCGGCTCCGGGCACCGTGTGGAGCTCCCGCTCGGACCCGCGTTATCTCCATCGCCGAGCAGGCGGTGTCACCATCGGCTACGGCGGGCCGTGGGAGCCGGACAGCGGCCCCGATTGGCGCGAGCATCTGTGGCGGAACCGGCCGTGCTGCTTCCTCCACTTCGAGATCTTCTGGAGGCGCGCGGGTCGGCGGCAGATACCCAGCGGCGCACGGCCGGCCACACTCGGCGACCGGCGCGGCCTGCTCAAGGCCGCCTCGTCGTACGGACTCGCCTCACCCACAGGCGACTACATGTACTTCCCTAACCACACGCGCTTCCTCTGGCGCGAGCACGGAGTTGACTACGT
>Ga0307277_10001084_pt1 | contig 10592 bp, 8 predicted proteins | sample ER_DNA_116_FD_194473 | JGI IMG/M metagenome (GOLD analysis project Ga0307277, IMG submission 194473) | Bulk soil microbial communities from the East River watershed near Crested Butte, Colorado, United States - ER_DNA_116 | ecosystem: Environmental > Terrestrial > Soil > Floodplain | place: USA...
CGGCGCCCAGGCCTTGGAACTGGCCGTGCGCGACGATTACGTTGTCGGTCTGCCCCACCGCGAGCAGCGCGTCGTCGTCCCTGTCAACGGCATCAACCGCGCGGTCGTCCAGGCCTTGACGTTCGGCCGGAGCCTCGCCACGGATGTCCGGGCCGTGTTCATCACCGAGGACCCCGAGGCGGGCGAGGCGCTCCGTCTCAAGTGGGAGCGGCAGGTCCCGGGGGTTCCACTGGTGGTCGTCGAATCGCCGTTCCGGGCCCTCGTCGGCCCCTTGACGGCCTACCTGGATGTCCTGGATCTGGCCTGGCCCGCCGAGAAGGAGGCGCCGGTCACGATCGTCGTCCTGCCCGAGTATGTCGCCCGGCACTGGTGGGATCGGCTGCTGTATAACCAGTCAGCCAGGCGCCTGAAATCGGCGCTCGTTGGCCGCGAGCACACGGTCATCGCCGACGTCCCCTACCGCCGCGGCCACTGACATGAGCCCCTCGATGCTGATCGGAATCCTATGAGCGGAGGCCACCGGCCTCTGCCCGGGCGGAAGCCGGCCGACCGCCGCGTCCGGGTGGAGCGGCCGCACGCTCCCTACTTCCGGTACACGGGGCCGGGCCAGATGGTGGCCAAGGCCGCCGCCCACGAACCGAAGACGGCCCTCGGGCGGGTCTGGGCCCGAATCCGCAAGGTCGCGATCGGACGGCCGCTGGCGAGCGAGGAGGAGATCGGCGAACGCCTGTCGAAGAAGAAGGCGCTGGCGATCTTCAGCTCCGACGCGATCAGCTCGTCGGCCTACGCGACCGAGGAGATCCTGAGGGTCCTGGTCCTGGCTGGCGCTGGCATCGCGCTGACCTTCTCCCTGGAGATCGCGATCGCGATCGCGATCCTGCTGGCCGTCGTCGCCCTCTCCTATCGCCAGGTCTGCCGCGCGTACCCGTCGGGCGGCGGCGCCTACTCCGTCTCGAAGGAGAACCTCGGGGCTCTGGCCAGCCTCGTGGCCGCCGCCGCGCTCCTGATCGACTACGTGATGACGGTCGCGGTCTCGACCGCGTCGGCGATCGCACAGGCCTACTCCGTGGTCCCGAGCCTGTACGACATCCGGATCGAGATCGCGGTCGTCGCCATCACGCTGATCACCACGGCCAACCTCCGCGGCCTCCGTGAGTCCGGCAACATCTTCGCGATCCCGACCTACTTGTTCATCGGGCTGGCCCTCGCGATGATCGGGATCGGCGTCGTGAACGTCGTCACCGGCCGCGCCTACGACATCCAGCAGGCCGACGCCGTGAAGACCGGGAGCGAGGGGCTCGGCATCTTCCTCCTGCTGAAGGCGTTCGCCAGCGGCTCGGTGGCATTGACCGGGACCGAGGCGATCGCCAACGGCGTGCCGGCCTTCCAGCCACCGGAAGCGAAGAACGCCGCGAACACGATGCTCGCCATGGCGATCCTGCTCGCGGTGCTGTTCATCGGCATCACGTTCGTCTCGGATGCCTACGGGATCGTCCCCACCGTGGACGGCGGTCGGACCGTGGTCGCCCTGGTCTCCAGCACGGTCTTTGGCGATGGCTCGCCGCTCTATTACCTCTTCCAGGCGGCCACCGCGCTGATCCTCTTCCTCGCGGCCAACACCAGCTTCAACGCATTCCCCCGCCTGGCCGCCCTGCTCGCTCTCGATGGGTACCTGCCGCGCCAGTTCGCGTTCCGTGGCGACCGCCTCGCGTTCTCCTACGGGATCGTCATCCTTGCGGCGGTCGCCGCCATCCTCCTGATCTACTTCGGCGGCGACACGCACGCCCTGATCCCGCTCTACTCGGTCGGCGTCTTCGTCTGCTTCACCCTGTCCCAGATCGGCATGGTCCGGCACTGGAACCGCCATCGCGAGCCGCGGTGGTGGCTGCGGGCGGCGATCAATGGGATCGGCGCGGTCCTCACGGCCGTCGTCCTCGTCGTCGTCGCGTCGGTGAAATTCACCGACGGCGCCTATCTCGTCGTGATCCTCATCCCGCTCCTCGTCGGCATGATGCTGTTCATCCACCGCCAGTACGACGCATCCCGGCGGGAGCTCCGGATCCGGCCCGATCTCGTCTTCGAGCCGCCGCACCGCGAGGAGCGGGTCGTCGTCCCGATCCCGGGCATCAACCGAGCGGTGATCCAGGCGGTCAACGTCGCGCGATCGATCTCCGACGACGTCCGTGCGGTCTTCATCACCGACGATTCCGACGACGCCGTCCGGATCCGCGAGCAATGGGAGCGCCAGGTCCCGGGCGTTCCCCTCGTCGTCGTCGAGTCGCCGTATCGCGCGCTCACAGGTCCGCTGCAGGCCTATCTCGACGTGCTCGATTCCGCCTGGCCACCCGGCAAGGAGGCGCCGATCACGTTCGTAGTCCTGCCGGAATACGTGGCCCGACGGTGGTGGGAGCGGCTGCTCTACAACCAGTCGGTCAAGCGGCTCCGGAGCTCGCTCCTGGGCAGACCCCACACCGTCGTCGTGAACGTCCCGTATCGCCGCGAGGAGCCGGCGCCGGAGGACCGCCCCGGGGCCGACGCCGGCACGGGGACGTCGACGGCGTCGCCACCGGGCGTCAGCCCACCGTCCGGTACCGCACCGGCCGGGCGACCGCCCGCAGAGGGCTGATCGTGTCAGTGGTATCGTCACGGCCGTGCCAGAGCCCAGTGCGCCCGCGTTCCGACGCGCCGTTGTGGCGCTCTCCGGCCATCCGAACGGCCAGCGACTGATCCGGCTGGTCGCCGAGCTTGCAAAGGTCAACAAGGCGAACCTGATCGGCGTGCACGTCGTCGAGATCGACTGGTCGATGCCCCTGGACATGGACGTCGCCGGCGGCTTGGAGGACATCCAGCAGATCCTCGACGTCGCCGAGGCGACAGCCGAGAGCGCCGGGGTCAAGCTCGAGCCGGTCCTGCTCCAGGCCCGCGACGTCGGCGCCGCCCTCGTCGACGAGGCCGTGGAACGGGACGCCGACCTGCTGGTCGTGGGGCTCGCGTACCGGACCAAGTTCGGCGGCGACTTCGCGATCGGCAGGACGATTCCGTACATCCTCAAGAACGCTCCGTGTGCAGTCTGGGTCGTCCGAGAGCCGATCCGGGAGGAGAGCAAGTGAAAGCAGTCATCGTCGGGTGTGGCCGGGTTGGGTCGGTCCTCGCTGACGCCCTGGATCGCGCCGGTCACGACGTCGTCGTTATCGATATGTCGACCTCCGCGTTCGATCGCCTGCCGGGGTCCTTCGGCGGCGAGGCCGTCCGCGGCGACGGCACGGACGAGGACACGCTTCGCCGCGCAGGCGCCGAATCGGCCGACCTGTTCATGGCGATGACCGAGGGCGACAACCGCAACGTGATGGCCGCCCAGCTCGCCGTCGAGGCGCTCGACGCCCGGCGCGTGATCGCCAAGATCAACGATCCGCTGCGAGCCGCGGCATATGCGGACCTGGGCATCAACACGCTGTGCCGGACGAACCTGATGGCGTCGGCCGTCAACGACTTCCTGGGGCTCGACCTGGCGTTCGGGCCGGGACTGTCGGAGGCGACGGGCTTCCATCCGGGCGGCGAGCACCACGCGGATGCGTCCGAGGCGGCCGATGCCGGCGGTCAGGGCGGACCCGGCGCATCGGCGTCAGGCAGGCCCGGACCCGACGGTCCCCCGGCCGGAGCCCCCGCTGGCGGAGCTTCGAACACCGGAACCGCATCCCGATCTGAATCCGGCAGCGACGCCGGTTCATCGTTCGCATCAATCGGGGCACCGGCGACGCCGGTCGCCGCCCGGGAGGCCTGACCCGTGTTCGTGCTCGTCATCGGTGGTGGCAAGGTTGGCTACTACCTCACCAAGGAGCTCATCGGGAGCGGCCACGAGGTGGTCCTCATGGAGAAGGACCGCGAACGGGCGAACCAGATCGCCGACGAGGTCGGCTCGATCGTCATCGCGCACGATGGCTGCGAGGGCAAGTACCTCGGCGAGGCCGGCGCGAACCGGGCGGACATCGTCGCGGCCGTGACCGGCGACGACGAGGACAACCTCGTCATCTGCCAGATGGCCAAGCATCACTTCGACGTGCCGCGGACGATCGCCAGGGTGAACAATCCGAAGAACGAGGAGCTGTTCAAGCACCTCGGCGTCGATGAGCTGATCAGCCCGACCCGGATGATCCTCGGCTCGATCGAGCAGGACATTCCCGTCCACGAGCTGCTCCATCTCGCCGCCCTGGGCGAGGGCGAGCTCGAGCTGATCGAGGCCCATCTGCAGGCCGGCTCGCCGGCCATCGGACGGGCGACCAAGGACCTGTCGATGCCCGACAGCTGCTCGCTGTTCGCGGTGATCCGTGACGGCGTCGCGACGGCGCTGCGGCCCGAGACGATCCTGGCCGAAGGCGACAAGGTCATCGCCATCGGCAAGGCCGAGTGCGAGGCGCTCCTGCACAAGCAGCTGATCGGCGACACGGAGCCGGTGGCCGCCGGCTGACCGCCCGCTCGGCAGACGCGCATGCCGCGGCGGGCTGCGGCATCGTTCCCGAGGCCTGCTGACACGACCGCTACCATCCCGGCATGGACCACACGGCCGGTCCCATCCTCGAGATCGGGCTGCTCCTGCTCGGTGCCGTCGGTGCCGGCTTTCTGGCCCGACGGATCGGGGTGCCGGCGGTCGTCGGCTATCTCGCGTTCGGGATCGTCGTTTCGCCCTTCACGCCGGGCTACGTCGCGAACCCCAACCAGCTCCAGCTCCTGGCCGATCTCGGCGTCGTGCTCCTCCTGTTCGAAGTCGGCATCGAGGTCGACGTCCTCCGGATCCACACGGAGCAGCGCGGCCTGATCCTCGCCGCCCCGGTCCAGACGATCGTCACGATGGCGCTCGCCGGTCTCGCCCTCAACGCGGCCGGTCTCGCCCCGATCCCGGCGGCCCTGATCGGCCTTTCGATCGCGATGTCGTCGTCGGTCGTCATCGTCAACATCACGCGAAGCCGGCGTCGGACCACCGACCGTCCGACCGAGGAAGCTCTCCTCGGCTGGAGCGCGCTGCAGGACACCACGGGCGTCGCGATCGCGGCCGTGCTCCTGGCGCTCCTCGGGGTCGGCGGGCGACCCCTCGACCAGGCCGTCGTCGGCCTCGTGGCGTTCCTCGTTCTGACGCTTGCCGTCGCCCGGCTCTTTCCGGCAGTCCTTCGCGCGCTCCGATCCGAGCATGACCTGTTCCTCATGGTCTCCGTCGCTGCTGGGCTGGCGCTGGCGGGGATCGGCTCGGCGGTATTCGGTGTCCCACTCGCCCTGGCGGCATTCGTGGGTGGGCTGGCCGTAACCGAGAGCCCGGAGGCCGCCGAGGCGCGCCGCCGGCTCCTCCCGTTCCGCGATGTGTTCGCGGTGCTTTTCTTCGTCGCGATCGGGACGCTCATCCAGCCCGATGCGCTCGTCCGCGGCCTGCCCTGGCTGGGCCTGTTCCTCGGCCTGATCGTCGTGACGAAGGTGGCCGTCGCCTACGGCCTTGCCCGCGTGACGGCGTTGCCGGTTCGCCCTGCTCAGCTGGCGGTCGGCCTCGGCCAGATCGGCGAGTTCTCGTTCGTCCTCGGGTCGGCGGCGGCGGCGGCCGGCGCGATCGCCGGCGACACGTACGTCGCCCTTGTCGCGGCCGTCGCGTCGAGCATTGCCATCAGCACGGTTGCGGTGAGGCGAGTCGCCGCCGGCCGCCGGATCGAGCCGGAACCGGGAGCCGCTCCGGCCTGACCGCGGTGCGCCAACCCGCTCCCGCCTGACCGCGATGCGCCGGCCCATTCCGCCGACGCTGATCCGCCGGCGCCTCAACCTGGTTGAAGGAATCGTAACCTTCTTGACAACGCCATTGTCAGGGTTTTAGCCTATGGGATATTCAGACGGAGGGTCCATTCGGGCCTCCGCAATCCTACTCAGCTGGAGGTGTACGAGATGACGATCGTCCGCCGTCCATCGCCCTTTGGCGAGCTCATGACGCTCCGTTCCGCGATGGACCGCCTGTTCGAGGACAGTGTCGTCCGCCGCCCGTTCGGCCCCGGGTTCGACGGCATGAACAGCCTTCCGCTCGACGTGACGAGCACGAATGACGCGCTGGTCGTCGAGGCGGCACTGCCGGGCATCAAGCCGGAAGATGTGGACATCACCGTCGAGGACGGGACCCTGTCGATCCGCGGCACGTTCCGCGAGGAGCGCCACGAGGGCGAGGGCGAGAATCTCCTGTCGGAGATCCGTCGAGGGTCTGTCTATCGGACCCTGACGCTTCCATCGGGCCTCGAGGCCGACAAGGCGACTGCGACCTTCGAGCATGGAGTCCTCAAGCTCCAGATCCCGAAGGCGGAGACGGTCAAGCCGCGCCAGATCCGGATCAGTCCGACGGTCGAAGGCTCGGCCACATCGCCGCGCCGCCTCGACGCGGTGAATCCGACGGCGGAAAGCACGAAGACCGGCAATGGCCACAAGCAGCCGGTTGGGCAGAAGGCCTGATCGGGTGAGCACCAGCCGGGCCGATCGGGACCCTCGCCGGCCGGTCTACGTGATCAGCGTCGCGGCGAGCATCGTCGCGGCGCATCCGCGGACGCTCCGGATCTACGAGGACGAGGGCCTGATCTGCCCGGCCAGGACGCCAACCAACATCCGCCTCTACAGCGACGAGGACATCCGTCGCATCACCTGGATCCGTCACCTGACCCGCGAGCGCGGGGTCAACCTCGCTGGCATCCGGCTCCTGTTCGAGCTGGAGGAGCGGCTCGGGGCACGGATCCTCGAAGCGCTCTACGACGAAGGCACCCGACGTCGCGCGGCCGAGGAGGCCGCGGCTGGCGACGCGACCACTCCGGCGGCCGACGCCGGCTGAACCCGACAGGACGATCTGCAACGAACATTCGCCAACAACCCCACTTCACGGCTGGCTCGCCAGCGCAGATGATCAGCACACCGACAGGAGATCTTTGATGGCCAAGCGCCCCACCCAGAACCGGGACGATCAGCCGACCACCAGCACCGCGAGCGGTCCGCGCGAGCTCCCCCTCGTTGCCCTGCGCGAGACCGTCATCTTTCCCGAGATGATCGTTCCGCTCCAGGTCGGACGCGAGAAGAGCGTCAATGCCCTGAACGCCGCGGTCGCCGAAGGCGGCCCGATCGCACTCGTCACCCAGCGTCAGCCCGAGCAGGAGGACATCGAGTCCCCGTCGGAGCTGTACACGGTTGGCACCCTCGCCAAGATCGCCCAGGTCGTCCAGCTCCAGGACGGCACCGTCCGGGCGATCGTCCAGGGTCAGACGCGCCTGCGCCTGATCAACTTCGTCGCGAACGAGCCCTACCTGCGGGCGATGGTCGAGGAGCTGTCCGACGACACCGGCGGCAGCCTCGAGGTCCAGGCCCTGATGCGGACCGTCCAGGCGCAGATCGAGCAGTACGTCGCGAACGGCGCGCCCGTCCCGCCCGAGGCGGCGGTCGCTGCCCGCAACATCACCGAGCCGGGCCTGCTCGCCGACATGGTGGCGTACAGCCCGGACATGACGACCGAACAGCGCCAGGAGCTCCTCGAGACCGTCGACGTGACCGAGCGACTGAAGCTCGTCTCGACGTTCCTCGCCCGCCAGATCGAGATCCTCGAGCTGAAGGGTCGGATCCAGTCCGAGGTCAAGTCCGAGATGGACAAGACCCAGCGCGAGTACATCCTCCGCGAGCAGCTCAAGGCGATCCAGCGCGAGCTCGGCGAGGACGACCCGCAGCAGGCGGAGATCAACGAGCTCCGGGACAAGGTCGAGGCGGCCGGCATGCCGGAGGAGATCAAGACCCGGGCGATCAAGGAGATCGACCGGATGAGCCGGATCCCCTCGGCCTCGCCCGAGGTCGGCGTGATCCGGACCTATGTCGACTGGCTGATCGGCCTCCCATGGAACGTTGCGACCGACGATCAGCTCGACATCAAGGAGGCCGCGAAGATCCTCGACGAGGATCACTACGGCCTCGAGAAGATCAAAGAACGGATCCTCGAGTACCTCGCGGTCCGGACGCTGGCGGACCAGATCCGCAGCCCGATCCTTGCGTTCGTCGGACCGCCCGGCGTCGGCAAGACGTCGCTCGGCAAGAGCATTGCCCGGGCGATGGGTCGAAAGTTCGTCCGGATGAGCCTCGGCGGCATCCACGACGAGGCGGAGATCCGCGGCCACCGCCGGACCTACATCGGCGCGCTGCCGGGTCGGATCATCCAGAACATCAAGACGGCCGGCTCGAACAACCCGGTCTTCATGCTCGACGAGGTCGACAAAATCGGGATGGACTTCCGGGGCGACCCCTCGTCGGCCCTCCTCGAGGTCCTCGATCCCGAGCAGAACAACACGTTCCAGGACAACTACCTGGAGGTGCCGTTCGACCTGTCCAAGACCCTCTTCGTCGCCACGGCCAACCTCCTCGATCCGATCCCGGCCGCGCTTCGTGACCGGATGGAGATCGTCCACCTGCCCGGCTACACGGAGATGGAGAAGATCGAGATCGGCAAGCGGTTCCTGATCCCCAAGCAACTGAAGAACCACGGTCTCTCCGGAAAGCACATCGAGATCCCGGACGCGACGATGGTCGAGCTCGTCCGCTCCTACACGCACGAGGCCGGCGTCCGGAACCTCGAGCGCGAGATCGCCAATGTCATGCGCAAGGTCGCCCGCTCGGTCGCCGAGGGGCGGAAGCGCAAGACCGTCGTCGACGTGAAGCGGCTGAACGAGTACCTCGGACCGCCGCGGTTCGAGTACGGCGAGCTCGAGTCCGAGGACCAGACCGGTTCGGCCACGGGCCTCGTGGTGACCGAGGTCGGCGGCGACGTCGTCGCGATCGAGGTCACGAAGATGGAGGGCAAGGAGGACTTCATCCTCACCGGCCAGCTCGGCGAGGTCATGCGCGAGTCGGCGCGAGCCGGACTGTCGTGGACACGGGCCCATGCCCGTGAGCTGGGCATCCCGCGCGAGACCTTCGAGAAGAACACCCTCCACATCCACGTGCCAGCGGGCGGCATCCCGAAGGACGGTCCGTCGGCGGGGATCACGATGGCCCTCGCCATCGTGAGCGCCCTGACCGGCATTCCCGTTCGCAAGGACGTCGCGATGACCGGCGAGATCACCCTCCGCGGTCGGGTCCTCCCGATCGGCGGGCTGAAGAGCAAGATCCTGGCCGCCCACCTGGCCGGGGCGAAAATGGTGATCCTGCCGCGCAAAAACGAGAAGGACCTGCGCGACATCCCGGATGAGATCCGGAAGTCGATGAAGCTCGTCCTGGTCGATTCGATGGACCAGGTCCTCGAGACCGCCCTCCGGCGCAAGCCGAAGGCGCTCGTCATCGAGGAGCCGCCGAAGGTCGTCAAGCCGGGCGATTCCGTCACGGACGAACCCGAGCGTCAGGACCGCGTCCGGCGCGCTCCGTTCCCGCCGAGTGACCAGCCGCCGGTGGTCGTCGACCAACCGCGCTAGAAGCCACGCATGCGGGCCGGTGAACAACCGGCCCGCGGCGTGTTGAGGGCAACCTCAAGACGATGGATTTTCAGGACTACTACCAGACACTCCAGGTGCCGCGCGGCGCCAGCCAGGCCGAGATCAAGAAGGCCTTCCGCAAGCTCGCCCGCGAGCACCATCCCGACAAGAAGCCCGGCGACAAGACCGCCGAGCAGCGCTTCAAGCAGATCAACGAGGCCCATGCGGTCCTGTCCGATCCTGGCAAGCGCAAGAAGTACGATCGCCTCGGCAAGGACTGGGAGGCCTACTCCCGGGCCGGGGTCGATCCCGACGCCGCGGGCGCTCCCTTCGGGGCCGGGGGCCCGTTCGGCGGCTTCGGCGGGACGGCGGGCCGCTCCGGCTCGGCCGGCAACGTCCGGTACGAGTTCCGGACGAGCGGCGGAGGCTCCGGCGACTTCTCCGACTTCTTCCGGGTCTTCTTCAGCGACGACGACGAGCCGATCGTGTCCGGCGCGACCGGCGGCCGTGGATCCCGCCCAACCGGTGGCATGTCATTCGAGGACATCCTTTCCCAGATGGGGCTCGACGCCGACGGTGGCTCAGCGGCCGGGGGGTCGACGGCCGGTCGGGCCGGCACGTCGGCGACCGGGCGGGTCGGTGGCGCGACGCGGACCCAGACCGGAGGCCGGACCGCCGGCTCGACCGGCGCCGGCTCCGCCCGGGCCGCGCGGTCCCAGCCCGGCGTGACGGCGGAGGCCGTCGCGGAGATCAGCCTCGAGGAGGCCTACCACGGGACGACCCGACGGGTCGAGATCGACGGTCGGCGCCTCGACGTCACGATACCCCGCGGTGCGGACAACGGCACCCGGATCAAGCTGGCCGGGCAGGGACCCCGCGGCGGCGACCTCGTCGTCGTGACCAGGCTCCGGCCCCACCCGATCTTCACGCGCCGCGGTGCCGATCTCGAGCGGGAGCTGCCGATCACGCTGGAGGAAGCGCTTCTCGGCGCGGAGGTCCCCGTCTCGACGCTGAAGGGCAGGGTCCTGCTCAAGATCCCGGCGGGGACCCAGAACGGCCACCGCTTCCGGCTGAAGGGCCAGGGCATGCCCGAGCTCAAGGGCGACGGCGGCGGCGACCTATACGCGCGGGCCCGCGTGGTCCTGC
>Ga0307277_10001086_pt1 | contig 10584 bp, 9 predicted proteins | sample ER_DNA_116_FD_194473 | JGI IMG/M metagenome (GOLD analysis project Ga0307277, IMG submission 194473) | Bulk soil microbial communities from the East River watershed near Crested Butte, Colorado, United States - ER_DNA_116 | ecosystem: Environmental > Terrestrial > Soil > Floodplain | place: USA...
CACTGGGCCAGGCACCTGCTGCGGACCCGGGCCCTGCAGGCCGAGACGGGCGGGTTCACCGAGTTCGTGCCCCTGCCGTTCGTGCACATGGCCGCGCCCATGTACCGCAAGCGCCAGTCCCGCCCCGGGCCGACCTTCCGCGAGGCGGTGCTGATCCACGCCGTGGGCCGGATCGCCTACCGGGGCCTGATCGACAACATCCAGGTGTCGTGGGTCAAGATGGGCGCCGACGGGGTCCGCCAGGCCCTGCTGGCCGGGGTCAACGACCTCGGCGGCACCCTGATGGACGAGAACATCAGCCGGGCCGCCGGGGCCGCCCACGGCCAGCTCATGGAGGAGGCCGAGTTCCGCGCCATCGTCGAGCCGCTGGGCCGCCGCCTGGAGCAGCGCACCACCCTCTACGGCCGCACCCGCACCGACCCGGCCCCGGTCCCCGGCTGACTCAGCCGGTGAACAGCGACGCCGTCTTGACCAGGGTCTCGTACACCCCGTAGGCCAGCGGGATCCCGACCAGCACCCAGCTGAACACGAGTCTCGCCTTGGTGGTGGTGGACATCACGAGGTCCTTTCCGTCCCGGCGGTGGCCGCCTGGACCTCCTCGGCCGCCGGTTCGTGGTAGCGCTCGGGAACCGGACGGATGGCCAGGTTGGCCAGGAACCCCACGGCCAGCACCCCGACCATGGTCAGCAGGGCCGGCCGGTAGGCCGCGGCCGTCAGCGACCCGGGCTTGCCCTGGGCGTCCAGGAACCGGTTGACGATCAGCGGACCGGCCACGCCCGCGACCGACCAGGCGGTGAGCAGCCTGCCGTGGATCGCCCCCACCTGGAAGGGGCCGAACAGGTCCCGCAGGTAGGCCGGCACGGTGGCGAAGCCGCCGCCGTAGAAGGACAGGATGACCACGGCCAGGAGCACGAACACGGCCGTGCTGGTCGCCCCGATCAGGGCCAGGAGCGTGTAGCAGATCATCCCGCCGCCCAGGTACAGCATGTAGATGGGCTTGCGCCCGACCACGTCGGAGGTGGACGACCAGGCGAACCGGCCGGCCATGTTGGCCATGGACAGGATGCCCACGAAGCCGCCGGCCACGGCCACCGTCACCGAGGACGAGCCGCTGTCGTCGCGGAAGAAGTCCTGGATCATCGGCGAGGCCTGCTCCAGGATGCCGATGCCGGCGGTGACGTTGCAGAGCAGGACCGTCCAGAGCAGCCAGAACGACGGCGTGCGGATCGCGTTGGCGGCCGAGACGTTGGCCGTGGTCACCAGCGGCTTGGTCTTGAGGGTGGCCGGGTCGAAGCCCTCCGGCTTCCAGCCCTCCGGTGGCACCCGGATGGTGAAGGCGCCGTACATCATGATCGCGAAGTAGAAGATGCTCAGGGTGACGAACAGCATCGCCACCGCCGACCCGGTGGCCACCGACTTGGGGTTGGACGGGTCGTAGCCCGAGTCGTACCAGGCCAGCAGCTGGGTGGAGACCGGGCTGGCGATCAGCGCCCCGCCGCCGAAGCCCATGATGGCCATGCCGGTGGCCAGGCCGGGCCGGTCCGGGAACCACTTGATGAGCGTGGACACCGGCGAGATGTAGCCGATGCCCAGCCCGATCCCGCCGATGACCCCGTAGCCGAGGTAGACGAGCCACAGCTGGGTGGTGGTGACGCCGAAGGCGGCGACCAGGAAGCCGGCGGCCCAGCAGCAGGCGGCCACGACCATCGCCTTGCGCGGGCCGTTGCGGTCGACCCAGGTGCCGCCGACCGCGGCCGACAGGCCCAGCGTCACGATCGCGATCGAGAAGATGATCCCGATGGCGGTCAGGCTGGCGTCGAAGTGCTTCACCAGGGCGGTCTTGTAGACGCTGGTCGCGTACGCCTGCCCGATGGACAGGTGCACCCGCCAGGGCGGCCGGTGGGACCTGGCAACTTCCACCACTGGCGGGGCGGCAAACCCTTGCCGTCCGCGGCGGCGTCGCTCAGGCGATGCCGCCCAGCAGGGCCCCGACCCCGAGGATGACCAGGTAGGCGGCCACGCCGCCGCCGATCACGGCCGCCCGCAGCCAGGCCGGGAGGCGGGGCCGGCCGAGGACGTGGTAGGCGATCACGCCCAGGAACGGCACCAGCAGGATGACCGCGATCCAGGCGATGGCCGCGCCCCGGCCCAGGTCGTCGCGGCGGGCCAGGTCCCACAGAGCGAGCGAGGTCCAGGCGGCGTAGAGCACGAACGGCAGCAGGTAGCCGTAGAGGGCGAACAGCAGCTGCCAGGGAGAGGCGGCGAGGATCGGGACGCCGAACACGGTTGGCTCCTTGCGGGTGGTCGGTGGCTGGTCGGAGGCGCCGGGCAGGGGGACCTGGGCCAGGTCGACGCGGGCGGCCTGGAACACGTCCACGGCCGGCCGCACCGGCGCCCCGGCCCCGCCGGGGAGCTGCGCCTGGGGCTGGGGGACCGGCTGGTCCTCGGTCCGGTTGACCGGGTAGGCGCCGGTGTTGGCCTCGGCGACCTGGCCCAGGCTGGCCAGGGTGGTGGACAGGTCCATGCGCACCGGCAGGCGCAGGCCCGAGCAGCGCTGGAAGACCTGGAGGCCCACCGGGATCGAGGTGCGGGCCAGGTTGTCCTGGAAGCAGTTGCCGTCCCCGGCCGGGGCGGCCAGGGCCAGGTCGGCCCGGCCCGACCCCTCGACCACGTTGCCCACCACCCGGTTGCCCGAGGCGGTCCAGAGGTGCTCGTCCAGGTTGGGGCTGACCAGGATGCCGTGGTTGACGTGGTCCAGCACCCGGTTGCGCTCGACCCGGGAGTCGTTGCCGCCGCCCAGGATGATGCCGTTGCCGAACGCGCCCCACTCCAGCGGCAGCCCGGCCGCGAGCCGGTTGTCGTTGCCCTCGACCTGGTTGCCGACGATGTCGACCTGGCGGAACGGCGGCAGCAGCTCGGTGTCGAGGGTGTTGGGGACGATCCCGGCCCAGTTGAACCGCCACATGGATCGGACGATCTGGAGGTTGCCGCCGGCGTTGGTGCCCGAGTAGCCGAGGGCGTTGTGCTCGGCGGTGACCCCGTCGATGACGGCGTCGCAGGGATGGCACTGGCCGATGTAGAAGCCGGAGTCGGGCGACCCCGAGGCGTAGGAGTGCTCGAATAGGCCGTCGACCGAGTCGAAGGCGTAGATGCCGTAGTCCTCGTTGTCGTAGGCGGTCACATACGAGGCCCGGTAGCCGCGCACGCCGGTCCAGAACACCCCGTTGGTGCGGGCGTTGCGGACGGTCAGGTTCTCCACCGCCACCCCGTCGGCGGTGACGCTGATGCCGTTGGGCCGCTGGAACTCGCCGTCGATCACCACCCGGTTGCGGTCGCGGCCCCGGATGACCAGCGACGGCACGGTCACCTTGACCTCCTCCCGGTAGACGCCGGGGCCGACCAGGATCAGGTCGCCGGGCCGGGCGGCGTCGACGGCGGCCTGGATGGTGTCGTGGTCCTCGGGCACCCGCCGGACGGTCCCGCTGGCCCGCTTCACCGGCCGGAGCGCCGGCCCGGCGGTCTCCTGGCCGGGGTAGTAGGGGACGTCGCCGACCACCATGGTGGCGGCCATGCCGTGGCGGCCGCCGGCGGTGGCGTGGAAGGTGCAGGAGAAGCGGTACACGCCCGGCCGGTCCAGGACCACGGCGGCCACCCCGTCGGCCGGGACCCGGTCGGGCGTGCGCCAGCTGCCGTCGGTGGCCACCGCGTTGTGGGCCGTCCGGCCCCGGTTGGGGAACCGGACCCTGGTCCCGGCCGGCACCCGGGTGACCTCGCGGGCGAAGAAGTTGTCGTACATGGGCACGTTGACCGTGCCCCGTGGTTCCCCGCCGCCCGAGCACCCGGCCAGCGCCGCCCCGGCCAGGGCCAGCGCCGCCAGCAGGCGCCCGTGCCGCGTGCCGTGGATGGCGCCTCCTCCGGGGATGGGCGGGACGCCGGTATCTTCCCGCTCCGGCGCCGGTTCCCGCCAGCGCCCCCGGTATGCTGCCGCCGTGATGAAGCTGGTCAAGACCTCGATCCGGCTGGCCGACGGGCGCGAGCTGCTCTACTTCGACGAGCGCGAGGGGATCGACCGCCGGGCCCGAGACACCCGCGACCTGGCCCCGGCCGTCACCTCCAGCCAGATCCGCTGCGACCCGCTGTCGGAGGAGTGGGTGATCGTCGCCTCCCACCGCCAGGGCCGGACCCACCTGCCCCCGGCCGACCAGTGCCCGCTCTGCCCGTCCAGGGACGGCCGGGCGACCGAGATCCCGGCCGCCGACTACGACGTGGTCGTGTTCGAGAACCGCTTCCCGTCCCTGGCCTCCGACCCCGGCCGGGTGGCCGACGCCGGGCCGTTCGCCCGCCGTCCGGGGGTCGGCCGCTGCGAGGTCGTCTGCTTCACCTCCGACCACGGCGGGGCCCTGGCCCGCCTGCCGGTCGGCCGCATCCGCACCGTGGTCGAGGTCTGGGCCGACCGGACCCTGGAGCTGGGGGCGATGGACGGGGTGGAGCAGGTGTTCCCGTTCGAGAACCGGGGCGAGGAGATCGGGGTCACCCTGCACCACCCCCACGGCCAGATCTACGCCTACCCGTTCGTGGCCCCGCGCACCGCCCGCCAGCTGGACGTGGCCCGGGCCCACCGGGAGGCCACCGGCGGGTGCCGCACCTGCTCGATCGTGGCCGCCGAGGCCGAGGGGGAGCGGGTGGTGGCGACCGTCCCGGGCTGGCTGGCCGTCGTGCCCTTCGCGGCCCGCTGGCCGTTCGAGGTCCACCTGTACCCGACCCGCCACCTGCCCGATCTGCCGGCGCTGGACGACGGCGAGCGCGACGGCCTGGCGGTGCTGCTCAAGGACGTCCTCGGCCGCTTCGACGGGCTGTTCGACCAGCCGCTGCCCTACATGCTCATCTGCCACCAGGCGCCGGTGCGGCGCGACCGCGACCTGGCCCACGCCCACCTGGAGGCGTTCTCGATCCGCCGGACGGCGACCAAGCTCAAGTACCTGGCCTCCAGCGAGTCGGGGGCGGGGGTGTTCATCAACGACATCGCCCCCGAGCGGGCGGCCGAGCTGCTGCGCGCGGCGACCTCCCGGACGGGCCGGACGGGGCGGTGAGCGGGCAGGTCGGGCGGGTGGCGGACGCGTTCCGGGAGCGCACCGGGCGCGACCCGGACGGCGTCTGGGCCGCCCCGGGGCGGGTCAACCTGATCGGGGAGCACACCGACTACAACGACGGGTTCGTGCTGCCGGCCGCGATCGACCGGCTGGTGCTGGTCGCGGCCGGGCGGCGGGACGGGGGCCGGCTGCGGCTGTGGTCGCTGCAGACGGGTCCGCCGGCCGAGCTGGCGCTGGCCGAGGTCGGGCCGGGGCGGGTCGAGGGCTGGGCCGCCTACCCGGCCGGGGTGGCCTGGGCGCTCGGCCAGGCCGGGGTCGAGGTCGGCGGGGCCGACCTGGTGGTCGACGGGGACGTGCCCGCCGGGTCCGGCCTGTCGTCCAGCGCCGCCCTGGAGTGCGCCACCGCCACCGCCCTGGCCGACCTGCACGGGGCAGACCTGGACCGGCCGGCCCTGGCCGCCCTGGCCCGCCGCGCCGAGAACGAGGTCGTGGGGGTGCCGTCGGGGGTCATGGACCAGGTGGTGTCGATGCTGGGCCGGGCCGGGCACGCCCTGTTCCTCGACACCCGGTCGCTGGCCACCGAGCAGGTCCCGCTGCCGCTGCAGGCGGCCGCCCTTTCCCTGCTGGTGATCGACACCCGGGCCGGCCACCGGCTGGTCGACGGCGCCTACGCCGACCGCCGGGCGGCCTGCGAGGCGGCCGCGGCCGTCCTGGGCGTGCCGGCCCTGCGCGACGCCACCCCCGAGCAGGTCGAGGCGGCCGCGGCGGCGCTCGGCGACCCCGGGCTGCGCCGGGCCCGCCACGTGGTCACCGAGAACGCCAGGGTGCTGGCCGCGGTCGCGCTGCTCCGGGCCGGCCGGCTGGACCGGCTGGGCCCGCTGCTGGCCGCCTCCCACGCCTCCCTGCGCGACGACTACGAGGTGTCCTCGCCCGAGCTCGACACCGCGGTCGAGGCGGCCGTGGCCGCGGGGGCGGTCGGGGCCCGCATGACCGGGGCCGGCTTCGGCGGCAGTGCCATCGCCCTGGTCCCGCGCGACCTCGCCGGGCCGGTGGAGGACCGGGTCGGGGACGCCTTCGCCGCCGCCGGGTTCGGCCCCCCCGAGGTCCGGTCCGTCACCCCCTCCGACGGAGCCCGCCGCCTGGCTTGACCGGGAACCGGTCGGGTGGCGCCGGCGTCGAAGACAATGACGTCCGAAAACGACGGAGCGGTGGTGGTGCATCGTGGGCAGGCGGGTCGTGGCATGGGTGGTGGCGGCGGTGGTCACGGTCGGGCTGGTGGCCGGCGGGGTGCTGCTCGCCCGGGACCGGACCGAACCGGCGCCGGCCGTCCTCCCGGCCCTCGACCTGGAGGCGGCCGGGCAGGCGGCCGCCGGCACGGACGGCGCCGGCGCGGCCGCCGAGCCGGCCCCGGCACCCGACGCCCCGGCCCGGCAGAAGGACACCACCGACCGGCTGCTCCGGCCCTGGCCGCCGGTGGCCTACCGGCTCAAGGGCCCCCTGCCGTCCCTGCCCGACCGGGCCCAGGCCTGGAAGCTCGGCGACACCACCGACCCCGCCCGGGTCGCCGCCCTGGCCACGGCCCTGGGGCTGGCCGGCCAGCCCAGGCAGGATCCGAGCGGTTGGACGGTCCGCGACGGCCGCCGTGGCCTGGTGGTGAGCCAGATGGCCGGGGTGCCCTGGACCTACGGCACCGGCATCATCGGGGGCTGCGGGACCAGGGCGGGCGGCGGCCCCTACCGTCCCGGCCCCGGCATCCAGTGCCTCGACCCCGACGACGCCGTGACCAGCCCGTCCAGGCCGGCCGGCCTGCCCAGCCCGGCCGAGGCCGAGCGGGTGGCCCGCGACCTGGCCGCCAGGGCCGGGCTCGACCTGGACGGGGCCCAGGTGCGGGTCGTCGACTCCTGGGCCAGCCGCACCGTCCAGATCGACCCGGCGGTGGACGGGACCCCGACCTCCGGGATGGCCTGGACGGTCGCCGTCGGCCCCAAGGGCGCGGTCCAGCAGGCCTCCGGCTGGCTGGCCACCCCCGAGCCGGCCGGCACCTACCCGCTGATCGGCGTCCAGGCCGGCTTCGAGCAGCTCAAGAAGTTCCGGCCGCTGGTGCCCATGGCCAGGGTGGACGTGCCGGCCAGCGAACGCCGCCCCTGCCGCCCGGCCGGGGCCGGCCCCGTCCCCTGCGGCACCCAGCCGGTGGCGCCGCGGGTCGCGACCGTGACCGGGGTCCGGCTCGGCCTCCAGGCCGCCCCGGCCATCCCCAGGGGCAACCGTCCCGCCGAGGTCGCGTACCTGCTCCCCGCCTACCTGTTCGACCTGGAGGGCGGCTGGACCGATTTCCGCGCGGTCATCGCGGTGCCGGCCCGCTACCTGACCCGGCCCTGAACGCTGCTCTACCGGTGGATCAGCACCGGGGTGCCCGGCGGTACCTGCGGGTAGAGGGCCTCGACGTCCGACAGCAGCATGCGGATGCAGCCGTGGGAGGCGTAGGTGCCGACCGAGTAGCTGGCGTAGGTGCCGTGGATCAGGATCCCGGAGGCGTTGAGCGCCATCGCCCTGGTGCCGAGCGGGTTGCCTGGGCCGGGCGGGATCGACGCCGGCATGTCGGCGCCCCAGCCGTCGGGCGCCGGGTTGGTCCAGGTCGGGTTCATCCGCTTGTTGACGACCTCCCAGGTCCCCTGGGGGGTCGGGAAGCTCGGCTGGCCGGTGGCCACCGGGTAGACCTTGCGCACCTTGAGGCCGTCGTAGAAGGTCAGCCGGTTGGTCGAAAGGTTGATCTCGATGGTCTTGCCCAGCTTGTCGGCGGTCACCTTGGGCGCGACCGGCCTGGTGACGAGCTTGACCTTGCCGGCGTCGCCGCGCAGCGCCTTGGCCAGGCGGCGGCTGCTGGCCTTGACGTCCAGGACCCGGCCCTCTTTGGCCTTCTGGCGGACGACCCGGCCGTCGACCAGCTTGATGGAGGCGTCGGTGGGGGCCACGGCCAGCTTGGGGGCGAGGCCGCGCACGAACCTGGCCACCTTGGCGTTGTTCTCGGCCAGGGCGACGTCGACCGGGTGGCTCACCGGCTCGTTGGTGAGCCGGTGCCAGAAGTCGGAGTACCAGGACAGCTCCGGCCCGGTGAGGGCCTGGTCGACGGCCTGCTCGACCGCGGCGCCGCGCCCCAGGCGGGCCGGGGTGACCCGCCAGCGCTTGTCCTCGCCCACGACCAGCACGCTGCGGCGGAGCTTCGGCTCGGTGGTGGCCTTGACGGCGGCCACGGCCTGGTCGCGGGTCATGCCCCCGACGTCGACCCCGGCCACGGTCACGCCGGCGAGGATCCGTCCCGACGAGGCGCTGACCCGGGCGGTGGCGGCGACGCTCATGGTGGCCAGCAGCAGCACGGTCAGGCCGACGACCACGGCGATCCGCTGCCAGCCGGACAGCCCGTTGGGGCGCTTCCAGCCTGGTAGCCGAACCTCCGGTAGCTTCATCTAGCTCGTTCCTCCCCCGAGCGCCATCGCCGTCGCACAGTGACCTTGCCCGGGCGACGGGACGACCTAAACCGACAGACTCGGACACAACCCTCGGCTCGTCATCCTCGGGACTGGAGCGAGCCGGCCACCGAGCGCGTTCCTTCCTACCGGATACGTGCCCGTTCGACAAGCACCGTCGGGGGTTCGAGGACGAAATGTAATGTTGGAGTCCTCAAGGATCCCTCGGGGTCGCCCAGGCGCCTACACCGGTCCTGACCTGCGGAAACAGGTTCGCCTTGGACCGACCGTCCCGTTCGTCGATCTCAGGGATGGTCGGTTGCTGGTCAACTAGCCGTCCGCAAACGTGCTGGTCACAGCCTCGTTGGAACAGTCGCACAATACGGCCGATCCGCCGTGCTTTCCTAGATCCGAGGCGCAAGGTGCGCCGAGAGGAGAGCACAGACATGGCCGAAGAGACCGACGTCGAGGTGAAGGTGACCGGTCGGGACGACGACCTGAAGCGCGGCATCACCTACGTCGACGGGACGTTCATGCTGCGGTTCGCCCACGGCGTCTACGTCGAGGAGTCGCTGGAGCTGCTCCGGCGCCTGCTGCGCGAGGCGACAGAGCGGTTCAACGCTGAGGCCCGTCGCGGGCACGCCGTCCTCGACGACGGCACCACCGTTATGGGCCTGGGCGTGGACGAGGTCCGAAGTGAGCGATAACTGGGCCGGCTGGCCGCCGGACTGGCCGGTGACCGAGAGGTTCCTCCAGCTCCCGCAGACCTGCCGGCTCTGCGAGCGCCAGCTCCAGGGCACCTGGGGCCGGGGGGACGCCGGTCGGCTGGATGCACCGGGAGTGTGCCGTCGCCGCCGCGGCCGCCTACGTGGCCGCGCAGGAGCGGCCGGTCTACGTCCTAACCAGACTGGACGAAGACGAGGACCCGGAGGCGTAGCCTTCGACCCAAGGAGCCCACCGTCCACTACCCCCCGGGCGGTGGGCTTCTTCTATGGCACGAGACGGCACCCGTCGCCATCGTCGGTCAGGTCCGCGGGAGGTTGCCCGGGGTCGGGTCGGTCGAGGCCGCAAGGCCGGTCTCGCACCATCCAGGGCGGGGTCGCCGCCGGCCGGCTCGGGGCCAGGGCTCAGGCGCTCCGTTCTAGCCGGCCGGGGGCCCGGTCTCGGGGGTCGAGGGCCAGCCGACGGCTAATTCCTTGTCCGGGCGCCCCGCTGGCCTCCAGGGCGACCGGGGCCAGGCGGAAGGACGACCGGTCTAGGTCTTTGTCCGAAGTGCTCCTAGTCGTCACGGATACGTAAGATTCCCGACTTGACAATCACAGTAATGTAATTCCGGTGCCGACGGGGGGACACGTGAGTGTGGACGTCGGCAGCGCGTTGTAGCGCTGTCGGCCAGTCACGTCCTCTCTGGAGGCGGGCGTAGGTGAAGTTGCTGGAGGCGGCGCGGCGCGCCGCCGGTCCGGTCACGCTGATCTTGCCGGTGGTCGGCGTCGGACTGTGGAACGAAGTCGGCGTGCCCGACTCAGCAGCGCGGCTGCTGGCGGCGCTCTTGGACAACTCACCCGCTCCGTTCATCGTCGGTCTGCTGGGTCTGCTGGCGCTCGACGCACGGAAGCACATCGTGGTTCCGGTGCTGCGGGCGCTAGGGGCGCGCTGGGCTAAGCGGATCGCGCCGCCTTCAACGTCACGAGACCGCCCGCGACGGCCTCGCAGGGGGTCTCGACGTAGTCGAACTCGCAGGCTGGCTCAGCAGTAGACCTTTGGAAGGTCATGACTGGAAGCTGTTGGTGTGCTGGTGGCGTAGTTGGGTTAGCAGAAGGCTCCCCGCGCCGAGCACCCCCATCGCGTAGCGCTTGGCGTCGTCGCGCTGCTGGATGCGGTGACGGTCGGCGTTTCCGACGGCCATCGTGATCCCGATGCCAAGCGCGAGCCATCCCTCATGCTCGCCGGAGGTTCTGCCGAGCGGGAAAAGACCCACGCCCGGCTTCAGCACCGCGACCATCAGGTCCTTGCCGTACTTGGAGTCCGGC
>Ga0307277_10001087_pt1 | contig 10584 bp, 9 predicted proteins | sample ER_DNA_116_FD_194473 | JGI IMG/M metagenome (GOLD analysis project Ga0307277, IMG submission 194473) | Bulk soil microbial communities from the East River watershed near Crested Butte, Colorado, United States - ER_DNA_116 | ecosystem: Environmental > Terrestrial > Soil > Floodplain | place: USA...
AAGAACGCGATCGATCTTGCCGCTCACACCGGGTTGCGTCTGAGTGACTTGCTGCGTTTGTCGTGGTCACACGTTGGAGAGGATGCGATCGCTTTTGCCACTGGAAAGAGTCGAGGGCGCCGCGAGGCGGTCATTCCTCTCTACGACGAATTGCGCGACGTGATCGCGCGCATTCCTAAGCGTTCCCCTACGATTTTAATCAACCAACGCGGCCGGCCGTGGAAACCAGATGGTTTCGGGACCGCGTTCAATCGAGCCAAGATTAGGGCCGGCATGAACGAGCGCGATTTGCATTTTCACGATCTACGAGGGACAGCGGCGACGAAATTCTACGTCGCTGGATTATCAGTGCGTGTCATCGCGGAAATTCTGGCCTGGAGCGAGGACCAAGTGGAGCGGATCATCCGGCGTTACGTGGCTCGCGGGGCCGCAACAAAGGCCGCGATCCAACAGCTCAACGAGGCCAGAAAGCGAACATAAGCTGCAAAACTCGCTGCAAAACCGCCGACCAAAAATCAGCTAAGTCTTGGAGCGGGCGAAGGGAATCGAACCCTCGACATACAGCTTGGGAAGCTGTCGTTCTACCACTGAACTACGCCCGCGCTCGCCGAAGGATAACCGCAATGCGCGGCGGGGAAAAGCCGCTCGGCCGGGACTTGAAACGCCCTGCGCTGCGCATGCTTGCGCACAGCGGCGATCCTCCTGCGGTGGCGAGCGCAGTCGACGCGGCGCTGCGCGCATGATCCAATGCAACTCGCCCGGCGGTGAGCCGGATGCGAGGCGGAGCGCGAAGCATGCGCAGTTTCTTTCGCTGCTGGTTCCTCGTTTGCGCGCTGCTCGGTGCGGCAGCTTCGGCGCAGGCGCAGAGCCCCTCCTCCTATCCCGATCGGCCGATCCGGCTGGTGGTGGCATTTGCGCCCGGCGGCGCAACCGACACCTTCGCCCGCCAGATTACGCAGGAGCTGGGAGAGGCGCTGGGCCAGTCCGTCGTCATCGAGAACAAGCCGGGCGCCGGCGGCTACATCGCGTGGAATTACGTCGCGGCCGCGGAGCCGGACGGCTACACGCTGCTGATGGCGGAGAACGCCATCGCCATGAGCCAGGCGCTCTACCAGAAGGCCACGTCGTCGTTTGATCCGGTGAAGCAATACGACGGCATCGCGCTGGTCGCCACGTCGCCGCTGGTGCTCGCCGTCGCCAACAACGTGAATGCCAACTCGGTCGCGGAGCTCATCGCCTATTCGCGCTCGCTTCCGCAGAAACTCAATTATGCCTCCGCCGGCATCGGCAGCGTCGCGCATCTCTCGTTCGAGGTGATCAAGGCGTCGACGGGCATGCAGGCGGTTCATGTCCCCTACAAGGGCGGCGGCCCCGCCATGAACGACGTGATCGCCGGGCATGTCGCCATGAACATGGCGTCGATCCAGGTCGCGAAGGGCTTGGTCGAGGCCGGCAAGATCAAGGGCCTCGCGGTGACCAGCACCGAGCGTTCGCCCGTGCTGCGCAACGTCCCGACCTTGACCGAGGCGGGGGTCAAGACCGCGGACGTCGATTTGCGCTTCTGGTTCGGCATCTTCGCTCCGACCGGCGTTCCCGACGCCGTCAGGGCCAAGTTGGAGAAGGCGGTTTCAGATACCTTGTCGAACCCGCACGTGCGCGAACGGCTGGCGATGCTCGATATCGAACCGGCCTACGCGCCGGGCAAGGTGCTCAAGGCGAAGCTCGCGAGCGAGATCGCGAACTGGAGCAAATTCGTCGACGCCCACGGCATCAAGCCGGAATGACGTCGCTTGCTCAAGTTGCGTCATGGCCGGGCTTGTCCCGGCCATCCACGTCTTTCGTGCGTCAGGAAAGCAAGACGTGGATGCCCGGCAGCGCAGACAAGTTTACGCAGTCTGCGCAAGCTTGACTGCGTGCCGGGCATGACGAAAGGCTGCTTACGGCTCTGGCGCTGTCCCGCCTGCAATGCTGCAAATTCGACGGATGCGCTTAACTGGCCATTTACGGCCTTGGGCGAAACGACTCGCGCATCTGCCGCGAACGCGAGACAATTCGCCAGGCCCGGCTTCGGTGAACGATTTAGGGCACAAGCCCTAGTCTCAGCCCAAGCACCGAGTCGAGCCGCCAGTTTCTTCCGGGCGGTAGAAGGGAGCCCGGACACGGGCGCTTCGCTGGCCCGGAAAATAAAAGGGCCCCGCCGAAGCGGGGCTGGAGGGGGGACTTCTTCGGCGTATTCGGACTACCCTGGGGACGGGGGAGTCGTGGGGGCAGCCGCTTCGCCTTGATCAGGACCATGTCACACCGCCCCCGCCCGGGGCTGTGATGGGAATCACATTTTGTGCGATTGCGGCCCCCCGCCCGGGATCGCCGGCAGCGACCTAGGCCCCCCGCGCCCGCAATGCAGGTTTGTCCGGAAGTCCCCAATATTGACCTAGATCAGTCACTATTTCCGACCTATTTTTATGGAACGATCGCCTCCAATGCTGCCGCGGAACTTCGGACGGGGCGTGGGGTTATCTTACATTTCGCGGGTCGGCTTACGTTCAAGGTCGGAAATGCTGAAATCGCCATTGTTCGGCATTTGCGTTGCCGTAGCGGCGCTGATGTGCGTCGGCGCCCAGCCTACGGTCGCGCGCGATGGGCCGGGGAGCGATTTTTCTCCCATCACCGAGTGGGGGAATCAGATCAGCTCGGACCTCGAGCACAACAAGCGCTACCTGCCCGGGGAGAGGACCCGCGGCAAAATCGGCACCGTGCGATTCGAACTGACCATGAACCGCGCCGGCTGGGTGCTTCCGGGGACGCGTATCGTCACCATCGACCCCGAGCTCGGCCGGGTGGCCCTCCTCCTGCTCCAGCAGTCGCAACCGTTTCCGGCGCCGGACAACTTCAACCTGCGCGATGCGACGTTCCGCGTGGTGGTGCCGATCCGGTTCAACAACGTCCCGTCCGAGGGCCCAACCGAGGTTCAGGGCCTCGACCGCCGCAAGCTCTTGGAGTGCTACCAGGCCGACCGCGAGGAGCTCGACTACCAGCGTCGCCGGGCAGCGCGCCTGGGGCTCGTGCCGCCGAACGGGATCTCGCGCACGCCGGAAGGCTGCTCCGAGGCAAGGCGCGTGGAGTCGGAGCGCCACCGCCGCGCCGGCGCTACGGCGGAATAGAGTCTCTGCCCTCAAGTTGAGGCGTCATGCCGGCACGCAGTCAAGCTTGCGCAGACTGCGTAAACTTATCTGCGCTGCCGGGCCCACGTCACCCGCGGGCTTGACCCGCGGGTCCATCATTCTTCGCAAAAAGTCTTTACGAAGACGATGGATGGCCGGGTCAAGCCCGGCCATGACGGACCAAGATGTCCGCCGGCAATTGCCGAGCCGGCGAAATTTACGCTACACGTCATTAAAGCCCACAGCAGGCAAGCGAAGACTCAACGCCCATGTCCAGCAACGTCCTCAACGGCGGTCAGGTGATCGTCGACTATCTCGTGCGCGAAAAGGTGCCTTACGTCTTCGGCCTGTGCGGCCACGGCAATATCGGCTTCCTCGACGCGCTCTATGAGCGCGCCGACGACATCAAGACGATCTCCGTTCACCACGAGAGCGTCGCCGGTTTCATGGCCGACGTGTACTACCGCGTCTGCGGCAAACCCACCGCGACGTTCACCTCCTGCGGTCCGGGCTCGGCCAATCTGCCGATCGCGCTCGCCAACTCATATCTCGATTCCGTCCCGTTCCTGGCGGTGACCGGCAACGTGCCGACCGGGCAATTCAACCGCGGCGCGTTCCAGGAGCTCTATCGCCATTACCAGGCGGACTTTCCCTCGACCGTGCGCGCCTATTGCAAACGCGTGTTTCAGCCCACGCGCGGCGACATGGTCCCGCTCGCGATCCGCCAGGCGTGGAAGACCATGGTCACGGGCCGGCCGGGGCCGGTCGTGCTCGACGTTCCCTTCGACATCTTCAAGGAAGCCGCCGCCGAGGAGGCGCCCAAGCCGGAAGCGTGGAACGCCAACATCTCCTGCCGCTGCGGCGCCGATCCCGAGGGCGTCGCCAAGGCCGTCGACATGCTGCTAGCGGCCGAGCAGCCGGTCATCCTGGTCGGCCAGGGCGTCAAGTACGGCGGCGCCGCCGCCGACCTGTTGCGGCTCGCGGAGCGCCTGCGCATTCCCGTCGCCTGGTCGGCGAGCGGCACCGGCGCCATCGACGCGCGTCATCCGCTGGCGCTCGGGCTCATCGCCCGCAACGGCCCCTATCAGGCCAACCACGCCGGGCGCACCGCCGACGTTCTCCTTGCGCTCGGCGTGCGCTTCGACGACCGCACCTCGAGCTCGTGGCTCCCCGGCTACTCCTTCACCATCCCGCCGACCAAGCTCATCCATGTCGACATCGATCCCGACGAGATCGCCCGCAATTACCCGGTCGCGCTCGGGCTGATGGCGGACGTGCGCACCTTCCTGCACCAGGTGCTGGCGGAGCTCGACGCCCGCGACGGCGTCGGCGATGCGGCCGCCGCGCGCGCCAAGTGGCTCGACACCATCGAGGGCTATCGCCGCCAATGGAACGCGTTCATCGCCCCGGGCTTCGTCGAGGACGGCTCGCCGATTCCTCCGCAGCGCGCCGCGCACGAGATCGACAAGGCGCTGCCGGAGGACGCGATCCTCGTGAGCGACATCGGCGTGCACCACAACTGGCTCATTCAGTTCTGCAATCCGCGGCGGCCGGACTCGCTCATCGGCTCGATGGGGTTCGGCTCGATGGGGTTCGGCGTCGCCGGCGTGCTCGGCGCGCAGTTCGCGGCGCCCGAGCGCCCGTGCGTCTCGGTGTGCGGCGACGGCGCGTTCTTCATGCACGCGAGCGTGCTCGGCACCGCGGTCGAATACGATCTGCCGGTCGTGTGGGTGGTGTGGAACAACTTCGCCTATGCCTCGATCCGCGGTTTGCAGCGCGGCTATCTCGGCGGGCGCGAGCTCGCGACCGACTTCCGCCATCCCTCGACCGGCGCGCCGTACAATCCCGACTTTGCCGCCATGGCGCGCTCGGCCGGCATCGCGGGAGTGCACGTCGACCGCGCCGGCGATCTCTCCGACGCGCTGCGCGCCGCGCTCGCGGCGCGGAAGCCTTACCTCATCAACGCCAATATCAGCGCCGACAAGAATCCGGGCGGCGCGGGCGTGTGGGAGCTCCCCGGACTCGGGCAGAGCCAGCCCGCCTTCGGCGGCCGCTATCAGCCGTAGTAGCGGCTCGCCACGCAACCCCTCCGTCACCCGCGGGCTTGACCCGCGGGTCGATTGACGACTGCTCCGCCGTCACCCGCGGGCTTGACCCGCGGGTCCATCTTCTTCGTAAAAGTTTTTGCGAAGAGATGGATGGCCGGGTCAAGCCCGGCCATGACGAGCGTGGGCGCTCCGTTGTCACCCGCGGGCAGAAGCGCGTCGAAGACGCGCGTAGACGCGCTTATGACCCGCGGGTCCATCATCTTCGTAAGAGTTTTTGCGAAGGGATGGATGGCCGGGTCGAGCCCGGCCATGACGAGTGTGTGCTCTGACGAGTCCGGGTGCGCCGCCGTCACCCCCGGCCCTGCTATTTCCTCAGCCCGGCAGCCTCGGCGGCGGCAGTCCACTTGACCGTCTCACGCGCAATGAATCGCGCAAAGTCGTCGGGCGGTCCGCCCATCGGCTCGAACCCTTGCGCCCGCAGCTTGGCCGCGACCTCGTTGGCGGCGAGCGCGTCGTTGGCGGCCGCGGCAAGCTTGTCGATGATTGGGCGCGGCGTGCCGGCGGGCGCCACCAGGCCGAACCAGACGCCGGCCTCGAAATCCGGCAGTCCGGCCTCGATCATGGTCGGCACGTTCGGCGCGACGTGCGCGCGCTTGGCCGAACTGAAGGCAAGGGCCTTGAGCTTGCCGGCTTCGATATGCGGCAGGATGGTCGAGGCCACGCCCAGCATCATGGAGACGCGCCCGGCAAGGAGATCGGTGACCGCCGGCGGGCTCCCTTGGTAGGGCACATGAACGAGCTTGATATGCGTGCGCACGGCGAACAGCTCGGTGGAGAGATGCGGCACGGTGCCGATCCCGACCGACGCGTAGGTGAGCTCGCCCGGCTTCGATTTCGCCAAGGCGACCAGGTCCTGCACGCTCGCCACACCGAGCGAGGGATGCACGGCGAGGATGAGCGGCAAGAGCGTGAGCGGCGTGACCGGCGCGAAATCCTTGGCGAAGTCGAAGCGGAGGTTGGGATTGATCGCCGCGTTCGTCAGGTTCGATGACGTCCCGATGTACAGGGTATAGCCGTCCGCCGGCGCGCGCGCGACGAACTCCGCGGCGATGCCGCTGCCGGCGCCAGTGCGGCTCTCGATCACCATCTGCTGGCCGAGCGTCTCGCTCATGTGGGCGCCGACGAGGCGGGCGGTGATGTCGGCCGCCGAGCCCGGCGGGAAACCGATGATCAGCCGCAGCGGCTGCGATGGAAATTCGCCGGCGCGCGCTCCCGGCGAAACGGCAACCGCCGTCAGCGCCAGGGTCAGCACCAGGATCAGCGCCCACACTGCACGCCGTTGCATGGCACTCCTCCCCTTGCGCTTTCCTTGAGCCGTGTCGCTCGTTCCGGCGACTTTTGATGCGATTATCTTATGTCGGGGCGCGGCAACAGGCGATGTCGCTTATTGGCACATGCGAGCGGTCTGACGGCAGGGACTCGTCATGCCCCGCCGTCACCCGCGGGCTTGACCCGCGGGTCCATCTTTTTTCGTAAAGACTTTTCGCGAAACAGATGGATTGCCGGGTCAAGCCCGGCAATGACGGTGCTCTGAAACTTTGCGCGATGTGCGTGTGCCCCGCGCGTCAGCTGCGGAAGTGCTTGGAGAGCTTCAGGCCCTGCGCCTGGTAGTTCGAGCCGATGTGCTCGCCGTAGAGCGTGTGCGGCCGCGCCAGCATCTTCTCGTAGACGAGGCGGCCGACGATCTGCCCGTGCTCGAGAATGAACGGCACTTCGCGCGAGCGCACCTCGAGCACCGCGCGCGCGCCGCGCCCGCCGGTGCCGGCGTAGCCGAAGCCGGGATCGAAGAAGCCGGCGTAGTGCACGCGAAACTCGCCGACCAGCGGATCGAACGGCACCATCTCGGCGGCATAGTCCGGCGGTACTTGTACCGCCTCTTTCGAAGCGAGGATGTAGAACTCGCCGGGATCGAGAATGAGGCTTTGCTCCCTGCGCGAGCGCATCGGCTCCCAGAAATCGCCGACCTCGTAGCCGGCGCGGCGCTCGACGTCGATGAGCCCGGTGTGGCGCTTGGCGCGATAGCCGACCATGCCATCGGGACCGAGCCCGGAGAGATCGACGCCGACGGCGATGCCTTCGCTCACGTCGGCCTTGTCGTCATCGACCAGGCGCTCTTGTGCGTGCAGCGCGCGCAAGCTTTGCGCGTCAAGCAGCGCGTCGCCGCGGCGGAAGCGGATCTGCGAGAGGCGCGAGCCCTCGCGCACCAGCACCGGAAACGTGCGCGGGCTGATCTCGGCGTAGAGCGGGCCGCGATAGCCCGCCGAGATGTGATCGAAGCCGCGCGTCTCGTCGGCGATCACGCGGGTGAAGACGTCGAGCCGCCCCGTCGAGCTTTTGGGATTGGCGGCCGCCGCGATGTCGGCGGGAAGCGCGAGGCTTTCGATCAGCGGCACGATGTAGACGCAGCCGGTCTCGAGCACGGCGCCGCCGGTGAGCGCGATCTCGTGCAGCTTCAATTCGTCCATGCGCTGCGCGACCGTCGTGTCCGGGCCGGGGAGAAAACTCGCGCGCACGCGGTAGGCGATTTTGCCCAGGCGCAGGTCGAGGCTTGCCGGCTGGATCTGGTCGGCGTCGAGCTCGCGGCCGGCGCGGATCGCGCCCTCGCGCACGAGCGCCGCGATCATATGGTCGGGCAGGATGCCTTTCTGATCTGCGGCTAGGGCGAGCGACACGACGCAGAGCTCCCGATGACGGTTCAGTTACTTCGTCATTGCCGGGTTTAACCCGGCAATCCATCGTCTTCGCAAGACTTCTTGCGAAGTATGATGGACCCGCGGGTTAAGCCCGCGGGTGACCCAAGCGCGATGGGGCGCGAGCATTTGCCGCTGGCATTGACGCAAACTTACGTCATTGCCGGGCATAGCTCGTCGGAAGACGCGCGTCTGCCCGCGGGTGACCAGGGATGTAGCCGACGACCCGCTTGACGGAAAGACATCGCCCGCGCTAGAGGAGCGTTATCCCGTGGTCATTTGAGCCGGCCGGCTTGCAGCCACGTAAAACAAATCGCTAAAAGGCCGGGGACGCGTAGGACCCGGCGGAAGCTTTTCCGGCCGGGTTTTTTGTTGGGCAAAGGAGAGCCTGATGTCCGCGTCCGCCAAGCGAAGCTACCGCCCCGAGACCGAGCTCGTGCATGCCGGCATCCTGCGCTCGCAGTTCGGCGAGACCTCGGAGGCGCTGTTTCTCACCCAGGGCTATGTCTACGAGAGCTCGCTGAGCGCGGAGAAGCGCTTCAAGAACGAAGAGCCGGGCTACCAGTATTCGCGCTTCGCCAATCCCACCGTGAGCATGTTCGAGGCGCGCATCGCCGCGCTCGAGGGCGCGCAGGCGGCGCGCGCGACCGCAACCGGCATGGCCGCGGTGACGACCGCGCTGATGGGCCAGGTCAAGGCGGGCGATCACATCGTCTCGTCGAAGGCGGTGTTCGGCTCCTGCCTCTACGTGGTCGAGGAGCACCTGCCGCGCTACGGCGTTGCCTCCACGCTGGTGGACGGCCGCGACCTCGAGCAATGGCGCAAGGCGGTGCGGCCGAATACGAAGACCTTCTTCCTCGAGACGCCGACCAATCCCGCGCTCGAGGTGCTCGACATCAAGGCGATCGCCGAGATCGCCCATGCCGCGGGCGCCACCCTCGTCGTCGACAATGTGTTCTCGACCCCGCTCTTCCAGCGGCCGCTCGCGCTCGGCGCCGACTGCGTCGTTTATTCCGCGACCAAGCACATCGACGGCCAAGGCCGCTGCCTCGGCGGCGTCGTGCTCGGCTCGGAGAAATTCATCAACGACAACGTCGCGGTATTGATCCGCCAGACCGGCCCGTCGCTCTCCCCGTTCAACGCCTGGGTGCTGCTCAAGGGGCTGGAGACGCTCGCCGTGCGCGTGCGCCGCCAGACCGACACCGCGGCGGCGGTGGCGGTGGTGCTCGCCGAGCATGCGAAAATCTCGCGCCTCATCTATCCCGGCCGGCCCGACCATCCGCAGGCCGACATCGTGCGGGCGCAGATGCACGGCGGCTCGACGCTCGTCGCCTTCGAGGTGAAAGGCGGCAAGGCCGCGGCGTTCCGGATGCAAGATGCGCTCAAGCTCATCCGCATCAGCAACAATCTCGGCGACGCCAAGAGCCTGATCACGCATCCCGCGACCACGACGCACCAGCGCCTCACGCCGGCGGCGCGCGCCGAGCTCGGCATCACCGACGGCTTGCTGCGGCTCTCCTGCGGATTGGAGCATCCCGACGACGTGGTGGAGGATCTGCTCACGGCGCTGAAGGCGGCGTGATGGGAGCACTCGCCTTGGGGTCGCGCTACCACTACTCGTCATGGCCGGGCTTGTCCCGGCCATCCATCCGCTTCGCAAAAAGCTTCTTGCGAAGAATGATGGACCCGCGGGTCATAAGCGCGTCTACGCGCGTCTTCGACGCGCTTCTGCCCGCGGGTGACGTTTCTCAGCACACTGGCAGTTCACACGTTCCCGTTGCACAATTCCCCTTTAAATTCCTGTAAACAACAAAACTAAGCGCGTTTCTACAAACGCAGGTTGCTCGGACGGATGCCGGATCGCGAGTGCGTTCGATGACGCATAGTTGCAGGAGGCCCTCATGAGACGGATCGTGTTCGTGCTGGTTGCAGTCGCAGCGCTCGCCGGCGCGGTCGCCTCCATGGCCCCCGCCCCTGCACAGAACGACGGCGAGGCCGCGCCGATCTTCGGCATCACAATTCCCCCCGGATACCGCGACTGGAAATTGATCTCCGTGGCGCACGAAGAAGGCAACCTCAACGATCTGCGCGCGATTCTCGGCAACGACATTGCGGTCAAGGCCGCCCGGGAAGGAACGCTCCCGTATCCCGACGGCAGCATCGTTGCCCGGATCGCCTGGGGTTACGACCCGTTGGAGGAAAGCAGCAAAGCCTTCGGCAGTCCCCAATCTTTCGTGGCCGGGGCGCCCAAGAACGGGGTTCAATTCATGGTCAAGGACTCGAGAAAATACGCCGCGACCGGCGGCTGGGGGTTCGCGCAGTTCAACGACGGCAAACCCGCGAGCGAGGCGGCGCACAATACCTGCTTTGCCTGCCACGAGATCGTCAAAGCGCGCGATCTTGTCTTCAACCGTTACGCGCCGTGACGGCTTACACGCCTGCGTTGCGATTTTCATTGTAAATGACAATCCGGCGACGCGTGCCGTTCTGACCGTGGGCGGGCGCGGCTGATTTGATCAGCGGTGGTTATGAGAGGGTAAAATGCCACCGGGCGTGCCATTTCCCCAATTTCCGACTGCGCCACGGACGGCGCGGACAAGCCGGGGCTTCATTTGCGCAGTGGAA
>Ga0307277_10001088_pt1 | contig 10583 bp, 9 predicted proteins | sample ER_DNA_116_FD_194473 | JGI IMG/M metagenome (GOLD analysis project Ga0307277, IMG submission 194473) | Bulk soil microbial communities from the East River watershed near Crested Butte, Colorado, United States - ER_DNA_116 | ecosystem: Environmental > Terrestrial > Soil > Floodplain | place: USA...
TCCGCTACATGAGGGCTCCGCGCGCTGGCCAGTTGCTCACACCGCGCCAATGGGCGTATCAACTGCCGAGGCTCTAATCGTCGATGGATGAAAACTCAGTGGCAGGTCAGTGCCGGCGAGCTTTAGTGAAATTGATTGCCTCGCCTCTCGCTCTCCAGATGCCTTCGCTTTGCTGATGATGCTGCGACGCTACCACAACTACCGGCAGCAGTTTGCGCTGGGCAAGGCTACGGCCTGGAAGCTCGGCTGGTCTTTACCTCGATTCAGAGCTGCAAGATCCTGCTTGGAACAACAGGGTTACATCAGTTGCCTTCATCCAGGTGGCAAAGGAAAGCATGACCCTCCACGCTATGCTTTAAGAGGAACGATTCCGCACACCAATGATAACTAACACGTCTCCCTCCTGGTTCACGCTAGCTCAGAGGGTTCACGATAGCTCAGAGAAACGACATCGCGGCGCTATAGGGGGAGGGGGGTTAAAATCTCTAAAGCTTTGGGGAGCGCCTACCGCACCGGGCGTTTCCTCGCAAAATCTCGAAATTAAATACAAAAAGCCCAATGCACAAAAAATGTAGCAAATCTTTCTCTCGGCCGAAGTTTGGGGGGCGCGCAGCTATGCACACAGAGATGGCTCCGACATCGAGCGGAGCACAAGGCAAAGGCGAGCCCAACGTCGCTGCTTCTGCCGCCAAGTGCGTGATAGGTACCGGGCACCCGGCCATTTACCGTCGCTATCGGGGGATTGCGGACATGAATGGACGTGTAGCCTCGGCCAACTCGGTCGAGTTTGACCCACAGCGTCATTTGGCGCGCCAATTTTGCTGTGACGCACAACGCTGCCCCTTTGGTAGGCTTTGTCCGCGGAATGATCTGAAGCGGAGAGTCCCGCCACTCTGGCGAAATCCGTGTTTGCCCTGGAGACGGTCCGCCATGTTCAGACGCGTTTCGCGTAGGCAGGTGATGGCAACAGGTATCGGCGCCTTGGCGCTTGGCATTGCTTCGCGCTTTGGCACGATCCAGCCAGTCGTAGCCGCCGAAATGAAAGTGCGGATGACAATGGGGCTGCGCGCCACCGTCCAGTCGATCCCCTGGATCGGTGCCGAGGCAGGGATTTTTCGGAAGCACGGTTTACTTGTGGAGTTCCCGGCATTGGAGGTAGGCGGTCCCGAAAGTGCGGCCGGGCTGGTCCGGGGCGACTGGGAATTTTCGCAGACCGGCACCGTGCCGATTGTCGAGGAAGTGCTGAAAGGCAACGACCCGGTCATTCTCGTCCGCAACGCGCTGCCTCACGTCGGCATTTTCGTCATGACGAGACGAGAGTTCACGGGGCTGCAGCAATTGGACGGGCGGAAGGTGGGCGTGCTGACCAATGCCACTTCTGGGCAGGCCGGGATTAACACGCGGCTTGCCATCGAGCGAGCGGGCGCGACTGCGCGCTATCTCGGGCTCGGTACCTTTCAGAAGATCTACGCGGCGCTTGCTGCCGGAGAGATCGACGCCGGCGCCCTGCCAGTCGATTTGCGGTTTCTTGGCGAAACTGAGCATGGCTGGCATGCCTTCCCGAGCGCCGGCCTCGGCTTGCCGTCAATTCTGGCGACGACACGGCGTCACGTTAGGGAAAACCGCGACCTCGCGTTGAGCGTCGTGCGTGGCGTCGCCGAGACGATCCATCTGTTCAAGACCCGTCCCGATACTGTGGTGCCGCTACTGCAGCGCTTCATGAATTTCAAAGACCGAAGGGCCGCAGAAGCCCTGCACGCCTTCTACGTGTCCCTCTTCCCCGCGACTCCGCGCCCCGATTTATCCAGCGGCATACAGACCCTGCGTGACCTTTTCGCCCCGCGCTATCCGGCGGCGACGAATCTGCAGGAAACAGATATCGTGGACCCGTCGATCATCGATGAAGTAGAGCGAAGTGGGTTCATCGAACGTCTGTATGCAGGCGCTGCCCGCTAACTGGTGATCCAATCTGCAAACGGCGAAATTGCTCGCCCTCGCTAGTCCGCCGATGCTGCTCGCCCGCGCCGACGCGGTGATCGACTAGGTGTGCTTTTTGCTGCGGTGCATATGGTAGCTAGTGGCACAAAGCGGACGTCCCAAGACGTCGGCCCGTTTGTCCGCTCTCGGGCAACAGCGGACAGTCATGCTCGCGTGGCTTCGACCGCATCGGTCGTGAATGACCCAAAGCGAACATCGGCCGGGTCAAAATCCCGCATCGCGACAGCCTCCTGCTTTAGTGTGCTATCCTTTGGCAGCACGGGTGGCGGCGGACAGGAGCCCACCTCGATTCAGAACGATTCAGGTGTGTCCCAAGGACTTGCCGGCCACTCTGCGGCAGCCTGAGCGTGCGGTAGACTGACCGGCGCAAACGAGCCAGTCTGGCGAGGAAGCCCATGCCCAGAATGAGACGGCGCGAGTTCATTCTGCTCGTCAGCGCCGGCTTGGCTGCGTGGCCGCTCGCAGCGCGAGCACAGCAGCCACCAATTCCGGTGATCGGCTTTCTCAGCTCTTACTCGTCGTCCGATGCGTTCGCGCAACGCTTCCTGACCGCATTCCATCAGGGTCTAAAACAGGCCGGTTACATCGAGAATCAGAACGTGGCGGTTGAATACCGATGGGCCGGAGGCGAATACGAGCGTCTGACGGCGCTGGCGACCGAATTGGCTCGCCGTCCGGTGAACGTGATCGCAACTGGAAGCTCTAGCCTTGCCGTACTTGCCGCGAAGACGGTGACCACGACAATTCCGATCGTATTTCTGATGGGAGGGGACCCGGTCAAACTGGGTTTGGTCGCCAGTCTGAACCGGCCAGGCGGCAATCTCACCGGCATCACGACCTTGAATACCGAGATAACGCCGAAGCGGGTTGAAGTGCTGCGCGAACTGGTGCCTACGACGACGAGCATGGCCGTGCTGGTCAACCCGACAAACAATCCTGCCAACGTCGAGGTCGAGTTAAGACAAGCAGAGGTGGCGGCTAATGCCCTCGGGCTGCAAACGATCCACGTCCTTCAAGCCAGCACCGAGCCCGACCTGGATGGCGTCTTCTCCACATTGATCCAACAGCGGGCAGGCGGCCTCGTGATCACCGCAGATACATTGTTCTCTGGAAAAAGCGCGCAGCTCGCTGCTTTGGCATCTCGCCACTCAATGCCGACGATATCTCCGTATCGCGAGTTCGTGACGGCGGGCGGCCTAATGAGCTACGGAGGCAGTGTCAACGAACTGTACCGGCTGGTTGGCCTTTACACCGGCCGCGTCCTCAACGGCGAGAACCCGGCTGATTTGCCGGTACAGCAGGTCACGAAAGTCGAGCTCGTCATCAATCTCAAGGCCGCCAAATCGCTCGGTCTCGACGTTCCGCCGAACGTGCTCGCCCGCGCCGACGAGGTGATTGAGTGAGGCGCCGCGAGTTCATCACGCTCGTTGTCGGCGCGGCGGCAGCGTGGCCGCTTGCGGCGCGCGCGCAGCAGCCGGCTATGCCGGTGGTGGGGTTTCTCAACGCTGGCGTCGCCTCGGCTGAGGGGTACCGGCCCATGACGGCTTCATTCCGTCAGGGCCTGCAAGAATCCGGCTATGTCGATGGTCAAAACGTTACGATCGAATATCGTTGGGCGGAGGGTCAAAATGATCGGCTGCCGGAGATGGCAGCCGACCTCGTTCATCGTAAAGTGGCGGTCATTGTCGCGACTACTGCTCCCGCGGCGCTCGCGGCAACGGCGGCGACCACGACCATTCCGATCGTCTTTGAAACGGCCGGCGACCCGATCCGGCTTGGACTCGTGGCCAGCCTGAATCGGCCGGGCGGCAACGTCACGGGCGTGACTTCGCTGGGCTTGGAGGTAACGCCGAAGCGGGTGGAATTACTTCACGAGTTGGTGCCCACGGCGAGCGTCATCGCGCTCCTCATCAACCGGGCCAATCCAGCTCTTGCTGAACCCATTTTACGCGCCTCACAGGCGGCGGCTCAAACCCTCGGGCTGACCCTCCATATCCTGAATGCAAGAACCGAAAGCGATTTCGATGCAGTCTTTGCCAGCGTCCTTCAATTGCGAGCAGGCGGGCTCGTGATCGGTGCCGATCCGATTTTCACCTCCCGGCAAGAACAGCTCGCCGCGCTGGCACTTCGGCAAGCGGTGCCAACGATCTACCAAAACCGTGGGTTCGTCGCGGCTGGCGGGTTGGCGAGCTATAGCGGCAGTACTGACGCTTACCGTCTAGCAGGCGTCTACGCCGCCCGGATTCTCAAAGGCGAAAAGCCCGGCGAACTGCCGGTACAACAGGCCACGAAAGTGGAGCTGCTCCTCAACCTCAAGACTGCAACGCGTTTCGGGCTTAGCGTGCCGCTGCCGCTGCTCGGCCGCGCCGACGAGGTGATCGAGTGAGACGGCGCGAGTTCATCACGCTGCTCGGCGGCGCGGCAAGATATGGAGCATACGATGAGACACCTCACACTACTGCTGTTGGTGACGCTGCTTGGTGCAACAGACCGCGTGGCGGCTCAAGAAGCCGTGGAGACACGAGGCGTCACGTCGGCAATAAAAATCGACGAGGTTGTCTTCGGCCATCTGACTGAGCTTAACGGTAAGTTCAAATTACGCGCCACCGAACTCACATTTGCCCCGGACGGCTACATCGGAGTCCATCACCACGTTGGGCCCGGAATTCGATATGTGATTTCCGGCGAGCTCACGTTCGCAGAGGGAGGGCAGGAGACGGTCTATAAAGCAGGCGAGTATTTTTTTGAAACAGGGAACCTCGCACATACCGCGCAGAATAAGACAAATGTGCCCCTTCGCATATTGGTCATGGAGATCCTTCCGAAAGATTGGACGGCCCCCGCGATGATTGCACCTAGGTCACAATGACGGCGAAAGCGCTCGGGCTGAAGATCATCCTATAATAGTTTCTGTCACTCGCCGACGAGGTGATCGAAGCGGACTTGCCAACCGCCGCATTCGATGTCTGCTTATGAGAGTAAAGCGGGACTCAATGTGGATGCTGCGCGAATGTCTCCCATAGCGGTCATAAGCGGGATTGAAATGCCGCCACGCAACAGCCTCGTGCCGTAGCTAGATGTGCTATCCTATCGAAAGCACGGGAAACATCAGGCAGTGAAGCGGCGCGACTTCATCACGCTTCTGAGCGGCACGGCGGCGGCGTGGCCGATCGCAGCGCGCGCGCAGCAGGTGGAGCGCGTGCGCCGTATCGCAGTGCTGAACAATGTCGCCGAGGGGGATCCGGATACGCAGGCCTGGATCGGTGCGTTCCGGCAGCGGTTGGACAGTTTAGGTTGGAACGAGGGCCTCAAGATCGATATTCGCTGGGGGGCGGGCGACCTAACCCGCCTTCGTCGCTACGCCGAAGAGCTCGTGAGCATGGGCCCCGATGTTGCCTTCGCAGAGAGCACGCCCTCGATCAGGGCGCTGCAGCAGGCGACGCGCACCATCCCGATCGTGTTCGTGGGCGGCTCAAATCCCATCGGGAGCGGCTTCGTTGCGAGCCTGGCGCGGCCAGAAGGCAATATCACGGGCTTTATTTCATTCGAGCCGGCAATCGGGGGAAAATGGTTGGGAACGCTGAAAGAGATCGCGCCCGGCGTTGCGCGCACGGCCCTGATCTATAACCCGCAGACACACACCGGCCAATACTTCCAGTCGATCGAGACCGCGGCGCAGTCGCTTGGTGTCGAACTTGTCCGAGTTGCATTTCACCACCCCTCCGACATCGAGCGCGGCATCGACGACTTCGCGCGCGCGCCGAACGGCGGCTTGCTCGTGCTGTCGGACCCCAGCAACGCCTTGCATCGCGACTTGATCGTGACCTTGGCGGCGCGGCATCGGCTGCCCGCCGTGTATCCGTTCCGTCAGTTCGCCACCACCGGTGGGCTCATATCCTACGGTGTCGATCGCCCGGACCAATACCGGCGGGCAGCCGAGTACGTTGGTCGCATCCTCAACGGCGAGAAGCCGGGCGAGCTTCCTGTGCAGACGCCGACGAAATTCGAGCTGCTCATCAATCTAAAGACTGCCAAGGCGCTCGGCCTCGAGGTCCCGGACAAGCTGCTCGCGCTCGCCGACGAGGTGATCGAGTAGTCTGCCGGTTGCCGCAGCGCACCAATGTCGCTAATGGCACAAAGCGACGGTTGGTTGTGACGCATCAATTTGGTCGCTGTTGGAGGCATAGCGGACATCAACGGACGGGTCGCCTCGGCCAACTCGGTCGAGATTGACCCGAAGCCGCCATTGGGCAGCCTGAAATTTCGCACTGCGGCGAACCCCTGACTAGATGCTAGTCATTCCGCTATGCTGTGACTCTGGCTAGGGGCAGCGAATGCATTTCCATGGATGGAAACGGCGCGACTTCATCACGCTTTTCATCGGTGCCGCGTCGGGTTGGCCGCTCATCGCGCGCGCACAGAACTCGACCCGAATGCGGCGCATCGCCTGGATGGATTCGTTCCACGAGGACGATCCGAACGCGAAGGCTCGGGTCAAAGCATTTTTGCAAGTCATGGAGAAGCTGGGGTGGGTGGTCGGTAGCAACCTTACGATCGACTATCGCTGGAATCTCTTTGACGTTGAACGGGCCCGCCCCGCAGGCGCAGAAATCTTAAATCTGGCCCCGGACGTCATTCTGTGCGGAGGGACGCCATCCGCACTGGCGATGCAGCAGGCAACCCGCACGGTGCCGATTGTTTTTGCGTTCGTCACCGACCCCGTAGGACAAGGCATCGTGACGAATCTGGCGCACCCCAGCAGCAACATAACCGGATTTTCCTATTTTGAGCCGACGATCGCATCAAAGTGGCTGGAACTGCTCACGGAGATCGCCCCGCTGATCAACCGCGTGGCGCTCATGTTCAATCCGGTCTCGAGCCCCTACTCCCCTCTGTATTACCAATCAATAGCGGCGGCCGCCCCAACGCGTATGGTCAAGACCGTTACAGTGCTTGTCCGCGATCTGTCGGACATCGAACAGGTCATGACCAAGCTTGGCCATGAGCAAGGTAACGGAATCATCTTTTCCCCTGATGCCTTCCTCTACCAGAACCGCGCGCTGATCATCGAATTGGCTGCTCGCCACCGTCTACCCGCAATATATGGATTGCCGGGCACAGCCGCCGAGGGCGGCCTGATATATTATGTCGTCGATATTGTCGATTTGTGCCGTAAGGCAGCCGCGTATATCGATCGGATACTGCGTGGAGAGAAGCCCGGTGATTTGCCGGTGCAGCAGCCGACCAAGTTTGAAATGACCATCAACCTCAAGACAGCCAAAGCGCTCGGGCTCACCGTGCCGAATACCCTACTGGTATCGGCCGACGAGGTTTTCGAATAGCAACCGTCTTTGCTGCGATTGCTCACAGCCGTTTTTGGCACGAAGCGGACTTGCCAAAACATCAATCCATTTGTCCGCTTTTGGAGCAAAGCGGAGATGGCTGCCAATCCGCGCTGACGGTTGTCCGCCGCTTTTGACCCATAGCTGCCAATCGGCGGTCAAATTTGCTGTGATGCATAACGCTCACTTTCACCGAATGTGATAGGGTATGGTCGTCGGGTCGAGGATGAGCTCATGAGGCGGCGCGACTTCATCACGCTGCTCGGCGGCGCGGCAGCCGCATGGCCCCTTGCGGCGCGCGCACAGCAGCTCAGGCGTGTCGGAGCGCTGATCAACAGTACCGTCGATGATCCGATCTATCAGTCACGTGTCGCCGGGTTCCGGCGATCGCTGCGGAGCCTCGGATGGATCGAGGGAAAGAACCTGCAGCTCGATATTCGCTGGGGCGAATTGGACCTCGAAACCACGCAACGCCGCGCTGTGGAACTTGCCGCGCTCACGCCCGACGTGATCCTAGCCTCCGGCACGGGAGGTCTGGCGGCAATGCAAGGGGCGACCCGGACCATCCCGACTGTGTTCGTGCAAGTCTCGGACCCAGTCGCGCAAGGATTTGTCACGAACATCGCGCATCCGGGCGGCAACATCACTGGGTTTGCGGCATACGAGTCCTCGCTCGGTGGTAAGTGGCTCGATCTGCTCAAGCAGATGGTGCCGGACCTCAGGCGGGCGGCGGTTGTGTTCAATCCAGAAATAGCGCCGCAGTCCAAGTTGCTCTTCGGGGCGGTGCAGGCGGCCGGGCAGTCGATGGGCGTGCAGGTGAAGGCGATTCCGCTGCACGCCGCCGGCGACATCGAGCCCGCTATGGCCCGTGTGTCGCAACAGTCCAACGCGGGGCTGGTTTTTCCACCCGACAATTTCACCAACACGCACCACTCGATGATCGTGCAACTGGCCGCCCGGTATCGCCTTCCAGCGATCTACACCGAAGGGCCATTCGTCGATGCCGGCGGATTGATGCGCTACGCTATCAATTTCGAAGAACAGTTCCGGCAGGCGGGCATCTACGTCGATCGCATCCTGCGGGGCACGCCGGTTGGCGACCTGTCGATCCAGTTTCCGACCAAATTCACCCTGAGCATCAATCTGACGACGGCGCGCGCGCTCGACATTGACGTGCCCTTGAGCCTGTTGTTGATCGCCGACGAGCAGATCGAATAATGCGACTGTTGCTGCGGTTGCTCACAGCCGCTTCTTGCACAAAGCGGATATGCCAATGCTGCGGCGCAATGTCCGCTTTAGAAGGCAGAGCGGACATGATCGAATGAACAACCGCCGTGAGTTCATCACGCTCCTCGGCTGCGCGGGCGTCGCCTGGCCGCTCGCGGCGCGGGCGCAACAGCCCATGCCAGTGATCGGTTTCCTCAGCAGCCTCGCGCCGAATGACCAGACCCATGTCCTCCCTGCGTTCCAGCAGGGCCTCGACCGGACCGGATTCCTTGAGGGCCGCAACATCGTGGTCGAATATCGCTGGGCAGAGGGCGATTATCGGCGCTTACCGGCGCTCGCTGCCGAGCTAGTGAATCGGAAAGTGGCGGTCATCGCGGCGATCAGCGGCACCCCGGCGGCCTTGGCGGCGAAGGCGGCAACAACGACGATTCCCATCGTGTTCGCAATCGGCGGCGATCCGGTTGCGCCCGGACTGATAAGCAGCCTGAGCCGACCGGGGGGCAACATCACCGGCGTGAGCTTTTTCAATGCACCCGTGGTGGGCAAACGATTGGAGCTGGCGCGCGAACTCGCCCCCAGGGGAAGCGCGATTGCCATGCTCGTGAATCCGAATAACCCACCGAGCGCTGAGGAAGGCGTGACCGCGCAAAAGGCGGCCGCGGCTGTCGGGCAACCGCTCCTGCTTGTCACAGCCGCTACGCAAGACGAGATTGACGCTGCGTTCGCCGCCATTAGACGGGAGCGTGTTGGAGTGCTCCTGGTAAGCCCCGACCCGCTTTTCTTCAGCGAGCGCGCCAAACTAGTAGTGCTGATGGCGCGCCATGCGCTACCGACGATCTTTGCCGATCGTGAGCAGGCCGCAGCGGGGGGATTGATCAGCTACGGCTTCAGCCGAACTGATGCGTATCGCCAGGCCGGCGAGTACGTCGGTCGTATTGTTCGCGGCGAGAGGCCGGGGGAGTTGCCTGTGGTGCTGCCGACCAAATTTCATCTCGTTATCAATCTGAAAACCGCGAAATCACTGGGCATTGAAATTCCAGGCACTGTACTCGCCCGCGCCGACGAGGTGATCGAATGAAGGGACCTCCAGAAGGCGACATACGCCTTGTCCCACTCGTGTGGTACCGTATGCTCGTGTCAGCTTCTATCCATTTCCTCGGGAGCAAGCATGAATAGGCAAAAGACCATTTTTGCCGGACTTGGGTGGGTGTTTCTTGTCGTATGCTTTCAATTCTGTGACGCAACTGTCGAGGCACAGCAGGGCCCTGATCCTCGTATCGCGGATATCGTATCGACCGGAAACATTCGGGTTGGAATCGGTTTGGCGAATCTAGTCTCGGGCGTTAAGGACCCAGCGACCGGAGAATTACGAGGAGTGGCCGTAGACCTTGGCCGCGCACTTGCAGCGCGGATCAAAGTTGAATTCCAACCAATTGAATATCCCCGACCTGGGGTAGTGCTTGACGGCGCGAAAAACAACGCCTGGGACGTCACATTTCTGGTAATTGATCCCGCGCGGGCTGCTGATGCCGATTTCTCGGCTCCGTATATGGAAAGCGACTTCACCCTCTTAGTGTCGGCTGGCTCGCCGATCCGGAATTTTGCGGATGCGGATCAGCCAGGAATTCACATCGGGGTTCCGCGCGGAGACGCGGTGGACCTGCGTCTAACGCGCATCGTGAAGAAAGCTGAATTGGTGCGCGTCGACAACCAGGCTGCAGGAGCGGATTTGCTCCGCACCGGTCAGACGCACGCCTATGCAGCACCACGCCCTGCGCTAATAGAAATGTCGGCTCAGTTGTCTGGCACCCAAGTGTTAGATGACTCCTTTGCGACTATTTCATTTGCAGCGTTCGTCCCTAAGGGACGTGACGAGCATTTGGCGTACGTTAGCGAGTTCTTGGAAGAGGCCAAGGCATCCCAACTGATCAAGACATTTATCGAGCGTGGTAAATTACGGGGGATGAGGGCAGCACCTCCAGCAAAATCAAATTGAATGGACAAGCTATGCGATTG
>Ga0307277_10001089_pt1 | contig 10579 bp, 11 predicted proteins | sample ER_DNA_116_FD_194473 | JGI IMG/M metagenome (GOLD analysis project Ga0307277, IMG submission 194473) | Bulk soil microbial communities from the East River watershed near Crested Butte, Colorado, United States - ER_DNA_116 | ecosystem: Environmental > Terrestrial > Soil > Floodplain | place...
CCAGACGCTCGAAGGATCGGGATACCTCTATAGCCGGCCGGACGGGCGTCTCTGTTTGGGCCCAAGACTCATTCGGCTTTCCCGCGCCGTGGATCTCGTCTGGCGATTGCCCGTTGCCGTCGACGCGACGATGGACCAGCTCTGCGAGCGAAGCCGCGAGACCGTCAATCTGTACGTGCTCGAGGGACAGTGGCGGGTTTGCGCGGCTCAGAAGCAGGGTCCGCAAAGCATCCGCTACGTCGTGCCGGTCGGCATGCAGCTGCCCCTCTGGGGTGGCGCGTCGGCGAAGGTCCTCCTTGCCGATGCGCCAATCGAGCTGATGGACTTGGCGCTCGCTCAGGGAGGCAAGGATGCGAGCTATCGCGCACGGCTGCTGCATGAGCTCCAACGGGTCCGCCAGGCTGGAGTCGCGACCAGTCACGGTGAGCGCGAACGGGGCTCGTCCTCGGTCGCTGCGCCGATCCGGGCTGGCGACCGCACCGTGGCCGCGCTCGCGATCTCGGGACCCACGATGCGTTTCACCGATGTACGAGTGCACGAGTTTGCCGAATTGCTGAAGAACGCGACGCGGGACATGGAGCGATCGTTCACGAAGGACATGGACCGCGACGCTCTTGGAACGGCATGGATCGGCGCCAGCGCAGCGCGCTGAGCCGGTTCCGCGAGGGTGGCCACGCCTGGTGGGAAACGGCCATCAGCGACGTGCGGCCGGGACACATCGTGATCCGCGGTGAGCCGATCGAGCGTCTAATCGAGTCGGCGTCGTACGCGGGGGTCGTCGGTCTGCTCGTGGGGAACCTCAGGCTCTCGGGCGGGCAATCGCGGCTTCTTGAAGCGGCGTTGGTCGCCGGCGTCGACCACGGAGTGCGGGCGCCATCCATTGCCGCCGCGCGGATGGCGGCGACGTGTGGGATTCCGCTCAACTGCGCCGTCGCGACAGGGATTAACCTGCTTGGCGACGACCACGGTGGCGCGGGCGAGCAGTGCATGGAGCTCCTCTACGAAACGACGGCGGCGGCCGCGCACGACGCGACATCCCTGAACTCCGTCGCCGAAAAAATCGTCGCCGGTCGGCTCGGCTCCGACGAAAAGCTTCCGGGCTTCGGTCACCAGCTCCACAAGGGCCACGACCCGCGGCGACGCCCGGTGCTGCGCCTCATCGACGAGGCGGTCGCCGCAGGCGAGATCCAGGGCTCCTTCACACGTGCCGCTCTCGCGCTGGAGACGGCGCTGGCCCGCGCGAAAGGACACGCCCTTGGACTGAACGTGGATGGCGTGACGGCGATCGTCTACTGCGAGCTGGGGCTGCCACCCGCCGCCGCCAAAGGTCTGTTCTGCCTATCGCGCGGCGTCGGCATCGTGGCTCACGCGCTCGAAGAGATGCAATCTGGGGAACGCATCAAGGGCCCCCTTCCCCCGGGGGACGACATGGTGAAGTACACGGGGCCCGTTGAGAGGAGTAGCCGCTAGCCGGCGCCACGCTCCCGCGCCTGTTTCGCGAGCGCGTCCGCGAGCTGCGTGATCCGTAGATCTGCCGCGTCCAGACGCTTTGCGCATTCCGCATAGAGGCGTAGCCCTTCTTCGTACAGGCGCACCGCTTCATCGAGATCGAGCGCGGGGTCCTCGAGCTTGTCGGCGATTGCCTCAAGGCGCTCGAGCGCCTTATCGAGAGAGACCTCGGCTTCAGCCATTGCGCTCGATAGTCTCCACCAACGCGCCGGCGCGGCCATCGCGCATGCGCAGGCGAACGCGCTCTCCCGGGTTCAGCGTCGCGACCGACGCGCGGATGTGCCCGTCCGCTCCCTCCACGATCGCGTAGCCGCGTCCGAGCACCGCGAGCGGTGAGAGTGCCGCGAGACGACGCTGCGCTGAGACCGCGCGCTGTCGCCGCAAAGGAACGGCACGAGCGATCGCGCGGTCGAGCGTCCGGCGCGCTTCGTCGAGCCGCTGTCTCCGAACCGCCAAGCGCATCGCCGGAGCGCGCCGGTCGAGCATCCGTCGCGCCGTCTCGAGCCGGTGGCGCCTCCCCTCGATCCGCTCGCGAACGCGGCCGGCCACGCGGCGCCAGGCACGGTTTGCCCGCATCTGCTCCGCGCCCGAATCCGGGACCACGAGCTCCGCTGCCGCGGACGGCGTCGGTGCTCGGACGTCGGCGGCGAGGTCGGCCAGCGTGACGTCCGTCTCGTGTCCGACTCCCGAACACACCGGCCGCGGGAACCGCACGAGCGCGCGCACGAGGGCCTCGTCGTTGAACGGGGCGAGATCCTCCGCGGCGCCGCCGCCACGCGCAAGGATGACGACGTCGAGGTCGCGGATCTGCGCGAGACCGTCGAGCGCCGCGATGAGCGACTCGACTGCGCCGATCCCCTGCACCTGCGCCGGCGAGATGATGAGCTCCACGCGCGGGTCGCGCCGCGCGACGATCTGCTGGATGTCGTGCCACACCGCGCCAATCGGGCTCGTGACAACACCGATGCGCCGAGGCGTCGGCGGCAGCGGACGCTTGCGCTCGACCGCGAAAAGTCCTTCTGCGGTGAGGCGGCGCTTCAACGCTTCGAGACGCATGTACGCGTCGCCCGCGCCTGCGGGTCGCAGGTCGTCGACCTGGAGCTGGCAGCGCCCGTCCTTCGTGTAGAGCTCGATGTACCCGTGCGCGAGGACCTTGTTCCCGTCGCGCGGCGTCAGAGCGATCTGCGCGGCCTTCATCGCGAAGAGCACGCACTGCAGCTGCCCGACGTTGTCGCGCAGCGTGAAGTAGACGTGCCCTACCGGCGAGCTTCGCGATTGGACGACCTCGCCCTCGATCCAGAGGTCCTTGAACTCGTCGCCCGCCTGGATGTGCGTCGCCAGGCGCGTCACGACCTGGCCGACGCGCAGGATCCGGTTAGGCGCGCTCGAGGTAGTCACCGGTCCGCGTGTCGACCTTGATCTTGTCGCCGCGCTCGACGAAGAGCGGCACGTTCACCCGTATCCCCGTCTCGAGCGTCGCCGGCTTGGTCGCGCCCGTCGCGGTGTCACCCTTCAGACCGAGGTCGGTGTCGGTCACCGTGAGGACGACAGAGGCCGGCATCTCGACGCCAATCGGAGAGCCCTCGTACTCGCTCAGAACCACGACCATTCCGTCGGTCAGGTAGTTCGTCGCATCGCCGAGCTGGTCGTCGTCGAGCGCGATCTGGTCGTAGGTCGCCGTGTCCATGAAGTGGTAGTGGGTGCCGTCCTTGTACATGAACTGCACGTTGCGGTGATCGAGGCGCGCCCGCTGGTAGCGGTCGTTGGCCTGGAAGGTCTTTTCCACGAGGTCGCCCTTGCGGACGTTCCGCAGCTTCATGCGCATCTGAGCGCTGCCACGCCCAAGCTTGATGTGTTGGAACTCGACGATCTGATAGAGGACACCATCGACTTCGATGGTCATCCCGCGCTTGATCTCCCCGGCACTGATCACGTCTTCTTCGTCTCCTCGATGAGCCAGCGTAGGGCCAGCTCGTATCCCGCCACGCCTTTGCCGATGAACTGCGACTCGGTCACTTCCGTCAGATAGCTCTTCCTCCGGAACTCCTCGCGCGCGGCGATCTCGCTGATGTGAACCTCGACCACTGGGAACGGGGAGTCCGCCACGGCGTCGCGCAGCACGATCGAGGTGTGCGCGAGCCCGCCGGGATTGATGATGGCACCTCGCGCGTCGCGGTGCTGCTGCAGGAAGTCGATGAGTGCGCCCTCGTGATTCGACTGGAACGCGACAAGGTCGCATCCCGCCTCGCGCGCGATCTCGCGGCAGCGCGCCTCGACCTCCTTGAGCGTGGTGCGGCCATACATCTCCGGATCGCGCGTCCCGAGAAGGTTGAGGTTCGGACCATTCATGAAGAGGAGCTTCACGCCGCGCGCTCCACGATCCGGGCGGCGGCGCGAAGAGCGGGCTCGCCGACGTCGGTCACCTCGCTGAAGCGTCCGATGCGACGCGGCAGGATCCAACGCAGCTTGCCCGCGCGCGCCTTCTTGTCCTGAAGGACATAGCTCCACACCGCGTTCGGAAGCCGCGTGCGCTTCGGCAAAGCTGCGCGGTCGAGCAGGCTCTCGAGCTCCTGGCGAAACGTCGGCGCGGTGAGCTCGAGCTTTTCCGCGAGGGCGGTCGCGTACACCATGCCGATCGCGACCGCCTCACCGTGGGTCACGCGATATCCGGAGGCGGCCTCGTACGCGTGACCCATGGTGTGTCCGAAGTTGAGTAGCTCGCGCAGCCCGGACTCGCGCGGATCCTGGCTCACGATCCCGCCCTTCACCTCGGCCGCGATCGTGACCGCTGCGAGGATCGCGCCGAGATCGCCGGCGCGAACGTTCTCGAGGGAGCGCTGCAGCTGGGCCACCGACTCGCGATCGGCGAGGAACGCGCACTTCGTGACCTCGGCGAGGCCGGACGAGAGCTGACGGGCGGGCAGCGTCGCGAGAACGGCGATGTCCGCGAAGACCGCGTCCGGGGAGTGGAACGCGCCAACGAGGTTCTTGCCGGCCGCGATGTCGATCGCGGTCTTGCCGCCGATCGACGCGTCGGCCATGCCGAGGAGCGTCGTGGGCACCTGCGCGACGCGGATCCCGCGGAGGTATGTCGCCGCGACGAAGCCGGCGACGTCGCCGACGCTGCCGCCGCCCAGCGCGAGGATGCCGCCGTCCCGGCCGACCCCCTCGTGCGCGAGCGCGTCCCACAGGCGGGCCGCGACGGACAGGCGTTTGCCGCGCTCTCCGCCCGGGACGTGGACCGCGACCGAGTCGAGTCCCACGCCTTCAAGCGAGCGCAGGACCGCGTCTTCGTACCGCGACGCCGTGGCAGCGTCGCTCACGACCGCGACGCGCCCGCGCCAGCCGAGATCTACGAGGTGCGAGCCCACGTGATCGAGCAGGCCCGCGCGGATGAGCACGCGACACGGGCGCTCTGGGCCGGCCACGTCGATGCGAACACCGCGCGCGGAGACGAGCCAGGCGGCGATCGCGCGCGCGGTCTCACCGGCCGTCGCGCCGTCCACGTCGAAAGTGACGTCCGTGTCGGCGTACACCGCTTTCCGTTCGCGAAGCACCTTGCGAGCGCGATCACGTGGCGCCTCGTACCACGGAGACGAGGGGCCTTGGTTCGGCCGCTGAGCCATCGTCGCCGCGATCCCGGAAGTCACGCGGTCAAGCGAACCGTGTAGCCCGACGATCAGGCCTCGGCTCCGCATGAACGCGCGATTGTCGTCGCGGATCGGCGCGCGCCCGCCGGTATCCACGACGACCCACGACGGCGTCGGCGCGAGCTTCTGCAGAGTGCTCGATTCGATCTCGAGAAAGCGCTCCATCCCGTCCTGCTCGATCACGTCCTTGCAGCTCTTCCCGGCGCGCCGCTCGATCTCGCGATCGAGCTCGATGGCGGCCGCGCCGAAGTGGTGCGCGAGAAGCGGTGCAACGGACGACTTGCCGATCCCGGGCGGCCCGACGAGGAAGATGTGCATTACCTGGAGTCGATGGGGCGTAGTCGCAGGCGGTACCGCTCGACCGCGGCGCAGATGTCGTCAACGCTGTCGTTGCCGAACTTCTCGCAGAGCGCATCGGCGAGCACGAACGCGAGCATCGCCTCGGCGACGACCCCGGCGGCGGGCACGACGCACACGTCGCTGCGCTCGACGTGCGCGGGCGACGGCGCGCCGGTCCGCAGATCCGCCGACGGCAGGGGCTTCATCAGCGTCGATATCGGCTTGAACGCCACGTCGAGCACGATGTCCTCGCCGTTCGTCACCCCGCCCTCCAGACCGCCCGCGCGGTTGCGGCTGCGAACGAACGCATCCGCCTCCACTGCGATGGGGTCGTGCACGGCGCTCCCGCGCTCGCGCGACGCGGCGAACGCGTCGGCGAACTGCACGCCCTTCGCGCTCTGGATCGACATGAGCGCTTGCGCGATCCGGCCGTCGAGCCGCCGGTCCCACTCCGCGAAGGAGCCGAGCCCCGGGACCACGCCGCTCGCGCGCAATGCGACGACGCCGCCGAGGGTGTCCCCCGCGTCACGCGCCGCCGCGATCGCCGTGACCATCGCACGGCTCCGCTCTGCATTGGAGCTCCGTACTTCGCTCGCCTCGATCGCGTCGCGGTCGAACGTCGGTTGGCTCGTCACATCGCCGATCGAACGCGTCTCGCTCAGCACGTCCGTGCCGACCACGCGGAGCAGCGCCTTCGCGACCGCGCCCGCTGCGACCCGCGCGGCGGTCTCGCGCGCGCTCGCGCGCTCGATGACATCGCGCACGTCCTCGTGCCCGAACTTCAGAGCACCGGCGAGATCGGCATGACCTGGACGCAGCCGCGTGATCGCGTCCGGCGGCTCGGCGACCGGTTCGACGCTCATGACGCGCTCCCAGTTCACCGCATCTCGGTTCAAGATCTGGAGCGCGATCGGCGCGCCGGTGGTGCGACCCTGGCGAATCCCGCCGGTGATGCGCACCTCGTCGCGCTCTATCTTCTGACGCGCGCCGCGTCCGTAGCCGAGCTGCCGGCGGCGCAGATCTGCATCGATCTCCGCCGGCGACACGGCGAGACCGGCCGGAACGCCATCGATGAGCGCGATGACGCCGGGTCCATGCGATTCGCCCGCCGTGAGGAACCTCATACGTCGCGCGGCAGGGCGGCGCGCATCGCCTCGAGCGGTGCGGGCACACCCGTCCACAGCTCGAACGAGCGCGTCGCCTGGTAGAGAAGCATGCTGAGACCGTCCACGACGGTGACATTGTCAGTTGCTTTCGCACGCTTGACGAGCGGCGTTTCCGCCGCGGTCGGGACGAGATCGATCACCCACATCGGAAGCTGGACATCCTCGAGGGCTTCCTCCCCGTTCAGCCCCAGCGGCGTGGCATTCACCACAGCGTCTCCAGGCTCGGGGCCTTTCGGCCACGGGACGACCTCTGGATGTCGACCGTCGACTTCGATGGAGCGTGCGAGCGCTTCCGCTCGCGCCGGATCGCGGTTGGCGATATCGACGTTGTTCCCATGTTCGAGAAGCGACAGCGCGCACGCGCGCGCGGCGCCACCGGCGCCGAGGATCAGGATTCGGTTGTCGGCGAACGGAAATCCCTCCTGCCATGGTGCGCGGCGAGGCTGCGCTTCGAGGGCTTTCTCGAATCCGTACTTGTCCGTGTTGTAGCCGATGAGCCGCGCCCCGCGGGAGACGATCGTGTTCACGGCGCCGATCCGGCGGGCTTCGTCGTCGACCTCATCCAGCAGACGCAGCACGGCTTCCTTGTGCGGGATGGTCACGTTCGCGCCAAGCACGTCGTCCTCGTGACGCATGCGGTCGAGCATCGCGGCGAGCTGATCGTCCGCGGTCTCCTTCGCCTCGTAGCGATGCGGCAGTCCAAGCTTCGCGAACGCGGCGTTGTGCATCGCGGGCGAGAGCGAGTGCGAGACGGGGAGCCCGATGAGCCAGACCTGACTCACAGGCTACTTATTTCCGTACTTAACTCTGTTGGCCTCGTGCTCCTCGATCGTCTTCGCGAAGGCGTGATCGCCGGTGCCGTCATTCTTGGCGACGAAATAGAAGAAGGGGTTTCTCTCGGGCCTCGCGGCACCTTCGAGCGCCGCCGCTCCCGGGCTGCAGATCGGGGTGGGCGGCAGCCCCGCGACCCGATAGGTGTTGTACGGCGACTCGACCTCGAGGTCGTCGAGGCTCAGCTCTTTCCAGTCGCCGAGTGCGTACTGGACGGTCGGGTCGGCGTCGAGCTTCATGCCGATATCGAGCCGATTCGTGTAGACGCCGGCTATGGTCGCGCTCTCCTTCCGGTCCCGAGCCTCCCGCTCCACGATCGAACCGAGCTTCACGATGTCGTAGATCGTCGTCTTGCGATCCACGGCGGCCTGCCGCAGGGCCTGCCCCACCCGCAGCTCGAACTGATCGAGCAGCGTGTCGACGATCTGCGGCGCCGTCGCGCTCGGCTTGAAGAAATACGTATCCGGGAAGAGAAATCCTTCGAGCGACGTGTCCGCCGGAAGACCGGCGAGCACCGTGTTGTGGCGCTCGCCCACCACCGCGGCCTTCATGAAATCGTCCGCCGAGATCGAGGGGAAGACCTTGTTCACGGCGGCGGCGGTCTCGCTCAAGCGCCAGCCCTCGATGATCCGCAGCACGGCCTGCTCGCTGGGTGCCTTCTCGAACACGCGGGCCAGCTCGCGCGGAGTGAGCGCCGCGGAGATCGTGTACGTGCCGGACTGGAGCGACGTCTCGCGGCCGGCGTCGTAGAGCAGATAGATGAAAGCGAGAGCCGAGCGGATGAAGCCAGCTTCCTCGAGCCGCTGCGCGATCGACCCAGCCGTTTCGCCGCGGGAGATCACGAAGGTGCGCGATTCCGAGTTCGGGTCTTTGGCGAGGTCCGGCTCCGACCCGATTCTGTCGGCGACGAGTGCGCGGATGAAGGGCTGCTTGAGGAGCGTGTCGTGCTCCTGCACCTGCGCGACGATCGCGTCCTCGGCGATCGGACGTCCGAAGACGAAGCCGCCGACCAAAAGACCGACGATGAGCAGGACGAAGATGAACGGCCCCGTCGCGGAGCGTTGACGTGTAGGCCGCGGCGCCCGGACCGCCATCAGCGAGCTCGCTGCGCGAGAAAATCTTCGAGAAGGATCGTCGCCGCGCCCGCATCGAGGTCGCGGGCGCCGCGGAGCTCGGCCTCGCTCGAGGTATGCCGCTCGTCATAGAGGCGCACGGGGAGCCCGAGCTTCTCGGATGCGGTGGCGAAGCGCCGCACGCGCTCGGCCTGGTGTCCTTCGTCCCCTGCGAGGGTTAGTGGCAGTCCGATGACGAGCGCGTCGACGGCCTCTTCACGCGCGATACGTTCGATCTCCGCGAGATCCTTGACGACGCTTCGGCGCACGAGAGTTCGAAGCGGGCGCGAGAGCCCGTGCGCGTCATCGCCAACGGCGAGGCCGATGCGGCGATCGCCGACGTCGAGCGCCAGGTAGCGCACCCGTTAAGGCGAGCTCGCTGCCGGCGGCAGCGCCTCGACGACGATCGTGATCCGCGAGTCGAGAACGGGAAGGCGCGGCCACCACTCCGGCCACTTCGTGATGCTCCGGAGGGTGAACCCGAGCTGTTCCGCAAGTGGGCCGACCGCTTCGTCCTCGCGCCCGGCAAGCGCGGCGGTCATCTGCGTCGTATTCGGCTGCGGTTTCTGCTTACCCTGCGCGCGCACGCGCCAGTGGACGCCGTCCTCGACAACGAAGGCACCGATCACCTCGTTGACGACCGCGCTCGTATCGTCGAGATCCATACCCGGCGTCAGCTCCTGCCTCAGCTTCGCGATCGCGGTCCTGGTGGGCTCCTTGTCAATCACGGCATAAGCGGTCGCCGTTCCGGTCACCGTGATCTCGAAGGTCGGCTTGTCTTTCGGCGGCTCCTTGCCAACCACGTCGCTCGCCGGCGTGACGACGCCCGTGCGCTTCCACACGACACCGTAGACATTCGTTCCTTTCGCGGCTCCCGCCTTCCACTCAGCCGTCCGCTGCTCGGCCTTCAATTTCATGTCGGCGTCGGACTGGCTAACCGCTTTGTCGTAATCGGCCGGCGTCACGATCGGGATCTGATCGGCTTTGCCGCCGGTCGTCGGCGCCGGGTTGCTGACGAGATAGTCGCTGCTCGGCCCGCGGGTGATCTTGTCGGCGGCGACGTTGCCCTTCGGTCCGACGTCGATCGCCTGAATGTTGATCAGAACCGTGCCGAAGGCCGGAAAGGGGAAGAGGCTGCTCCGTGGAAGGATCTTCTCTTCTGTCGTCAGGAAGCGGACTGGCGGGTTGTCGCCGGTCTGCACGATTGTGCCGAGCGGAATGCGAATGTCGTTCGTCGTGAGGTTCTTGAACTGCTCCTGCCCGGTCGCCTTCGTCTCGTCGGGCCGAGAACCGGTCGCCGTGCCGATCGTCTTGGCGATGAGGTTCGGCTCGAACAGCGTGTCTGCTCGGATGTCTCCGCCGTTCGGCCCCGCACGAAGGTCGTATTCGAACGGACCAAGTGGAGTGGGTGTCGCGGCGATGACGATCGTCGCGGACGGCCCCACGACTGCGAGCAGGATGCCCGCCGCCGTGACGAGGCTCATGAATACAGCGAGTGCACGAAGCGGCGATGTCCCTCGACGCGGCGTGGCGCGTCGGACGCGCGTCGACATCGCGGCCCGCCGCGCGTCGGTGAGGTGCTCCGTCGCGTCGAGCTCGTGCCGGTCGAGCGCTGAGATGCTCGCGAACGCCTTCATGTGCACCGAGGACGCAAGCGACCGCGCCCGCGCTTCCGGCGACACGAGCACGATGCGGCGGCCGCCGGCGCGGCGGCGAAGCACCTCGAGGAAAACGGCGTTCCGCGTCAGCGGCGCGCCAGAGGGAACGACGAGGACCACATCCGACGACTCGGCCGCGTCCAGGCGCCGCGCGGCGTCGAGGATGGTCGCGTCGCCACCGAGGTCGATGACCGTCCGGCGAGCCGGTGCCGTTTCGACGGTCACGTGTACACCTCGGTCGCGAGGGCGGCCGCGCCCGCGGCGACGAGATCCTCGGCGTTGAGCGGCACGTCGGAGAACGCGCGGCTGGTCAC
>Ga0307277_10001090_pt1 | contig 10570 bp, 7 predicted proteins | sample ER_DNA_116_FD_194473 | JGI IMG/M metagenome (GOLD analysis project Ga0307277, IMG submission 194473) | Bulk soil microbial communities from the East River watershed near Crested Butte, Colorado, United States - ER_DNA_116 | ecosystem: Environmental > Terrestrial > Soil > Floodplain | place: USA...
TCACGGGGACGGCCGGCGAGATGCAAGTCAAGAACGCGAGCCTGGGCGGCATCTTCAATATGGGCGGGACCGCGGTCGCGAACTATGTGAGCATTCTCGAACGAATCAAGTAGCGCTGCGCCGCTCTGTCAGCCATCCCAGCGGAATGGCCGCGAGCACGATCAGCACGGGCTCCATGGGCAGGCGATATTTCGGCGCCGCCACCGGGCCGTTGAGCAAGAGGAAATAGGCGAGCACCCCGCCCGCCAAGACCGCCGCCCACGGTTTGCTCCGCGCCAGCATCACGAAGCCGACCGCCTCGAGCGCGAGGAACGGGAGCATGGTGAGAAGGCCGAGCAGGAGCAGGATTTGATAGGCTCCCGGTCCCTCGAAGAGGTAGGCACTCGCTCGTTGCCAAAGGGTGGTGCCCGCCGTGTTGTAGAAGCTCGGTTTGGGCAGCGCCCGCACGCGCGGGTCGGCGAGCAGCGCCGGCGCGGCAAGGTTCACGACCATGCCCTCGAGCCAAGCCTTGGCGTAGGCGGCAAGCGGCAAGCGCATCATCTCCTCCCGCGCTAGCTCGGTCTCAATCGCCGCTCGCCCGAACGGATTGGTCGCTTCAGTCGCATCTTGCGCGATTCTTTGCCGGTAGCGTTCCTCCATTCGGTCCACCGTCGCCTGATAAGGCGTGCCGTCGGCCCGCTGCCTCACCAGCGGCACGATCCACAAGGCGAGATGGTCGCCAGTCTGCGAGGTCAGCGCGAAGCTGTGGAAATGCGCGAGGTTGCGCAGCAGCACCGGCGCGATTGGTGCGGCGGCGGCAACGGCAAACAGCATTGCGGCGGTGAGCGCAAGACCGACGCTGCGGCGCTGCACCAGTGCAATGGCGAAGAGGAGAGGCGTTGCCGCGGCGAGGAGCGCCGCGACGACGGGCCGCGTGACAAGGGCAAGCCCGCCGCCCAGGCCGGCGCATATGGCGAGTCCCGCGCTGGGACGGAGCAGAAAGCGCGCGCCGGCGACCAGCATCAGGGTGAAGAAGAAAAGAAACAGCGAATCGGTCAGGATTTGCGTGCTGAACACGATGAGCGTAGGCGACAGCGCGGCGAGGGTCCCGGCGATCAATCCAACCCGCAGAGAGATCAGCGCGCCGAGGGCGGCGATGAGGGCGCAGGTAGCGGCATCCATCGCCGCCTGGATCAGCGCCACCGCCCGCGGAGCGTCGCCGAACGCATGCTGGACGGCCGCGAGCAGCAGGGGATAAAGCGGCATGCGGTCGGTCATTGCCGACAGCGTCGGCCAAAAGGTTTCCGGCTTCGCCAGTGCCGCCCCCAGCATCCAGTAAGCGAGCGTGTCCTGCTCAGCGAAGAAGGCGTCGCGATTCGCCAGCAGCGCGACATTGATCAGTCGGACGAGAAGGGCGACGAGAAAGACGCTCGTCAGCGGACGGTCCGCAGGAATTCGCAGCCAGAACTCGCAACTGCGGAGAGGGTGATCGCCTTGACCCGCGGCCTGTGACGGTCGATTCCTGAGCACTAGGTTTCCACCGGCTGCCCGCTCGCGAGCTCGTGCCGCTTCTTTGCCGGATCGCCCGCCATGAATTGGCTGCGGGCCAACTCGGCGAAGTAACCGCCGCGTTGGATGAGTTCATCGAACCGGCCGCCCTCGACGATACGGCCGCCATGAAACACCAGGATGCGGTTGGCGTTGCGGACGGTGGCGAGTCGGTGCGCGATGACGAAGGTCGTGCGGCCTTTCATCACCTCGGTCAGCGCCGCCTGGATTCTGGCCTCGGTCAGCGCGTCGAGCGCGCTGGTCGCCTCGTCGAGAATGAGGATTGGCGGATCCTTGAGCAGCGCCCGCGCGATCGACAGGCGCTGGCGCTCTCCGCCGGAGAACAAGCGTCCGCGTTCACCGACATTGCTGGCAAAACCTTGCGGCAGGCGCTCGATCACGTCGAGGACCTGCGCGCGCTCGCAGGCCGCGCGCAGTTCCTCGTCGCTGGCGTCGGGCTTGCCGACGCGCAGGTTCTCCGCGACCGAGCGGTTGAACAGCAGCGCCTCCTGGAACACCACTCCGATATTGCGCCGCAGGCCGGTCAGCGTGAGGGCGCGTACGTCCACGCCGTCGATGCTCACCGTGCCGGATTGCGGATCAAAGGCGCGGTGCAGCAGGGCAAGCGCGGTCGATTTGCCCGCTCCGGTCGCGCCGACGAGGGCAACCGTTTCCCCCGGTAGCGCGGTGAAGCTCAGATCGGCGACCGCGGGACGCTTGCCGTCGTAGGAAAACGACGCGTCCTTGAATTCAACCAAGCCGCGTATGCGACCGGGATCCACGGCATCGGGCCGGTCGCGCACGGCCGGCTCGGTGTCGAGCACGTCGAAGAATTCGGCGAGCCGCGGGGCGTCCATCACCAGGCGATTGGCGAATTGCACGGCCTGTTCCAGCCGGGTGATCAGCAGCGTGGCGAAGCTCATGAACATGACGATCTCGCCGACCGTGGTCAGATCGCGCAGATAGAAGTAGACCCCGAGCACGAGAATCGACAGCATCGTCAGCGTGGTCGACGCTTGCGTGATCACTGTCGTCACCGCCCACCAGGACAGTACCGGGATCTGCGCGCTCAGCGCCTCTTCGCCCAGCTTCTTCATTCCCAGAACTTCCGTCTCGATGCGGGCGAAGCTCTGCACTAGAGCGATATTGCCGAGCGTATCGCTGGTGCGCTCGGCCACGTCGGTATAGTAGCGCTCGACCGTGCTTTGCAGCCTTTCCACTTTGCTGATGACGTGGGCGATCACCGCGGCAAAGATGACGGACAGCAGGATCAGCGCCGACCCGTAGCGCCAATTGATGAAAAGCGTCAGCGGCAGCAGCACGATCAGCGATACGAAGCTGGCGAAGTGCTCGCGGAAGAACGCCAGCCAGAGCGCCCACAGCGTGCTCGTCCCGGTAAGCATCACCTTCACCAGCCGACCGGAATGCGAGCCGGTGTGGTAGCTCAGCGGCAGCTGCAGGACGTGTTCGAAGAACATCGTGCGCACCACCTGATACTGCCGGTGCGACAGGCGGTCGGCATGCAACGCCACGAGCGTGCCGCACATGATGATGAAAAGGCCAAATGCCACCCAGGCGCCGACCAACAGCATCAACTCCCGCCAGGCAACTTGCGAGACGCGCGGTTGGGCACTGGCGAGCGTATCCACGATGCGGCCGAACAAGATGGGTTCGACGAACATCGCCGAGGCGAGCGCCAGATTGGCGACTGCCAGCACCCAGCCCAAACGCGCCTCGCGTCCGAGCAGTTCGAGCACGCGGAAGTAAAGGCGGAAGTATTTCATGCGGCCGGCGGCAAAACGCGAACGCTCTGCATGGAGAGATTTATAGCATGTTTCGTGTGCGCCCCAACCAGAGGGGCGCGCGATGGCCAAGGCGTTTGACGGAGAACTCTTCCAGGCCGCCTGCTCAATGAACCTTGCGTTCTGAGGCGGGCGGCAGGAAGGAAGCGTCGAAAATGTCCTCCGCCTTGGGCTTGGCCTTGAAGGTATAGACCAGCCCGATCTGATCAATCGATTCGGCGAGCCGCGCGAGATCGACGGCGCCAAAGCCGTTGGCTCTGACCTCCGGCGTGACGATGTTGTCGCGAATGGCCATGCGCAGGCGTTCGAGCTCGACATCCCTTTTCACGGTGTCGTCGCGCCGCATGATCGTGTCCACCGCCTCGGCGGGGCGGTGGACGATTTCTTTCAGGCCCTGAAGAAAGGCGTGCAAAAATCCCCTCACCGCCTCCGGTTTCTCGGCGGCGAATTTGGGATTGACAATGATGGCATTGCCGTAGAGCTTGAGCCCGTAATCCGCCATCGGCATCAGCACGATGTCGTCGACCGGCACGCCGCGGTCCTTAAGATCGACGTAGAGGCGGAACGAGTAGCCGAGCGCGGCATCGATCTGCCCGGCCGCCAACATCGGCGCGCGCACCGGAAAGCCGATGGTCTCGATCGTCACCTTCGCCGCGTCGACGTTGTTGAGCTTGGCGAACAGCGGCCATTCGAAAGTAATGCCGACGGGCGGAGTGCCGAGCTTCTTGCCTTCGAGCTGCTTGGGATCGGTGATGCCGCGGCTGCGGCGCGCCACGATCGCGAAGGGCGGCTTGTTGTAAAGCATGAACACCGCCTTCAACGGCGACGAGGGATGTTGATCGCGGTACCTGATGAGTGTGTTGATGTCGGCAAGCGCCATCTCATAGGCGCCGGACGCCACGCGAGTAATCGGCTCGAGCGCGGTCGCGGCCTCGTCCACGGTGACGTCGAGACCCTCGCTCTTGAAGTAGCCCCGGTCCTGGGGAAGGAAAAAGGTCGCGGCCAGTCCTTCGAGGCGGCCATCGAGCGAGAACTTGATGCTGGTCTGCGCCGCGGCAGGCCGCACCGCGGTCAACGCGATCAGCGCCGCGAGGAGCGCGGCGTGGCGATTGATCCGCGTGAGCTTGAAGAGGCGCATGGCTGCTCCCTCTGCGTCAGCCCCGCGCCGCCCCCGCCTTAAACCGCGGCTGAGGCGGCCAGATAAAGAACATGATGGTACAAAGCGCAAGGCGACATCGCGCCTCGTGCCCATCCTTCACAGATTTCAAACACCGCGCCATGCCACTTTGTGCCCGCATGCGAGTTATTCTTCGGCCGCGCCAGATGAACCGCTGTTAAGATTAACGAGGCTTGGCGCGGGTGGACGCGCCCCCCAAATGCCAACCGATATGATGCCAGATACGACTATTCGCCCTGCCGCGGATGCAGACGAAGCGCCCCTCTTCAGCGCCCCCTACGCACCGCCGGACGAGGCGATCGCGGCCGGCTTGCTGCGTGAAGCGAGCCGCGCGGCCGAGGCGGAGCGACGGATCGACGCTTATGCCAGGCATCTGGTCGAGGGGATTCGGGCGCGCGCCGGGGGGTTCGGCGGCATCGAGGATTTCCTGCATGCCTATTCGTTGTCCACCAAAGAGGGACTTGCCCTCATGGTGCTGGCGGAGGCGCTGCTGCGGGTGCCCGATGCCGCCACCGCCGACCGACTGATCGAGGACAAGCTCGCGACCGGCCATTGGTCGTCGCACCACGTCAAATCGAGCGCGCTTCTGGTGTCGGCATCGGCGTGGACGCTGGGCATCACCGCCCGCATCATTCATCCCGGCGAGACCCCCGACACGATCTTGGAAAGCCTGATCAAGCGCCTGGGGATTCCCGCTGTGCGGGCGGCCACACGCCAGGCGATGCGGCTATTGGCCTCGCATTTCGTGCTTGGACAGACGATCGAGGACGCGCTCGATCGCGCCCGCGGCCAGCGGGCAGCGCGCTACTCCTTTGACATGCTGGGCGAGGGTGCGCGCACGCGGGCGGATGCCGAGCGCTATTTCGCGGCTTACGCTCATGCCATCGATGCCATCGCCACGAACGACGGCGAAGCCGCGAGCCGTCCTGGCATTTCGGTCAAGCTCTCCGCCTTGCATCCGCGCTTCGAGGCCATATCGCGCGGGCTGGTTCTGAGCGAACTTGTGCCGAAGGCGCTCGAGCTTGCGCGCAAGGCGCGCGCGCACCGCCTCAATTTCACCATCGACGCCGAGGAAGCCGATCGGCTCGAGCTCACCCTTGACGTGATGGCGGCGGTGCTCGCCGACAGCTCGCTGCGTGGCTGGGACGGCTTCGGACTTGCCGTGCAAACCTACCAGAAGCGCGCTCCCGCCGTGGTCGACTGGCTCGATGACATCGCGAAGAGCCTCGGCCGCCGGCTGACGGTGCGGCTGGTCAAGGGCGCCTATTGGGATACCGAGATCAAGCGCGCGCAAGAGCGCGGCCTTGCCGACTATCCCGTGTTCACACGCAAGGCGATGACCGATCTCTGCTATGCCGCCTGCACGCGCAAGCTGCTCGCCGCGCGGCCGCGGCTCTACCCGCAATTCGCCACCCACAACGCGCTCACCGTCGCCAGCGTGATCGAAGACGCCGGCGGCGTCGAGGGCTATGAGTTCCAGCGCCTGCACGGCATGGGCGAGGTGCTCTACCAGCTCTTGCTCGCCGATTACCCGAAAGCGGCGTGCCGGGTCTATGCTCCGGTCGGCGGGCACCGCGACCTCCTCGCCTATCTGGTGCGTCGCCTGCTGGAGAACGGCGCGAACTCCTCGTTCGTGTCGGTCGCCGCCGATCCGGCGGTGCCGGTCGCCTCGATTCTCGAACGCCCGCAGAACCGGATCGGCGATTCCCGCCGGGCGCGCCATCGCAACATCCCCCTGCCGCGCGACCTTTATGGCCCGCAGCGACTCAATTCCGCCGGCGTTGAGTTTGGCGACCGGACGGCGCTCGATGCGCTGCTCGCCGAGATTCGCGATGCACGGCCCTCGGTTGAGGCCGTGCCGCTTGTCGACGGCGCGAGCCGTCCCGGGATCGAGCGCTCGGTGCGCTCGCCCATCGACGGCAAGGTGATCGGCCGGGTCGGCGAAGCAAACGAGGCGACGGTAGCGGCAGCGATGGCGGCAGCGCAGGCGGGCTTTGCCGCCTGGACCGCGACCGCACTCGACATGCGTGCGGCCGCGCTCGAACGCGCGAGCGGTCTCCTCGAAGCGCGGCGCGGCCGGCTGATCGCGCTGCTGCAGGCGGAAGGCGGCAAGACGCTCGACGACGCCGTCGCGGAGGTGCGCGAGGCGGTCGATTTCTGCCGCTACTACGCGCTCGAGGCACGGCGCTCGCTCGCGCCGCGCGCGTTGCCGGGCCCGACCGGTGAAGCAAACGAGCTTCGCTATCGCGGCCGCGGCGTGTTCGTCTGCATCAGCCCATGGAACTTTCCGCTCTCGATCTTTCTCGGTCAGATCAGCGCCGCGCTGGTTGCCGGCAATTCCGTGGTGGCGAAACCCGCCGAGCAGACGCCGCTCGTCGCCGCCGAGGCCGTGCGCATCTTGCATCAAGCGGGAATTTCGCCGAGCGCACTGCATCTCTTGCCCGGCGACGGCAAGGTGGGCGCGGCGCTCGTGGGTGATCCGCGCGTCGCCGGGGTGGCTTTCACCGGCTCGACCGAGGTCGCGCACGCAATCCATCGCGCGCTGGCGGCGAAGGAAAGAGCCATCGTGCCGCTGATCGCCGAGACCGGCGGCATCAACCCGATGATCGTCGATGCGACCGCGCTGCCGGAGCAAGTGACCGACGATGTGATCACCTCGGCCTTCCGCTCGGCCGGCCAGCGCTGCTCGGCGCTGCGCCTGCTGTGCCTGCAGGAGGACGTAGCCGAGCCCATCCTCGAGATGATCGCTGGCGCCGCGCGCGAGCTCACGCTCGGCGATCCGCGCGAGCCTTCGACCCATGTCGGGCCGGTGATCGATGCCGAGGCGAAGGAGAAGCTCGACCGCTGGCTCGCCGACAAGGAGAAGGAAGGCCGCGTGCGCTTCCGGTGGGATCGATTCAAGCCGCTGCCGGTGAGAGGAACGTATGTGCCGCCGGCGATCATCACGCTCGACCGCGCGGGAGACTTGCGGCAAGAGGTGTTCGGGCCAATCCTGCACGTCGTGCGTTGGCGCGCCAACGCGCTCGACGCGCTGCTCGAGGAGTTGGCGGGAAACGGCTATGCCCTCACGCTCGGCATTCATTCCCGCATCGATGCGACCGCAGAGCACGTCGTCGCACGCCTCCCGCATGGCAATGTGTACGTCAACCGCAGCATGATCGGCGCGGTCGTCGGCACGCAACCGTTCGGCGGCAATTCCCTCTCCGGCACCGGACCGAAGGCGGGCGGTCCGAATTATCTCGAACGGTTTGCCGCCGAGCAGGTCGTGACGGTCAACACCGCCGCCGCGGGCGGCAACGCCTCGCTGCTCGCCAGCGACGAATAACGAGCCATATTCATTAACCCACTCGCGGGCGGTTGGCGGTATCCTGAGCCGCCATGAGTGATTCGCTCGATCGCCTCTACCAAGCCGTGCTGGCCGCCCGCGCCGCCGATCCGACATCCTCGCGGACTGCGCGGCTGTTGCGCGCGGGCCGCAGCAAGATGGCCAAGAAGCTGGCGGAGGAAGCGGTCGAGGTCGTGATCGATGCCATGAACGGTCACACCGATGCCGTGGTGCGCGAGAGCGCCGACCTGCTCTACAATCTTGTGGTGCTCTGGGTTGCCTCCGGCGTCCACCCCAAGGACGTGTGGACGGAGATGGGGCGGCGCGAGCGGCTCCTGGGAATTGCCGAGAAGCTTCCGAAAGAGGGGCTCGACGCATCGCTGCGGCGCAAAGTCGTCGCGCTTGATCGCAGCCGCATGCGCAAGCGACGCTGATCGTACAGACGACGGCCCTCGTTGACGTTTGACCTGCGCTGGCGGTTTCAAGCCGGATTGCCGCTCGTGCCACGATTTCGGTATGGTCTCCCTATGTTGCGCAGGCTTTACGACTGGACCTTGCAAAAGGCCGCCAGCCCCGCTGCCGAGTTTTGGTTGGCCGTCATCGCTTTCATCGAAAGCTCCATATTCCTGGTGCCAGCGGACGTACTTTTTGTGCCGATGGCGCTCGCAATCCCGAAGAGAGCATATCGCTATGCGTTGGTCGCGACGTTGGCTTCGACGGCGGGCGGGATTGCGGGTTATTACCTGGGACACTTCGCCTATAGCGAGATAGGCAAGCCCATATTGGCGCTCTACGGAAAGCTCGAAGCATTTGAGCAGCTGCGATCTTCGGCGAGTAAAGACGCGGTCCTCCTCATGCTCGTGACCTCTGGACTTGCTCATTTGCCTCCGATCAAGGTTGTGACGATCCTTTCCGGCGTGGTGGGCGTCAATATTTGGCTGTTTATCGCTTCGTGTCTGGTTGCCCGCGGTGCTCGGTTTTTCGTTTTGGCTTGGGCCTTCGAGCGGTTCGGTGAGCCCATTCGTCATTTCATTGAGCGGCGCTTGGGATTGATTGCCGGTGTAATTGCTGCCTTTGTGATCGTCTTGTATGTGATAGTTCGCTACGCGCTTTGATCGAATTTCTTCTGAGTTCCATGCCTCCTCAATTTTGCCACGCCCGGCGCCCAGCGTTCCCGCGGCTGTGTTGTCATGGGAACGGGATCGGGATGACCGGCCGTTCGGGGCAAATCGATGCTCGCAGCTTCGCGCCACTTGCGCGCGCGACGCTTGCCGGGTGCGCGATGCTGCTGGTCGCCTCCGCGCTCGCGCAAGAATCGCGACCGCCCGCCGACATTCCAAGTCAGAAGGAGGGCGAGGGCGCTGCCAATCTGGCGCCGCCCTGGATGCTGGATCTCCAACGCCGGCCCGGCCTTGTCGACGCTATTGGCGGTTGGCTCGGCGACAGCACCACGAGATTCAGACTCGATCTGCAGGACGCGCAGCAGACCTTCGACCAACTGACGGATCAGACCCGCGACGCCGCCAAGGATGCGACCGGCGCGGTGATCGGACTGCCGAATATGCGCATCGTGCCGGTGCACGAGCGCTGTCCGGTGGCGGCGAGCGGCGGCGCCGATTGCCAAACCGCGGCGGCGACGGCCTGCCGCGGCAAGGGATTTGCCGCCGGCAAGAGCCTTGACACCCAGTCCGAGCAGAAGTGCCCGGCGCAAGTCCTGCTCCGCGGCCGCCCGCCAAGCGAGGTCGAATGCCGCACCGAGACGTTCGTCACGCGCGCGCTGTGCCAGTGAATCAGCGACGCCAGGGCCGATGTCCGCCAACGCCTAGACAGCTCGCGCTTGGTCTGCCGTAATCATTCACTCTTTCGACGATCGGAGCGGCTCCTTGAATCTCCACGCCATGTTGCTCGAACGGCAGGCTGCGGGCCGTCCGGTCACCGTCGGCCTGATTGGGGCGGGCAAATTCGGCACCATGTTCGCCTCCCAGGTGCGCTTGACCGACGGCATGCATCTCGTCGCTGTGGCCGATCTCGACGTCTCCCGCGCGCGGCGGCAGCTTCGCACCGCCGGGTGGAACGATGAGGCGATGTCCGCATCTTCGCTGGAGAACGCGCGCGCACGCCGCACGACGCATGTGACGGAGGATGCGCAGGCGCTGATCGCCTGCCCGGAGATCGAAGTCGTCGTCGAGGCGACCGGCATCCCGGCCGCCGGCATACGCCATGCCCTCGGCGCGATCGCGCACGGCAAGCATATCGTAATGGTCAACGTCGAGGCCGATGCGCTTGCCGGCCCGCTGCTCGCGCGCAAGGCGAAGAGCGCGGGCGTGGTCTACAGCCTCGCTTGGGGCGACCAGCCCGCACTCATTTGCGAGCACGTCGACTGGGCGCGCGCTTGCGGCTTCAAGGTCGTCGCCGCCGGCAAGGGCACGCGCTACGAGCCGCACTATCACCGCTCCACCCCCGAAACCGTGTGGGACATTCTCGACAAGTATCTCTCGATCACGGATCGCGCCTCGATCAATCCGAAAATGTTCAACAGCTTCGTCGACGGCACCAAGTCGGGCATCGAGATGACGGCGGTCTGCAACGCGACCGGCCTCGTGCCGCAGAGCGCCGGATTGGGGTTTCCCCCGGCGACACGCTTCGAGCTTGCCGACGTGTGCAAGCCGAAGGCGGCCGGCGGCACGCTGGAGAAGGCCGGCGTGACCGAAGTGACCTCGTCGGTTTACCGCGAAGGGC